>ERZ1027208.266-NODE-266-length-23241-cov-16.829595_pt1 | contig 23241 bp, 18 predicted proteins | sample MGYA00520867_ERZ1027208 | MGnify/ENA primary metagenome ERZ1027208 (study PRJEB33311, sample SAMEA4378413) | marine metagenome | biome: Marine biome; feature: Fjord; material: Water | collected 2014-07-20T08:00:00Z/2014-07-... | depth 75 m ...
TTTGTGCGCGATACCAAAACCCCAATTAAAACAGCTACGCCATGATGGCGAGAAACCAAATTAAGTTACACACTATCGGTTCTATGTGATCTAACCGAAATAGTAGGGATCGCGCACAGGGAGCGATTCATACGGAATAATGACACTGATAAAAGCAGCATAAATACAATGACGCTATTCATTTTAGGGCGGGACAGCAGGTAATAAAAAGCCCAGTTTGTACTAGGCTATTTATTTACCTACCATTCACGGCACATAAAAGCATTTAAGCCGCTGGCGGCTTGCTGTAGTCTCTGGTTTCAAATTTATATAAGGATGTAGGCATGCGGGTAATCAGCATACTGATATTGTCGTATTTTCTAGTGGCCTGTTCGAGCAACTTGAGCAAGGGCAACAATATGATGGAGGCCGAACAGTTTGATGAAGCGGTTCGCTATTATGAAAAAGCCATGCAGGATGACCCCGGTGATACCGAAGTGGCCACCAAGCTATATGAGGCTCGAACCCGTATGGTCATGGCAAACTTAATCAAAGTGCGCCTACAGCGCCAATCAAATCAGCATCGTGCTGCCGCCATTGTATTGAATCAAAGCTTACACAATATCAAACGCTGGAAAATCATTGCGGATAGCGGTGTAAAGGCCACTATTGAAGATGAAGTATACGAAGGCGGTATTTGGTTAAATAAAGAACTAACAGCCATAGCAAAACGAAAGGATCATAACGCGTTCTTTTATAGCCTTAAGCAATTCAATTACATACTGGATGCTGGTGGCGCAGACAAAACAGTTAACCTTCATAAACCCAAATTACTGAGAAAAGGCCAGCAACAATGTCGCGATATGAGAAAGCAGCTAACCAAACAAAGTTATTATTTACATGAAGTATGGCTAGCTTACTGTGGTGTATTTGCGGTTAAAGGCAATTATAAATTAGACAAGGATAAAAGCCGTTATACAAAACCCAGTATTTCATCAAAGCGTTTAAAAATATCCAAATCAGCGGGTATTTCAGGTAAGCAGATTGGCCATCATATTGAACGCAACATTAGTCAGCACCCTTGGTTCAGTACTGAAGCATCATCGGCCATGATTTTATCCATGAACGGTCGAATCAATTATTCAGTATCATCTCGGCCTAAAACATTTACCCGAAAATTTATGGCATACGATGAAACATTAGAACTTGTCAAAGACCCAAAGAACCCTAAAAAGGTCATTCGTAAACTGGTTCACCGTAAAAAAGTACCCAAAAAAGTCACGTTTACGGGCAAAGAATACACTGAAGTTTCGTCTCATGAAGTGAGAGTGAGCGGGGTATTGGCGCGAGGTAAGGTTCAGGCTAATCATCAACTATCGAAACAGAAAAGCCTAATTCCAAGTCATACTACCTACTTTAAAGAACAGGGTGTGACACCGTTAAAAGCCAAGTTTAAAAACAAACAGGCTTGGAAAAATGCAATCTCGAATGGATTAGTGAAGCAAGTGATGCAAGACTTAGACGCTGCATGGATTAATCAGTTTTGCAGCGATCAAAATATTGATATTCGATTATCAAAAAATGAAAATGCTGTGCGCTGTTCAATCTTTAAACCTAAACATGGTTTAGTGAATGCTTGGACTCAAAATGAATTCTCACTTTCATTAAACCAGCTAAATGTCATGTTAGATCGAGCCAACTAATTTCTTGGAATCGGTCAGCTAGGCCGATTCAAGTTGCTCTGACTTTGATAGGAGGTATGCCTTAGGGTTGCCTCCAAACTGTTCTTTAAAGAATTTTCTAAAGCTAACCTGTGTTTGAAACCCTAGCGCCTTTGCGGTTTCTTCAAAATCCATTCCTTTCTGAAATAAACATATTTTTGCCAGTTCTCTTCTTGCCTGCTTACAAACCTGAGAGTACGAATTATTTTCAGCGGCTAAGCGTTTTTGCAAACCCCGGGTAGAAATGCTCATGGCTGCTGCTAAGTTAGTGCTGCTGAAATTGTACGGCGATTGACTCATAAGCTGAGTGATTGCCCGGTAGCGAAAGCTTTGATTACGCTTGGTGTCGGCCCAATGCTCAAACGCTTTAGCCATGTAAATATTATGCAAGGGTTTGTTATGGCTGGGTAAGCTGGCCGACAACATACTGCTAGGAAACTCAACCATAGAAATGGGCGAGTCATAAATAATTTCACAATCAAACAGATTATCATAATGTTCGGAATAAACAGGCTTAGGAAAATCTAAAAACATCCTAATTGGTTTCACATCTTTCGATACCGCCTTTTGAAATAAATCTAAGCCATAAGCAAAAAACACTTCGCTGGTAAAGCGTCGCACATACTCTTCACACGAAGCCTCATAAGGAAAGGCAATGGCAACCGATGAGACTCGAGGGCCTTTGTAAACCACTGGGTAAGGGATCAATCCTAGAACGTGATATATGCTCACCGTTGCGGTCAAACATTCCTCGACTGTTTCTGCGGTGGTGATCATTCTAAAAAAATCACATAAGTTTAATGCCACTACATTCTGGCCAAAACTTAAGCCCATATTTGATTGCGGGTTATTATTAAATACAAATTCTAGCAAATATGAAAAATACGAGGTAGCTGCAACGCCTTCTGTTTTACCTAGACTGAAATCTTTAAAGGTTTCAGGTTTATTAGTAATAGAAGGGTCTTTAGTAATGGTATCGAGCAGTAAGCGAAAATATATATCACTGATCATATTTATCCCTTTCAGATTGGCATCTGACCTTTAGCGTATTTTTATTTTTATAATCACAAATATCCCTCAATTGGCACAAAAACACTAGGTCATAATAGGACGTTGTAACTAATTACGAACAAATGAAGTGAAACGTACGTATAACTTAACCTTATTGGAAATAGACCTGAGCTAGGATGTTGCTCCGTCTAATAACTCTTCATTAGGAGAGAATACATGAAGTTAATAAAAATAATAAAAGCATCATTTCTAGCAACCACTATATTGGCCCTTGTGGCCTGTGGCGGTGCCCCAGACTACGTAGAAACAGCAGACCGCAATGATGTTGTAACGGTTGGCGATTCAATTTTTGACTTGTCCGGTGATCTACAACGCTTTTTAGAAGAGAAAGCGGGCCAGACCTTCCGTGATTACACCATCTCAGGCTCTAAGATATCAGGTGGAACATTAGCTCGCGCAATTGACCTGCAATACGCCGATGCCAATGCGTTTAATAGCAGCATTGACACAATTGTTATGAACGGTGGCGGCAATGATATTTTGATCCCTGCCATGATCGGTGATTTTTATGGATGCCGCACAAAATGGTATCGTAAAAATATCAGTAGCCGTTGTAAAAACTTAGTGAATAACGTGTATGTGAATACGGTTAATCTAATGAATAACATGGGTTCTAATGGCGTTCAAAATATCGTGTATTTGGGATATTACGAATTGCCGCGTGGCAATGCTAACTTAGCGGGCGCATTAGAATACGGTGTCAATCGTTTAGCAGAAGCATGCAGCAACAGCAGTGCTAACTGTGACTTTGTTGATTCTCGTGGCAGCATTCCTGCTAACTTTGTATTAGACGATGATATCCATCCAACATCAGAAGGTTCACAAGTACTGGCCGATTTAGTTTGGCCTCACTTGCAAGGCCTACTTTAATCAATTAGTTTAAATGGTTATTAGACGGTGATCAGGGTGCTTGCGCACCCTGATTAATTTTGAAAGAAGGCAATCATGAAAAAAATAATTACAAAAGTGTTGGCTGGATCAATCTGCGTAAGTGCATTGGGATACTTAATCTGGGGGTATCAGCCCAGTGTGAATATTGTTAATAAAAATGCAATGAACAACCAGGTTCAGAAAGAAGTGAGTGCAGCGAATCCCAGTGGGATTCCATTTCAAAATATGAATGATATGCAAACATTCATTGACTCATTATCTGAAAAAATGAGAATTCAGCACGGCCATGAAATCGAATCAGTGTTAGTGCAATTAAGCATGGCAGATTTCAGAGATTTCGTATTAGAGCAGTTTCCAGTTAAAGGCGAATCTGTCTTTCAGCAAATAATGCGTACCGCGTTTCCAAGCTATGCAGATTCAATTTTTGCGCTTCTAGATAATATGCGACAGTATAATGATTGGCATGTAGACATGTTATTAACACTGAATGATATGGACTCGTTAACCCGAAATGGCACTTTATGGGGTAAACGCAGAGATTTATTTGGCGAGCTAGCCCAAGAAATTTGGCAACAAGAGCTGGATGGTGAAGAAAATAAACAAAAAAATATCCAAGAAACATTGGCGCTTCTTCATAAAGCCGATGAACTGTCCATGACCGATAGGCTAAATATTCTGACCGAAAGCATTAATCAACAATATGGCGATGAGCACAGTAATTTTTTGATCAGCAAAGGGATGGTGGCGGATATCTACTTTCACTTAGACAGCGTGCAAACAGACTTAGAAAGCATGACTGAAACCGAAAGAGAAACGGCTTTAGCTGAAAGCCGCCGCCAGTTGGGCTTTACCAACGAGCGCATTAAAGAATTAGCAAAACAGGACCAAGCCAATGAAAGCCGTTGGAAAAATGGCAATGAATATATGTCCGCCCGTGACCAATTAGTAAACTTATACAGCGGTTCAGAGTTAAACGATAAACTGTCTGAACTTCGAGAAAAGCATTTTAAACACGAAGCGCCTACCATTGAAAAAGAAGAGCAGTCTGATTTTTATAGGTATAACAGGCCAAGACTCTATGGCAGTAACTAGTTTGGTCTCATCAATTAAATACACCTGTACCAAACAGTAATAATAGTTTTAAAATAAAAATGCAAATACACGCATGAGCGAACACATTTAATAATGTGTTCGCTTTTTTATTATGGAGTTAAAATAAACCCTCCTACACTCCTTAGGTCTGACGACAAAACAATAAGGAGAAACACATGAAGCTAATAAAAAATCTAACACATTCTGCAAAGGCCCTTGCAAGTGCCGCGCTGATGTTATCGCTCATTGCCTGCGGTGGTAATGATTATGTAAATTCAGCTGATCGAAATGATGTAGTCACCCTTGGGGATTCTATCTTTGATTTATCAGGTGATATTCAAGCCAACCTAGAAGCACAAGCTGGACAAACCTTTCGTAACTACACTCAAAGTGGCGCTGAACTTTCGGGCGGTTTAATTGCGCGTTCAGTAGAAAATCAATATGCCGATGCTAAAGCAAGCAATTCAAATATTGATATTGCAGTGATGAACGGTGGCGGTAATGATCTTCTGATTCCCGCCATCCTATTAGACCCTTACGGATGCCGTACACATTGGTGGCGCTGGAGCATTAGCCGTAGCTGCCGCAACCTAGTTAACGATACTTATATTAAAGCCGTTAACTTATTGAATAAGATGGACAACGAAGGCGTAGATGACATTATTTATTTAGGCTATTACGAGTTGCCTCGTGGTAACGCAAACCTTAAAGGCGCGCTTAACTACGGCGATGATCGTTTAAGAGATGCATGTAACAACTCAACCGCTAACTGTACTTTCTTAGATCCTCGTGGCATGGTGCCAGCCAGCAATGTATTAAGTGATAATATTCACCCAACGGCTGCTGGTTCAAAGACATTATCAGATTTGATTTGGCCAGTGCTGAATACCATTCTGTAATCGATCTTGATGGTGAAAATAAAAGGGCCGCTAATATAGCGGCCTTTTTTATGTGGTATTTTTTATGTGGTATTTCGAGAACAAGTTTATACAGTTAACATTAAAAATTTTGATGTTTTACAAATGCCTTTTCAAAAAATCTAAAAAGATGGGCGTCGACTTGTTCATAACGCTAGCATCTTGTCCGCTCACGTAGCCATATTGCAAGCAATCCATTAAATCAACTTGAGATAAAAATCTGGCCACTACCCGTTCTGCGCGTTCAGCATTCAAAGGCAATGTAATCAGTGCCTCGCCATTAAGCGTACTTTGCCCTTGTTGATTGTAATGCACCTCGCAGTTTGCGATGTAAGGGGAGTCAGGCCACATCTTTGCAGCATGATCGCTTGTGTCCCAAGCATGAGGGGCGCCTTCAAATATATGGGCTTCTACCACCGACCCAGCTTGTTGAATTTCAGTTTCTCTACTTTTGCAATCGCTTAACACATTGGACCCGTCGTTATCCCCACGCAAAGTCAGCAAAGCAGCGCCATTGGTTTTTACCATATTAGGCACTTGGAAACAGGGGCCATAAAAATCGACAAAAACAGAAAACCCGCTCTCTTCATTAAACGCTTTTTGAATACGGTGGGCCATGGCCAAACGAATCGCCATACCACCATAACTAAAGCCAACCAAACCAATGCTGTGGGGTTGAATGGCTGGGTGTGTTTTTAACAAGGCCAGTGCATGGTAAGCATCACTTAACGCTTCTATTTCTGACACGGCAAATAATTTCGCCATGTAATGCATGTCAGGAGTGAGGCCTCTAGAGCCGTAATAGTCCAATACAAATGCACCAATGCCTGCATCATTTAATATTTGAACATAAGCATCCTCACGACCACTGCCCAAGCCACTGCTGCCATGCAGCAATACCATAACGGCCACGGGTTGCTCACTGGTGGCCTGTTTTGGTAAGTGCAGTGTGCCGTAACTGGTGGTGACATAGGGCGCTTGTTCCGATAGTAGTACGTCTAAATCAAAAGGGCTGCTGGATTGAAAATAAATCTTGCCATGATCGTCAGTGGCCAATTGGCTTGTTGGGGTTGGCAATTGCGGAAAATCAGGCAGCCAAAAGCTAACCAGTCCAGCTGATCCGCCCAATAATAAGTAGGTGACAATCAGAAGGGTTAATAGCACGCCAATGGTTTTTGAAAAGGTTTTTAACATCACAACAACTCGTTTTTATTTTTGTCATAGCTTACCTTTTATTTACTTTATCGCACAGTCCACGGGTTTATATAGCTAAAGTTCATTAAAACAATCCGATTGATACAAGAAAATTATGACTATTACACGACTTGTAATAATGACTTGTAAGAGTGGCCGGAATTCCTTGCTTGCGTGGCAATCTGGCTATACTTGGAAATAGGTTAAATTAACATTGGATTAAGCATGAAAACAGGCGAGCCAATCGACTCCAATAAACGCAAAACCCTATCAACCATTGCAAAAGCAGGGGCTGCGGTGTGTCTGGCCAGTAAGGCCCCCTATGTATTTTCAAAAACCAAAACCAAAATTCGGGTTTTGGGAACGCACGTTACCTTGCAAGAAGAAATACGCCAGCGGGCCATGGCCGACCTAGGCATCGAACTTGAGTTTGAACCCAAAGGCAGCGCAGCCGTTTTACAAAAAGCATCGGTGTCACCGGATTCTTTTGATCTTTATGAACAATGGTCAAACAGCATTAATGTGTTGTGGAGCTCAGGCTCCATTCAAGCCATAGATACTAAGCGAATTACCCATTGGAATGAAATCAATAACCTGACTAAAACTGGTCGTTTAACTAAAGATGCAAAAATTGGAGCCGGTGACGCCCCCCATAAAATTTTGCATGTGCAAGATGATGACGAACTGGGCATCAAGGCAACCGACCAAGTCAGCTTTTTACCCTATGTGCATAACGTAGATTCATTTGGTTACAACACTAATGTAATAGAGAAAGGCATTCCCTACGAAACCGAAAGCTGGGGTTGGTTGTTAGATAAAAAATACGCTGGAAAAGTGGCTGTGGTAAATGCCCCTACCATTGGCATCTTCGACTTGGCACTGGCTGCACAAGCAAAAGGTTTGGTAAAATTTGCAGACATTGGCGCCATTACTAAGCTCGAATTGGATCAATTATTTGATGTGTTGATCGGGATGAAAAAAGAAGGCCATTTTAGTGGCTTCTGGACCTCGGTACCCGAGTCAGTGGATTTTATGGCATCAGACCGAGTGGTCATCGAAAGCATGTTTTCTCCTGCAGTCTCAGCCCTTAATGGTCAGGGTGTACCGGTGACCTATGCGGCACCAAAAGAAGGGTATCGCGGCTGGCATGGCGTTATGTGTTTGTCATCAGAAACTCATGGCAAGCAAAAAGATGCCGCCTATGAATATATGAACTGGTGGTTATCCGGTTGGCCTGGTGCGTTCATCGCCCGTCAAGGCTATTACATTTCAAATGCGGAACGTTCAAAGCAATTTTTGTCACAAGCCGAGTGGGACTATTGGTATGCAGGCAAACCCGCGTCCGAAGCATTAAAAGGCACAGACGGAAAAGTATCGGTTCATCCCGGAGACATACGACGGGGTGGCAGTTACGAAACCCGTTTTAGTAATGTTGCTGTTTGGAATACCGTAATGCCCACCTACGAATACAGCTTACAAAAATGGTATGAATTTATCAGTGCTTAAGGATAAGTAATTTTGATCCGCTCGTTATACGGACAAGTTATATTTGTACTGCTGATCTTGGCAGTGGTTTTCCTCACTCAGTTATGGCTGTCTCGTGACAGCCTAATCACGTTTACAGAAAATCAAAAAAGCATCTCACAAACCTATGACAATCTTGGTTTAGTTTACGAACTTGAGCGTGACGTAATTGATCTTCAGCGCAACCTTTTAATATACAAAGAAACCGCCAGTGATATATCCGTTCAGCGTTTTTATACCATCATGGAGCGCGTAGAAAATAAATTGGATGTTTTTCATCAGCACGTGGCAGTAGATACTCGTCTAAAAGTTGACCGAAAATTAATAACCAGGATGGAAGGCCATTTAAATGATTATCAAGATAACTTTACCAGCGTCATTAATGGGCGCAGCAAACGTGAAGAAATTATCATTGAAATCACTCAGCAACTGAACGATCTAGGTGAGCAAGGCAAGGCGCTGCATAAAAAGGGGTCAAATCAACTAATCGAAATTCAATTACGTATTTCGCTACTATCAAAATCATTTAAAGATTACTTGATATCACCTGATGGCGAATTCATCGATAAATTCAAACTGGAATCAGCTTCTCTTAAAAGCTTTATTTCAAGTGACCGTAAAAGCAAACCATTATTGAAGCTGAATAATAAACTTAAAAAACGTTTTATACGGTTAACCCATGTGACCCGAGGCTATATCTATTTAGTCAATGTGGTCATGGCCGGTTCTGCCAGTGAATTCTTATATCTATCAGACAAAATTAGAAAAGAAGTGGAGTTTGAAAAAGACGAATTAATCGCTGAAACACAAAAATCAACCGAATCCATTAGGGTGAATAATAATGCCATGGCTGTGGTTTCAATTTTGATTATTTTAATCATCGCCTGGTTTTTATCCAAACGCATATTATTGCCCATAGAAGGCATAACAGATGTATTCAGAGTTCTAGCTAAAGGAGATGAAGTAGACAGTATTCCCAGTACCGACCGAACAGATGAAGTGGGGGACCTTGCCAAGGCCGCGGCAGTATTTCATGAAAAAAACAAACAAACCCATGAGTTGTTAGAGCGGTCGCAGGATATGATTGCCAATCAAGAAGTCATGAATATTCAGCTAGAACAAGAAAAAGACAAAGCAGAAGCAGCGGCACAGTCAAAAAGTATGTTCTTAGCAAATATGAGCCATGAAATTCGAACGCCCATGAATGGCATTGTAGGCTTGGTTGACATGGTATTAACCACAGACCTCACAACTAAACAAAAAAAGTACGTGAATCGAATTGCCTATTCAGGGCAGATAATGATGAATGTTATTAATGATATTTTAGATTTTTCAAAAATAGAAGCCGGTAAAATGGAAATTGAACGGGTTGATTTTGAAATTAATGCTGTGATTGAAAATCTAATATCAGCCATGATTGTCAGAGTGAATGAACAAAATGTCGACTTCCGTGTAAACCTAACACACAGGGTACCCAATAATTTATTAGGAGACCCATTACGTATCAGTCAAATACTGATGAACATTTGCAGTAATTCAATCAAGTTTACCGATCAAGGTTACGTTCAAGTAAATGTGGATTATCAAGATGGATTTATACTGTTTTCGATCTCAGACACTGGCATCGGTATGACGCCAGTGCAAGCCAGTACAATTTTTCAGTCTTTCACCCAAGCGGATGGATCAACCAGTCGTAAATATGGAGGCACAGGTTTGGGCCTAACCATAGTTAAGCAATTGGTTAAACTTATGGATGGCGAGGTATCACTTGATTCTGAAGTTAATAAAGGCACAACCGTTAATTTGAAAATACGATCTGATCAATCCAGTAATACTTTGGCCATGTCATTGCCAGAGGTTGATAGCGGCGGCATCCATTACATACTTGAAAATAAAGACGATACAACCCTCAGTAGCTTGCTCGTTGGTTATGGGTTAGACGCAAAACAAGCCGACATTTATACCCTGCTCCAAGAGAACGATGAAACGTCTCATACACCTGTCATGTTTCAAGCCAGTAGCTTAGATTACTTAAAGCTTATCAATCAGGACATAAGCCGTTTAATAGGCACTGGAGTTTCCATAGGATTTTTATTGCCGGCAAATGCTTTAGATATGGAGCATTACATTTTTAATCAATGGCACATGCCGCCTCTTAGCCACGCTTTCTCGCCGGCACAAAGTAAAGACTACCTTTTGAATGTATTTGGTATAGAGGTTATTCACGAACAAGAAGAAGCGGCTAATAATGAATCGGGCCGGTATCAGGGGCACGTATTATTAGTAGAGGATAATCAAATCAATCAATTGGTCGCAGGGGATATGATCGAAAGCTTAGGCCTAACCTTTGACCTAGCTGAAGACGGTGAAAAAGCGGTTGATAAAATATGTAAAGGTGGTGTTTATGACATGGTATTTATGGATGTTCAAATGCCCATCATGGATGGCTATACGGCCACCAAGCTGATCCGCGAAAAAGGATACAATGACTTAATCATTTGTGGTCTATCGGCCAATGCATTAAAAGAGGACTTACAGCGTGCCGATGAAGTGGGCATGACTGACTACCTTACCAAGCCCCTTCAGCTTTCAGAAATGGAGGCTAAGCTGAAAAAATACCTGCGTACAGCTACCTAGTTTTCAGGCTTTCTCTGCCTGGTGTTCATATATTTATAGTATCTCGCTTACACAACACTGCCTTTTTCACATATCAATATGGCCTATCAATGGTATGATACGCCAACTTTTACAAGCGACGGATTAGGTAATTGATATGTCCAAAACATTTGAAGCCCAAGGCGAAGTCTACACAATTGGCGAAACCACAGCCTACGGCCAAAATGGTTTTACTAAGCGTGAATTTGTTATTAAATTGTCAGGTGACGGTGAAAACCCTGACTACCCTAACTACGTGGCGCTAGAGCTACTGAAAGACAAATGCGCCCTAATGGACATGTTCAACCCTGGTGATGAAGTGGTCGTACACTTCAACTTATCAGGCCGCTTATGGTCAGCGCCTGGCAAGCCAGAAAAATGTTTCACAAGCTTACAAGCATGGCGCATCGAAAGTGCCGGTGGCGCACAGCCAGCTGCACCGTCTTTTAACGAAGACCCGTTTGCAGGCCAAGGCTTTGATGACGAAGTGCCCTTTTAAAAAACACCTTTTAGTTGTTTAAATAACACACCCAAAAAAGCCCAGCTTTGAATTTCATCGCTGGGCTTTTTTTGGGGTTCTTAGAGTGTATTTTTTATTAAGTGATTAGCTGCAAGACCCACAGCAACACTCTTCGCTCTCGGTTTTCTTAATATCATTTTCAGACATAATGCCAACGGCAGGGCCATTTCCAGCGGCCATATCTGTATTCAGCACCCTTGAAAATAGAATGTTATTTTCAATATGAATGTGCATATTAATATCCGTAATAAATTCCTGAAGGCCCAGATAAAAAACAACTCATCGACCTATTCTCACTGGATGGCGCCATTGTAAAAGTGGGTAAGTAACATCTAAACCCTTTATGAAGTACACGCTTAATCTGGCTGATAATATGTCTCCGGCCTAATACCAGACAATGGCTAAATGCCATATACTCTAGAGGAACTGGCCAGAATAGGAGGGCTCACATGCTGAAATCAATCACACACATCACAAGGCTTTTACTATTATGTGCTGGCCTCTCTGGGTGTAGCGCGCTTCCAAGCTTAACACCCAGCAGTGCCCCTAACTCATTGGCTTACTCGCATTTTGGGGTAGACATGGGCAACAAGGTACAAGTAAAGCAGCAGCTATTAACCCAGCTAGAAGAATGGAAGGGCGTGCCTCATAAATTCGGCGGACTATCCCGGCAAGGCATCGACTGCTCAGGCTTTGTGCATCTGATATTTGCACAAGAGTTTGGAATAAAAATCCCCCGTACAACAGAATACCAAATGCTAAAAGGCGTGGTGGTCGAGCAAGCCGAATTAATACCAGGTGATCTTGTATTCTTTATAACAGGATTTGATCAGCGCCATGTGGGCATTTACATGGGACAAAACAGCTTCATGCACACATCCAGCTCTCGCGGTGTCATGATCTCAAAGCTCGATAATCCTTATTGGAAGCAAGTCTACTGGCACGCAAGACGTGTTGCGCTTTAAAAAATACAGATACTTACATCTAGATGACATTCCATTTTTATAACAGGTGTATTACGCACCTTGTGCTAATATCTCTACGTATGAAATCTAGCCTAAGGAAACCAGAACAACCCGTAGGGTGTATTAGCGCGTTGCGCGTAATACACCGCAATAGATCGCGGCACCTCCTGATAAAACCAAATAACCCATATTTTACTAAATCAAAAAACAGTCACCTTAATAAGGTTCCCCTTACTGATTGGAAAAGATTGTTCCAGCAGCACCCAGGCACTATAAGAAACTTTTCATTCTTAGCTCAGTCACAAAGGCTGAATAAAATGGAATCTCGTTATGAACCTTCGTAAAAATATCATGGCCCAGTTTGTGGCTGGGGCGTTACTGCTCGTATTGTGCTTGTTAGTATTAACCGTTAGCCAGCAGCAAGCCAGCAAGGTACAAAATCAACTCAGAGATTGGCAAGGGCAGGTAAGCAAGTTAGAACTTGATGTGGCCAGTCTTCAGCAGCAAGCACAGCACTATAAATTAAATGCCCCACGTGACTTTGAAAGTTACAACCGTGATGTGGCTGTGTTTTATAAACAGTTCCAGCAACAGCTTACGTCGATCACACAAACCACCGAAAACGCACAAATTCCGGCTTACCGTCTAAAAGATAATACGGCATACAATGTGTTCTTTTCAAATGATACCGCCATAGAAGAATCCATAAAGCAGCAGGCATCGTGGGGAATATTCTGGAACACGTTTTTAACTAATTTAAAGCAAGAAATCGGTAGCCCATCAGAACCTCGATTAGAATGGGCGGCTGACCATATCATTTCAACACAAGCCAATTTATCCTCACGCACTCAAGCGTTGCATACAAAAGTGGTGCAAGCCAATCAGTGGTTTTCAACCCGTTACGAGCAGGTAAGCTGGTTAATGTCAGGGGCCGTTCTGGTTTTTATCAGTATTATCCTGGCCTTATTTGCACAATTTATCGTGCGACCAATCGTATCCACCACCAAGGTATGCAAAGAAGTCGCGGCAGGAGAATACGGGAAAAAAGTTACAGTAAACGGTGTAGGAGAAGCCAGACAACTGCAAGAAGCATTTAACGATTTATCGTCTCGCTCAAAATTACTCATGGATATGTTGGGCGACATCAACAAACCAGGTGACGTACCCACAAAACTAAAGCGTATTCACAGCAGTGGTAAAGAAGCGCTGGGCTGCAGCTGGATCGGTTTAATGGCAGTCAATGAAACCCGCGCCGAATTGAACAGCTCGGTACCCGCAGCTCTAGACGCAAACTTTAAACACCGTCATGTAACGCTAAACAAAGCCTTTGGTCGTGACCTGTTATCAGCATTAGAAACTAAATGGCTAGATTTACCCGCTCTACGTCAGCTTTCAATAAAGCGACACGACGAACGTTTTCTACGCGAGCTGCATAAAAACACCATGGCACAACACATAGTAGGCTACTCATTTAAATGCCCTAAGCACAATGACTTTATTTTAATGTTTGCGTGCAACCTAGAGCACGGTTTTACTCAGCAGCAAACAGACATCATAAAAGCGTTATCAAAACTCATGGCTGACGGCATTATTTCAGGGCTGGATTACAACGCAGATAAAAGCGTGGCTTAAAGAAGGCTGGGAACGATAGGCGTTAAAAAGCCGACATGCGTCGGCTTTTTATTTTAGTGTGTTTAGTGACCGTGTTACTCGGTATAAAATAACCACCATGTTTTATAGTCATCGTCGTCGCCATCTTCTTGGTCGTTAAAGATATGTGCAACGTAAAGCTTATTGCTTACAAGTGCGCTGTCGCCACTTAATGTGAATGTGATTTTATTATTTACTTCACTTTTGCCAATAAAGCCCGAGTTAACATCTGCGGATGTACTTCTGGTAAGTGATGTTGTTAAGTCATAGCTGTCAACCCCCGCATCCCCACAACGAAGCCCTGGCCAATCAATGCGGCAGTCTTCAGTGCCTGAAGGCAATTCAAACATTTCTAACTCAATCTCATCAATGTCAAATGACAGGTTTGACGTGAACTCAATTGTCATGGTGGATGTACTTGAGTCAATTGTTTGTGAATGCCTTGGCGTAACTGAAATGACGTGTTCATTGAAAGCGGCGCGTGGTACGCACTCATTACCGCAGCCAGCCAATAGGCCTTCAACTTCTGTTTTGGTTTCAGTGATATGGTCGGTGGCGTCTTGGGCCGAAATCAATGTGTCTAAACTATCGCTTGTGGCCGCGACTGCTGCAATATAATTAGCCACATCGGCATCAAATGTAGCGCTGCTAAAATCTAGGTCATCAGGTGTGTTTGTTGTATCAAGTGCATCGTCTGAAAGTTGAATGCCATTTTCAGAATCAGCATCGCTATCTAGGGTGAGTAAAAGGCGGGCAAGATTAATAGTTTGAGTATCGGACAGGCCAGCAGCGTATAAGTCGCTCACATGGATGGCTTTAGTCGCACTAATGGGTGGCAATGTAATATCGCCAAAACTAAACGTAATCGTTTCACCTTCTTCATAGTCAAAACGGCCAAATGCATCAGTGGTGCCAGAATGACTGGCTGAGCTATATGATAAGCCTTGAACAGGGCTGTCGATGAAAAAGCCAACACCATCTTCGTATAATTCAATAATGTCGTCATCATCGCTGTCTTCAAAGTCACAACCGGCCAAAAGCAAGCTGCTAATCAATAGGGTAGAGAGTAATTTCATCAGGCTGGCCTTAATTTATAGACAGGTAAATTTAATTATAGGTACGCTGTTTACGATTGGAAATACTATAACGTAATTAGAAAATCCTTCTTAAGTCTGTAGTTCGAAACAGTGTGCAGTACTCATTAGGATTGTCACGACAGGCCAATAGCCACTTTAGATGATTACATGTGTTTCAAAGAACTTACTGACTAACTGTGTCAGCCTCCCTATAATTCCCCCAATTATATAAATAATCGAACTTTCTTAATGAAATCACTGACCACGAAAACCGGGCTGTTGTTATTAGCCGCTTGTTCTTTAATAAGCGCATGCAGCGATCACAACGCAAACGCTCAAACCGAAGCAGGCAATGGCAAGGTAAAAAATGTCATCTTAATGATCGGTGATGGCATGGGAGTGCAGCAAATTGGCATGCTAGAAGAGTACGCACAGCGTGCGCCTAACTCTTCATATAATGCCAAGGGCAATGAAACCGGTTTACAAAAATTCGCAAAGGCAGGTCATCTGGGTTTATCGTTAACGGCCCCCATGGGTGCGGATGGCAACCTGGTAACCGACTCGGCTTGCTCGGCATCTCAGTTGGCCAGCGGGGTGGCAGCAGGTTCAGAAATGATCGGGCTTGATCATCAAGGCAATGCAGTTGAAACCATTTTAGAAAAAGCCAAAAAGATGGGCAAGGCTACCGGGTTAATATCCGATACTCGCATTACCCATGCAACCCCCGCAGCGTTTGCTGCGCATCAGCCTCATCGATCGTATGAAGCTGAAATTGCAGTAGAGCTAATTGAAAGCGGCAATGTGGATGTATTGCTTTCAGGTGGTGCCCGTTATTTTGTGCCGTCAGACATTAAAAGTAATACACAGGCACGCGAAGCCTTAAAAGTATTAGGGGCAGGCGAGCATCTATATAAAAAATCCAAACGCAAAGACAACCGTAACCTCATCACCGAAGCCCAAGATAAATATGGATTTGCTTTAGCATTTGATAAAACACAATTAGCAGCGGCACAAACTCAGACTAAAAACCCTCAAGTCAGCAACAAGCTACTGGGACTGTTTGCCAACTCGCTTATGGATGATGGCATCATGTATTCGGCCTGTAAAAAAACCAATACTTGCACCCAGCCATCGTTAAAAGAAATGACAATTAAGGCATTAGATATTTTGTCGCAAGACCCCGATGGGTTTTTCTTAATGATCGAAGGCGGTCAAATCGATTGGGCAGGGCACATAAACGATGCAGGCTGGCTACTGCACGAATTAATAAAATTTGATGAAGCCATTACCGCGGTTTATGACTGGGTAAAAGACCGCAACGATACGCTTGTGGTAATCACCGCTGACCATGAAACCGGCGGCTTTGGTTTCAGCTACACCCGCAAAGATTTACCCGCCAGTAAAACCTTAACAGGCAAGGGCATGCAAGGCCGCGATTACCGCCCCGACTATAACTTTGCATCCATTTCGAACCTAGACAAGTTGCATGCGCAAACCGCCTCGTATTACACCATGATGTCTGAAGTAAATAGCGACTGGGATTTCAGTAATACCAATGGCGCGCAATGGGCCAAGGTGATTAATGCCCATGTACACAAAGACTTTCAGTTAACTGAGCAGCAAGCCCAACCCATTACTAAGCGTGAACCAAACGAATACTACGAAGCCAAGCACAAATACCTGTCAGCCAAAACGTTTCCAGTGATAAACGACTTTAAAGAATTTTATGTCTACGGTGATGACTTGCACGGTAACTTAATTGCACGGGCCCTAGCCGCCGAGCAAAATGTTATATGGGGCACCGGCACGCATACAGCATCCCCTGTGGCGGTCTATGCATTTGGCCCGAAAGAAATCAGCAGCCAGTTTTCTACCTTGCAGCGTCATGTGGATGTATCCAAAAAAATGATGGACGCATTTATCGTTCAGTAGTATCCCTTGAACGCAATTTATAAAGCACTCTAAGTAATCATTTATTAGGGTGCTTTTTTATGGGCGGCATCGCGCACAGGGTGCCCTCCTACGAAAAGCCTTAGCCAAAAGTCACCCCGTAGGAGGCCAGTGTCTGGGCGATAAGCCTGCAACGGAATCGCGCACAAAGTGCCCTCCTACGAAAAGGCTTAGCCAAAAGTGACCTCGTAGGGGGCCAGTTTCTGGGCGATTTTGACGCTAAATAATCCCCAGCCTGCCTATATAACCCCCCCCTGTATTTAATGTATGTAAGCGCCTACTTCGGTTTTGGAGGCCAATCTATAATTACCATGTGTTGAAAAAACAGCCAGTTTCCGCTATGCTTTATTTTAATTGAACGATCAATCAACATAAAATATGCCTAAAATCGGAATGGAGCCTATTCGTCGTCAGCAGTTAATTGATGCGACACTAGACTCAGTAGCTCAGCTTGGACTACACGCCACCACCATTAACAGCATCAGTCAGCGTGCGGGTTTGTCGTCGGGCATAATTAGTCATTACTTTGGTGGAAAGCAGGGTTTGATCGAAGCCACTGTGCGCTACCTATTAAGCCACTTAAAAAGCAACCTGCTAGCAAAAACACAAAATGGCTGCACCCCACAACAGCGGCTCATGTTCATTGTGGAAACAAACTTTTCAAACATGCAGCAGCAAAGCAATACCACCAAAACCTGGTTAAGCTTTTGGGTGCAGTCGATGCACGATGACAGCCTGCATCGCCTACAAATCATTAATGCAAAACGCCTACACAGTAATTTAGCGGCATCGTTTAAAGCATTCATGAACCAGCAGCAAGCGCAAGACGCGGCCAACTTAGCCGCCGCCATGATCGATGGCCTATGGTTACGGGCCGTACTGGGCAAGGCCGACTCAAACGAATTTAAACAAGCCGAACTTCAAGCAAAAAAATACATCACATCTCTGATTCCAACTGGCAGCGTATAAAATGATAAACCCCGTATACCAAAATTTTATTCACGGGGAATTCGTAAGCAATACAACGCAGCAAACTTTCGCGGTAAAAAACCCGGCCACCGATCAAGTGATTTACCATGTGGAAGTGGCCGACGAATCCATTCAACAACAAGCAATAAGCAGTGCCAAAAAAGGCTTTGAAATCTGGTCGGCCATGGCGCCAATCGAACGCAGCCGCATCTTACATAAAGCCGTGGCCTTATTACGCGAACGCAATGACCAGCTTGCCCGAATCGAAGTGCTAGACACAGGCAAACCCATTCAAGAAGCCAACTGCGTCGACATACAAACCGGCGCAGACGTTATCGAATATTACGCAGGCTTAGCCCCCACTCAAATGGGCGCACAGCAATCCGTAGGCGATGATTTTTTCTACACTCGCAAAGAACCCCTGGGCATATGCGCAGGCATTGGCGCGTGGAACTACCCATTACAAATTGCGTGCTGGAAGTCTGGCCCAGCATTGGCCACAGGCAACTCGCTTATATTTAAGCCATCAGAAGAAACCCCGTTGGGCGCCATCAAACTTGCACAAATTTACATGGAAGCAGGTGTACCGCCGGGCGTATTTAACGTGGTGCAAGGTGCCGCCGAAGTAGGGCAATGGCTGTGTCAGCATCCTGATATTGAAAAAGTATCCTTTACCGGCGAAGTGGGCACAGGCAAAAAAGTCATGCAGGGTGCCGCCAGTAATTTAAAAGACGTGACCATGGAATTAGGCGGCAAGTCACCGCTGATCGTATTTGATGATGCCGATGTGAGCCAAGCCGTCAGTGCGGCCATGCTTGGTAACTTTTATACACAAGGCGAGGTGTGCACCAACTGCACACGGGTTTACGTACACAAAAATATCTACCAAGCTTTTTTAGCCGAACTAAAAAACCGAACAGAAAACAATATTATTGCCGGTGACCCGTTAGACCCTAACGTAAACTTTGGCGCGCTTATCTCCAAGCAACATCAAGAGCTAGTGCTTTCTCACATTGAACAAGGCAAAGCCGAAGGCGCCACTTTATTAACAGGCGGCAAGTCGTTAAAACCCAAGTCAGCCCCTAACGGATATTTTGTGGCGCCCACTGTTTTTTCAGATTGCCACGACAACATGCGCATCGTTAAAGAAGAAATATTTGGCCCCGTCATGAGCGTACTGATGTTCGAAGACGAAGCCGACGTGATCCAGCGGGCCAACAATACCCAACTAGGATTAGGCGCCGGTGTGTTCAGCTTAAACATACAACGTGCGCACCGCGTGATACATGAATTAAAAGCCGGTATTTGCTGGATCAACAGCTACGGCAACTCACCAGCCGAAATGCCAGTGGGCGGATACAAACAATCGGGCATCGGTCGTGAAAACGGCGTGGATACCTTAAACAGTTATACACAAAGCAAATCGGTGTATGTGGGAATGACCCCAATCGAAAGCCCGTTTTAAAAGGTACAAACAGTGTTTGATTATATAATTGTTGGTGCCGGATCAGCCGGGTGTGTACTCGCCAATCGTTTATCCGAAAATCCAGTGAACAGCGTATTGCTGTTAGAAACCGGTGGGTCGGATAAAAGTATATTTATAAAAATGCCAACGGCATTGTCTATTCCCATGAATACACCCAAGTACGCATGGCAGTTTCATTCAGAACCCGAACCGTATTTAAATAACCGAAAAATGCATTGCCCACGGGGAAAGGTATTGGGTGGATCGTCGTCCATTAATGGCATGGTATACGTACGGGGCCACGCAAAAGATTTTGACGAATGGGAAAACCACGGCGCACAAGGTTGGAGTTATCAATCGTGTTTGCCGTACTTTAAAAAAGCCGAAACCTGGTATCAAGGTGAAAACGATTACCGTGGTGGCAAAGGCGAAGTGGGCGTGAACAACGGCAACCAAATGAAAAACCCACTGTACCGTGCGTTTATTAACGCAGGGCGACAAGCAGGTTACGCCGCCACTAATGATTACAACGGGCAGCAGCAAGAAGGCTTTGGCCCCATGCACATGACCATAAAAAATGGTGTGCGCAGCTCAACCAGCCGCGCTTATTTAGACCCCATTAAAAAGCGTAAAAACCTCACCATTATTACTGGCGCGTTGGTAAAAAAAGTCAACCTAGTGGGCAAGCGTGCCACCGGTGTTGAATACAGCATTGGCAGTCGTAACTATCAGGTAACCGCCAACAAAGACGTGATACTAAGCGCCGGATCAATTGGCTCGCCGCATATATTGCAGCTGTCGGGCATCGGTGATCCCGAAGTATTAAAAGAAGCAGGTATCGCGGTGCAGCATGACTTGCCGGGGGTGGGCAAAAACCTACAAGACCACTTAGAATTTTATTTTCAATACAAGTGCAAACAACCCATTACCCTAAACGGCAAACTGGATTGGCTTTCAAAGGGTTTGATCGGTGCACGCTGGATATTAAATAAAACAGGGCTGGGTGCCACCAACCATTTTGAATCCTGTGCGTTTATCCGCTCAAAAGCCGGAATCGAATGGCCCGATATTCAATACCATTTTTTACCTGCCGCCATTCGCTATGACGGAAAATCCGCATTCGATGGTCATGGCTTTCAAGTACACGTGGGTCACAACAAACCCAAAAGCCGGGGCGCGGTGAACATTCAAACCAATAACCCCAATGACCCACCCAAAATTCAGTTTAACTATTTGCAGCACCCAGAAGACATTGCAGGCTTTAGAGCATGCGTGCGCCTGACCCGCGAAATTATTTCGCAAGCCGCATTTGATGAATACCGTAACGGCGAAATACAGCCCGGTGAACACATACAAACCGATGCGCAAATCGATCAGTTTGTACGTGAAGCGGCCGAAAGCGCTTACCACCCATCGTGCTCGTGCAAAATGGGCGAAGATGATATGGCCGTTGTAAACTCGCAAACACAAGTACACGGTATACAAGGGCTGCGTGTTGTGGATTCGTCTATCTTTCCCACCATTCCAAACGGCAACCTAAACGCACCCACCATCATGGTGGCCGAAAAAGCCGCCGATATGATATTAGGTAAGCCGCCAATGTTTAACGCGCCTGTAAATGTGGTCAGCAACAATGGCGGGCAATACCAGCAGCGCTAAACGTTAAGCGGGTTTAACCCCGTGCTCACAATGCCGTTATCGAATTAATAAACAGATACATGCATGTGAGTAATGGCTGCCTAAATGCGCCAAGCGGGCTGTGGCGGCTCTAATCTGGTATCATGCAGCCCTAAAAAAATTAATAATTATCAACCGGAGGCAGACCGTGACGCTCTTGCTTAGCTCAGGCATTTTATTTACCTTTATGGCCATCGCCTTCATTTTATATAAATGGGGCAACGTACAAGTAGTGGGCGTAACCCCAGTAAAAACCTTTACCTTTATTGCCATACTGTTCACATCGGGCTTAGACGTGGGCCTAATCATGTTTCCGCTGACCGAATTTGCAGGCTACAGCGATCTGGTCACCAGCCCGGAATACGCCTTTACCAATCCACTGGCCATAGAATTTGGTTTTTGGGGATTTCTCATCTGGGGCTTTTACTTTTTAACCTGCTTTTACTTTTGTGTGATCGAACCCAAGGTAAAGTTTTTTGAAATACCATTAGTAAAAGTCATCAACAACGTGGTGATCATCGGCACCTGTGCCTTTACCGCGTATCTACTATTATCCAACCTTTCTTGGTACTTACCAGGCATGGCCGACGGTGAAGGCATTGTGCCCACCTTTTATTTAATCGTATTTGCCGCCATCACCTTTGCCGTGTATTCAAGCACCGACATTAAATACGTGCGCTTTTTAAGCATATGCACCACCTGGGTCTTCATTGGCTTAATTGTATTCATGTGGGCCGCCGCCTTTGTATTTGGTGACAGCGAGCTGGGCAGCTACTTTAAAAACTTTGTATTAATCGGCGACTACTTTACCAACATGCATCACTTTGTATTGCCGTTGAACGACTATCACGAATTTTACTTATTCTGGTGGTTCGCATGGAGCATCATGATCGGGCAATTCACATCACGCTTTGTGGGCGGTTTAAAAACCTACCAAGTACTGGCCGCCATGCTGATATTTCCGTCGATTCCCATCGCAGCATGGTTTGCCGTGTTGTATCACTATCATGAAGCAGGCATCGCCATAGATGGCCTAATCAACTTTGCCATGGTATTTGTGGGTGTCGTGTTTGTTATCAACTCGTTAGACTCATTGATTCGTTTATACACCGACAACCTAAACCTAACGGTGCAGCGCTTAGGCAAGCGCAACTACATACTGTTTAACATAGTGGCCCTGTCATTATTAACCTTGCTGTTCAAACTCGACTTTTTACAAATCCAATGGGTAGGCGCAATCGTCATCGGCATCTTCTTTTCATGCTTTGCATTTATTGTCTTCCAAAAATACAAAACCGTAGTGGCCATTAATACGTCACCAAAAGAAAATGAAATCGACTTTGAGAAAATAGAAGCCGTGACCTAGATAATAAAACGTGAATAATTAAACCGCTTATTTGGTTTAAAACAAAAAATCCCAGCCTTGTTATTCAAGACTGGGATTTTTTATGGGCTTAATAAAAGTATGCAGACACAAGCTGCGAAAAATCGATATTAAAACCCAAAACCACCGTCATTCTGAACTTGACTCAGAATCCATTTCATAACCTCAGCCCACCGTCATTCTGAACTTGATTCAGAATCCATTTCATTAACCCAAAACCCAAATTATAAAACCCAGCCGTAGGGTGTATTAGCGCGCAGCGCGTAATACACCAAGCTAAACCAAAGCCAGGCCCTAAGCCTAGCCCGTCCTCATTTATCCTGAACCCCAAACCAAAATCGCCAAGAAACTGGCCTCGTACGAGTGCACTTTGTGCGCGATAATGCCGCTAATAAAATCGGTCAGGGGCTGACCTCGTACGAGCGCAGCCTCTGCGCGATAAAGTCACAAGCAACCGTAACCGTTCAAACACAACACCCGTCATACCAGAAGTGAGGTGAGTCTGTCCTGAGCTTGCCGAAGGGAGCTATCTGGTATCCAT
>ERZ1027208.267-NODE-267-length-23216-cov-9.353784_pt1 | contig 23216 bp, 18 predicted proteins | sample MGYA00520867_ERZ1027208 | MGnify/ENA primary metagenome ERZ1027208 (study PRJEB33311, sample SAMEA4378413) | marine metagenome | biome: Marine biome; feature: Fjord; material: Water | collected 2014-07-20T08:00:00Z/2014-07-... | depth 75 m ...
CTGCTCGCGGCTGCGCGCGCAGAGTCCTCGAGTGTTGTGTGTCTTAATGGCTTATGTTCGTTTGTGATAGACACGGCGTTCATCGTGTGCTGCACCATCCTCTTCGTCGGCAGCGTCAGCGGTGTATAAGAATAGTGTCTTCAATGTTCCCAAAATCACGGTTGTCATTGAACCAAGTCGGCATTGCCGGGAATCCGGGGGCTCCAGCGGAACCTTCGCCAAAGTCGATCTCTTTGCTCCAACGGCCAACGCGCATCCATTCAACAACGCTGTCGGGATGATCCTGACAAAGATCTGTTCCAATCCCAAGGTTTTTCGCACCGAATTTTTCCGCCGTTCGCGCGATCATCTCGCAAAAACTCTGTACTGTGCAGTCAGATTTATCCCGTAAATGATGTGGATAAACCGAAAATCCCAGCATGCCGCCATTTTGGGTCACAGCGCGGATAACATCATCTTTTTTGTTGCGCAGCGCTGGCGACCATTCAAACGGATTGGCATGTGTGATCGCGATAGGGCGTTCAGATATGTCCGCAGCTTCAATGGTTGACCGGTCCGCAGAATGGCTCATATCGACAACCAGCCCGACACGGTTCATTTCTTTAATGACCTGTTTGCCCATACGGGTGATTCCGGTATCTTCGGCCTCATAACAGCCCGTCGCCAGCAGTGATTGGTTATTATACGTCAGTTGCATAAATCGGGCACCAAGCGTGTGCACAATTTCCACCAACCCGATGTCGTCTTCAATAGGGCTAGGGTTCTGAAACCCAAAGAAAATAGCAGTGCGGCCTGTCTCTTTGGCGATATCTACATCGCTGGCCCACTGACCTTTCATGATTAAGTCGGGGTATTGTTCAAACCAGCGGTTCCATTGTTCAAAATTCAGTACAGTCTCGCGAAAATTTTCGTGATAGGCGATGGTGACGTGAACAGCGTCCACGCCCCCTTCGCGCATCTGGCGAAAAATTTTCTCGGACCAGTTGGCGTATTGAAGATTATCGATCCGCATTACAGGGGGAGGCCCGATGAGATGTAGGATGTCTTCACAATAGTGTAGAATTCGGCAGCTGTTTTACCCTGTTCGCGTGGACCATAAGAACTGTCACCGCGCCCGCCAAACGGCACGTGATAATCTGTACCAGCCGTGGGTAAGTTCACCATCACACAGCCAGATTTGGCATTGCGGCGGAAATGCGTGGCACGTGCTAGATTGGTTGTCACAATACCTGCTGTCAGGCCAAAGTTGGTGTCGTTCACGACATGTAATGCTTCGTCGTAGCTTTCGACTGGGATCACACACGCGAGTGGTGCAAACATTTCCTCGCGGTTGATGCGCATGTCATTGTTTGTGCCAACGAACACGCCGGGCGACATGTAGTACCCTTGGGTAGGCATTTCCAAACGCTGACCACCGCAAAGCAATTCTGCGCCTTCAGTTGCCGCAAGATCGACATAGGCCAGGTTTTCATTCAATTGCTGCTCTGAAACAACTGGACCCAGTTGCGTGCCTGCCTCTAGGGCGTGCCCTACCTTTAGTGCCTTTGCCCCTGCAACCAGCTTTTCAACGAACTGATCATGTACGTTTTTATGAACCACGAGGCGTGAAGATGCGGTGCATTTTTGACCCGATCCACCAAATGCGCCGCCAAGTGACAGAGATACAGCAAGGTCGATATCGGCGTCATCCATTACGGCCAAAGCGTTCTTTGATCCCATTTCCATCTGAACACGTGTCAGGTTTTGGATGGCTGCTGCGGCGATGCCTTTGCCCACCGGGACCGAGCCAGTAAAGCTGACCGCATTTACCTTTGGGCTTTCGACCAATCGTTGACCAATGGATGATCCCGCGCCCATCACCAAAGAAACCAACCCTTTGGGGATATCCTGACGAGCGATAATTTCGACCAACGCTACTGCAGAAGCAGGTGTTACATTCGCAGGCTTCCAAACGACGGCATTGCCGTAACACAATGCTGGCGCAATCTTCCACGATGCCGTCGCGGTCGGGAAGTTCCAAGGTGAGATGACAGCAACCACGCCGACCGCCTCACGGCGGACATCGATTTCAATACCGTCACGAACCGAGTCTGCGGTATCGCCCATCTGGCGCAATGTCTCGGCCGCGTAGTAAGTGAAAAACTGACCCGCACGATAAACTTCACCTTTGCCTTCGGCTTGAGGTTTACCTTCTTCGCGGGCCAACAACGTTCCCAATTCTTCCGCACGCGCCATCATCTCTGTGCCGATTGCCATCAATACGTTGTATTTACGCTCAATACCGTATGCTTCCCACTCGACCTGGGCGCGGCGCGCTTGATCAAGTGTGGCGTCCAATTGATCTGGTGTCGCTTGTGCGAACATACCGATCAAGTCGCTTAGGTCGGAAGGGTTTCTATTTTCTATCTCAGAACCGCCGGCGACCCAGTCACCCGCAATGTAGTTAAGATTGGTATTTTGCATGGTGAGTCCCTTTGGCTGAACAGCGCCTACGCGCAACTTCAACAAGGGTACTTCATTTTACTAATTCAGGCATTTCGAATTATTTGTAATTTACTTTAGCTTTCCTGAAGTTTCAGCGGTGAAACCTAGAGAACCTTCTCGTGCCATCAAAATGATCAGTTTCAAGAACTCTCTGGCGGCGGGCATGAGCAAGTTCTGAGGTTGTGAAACTAAATTGACCGTTCGCCGCGCCGTAGCATCCTTTAGCGGTAAAAACGCGAGGTCATCTTGTGACCCCGCCACAGTAAGACGCGGCAATACAGTGATCCCGACACCTTCCCGCACCAAACCGATCAAGGATGCAGTATTGTGGACCATCAGCCGAGACATTCCGAGCATGGTTGTAAAATCGGGATCTGTAATGAGTTTGCAAAGGCCATTGGCGATCAGGACATGCCTTTGCACATCTTGCCACGATAGCACGTCCCAATTTTGAGCAAGTGGATGGTCCTTGCGACAGACGACACCGAAAGGATCAGTGAACAATTCGATTTGGTTCATTCCGTCAATTATTGGCAGAGTTCCAATGCCGATGTCAGCCCGCTCTCTTTCCAGATCGCCAGTTATGGAAGCTGAGTCCATGTCGCGAATATCTATTTGAACCTTTGGGTACATCTTGCAAAACCGCGAGATAACAGTAGGCAAAATTGCGGTCGCAATCGACGGGGTTACTGCAAGCCGTAAATAGCCCAGCTCTGATTTAGAGAGCCCTTCGATTACTGTAACCGTGTTTTCAAAATGTGCGACCTCGCGGCGGGCTTCTTCATAAATGAGGTCACCAATTGGTGTTAACTTGGATTTCCGCGCCGTTTCAAATAGCTGAAATCCAACATGATCTTCAAATTGCTTTAACATCATCGAAACAGCTGATGGCGTCCTGCCAAGTGCGTCAGCCGCATCAGACAGGCTTCCGTGTTGGGCCACTTTGGTGAAGCACCGGAGCATTTCCATCTTGATAGCCAATTTCAAATTCCCTGAAATTTGTTCAACAAGATTGTGTTTGCCTTGATTTGGGTCTTATGTCCATAAGCACAACATCGCTGAAATAGTCAGCATTCCTAAGATACAGACAAGGACCGAACATGATCGAACGTATAGAAACGGGCGCTCGCTCTTCAAAAATCGTGAAGCACAATGGTGTCGCATATCTGACTGGTCAGGTTGCCGAGGGCGAGACCATTCAAGAACAAGTCAGCAAATGTCTTGCCAATATTGATGCACTCTTACTTAAGGCTGGCTCGACACGGGAAAACCTACTGCGCGTTACGATCTGGTTGGCAGATATGAAAGATTTTGACGGGCTTAACGAGGTTTGGAATGAATGGGTGCCAACTGGCCACGCACCTGCGCGGGCCTGCGGCGAAGCAAAGCTCGCGCGCCCCGAACTCAAGGTCGAGTTCATTGTATACGCCGCCTATTCTTGAATAGCGTTATTTGGGTGTCAGAGTCGTTTAAACTCACTCAAAACTAACACTGCTTTGACACCTCAATCAGGATCCTTAGTCATCGTCATCAGACACGGCATTGCATCTTATTGTTAGCTGCCTGTTATGTGGAGTTAACGCAAGCGTTGCTCCGTTTCGGCGTCAAACAACATCGCACGATCCAGAGGTATTTTTACACCAACACGCGCACCCTCTACCGAGCGTTCGTCACCGCGTTCTTCAACGATGATTTTTGTGCCCGTATCAGACAGCAGATGAACAAAGGACACGCCACCCAATGCTTCGGTCATGTCCACGGTAAAGGTGTCGCCGCTTGGGTCGATCTCGATGTGTTCGGGACGAATGCCAAGGGTGACAGGTGTGTCGTTTTTTGGCAGCTCTAAGGATAGGGTAAAGCTCTCCTCAAGACCTGCAAGCGTCACGGCATCGCCCGTTGAAGTCCCATCAAGAAAGTTCATTGCAGGCGAGCCGATGAAGCCTGCGACAAATTTATTGTCAGGGTTGCGGTAAAGCTCCAACGGAGCCCCAACTTGTTCGATCCGGCCCTTTCTGAGCACAACAATTTTATCAGCGAGGGTCATCGCCTCAACCTGATCGTGGGTCACGTAGACCATGGTGGCGCCAATTTCTTTGTGAAGGCGGGCAATTTCGACGCGCATTTCTACACGCAGTTCGGCGTCGAGATTGGACAGTGGCTCGTCAAATAGGAACACTTCGGGTCCACGCACAATTGCACGCCCGATCGAAACACGCTGCCGCTGGCCTCCGGACAGGGCGGCAGGTTTCCGGTCAAGATACTCTTCGAGTTTCAAGATCTGTGTAGCCTCGGCTACTTTTTGTATGATTTCCGCTTTGGGATGGCCGTTCATCTTGAGGCCGAAACCCATATTGTCGCGTACAGTCATATGAGGATAAAGCGCGTAGGTCTGGAATACCATTGCCACGCCACGTTCTGCCGGATCCATACGGGTTACATCCCTGTCCCCGATGCTCATGCTGCCTTGTGTGGTCTCTTCCAGCCCTGCAATCATGCGCAATAATGTGGATTTTCCACAGCCTGACGGCCCGACGAAAACACAAAATTCACCGTCTTTAATTTCAAGGTCGATCCCATGGATCACCTGAACTTCGCCGTAGCGTTTTACGACATCTTTCATAACAACACCGGTCATAGGGGAATTCCTTTTACGTGTGGGCGGAGGGTGATTGCCAAGACTGGGCCTCGGCACCGATCAGTTCAGCACAGTCAAGCAGGGCAGGGCGGAAAGCGTTAAGGCCATCCAATGTGTGACGGTTCGTTGCGGTCGCTATCGAGACAGCGCCCACAACGCGGCCCGCATCTGTCAGGATGGGTGCCGCAATGCTGATGATGCCCACTTCATGCTCTTCGCGGTCAAATGCGATACCCTCTGAACGGATTTGATTTAGCTCCCGCAAGAGTGTCTCGGCGCTTGTATGTGTTGCATCGGTGTATTTGAGGAATGCTTGCTGGCGCAGCGCTTGGGCCTGTTCTTCTTCAGGTAGGTTAGCGAGGATCGCTTTCCCGACACCCGTGCAATAGGCAGGCGCGACCTGTCCCGCGCGCGCCAGTGTTTCAAACTGGTTGCTTGCCTGACGTTTGTCGACAAAGACTATCTGGCCATTGTCAATCTGAGCAAGGTGAACCGCCTCGCGCAAGCTGCCAGCGAGGGCAGTAATATGGGGGGCTGCAATCGGGGCTAGCGAAGCCTGTGACCATGCCGAATGGGCAAGACTCACCAACCGGATACCAGGTGCATATGTTTGCAGCTCTCTATCATAGCTGAGCATGCGTTGGTTGGTGAGGGTTTGCAGGAAACGGTATAATGTCGGCTTTGGGAATTCGGACGTTTCAAGCAGTTCGCGCATCCTTACGGGGCGCCCCATTGCGGCCACCTGATCCAGCACACTTAGTGCTTTTGCGACTGTACCATCGTTAGTCACACCATTCATATCTCTCTCCGCCATCCCTCGGACATTGTGCGGTCTGGCATGCGGCTCCCCGTAAATCTCGTGAGCTTGCCCTGCACCAAACTGTTGACAAGGCTAGCGGCATTGGCCTTATATATCAATATACAAAACTAAGTCTCAAATAATGAGACATGTTTGAATTGCGGAAGCATTAGGGAGGATACCATGCATTCCATTCTCAAGACGTCACTAGCGGCGGTTGTCGCGGCGAGTTTCACAACATCATTTGCCCTTGCGGACGGGCACCAATTGTCCGGTGATCTCAAGATCACGTCAGACATGTCAAACCCCGCACCGCGTGCTGTGATGGAGGGGCTTGTTGAGGGGTTCAACGAACTGCACCCTGAAATGAAAATTGAGTTGACGATCGTTGACCGTGACGCGTGGAAAACACAGATCCGTAATGCGTTGGGTGCGAACCCACCGGATGTGGTCAATTGGTACGCCGCAAACCGGATGGGGCCTTATGTGTCTGCGGGTTTGTTTGAAGACATTTCTGACATGTATGCCAATGGTGATCTGCCTGGTCTGGACTCGGTCAAGGGTGCCTTGACCATTGACGGCAAGCAGTACGGCGTTCCCTATACCTACTACCAGTGGGGCATGTATTACCGCGAGGATATTTTTAAGGAGCTGGGTCTGAGTGAGCCTGCGACCTTTGAAGAAGAGTTGGCCAATTGTGAAAAAATCGTCGCATCGGGCCGCGCTTGTTATGCCATCGGGACCAAATTCCTTTGGACGGCCGGTGGGTGGTTCGATTATTTGAACATGCGTACCAACGGTTTTGATTTCCACATGCAGCTCGCCCGTGGCGAGGTTGAATGGACCGATACACGTGTGCGTGAGACATTCGCAAACTGGCGTAAGCTGATCGACATGGGTGGCTATGTAGCCGATCACCAATCGTATTCATGGCAGGAAGCATTGAACTTCATGATCGAGGGTGAAGCGACCTCCTATCTGATGGGCAACTTTGCTGTGGCAGCGATGCGTGAAGGCGGCCTTACAGATGAGCAGATCGACTTTTACCAGTTCCCTAAAATTGCGGACGTGCCACAAGGTGAAGACGCGCCAATCGACACGTTCCATATTCCGTCAGGTGCCACAAACAAGGATAACGCCCGTGCGTTCCTTCAGTATGTGACCTCAGCTGATGTCCAGACCAAGATCAACGCAGGCGATGCCTTGGGTCAGCTTCCTGTGAACTCCGCCTCATCTGTTGATGCGGACGAATTCCTTGAGCAGGGTTTCGAGATGCTGAATAGCAATGCCAAGGGAGGCGTTGCCCAGTTCTTTGATCGAGACTTTACTGCAGAGATGGCAAGTGTCGGCATGGAAGGTCTTCAAGAGTTCATGGTTGTGCCTGACAACCTTGATGACATCCTCGAGCGTCTCGAAGAAGCGCGCCTGCGCATTTACAAGTAATCCAAAGTATTGCGTCCTCCCGTCATGGGGGGACGCACCCCAACCCTTCAATCCATCCGAAAATCCGATGATCCGGGGTTTTCGCATGTGTTGATCTCCGGAGGCCACGGCATGTCATCAACCACCACGCCAGCCACGCGCAGTTGGTACAAGCGCAACGAGATTGCGATAACGCCGTGGCTGTTTCTGCTGCCTGCGATGCTGTTCTTCGCGGTTTATGTGATCATTCCCATCGGACAAAGTGTCTCTATCAGCTTTCATGAGTGGGATGGTTTGGGCGAAAAAACCTATGTCGGCACTGCAAATTACGAGCGTTTGCTGGGCATCGGCGAACAGAAAATGGACCGAAAATTCGAGACATCTTTCTGGAACAATCTTAAATGGTTGTTGCTCTATATGTTGGCGGTGCCTGCAGGTTTGTTCATTGCGCTGTTCCTCAATCAGACGGTGCGCGGTATCCGGCTGTATAAGTCGTTATTTTTCTTTCCCTTTGTGATATCCCAAGTGGTGGTTGGTCTGGTTTTTTCGTGGTTCTACTTGCCGCGTGAAGGGCTTTTGAATGCCATACTTGCCCTGTTCGGATCGGGCCCAGTGAATATTCTGGGTGACCCGACAATGGCGACCTACGGCATCATCGCGGCAGGCCTTTGGCCGCAGACGGCTTACTGCATGATTTTATATCTCACAGGGCTCAATGCGGTTGATCCCGAACAGATTGAGGCCGCGCGTCTGGATGGTGCAAAGGGGCGCAAGATGTTGTGGTACATTATCCTGCCCCAGCTCAAGCCGGCTACCTTCATTGCATTTGTAGTGACGATCATCGGTGCGTTGCGTTCGTTTGATCTGATCAGTGTGATGACCAACGGTGGGCCGTTCGGCTCTACCCGCGTGTTGTCGTTTTATATGTTCGAAGAATCTTTGTCAGAATTCGGGTTCCGCATGGGATATGGTTCTGCCATCGCGGTGATCCTGTTCCTGATCATGCTGGGGTTTATCGCCTATTTCCTCTATTCAATGTGGCGTGATGAGCGAGGAGTGCACTGATGTTTCCTACACCTATTGCAAAACGTTCCCGCCGCTGGCAGCTGACCTATCAGGCGGTACTGCCTTTCGCGTTGATCCTGTGGCTTCTGCCACTGATCGCTGTTGCAATGTTCTCTATCAAACCTGCCGCTGATTTTGCGAATGGAAATTACTGGGGTTGGCCGTCCAGCTTTGAAGGGTTCGCCAACTACGGCAAGGTCTTCTTTGAGAGCAATATGCCACGCTATCTGATGAACTCCGTCTTCATTACGGTGCCGACTGTCTTAGGGGCAATTGCGCTGTCCAGCATGGCGGGATTTGCCCTCGGAATTTACCGGTTCAAAGGCAATTTGTTGATCTTCTTCATGTTCATCGCCGGTAATTTTGTCCCTTTCCAAATTCTGATGGTGCCTGTGCGCGATCTCACGATCAACCTTGGTATGTACGACACTATTGGCGGCCTGGTACTGTTCCACATCGCCTTCCAGACCGGATTTTGCACGCTTTTCATGCGAAACTTTATTCGCGCGTTGCCGTTTCCGTTGATTGAGGCGGCACGGGTCGAAGGCGTAGCAGAATGGCGGATTTTCTTTTATGTCGTGCTACCCCTAATGAAGCCTGCGCTTGCAGCCCTTGCTGTGCTGATTTTCACCTTTATCTGGAACGACTATTTCTGGGCTGTGGTATTGACCCAAGGTCCAAGTGCGCAACCCGTCACTGCAGGGATCACTGAGTTCAACTCACAGTTCCGTGCCGCTTATCACCTGATGAGTGCTGGCTCGATTGTCGCTGCGTTGCCGCCGGTTGCGATGTTCTTTTTGATGCAGAAACACTTCATAGCTGGCCTCACGCTCGGCGCCGTAAAGTAGATATCCATGTCAATGACTTACCGTCTTGATGACGGTCACCAGACTCTCGTTGTGGCCTCCACTAGTGATCGACTGCCGCAAGTGGTCTATTGGGGCGGCAGCTTGCCCATTCACGAGGACGTTGATGTGCTGGCAGCGGCCCATGTGATTGATGTGACGGGGGGGATGCTGGACGAGAATCCTGATCTGTCGCTCTGTCCTGAAGCTGCACGCAGCTTTCCCGGGCAGGCTGGTTTGATCGTAAGCGATGCAAACGGGATACCGTTGTCGCCCAAATTTCAATTTGCAGATGTCATTCATAAAGAAGACTTTCTGTATCTTTCTTACTGGGACAAGGACACCCAGATTGGGCTCCATTTTGGCTTCAAAATGGATGGCGAAACGCACCTAATTTCATGTGAGACACACCTTAAAGCTTCAAGCCCGGTTCATCTGCATTGGCTCGCTGCACCCGTGATGCCCGCGCCCCAACTCTCCAGTGAAATGATTGATGTTTCGGGGCGTTGGTGCAGCGAGTTTCAACTTAGTCACACCGCATGGTCCGCAGGAATACGCGTCCGGGACAATCGCACTGGGCGCACAGGCCATGAGCATTTTCCGGGTCTGTTGATCCCTGTTACGGGTGCCACTAACACGCAAGGAGAATGCTACGGTTTTCACTACGGCTGGTCGGGCGGTCATACAATGATTGCAGAGGAATTACAGGATGGCCGCCGTCAAGTGCAATGGGGTCACGCTGCCGGCACTGAGGTTGGACCTGCAACACGTTTCCAAACTGCGCCGCTATACCTGACCTATTCTGATACTGGACTGAATGGATGCGCTGTCAATTTTCAGCGCCATCTCCGCGACCGGATTGTGTCGTGGCCGAAACCGGACACGCCTCGTCCTGTGCATTACAACTGTTGGGAGGCGGTATATTTCGATCACAATTGGTCCGTGCTCAAAGAGATCGCAGAGCGTGCAGCCCTTTTGGGGGCAGAGCGGTTTGTACTGGATGATGGCTGGTTCGGGCTACGTGATGATGACACCACCAGTCTGGGCGACTGGATCATTGATCCACGCAAATATCCGGATGGTCTGACGCCGCTGATTGATCACGTGCACAGTCTCGGCATGACGTTCGGCCTGTGGTTCGAGCCCGAGATGATTTCAGAAGATAGCGATGTTTACCGCGCGCATCCCGATTGGATATTGGGTGCGCCTGACCAAATTCAGGGGCGACAGCAAAAGGTGCTGAACATGGCACTGCCACAGGTACGCGAGTTCCTGTATGATCGCATATCTGCGGTTCTGAGCAATAACTCCATCGACTATATCAAATGGGACCATAACCGCGTCCTACCCACACCGGATGCGGCACAAACTGAGGGCACCTATGCACTGCTCGACCATTTGCGCGACGATTTCCCATTGGTCGAGATTGAAAGCTGTGCCTCTGGTGGCGGGCGCATTGATTTCGGCATCATGTCACGCACCCAACGTGTTTGGTTGTCAGATAGTAACGACGCGTTGGAGCGGTTGCGCATCCAGCATGATGCGGCGTTGTTCCTGCCCTCCGTTGTTATCGGCAGCCACGTAGGCCCGCGCCACTGTCACACCTCAGGCCGTACGTTGGATATCACCTTTCGGGCATGGGTTGCCGCACAACGTCATATGGGATTCGAGATGGACCCCCGTGAGTTAGGCACCCGCGAGACCGAAGTTTTGAAGCGCGTCACGCAATGGTGGAAAGACAACCGCGCATGGATGCGCACCGCTGATATCCTGCGCCTCGACAGTGCGGATCCCGCTGTGATTGCAGAGCAGCAGCAAAATCCCTCAGGTGAGCGGTTTGTCGTCTTCGCCGGTAAGGCTGCCACCTCCGCACAAGTATCGCCGCGCCCGCTGCGGCTTACCGCTCTTGAGCCGGAAGCGATGTATAACGTCTCGCTTGCCAATCGCGATGAGGGAACCGCTCTCTCACGGGGGACCACCGCACTAAAAACACATGATCTGATCCTGTCCGGCACATATCTCATGAACCATGGTGTGACCCTGCCATGGTCGTTCCCCGAACGGATGTGGGTCGTTGAAGGAACACGGCTATGACAAAAGAAAAACGGAACCGCGCGTGGTACGGCAAGAATGATCGAGACGGGTTTATTCACCGCAGCTGGATGAAAAATCAGGGTTTCCCCGACCACGTTTTTGATGGTCGCCCGATCATCGGCATCTGCAACACATGGTCCGAACTCACACCTTGTAACTCAGGTTTGCGCGAACTGGCCGAAGGCGTCAAACGTGGCGTTTGGGAGGCGGGCGGTTTTCCTGTCGAATTCCCTGTGATGAGCCTTGGCGAGACGCAGATGAAGCCCACAGCGATGTTGTTCCGCAACCTGCTGGCGATGGATGTAGAAGAGAGCATTCGTGCCTATGGCATCGACGGGGTGGTCCTGCTGGGCGGTTGTGACAAGACAACACCTGGCCAGTTGATGGGCGCGGCAAGTGTTGATCTGCCGACAATCGTGGTCAGCTCCGGTCCCATGCTGAACGGTAAGTGGAAGGGCAAGGATATCGGCTCGGGCACGGACGTATGGAAATTTTCCGAGGCGGTGCGCGCAGGCGAGATGACGCTGCAAGATTTCATGGCAGCTGAGTCAGGCATGAGTCGTTCCAAAGGTGTGTGCATGACGATGGGCACGGCCTCAACGATGGCCAGCGTGGTTGAGGCGATGGGGATGTCGCTGCCGACAAACGCTGCCCTGCCTGCGGTGGATGCACGGCGCATGGCGTTGGCGCATCTCACGGGCAAACGCATCGTTGAGATGGTCGAGGAGGATATCAGGCTATCGCATGTCATCACCCGCGCCTCTATGGAAAACGCGATTCTTGCCAATGCGGCTGTTGGCGGTTCAACCAATGCGGTGATCCACCTTCTGGCGATTGCGGGGCGTGTCGGGATCGAGCTGTCTCTTGATGACTTCGAGCTTGGCTCGGATATTCCGCTTCTGGTTAACTGTATGCCATCGGGCAAATACTTGATGGAGGACTTCTGCTATGCGGGCGGAATGCCTGTCGTGTTATCGCACCTACGCGATAAACTGCGCCCTGCAAAGACGGTGATGGGTGGTGATATCCTCGCCTATGCCGAAGGGGCTGAATGCTACAACGAGGATGTGATCCGCCCTATGGATAATCCCCTGCGACCTGCCGCGGGCCTTAAAGTACTGCGTGGCAATATCGCGCCCAACGGGGCAATCGTGAAGCCGTCTGCTGCCACTGATGCGCTCTTGGAACATGAGGGTGCGGCGTATGTGTTCGAGAACATCGAGGACATGAAAGCCAACATAGACCGGGAGGACTTACCTGTAACGGCGGATATGGTGCTGGTCCTCAAAGGGTGTGGCCCAAAGGGATATCCGGGCATGCCCGAGGTCGGCAACATGCCAATCCCAGCGCGACTGGTCAAAGAGGGGGTGCGCGATATGGTGCGTGTGTCGGATGCGCGGATGTCTGGCACGGCCTATGGCACTGTTATCCTGCATGTTAGCCCTGAATCGAACGCGGGCGGCAATCTCGGGCTTGTACAAACTGGCGACCGCATTCGCGTGTCGGCGCGTCAGGGGACGCTTGATGTGCTGGTTTCAGATGAGGTTCTGGCAGAGCGCCGCATCGCATGGTCGCCTGAAACGCCGCATTATGTGCGGGGCTATGCCAAGTTATATATCGACACGGTCCTGCAAGCTGACAAAGGTGCGGACCTTGATTTTCTGGTGGGTAAAGATACTCGCCCCGTCACACGAGAAAGCCACTGATGACCACACACACCACCTTTCCCGATTTGCGCGGGCAGTCGATTTTCATCACAGGCGGTGGTGCCGGTATCGGCGCCTTTTTGACCGACGGTTTTATGGCACAGGGTGCTAAGGTCAGCTTTGTGCAGCGTAGTGGTGCCTCTGCGTTTTGCGATGAGATGGAAGCAAAGCACGGCCAACGCCCCTTTGCGCAGACGTGTGATATCTCCGACATTCCCACGCTCAGACGTTGCTTGGCCTCTGCGGCAGAAGCACATGGCCCCGTAACGGTCCTGATCAACAATGCCGCCAATGATGCACGGCACACTACAGAAGAAGTCACCGAGGAATTCTGGGATAGGTCCCAAGCGATTAACCTCAAATCCTATTTCTTTGCGTGCCAAGCCGTGATTGCGGGCATGCGCGCGGCCGGTGGGGGTGCGATTGTGAACATGAGTTCGATCTCTTACATGATGGGCAATGCGGGCTACCCATCCTACACAGCGGCAAATGCCGGGATCACCGGCATGACTCGCTCGCTTGCGCGGGAATTCGGACCCGACAAAATTCGTTTGAATGCGTTGGCACCTGGATGGGTCCTTACTGACAAGCAGATTGAGAAATGGGTCACACCCGAGGCTCTTGCTGCACATATCGAACGCCAGTGCCTAAAGGACACGCTAAAGCCCGAAGACATCGTGGATACGGTGTTGTTCTTGTCCTCAACGGCTAGCCGCATGATGACGGGCCAACTGATCGCCGTTGATGGTGGCGTTGTGGTGACGGGGTAGGGGATGGATACAGTGCAAAATACCGCTGATTGGATTGCCGTTGATTGGGGCACATCGAACCTGCGGGTCTGGATGATGGGCAGCGACGGTTTGCCGTTTGCTCAAGACAGCTCTGACAAAGGGATGGCTGGTCTGGCGTGTGACGCGTTTGAACCTGCGCTGCTGGAGCTGATCGCGCCTTATCTTGCGTCTGACCGTGTAACGCAGGTCGTCTGTGCAGGGATGGTTGGCGCACGGGAAGGATGGCTGGAAGCGCCCTATGTTGCTACGCCCTGCGCGCCGCCAAGCGGGCAGGCGGCTGTATCGCCCCACAGCACCGATCCGCGATTGTCTGTTCATATCCTGCCGGGCGTCAAACAGATGTCCCCGCCCGATGTGATGCGGGGTGAGGAAACCCAGATTGCTGGCCTATTGCGCAGCCAGCCTGAATTTGACGGTATTCTGTGCCTGCCCGGTACCCATACCAAATGGGTCCATATCAGTGCAGGGGAGATTGTTAGCTTCCAGACCTGCATGACGGGTGAGATGTTTGCACTTCTGTCGGGCCGGTCTGTCCTGTGCCGTTCCGTCACCAACGCCGGATGGGATCAGGACAGTTTTCTTACGGCTGTTACAAATGCGATGGACCGGCCACAGGCCTTTGCTGCCCAGTTGTTTGGGATACGCGCTGCAGGGCTGTTGCTGGACACTCCTGTTAATGCGGGACGGTCACGGCTGTCAGGATTGTTGATTGGACTAGAATTGGCCGGAGTACGTTCTTATTGGTTGGGTCGTCATGTGGCAATCCTTGGCGCTGATGCTGTCGCAACGCACTACCGCACCGCACTGGCGGAGCAGGGCATTCAGGCCGAGATGCTGGAAATTACGAACCTGACCCTCGCCGGACTGACCACTGCATATAACTTACAAAAAGGGGTCTCAACATGAGCCGGAATATCATCGCTATCTTGCGGGGCATCCAACCCAACGAAGCCTCTGAGATATGCGCTATCCTGATTTCGGAGGGGATCACGCGCATTGAGGTGCCGCTGAACTCGCCTGAACCACTCAAATCGATCGAAGCGATGGCGCGCGACCATGGCGCGGATGCAATGATCGGGGCAGGGACCGTTCTGGAGGTGCAAAGTGTTTCGGATGTGGCACAAGCGGGCGGCAGAATGATCGTTTCGCCCAATGCGGATGTCGCGGTAATAGCAGCCAGCAAGGCGGCGGGAATGATGTCCTATCCCGGCGTAATGACCCCAACCGAATGTTTCGCCGCCCTCAGAGCGGGGGCGGATGGGCTCAAGCTATTCCCCTCCTTCATTTTAGGTCTCGAAGGGCTAAAAGCCATCAAAGCGGTCCTGCCATCGCGAACTGAGACTTACGCCGTGGGCGGTGTTGGGCCTACTAATTTTGCGGAATGGCTGTCGGCAGGTGTTACCGGATTTGGTCTTGGGTCCAGCTTGTACAAACCGGGTTATAGTGTTGTCGAAGTCGGCAAAAATGCACGTGAAGCTGTCGCTGCATATGACAAAGCGTTGAGCCAGTGACCGCTCAAATTTTCGATGAACGCACTTGTGTGCTGGGGGAGGGACCTTTGTGGCACCCGGAACGCAAGCAGCTTTTCTGGTTCGATATTTTGGGCAAAACACTTTTGTCCCAACATGATGGAAAATCGGTCTCATGGGTATTTGATGAATGTGTGTCTGCCGCCGGATGGATCGACACTGAAACGCTGCTGATCGCCTCAGAAACGGGCCTGTCGCAATTCGATCTGCAAAGCGGAGAGCGGTCCCTAATTGTGCCGTTGGAGGTGGATCAGCCGCTGACCCGGTCGAATGACGGGCGCGCGGATCCTTGGGGTGGTTTCTGGATCGGTACGATGGGATTTAAGGCGGAACGCGAAATGGGTGCGATTTATAGGCTCTATAAAGGTGAATTGCGCGAACTTATTGGTGATATCACAATTTCCAATTCCATCGCCTTTTCGCCTGACCGCCACTTTGCCTACTACACCGACACGCCGACACGGCAGATCATGAAAATCCCGCTGAACAGTGAGGATGGCTGGCCTGCTGGCAAAGCGGAGGTTTTTGTAGACCTCAAGCAGAGCAAGCGAAACCCCGACGGGTCTGTTGTGGATAGCGAAGGATGCCTGTGGAACGCGCAATGGGGCGCTGGACAGGTCGTAAGATACGCACCCGACGGTACGTTGATAGAAACGCACGACGTACCTGCCGTACAAGCCACATGTCCGGCATTTGGCGGGCCAGACCTTGAAACGATTTTTGTGACCTCGGCCGCACAGGGCCGCAATGGCGCGCAGGATGGACAGACTTTCCAGTTTGCAGCAGGAGTCAAAGGTCAGCGGGAACACCGGATAATTTTGTGAGGCGCGATGAAAAGAACCCTTGGGACCTGCTATTACCCTGAACAATGGCCTGTTGAAATGTGGGAAAGTGATGCCCGCCGCATGGCCGAAGCAGGCCTGACATGGGTGCGGATCGGGGAGTTCTCGTGGAGTAAATTGGAGACCAAACCGGACGAATATCACTGGGATTGGCTTGATCTTGCGATTGAAACGCTGGGCAATGCGGGGCTGAAAGTGGTGCTGGGAACGCCCACTGCCACGCCCCCCCGCTGGATGTTGAAGCGTCACCCAGACATGTTGGCAGTGGATATTGAAGGGCGACCGCGCAAGTTTGGCTCGCGCAGGCATTACTGTTTCAGCCACGTAGGTTACAAAGAGGATTGCATCAGGATCGCCGAATTGATGGCGCGCCGTTATGGCTCTAATCGGCATGTCGCGGCGTGGCAGATCGATAATGAATATGGCTGCCATGATACAACGATTTCTTACAGCGATGCCGCTGCTGGTGCGTTTCGGAGCTGGCTGAAGCAGCGCTATGGCACCATTGGACGGCTGAATGCTGATTGGGGCAATACGTTCTGGTCGATGGACTATGATTGTTTTGACGATATCGACCTGCCAAATCTCACTGTGACCGAGGCAAACCCTGCGCACACTTTGTCCTTCAGGCGCTTCAGTTCGGATCAGGTGGTGGTGTTCAACCGCGTCCAGCTTGACGTGATCCGCCGCCATAGTGCTGCTCCTGTCAGTCATAACTATATGGGCAGGGTCACTGATTTCGATCACTTCGCGGTAGGAGAAAATCTCGATATCGCCACATGGGACAGTTACCCGTTGGGTTTCCTTGAGGACAGGGTCGGGGCGGATACGGCGCACCAGCGCAAATTTGCGCGCCAAGGCGATCCGGATTTTCAGGCGTTCCATCACGATCTCTACCGAGCTGTAGGGCAAGGACGTTGGTGGGTGATGGAACAACAACCGGGTCCGGTAAACTGGGCCCCACATAATCCGGTTCCCTTGCCTGGAATGGTGCGCCTATGGTCATGGGAGGCATTTGCGCATGGCGCTGAAGCGGTATGTTACTTTCGCTGGCGTCAAGCTCCGGTAGCTCAGGAACAATTGCATGCAGGCCTACTGCGTCCTGATAATGCAGAAGCGTTTGCAATGGACGAAGTACGGCAAGTGGCAGCGGAGGTTGCCAATGCACCCGATGTTGTTACCGCACAAGCGCCGGTTGCTATAGTGTTTGACTATGATGCCGATTTTGCATGGGCGACCCAGCCTCATGGTAGAGACCTGAGTTATTTCAGCCTAGTGTTTCACACCTATAAGGCGCTGCGTAGGCAGGGCTTGTCGGTGGATATCTTGCCAGCCTCCACACGCAATTTTGACGACTATAAACTGGTTATGGTTCCCGGCTTAATGTTCATGCAGGACGCACTTAGGCATTCCCTTGCTAGCCACGGCGGTGCCGTTGTCTATGGGCCGCGCACGGGAGCACGTGATGCGGAAATGGCGATCCCTGTTCCTTTGCCGCCAGATATTCCGGGTCTGGATGTCACGGTGGCGCAGATCGAAAGCTTGCGTAATGATATCTCCGTTCAGCTGCAAGGTGGCGGACGCGTAATTTGTTACCGTGAAGTGCTGGAAGGGAGTGCAGAAGTTGTCCTCCAAAGCGAAACGGGAGAGCCAGTTGCTATGCGCCAAGACAATCAGACCTATCTTGGGGGCTGGCTGGATGACGCCACCCTTGATCGGTTTGTTCTACAGGCCTGTGCCGCGGCACAGATTGATACCCTCCCGATGCCTGAAGGTGTCCGCGTCCGGACAACAGGAACGGAGCGGTTTTGGTTCAACTACACAGGCCAGACCGTTGCCTGTTATGGGCTCCAGCTGGAGCCAGCCGAAGTACAGCGCGTTACACTGGTATCAAGGACGTAGGCGCAGCATCCGTTCACCTTTGTTACACAACAGGTTAGAAATCCAGACAAAGTAAGCGGGAATTACACGGCATAACACCTGAGAAGAGATCAAATGCAGCCGTCCAATAGCATTAAATGAACCTGTCTTAGTGACATATTCCAGCAGCTTTTTACTCGGCTATCTGTCGAAAATTAATGGCCCGAATCTTCATTCATTTGAATGGAGTAGGAGATTCAACCTCCAGTTAGGAAAAATTTATTCGTTTAAGTTGTCTAACATCAAGCGCTTAACAAGTTCAGCGCTGTTTGTGCAAAACTCATTTGGGCGGGTGGGTTGACGGATGCAGAATAAAATTCACATTATTTTTTAATAAAACCCCAAAGCTGCACATATTCTCTTTTTGTGGCACACTCTTTTTAGGATTATATTTTTGACTTATTCAGACGAGCAGACTGCGCGTTTACGTGGACTGGTTGCAATCGATGCTGCCATCCACAATTTTGTAGCACTTGAAGGCGAAATCGGGGCTGGTTTCCGCTCTGTTATACTGTCCAATGACACTCATCCATTGGATGCACTGGCAAAATCGCTCGAAGCGATGCCGGGTCAGATTGAAGAATTGCACATTGTAGCGCACGCAAGCCCAGGCAGCGTGCGGTTGGGGGATTTGGTGCTGGATGCCCAAAGCGTGCCGCGCCATATTGAACTACTGGGCCGCATTGGGCGCGCCATGGCAGATGACGGTGTCATTGCATTGACCGGTTGCGAGGTTGCTGCACAAGATTCCGGTGCCGCCTTCCTTCAGGAACTGGCAGAAGTGACAGGTGTTGAAGTCGTCGGTACGCCTGCGCGCGTGGGCGGAAATGACGCCAACAGCTTTACGCTGAACGGTGATCTCGCATCCCCTTTCACACATTCAGCACGTGTGGCTTACGGCGCACATCTTGCTGCTCCGACAGGCGCTTTGGTTCTCAATGGTATCCCTAAAGAAGGTGAGACGCTGACAGCAGCATCGACCCTTATGGATGCTGACGGCCTTGGTACGCTATCTTACGAGTGGCTGCGCGACGGTGTTGTAATTGGCGGAGCGACCGGCGGAACCTACGACTTGGTCTTAGCCGACGTCGGAACACAGTTGTCAGTCAGGGCTACCTATACCGACGGCAGCAGCGCGGTTGAGATGGTGACCAGCGCTGAAAGTGCACCAGTGATCAATAGCGCCACCGTTATCCCTGTTAGTTCTGCAGAAGTATTCGCAGGCGATTTTTTCACGGGCAGAGCCATTGATCTGTCCGAAGCTGGAGGCGGCAAGGATTTCCTTGTCGGCGGTACTGCAAGCCAATCATCTGATCAGTCTTCCAGATTCAATTATACAAACCAACAGACACCCAGCGCCGGGAAATCCTCTTTCCGTGGGCAAGATCTAGACAGTCAAGACCCAGCTGATGGCACAGTGTCCAGCATCACGGTTGACACGAACGGCGGCAACACAACACGTCTCGGAATTCAGTTTTTCGGGAACACCCAAACGCTAGAAACCATGCAAAATGCGACGTGGAATTTCTATCAGAACTACATCTTTAACGGTAACGACGAGATGGTCGGCTCTTACGAGGCAGACCACCTTGTGGGGTATGCGGGCAACGATGTTTTGATTGGTGGCTACGGTGACAAAACCGAATACCCCGCCAGTGACGGATCGTATCAAGGGTCCAAGAACACGCTGGACAATCCAGGCGAACGCGCAGACCCGCAGTACTGGATTGACGATGGTGCCGATACTCTGGACGGTAAGGACGGGAACGACACGCTAGACGGCGGCACAGGCGATGACATCCTGATCGGTGGTTTGGACGACGACCTGATTTACGGTGGCTCTGGAAATGACACCGCTGTGATCAATGCCAATAGCGGATCGGTCAGCGTGATCGCAGTTACGGACGGCATCGAAGTGACCAGCGCAGACGGCGTCGATGTTTACCATAACGATGTGGAATCTTTCCAGTTTAACAACACCACGTTGACCTTTGCGCAGACGCTGGCAATCGGGCAAGCTTCCAACGCGGTTCCTACGGGCATCCAACTGACCAGCGCGTCGACAGATATTGACGAAAATACCGATACAACTACCCGTGTAAAAGTTGCCGACATCGCGGTAACAGATGACGGCCTAGGTACCAATGTTTTGGCGCTGATTGGTGCAGATGCCGCAATGTTTGAGATCGACGGCACAGAGCTGTTCATCAGTGCAGGCACAACACTTGATCATGAAGATCAAGCGCAACTTGATGTGTTTGTGACGGTCGACGACTCGACGATTGGCAGCACACCAGATGCCACCGTTGCTTTCTCCATTGCTGTAAACAACGTGAATGAAGCACCTACTGGTCGCGCTTTTCTTAGCGGTGAAGCTGTTGTCGGGGCGACTTTGACGGCTCTTGATGCGATTGAAGATCCAGACGGCCTTGGCGCGATGAGCTATCAATGGCAGCGCGATGGCGTCAACATCGGCGGAGCGTCCGGCAACACCTATGTGCTGGCCCAAGCAGACGTAGGCACGCAAGTATCCTTCATAGCCAGCTATACCGACGGGGGTGGCTTCTCCGAGATGGTTGCCAGCGCCGCGACTGCAACTGTTGGCACAACCGCCAGCCCAGAGAATGCCGTCTCGGTATTTGCGGGTGATTACTTTACCGGCCGCGCTATCGATCTGTCGCGTGCAGGCGGTGGCGAAGATTTCCTTGTTGGGGGCACTGCAAGTCAAGGATCAAACCAAAGCAACCAGTTCCATTTCACACCTGAGGGCGGCGGGCGTGCCAATTTCCAAGGCACAGGATTTAATAACCCAGCGACTGGCGTTGCCGATCGGGTGATTGTTGATCCGGACGGGGGTAATACGTCGCGCTTCGGTATCGAGTCATTCAGCCAAACGCTTGAGACCATGCAAGCTGCCAACTGGAACTTCTATCAAAACAACATATTCAACGGTGATGACACCGTGACTGGCTCTTACGAGAGCGACAATTTGGTGGGTTACGCAGGCGACGACATCTTAATCGGCGGCTACGGTGATAAAACCGAATTCCCTGCCGACGATGGATCGTATCAGGGGGTCAAGAATACGCTGACAAATCCCGGCCAACGCGCAGATCAACAATATTGGATCGACGATGGTGATGATACGCTGGACGGCGAAGCAGGCAATGACACGCTCGACGGTGGCACGGGTAACGATCTCCTGATAGGTGGCACGGGCAACGACTTGATCTATGGAGGGTCGGGCGCAAACGCCATCTTTGGCGGATTTGGTAACGATACTGTTCAGGGCGGCGTAGACGGTGATGTCATCTATGGCGGCGGTACCGGAACCAACGCATTGCTCGGTAATGATGGCAACGACGTGATCTTTACTGGTGCGGGCGGTGACTTTGTTGGCGGTGGTGCAGGCAATGATTTCATCCGTGGTGGTGGCGGTGCAGATACGATCTATGGCGGTGCGGGCAGCAACAATGTTGCTGGCGGCGGCGGTAATGATCAACTGTTCATGGCAGGTGGTAACGACACTGTTTATGGCGGTGCAGGCAATGACTTCGTCGGTGGCGGCGCAGGCAATGATCTGATCATTGATGGCGCGGGTAACAATACCCTCTACGGCGGCTTTGGCAGCGACACAGTGCAGGGCGGCGCTGGCAGCGACAGCATCTACGGTGGTGGTCAAGGGCCTAACCAGTTGCTGGGCTTTGGTGGCAATGATCTGATTGTTGGTGGAGCTGGCGCCGATTTCATCGGTGGTGGCGCGGGCAATGACTCGCTGTATGGTTCACAGGGTACTGACACGATCTATGCAGGGTTGGGCAATGACTTTGTAGGCGCAGGGACAGGTAACGATGTCGTCTATGGCGGCGCGGGCAACAACCGTGTCTATCTGGGCACAGGAAACGATCGCTTTGTCGCTGGAACAGGCAACGATGTGGTGACTGGTGGCTCGGGGGTAGACACATTTGTGTTTAATTCTGCTGCACAGATCGGCATCGGTGCAAGTCGGGATGTGATCACTGATTTCACCTCAGGAGACAAGGTCGATCTGTCTGCCTTGAACACCCAGTTCAACGGCACATTGGGCCTGAGTGGCGGTGGCACTTCGTCGTTCTACAACTTCTCCGGGGGAGGCTTGTTGATAGGTGACGACGATGGCAACGGTACGGTGGATTGGGTGCTGGAACTAAGCGGTTATACAACCGCATCTGCATCAGATTTCATTCTCTGATCTCATTGAGCCATAACTACGCGCGGGCAGATTTTGGCCGCGCGTGCTTTACGGAAAGACAAACGCTTGCCGAGCTGTAGCAGGAATAGGTGGTCGTTTGTAGCTAACGGCAGACGGCCTCTTCGAGATGAGCTACTGCTAACGGCAGCTGGGGTCTAGTTTCGCCCATGTGGGCGCTCAGCTTCGTCTTTAGGCCGTTATCGTCAGTGCATTGGGTTCAAAAGGGTGAATGATGAAGCCAATCAAATTGCAGGTTGTTTCAGATAAAGGTGTCGAAGCGTCGATTTCATCAGAGGGCAGACAAGGTGGCGTGGAAGACTATTACGCAGTTGTCTCGGTTGAAGGCACTATCGAAGGAAAGAAGATTTACGGCGTCGATCCCTTTCAGTCGTTCTCTCTGGGCCTGAAATTGATCGAGAAACTTACCGCGACAAAGCGCATCGGAGCTGACGAGGAGAAGCCGATGCCGGGCACGTCATGGCGTATTGAGGTTGTCGAAGACTAAGCCGGAAGGCTTGCTAACCTTGCGATACATGACGTCTCCGGGCCGCTAAGACTTGCTACCGTCAACGCCCTTGGTGACATTCCTGCTTTGCGCGACGAGGGTATTTCTGAATGGCGTTTACACGCGAGGTGGTTATGATCCGTTCACAATCTGAACCAGTCGCGGCTTGATGCCGCTCCTTTGATAGCATTTACTCCAAGTTGCGGTGCGTATCGCACTGACCAGTGGGTTGGCGCGTAAGTAGGTGGCTGATGATCATGGTGTCGAAAGAGGATTTGGAATTGGCCCAATAGAATGACCGTCTTCGGCGCGAGATACTATTACCTGACAGCACATGCCTGTATGTGT
>ERZ1027208.269-NODE-269-length-23191-cov-8.712699_pt1 | contig 23191 bp, 24 predicted proteins | sample MGYA00520867_ERZ1027208 | MGnify/ENA primary metagenome ERZ1027208 (study PRJEB33311, sample SAMEA4378413) | marine metagenome | biome: Marine biome; feature: Fjord; material: Water | collected 2014-07-20T08:00:00Z/2014-07-... | depth 75 m ...
CAACGCAAGCCAAAAGGCGTTGGTTCTATCGATATCCCATGGCTACATTGAAAATGCATGATTCGAACGAAAGACGTTCAATTTTTGAGCACCTCCTCAAACGATTGCATTGTTATTAAATTGGAAACAAACCCTCCCCTTATGCGGGAATTTCAGCTCAACTAATTGAAAATTATATAATTTTACTCCAAATATCTGACATCCCTCTGCCGTAATGCAACCGCTGATGGAACAGATGGCGACGATACGCTTTTCTACTTGGACTTCACGCCCGAAAACACCACTTTGATGACCCAAACAGAAGTCATAGATGGCGGCTTGGGCGACGACTATATCGAAGCAGGGTTCTTTTCAAACGGCGCTGGCCCCTCAACCAGTGGAATAGTCGTAAACGGTGGCGACGGTGACGATACATTGTCGTCAAATGGGATCGGATCAGAATTCAACGGTGGCGACGGAAATGATCTGATTGATGTCGCCGTTAACGACACAGTAACCGGCGGCACGGGCAACGACACCATTAGCTCCATTGGTGACGCCGTGGGCGACGGCGGGACTGGAGATGATGTGTTGACCGGACAGCGCGGGGATACTCATTTCGGCGGCGCGGGCAACGATGTATTGTCTGGAGCGAGTAGTATGTCCGGCGGGGATGGTAACGACACCATTTCGGGTTATTACGAACTGTCGGGCGGAGACGGAGATGACTTACTGACCAGCTATGCTAATCCCTACGCCGCCGGTGATGGCGATGCTCTCGGGATATCTGGTGATGCGGGGAATGACACGCTGACAGCAAGTGCGGATATCGGGTATGACAATACTCCCTCTGTGCCAGGATCATTCTTGGGTATGTCAGGAGGCGCAGGTGCCGATGTCTTTGATATCCAACTCGATATGTCCAACCCTAGTCATTTGCCTCCATCCCCGACTGTACCGACGCAAACAAGTACGTATTTGAATATTGCAGATTTCGATCCCGCTGAAGACGTTTTGACACTGCAGATCAACCGTGATGAAGAAGGGGCAGATCGTGAAATGATTTTAGCAGAAATCGTGGGCAATGAAGTGCGGATGACATTTGCATCAACCGAAACAGACGGTGAACACTCTGCATCCATCCGGCTCGGCTCCAGCGTTGACGTGAGCATCGAAGACATCGTATTTATTCAAAACTAACGGCATGCCCTCTCGCCCTCCATCCTTTGTGGAGGTATGAGGGGGCATGACACAAATCAAATCCCTCTTCGTGACCCGCCTGTACCAAGCGCCGCTTGGCGATATCGACGCCTCTGAACTTGAGGTGTCCTGCTACTCCATTGCCGAGGATGACGAGGCTGGACAGGCGTGGTGTGAAGAAAACGGGTTTCCAGGCTACACATCCTATGCCTCGCTCACCGACTTGGGCTGGCGTTTTCCCATTTTCGCTGACGTGATCAAAGCCATTGATGCGCATGTCGCGGCATTTGCCGTTGATTTGGAATTTGATCTGGATGGCCGTGAACTAAAGCTGGAAGATATCTGGATCAACATACTGCCTGAGGGTGGCATTCACACCAGCCATATCCACCCTCATTCGGTCATTAGCGGCACCACCTACGTTGCGATGCCAGAAGGCGCGAGCGCGCTCAAACTCGAAGACCCGCGGTTGCCCATGATGATGGCCGCACCCGGTCGCCGTAAGGACGCACGCGAAGAACTCCGAACCTTTGCTTACGTCGCACCAAAGGTAGGTGATGTTTTGCTCTGGGAAAGCTGGTTGCGCCACGAAGTCCCGATGAACATGTCCGAAGATGACCGGATCAGCGTCTCATTCAATTACAACTGGGCCTAAGTCTCTGCGTCGAACCGCTTGCGCGCACTGCTGCGTGCGCCGGTGGCTGGCACCAGCGACGATGCTTGTCCCAACCCGTGTGGCGGCATGGACATATACAGTGTCTCATAGTCGCCGGCCTTAACTGCGTAGCTTTCGTGCCAGACACCAACATCTCCGCGACAGTTTTTCATTCGCTTGTTGAACGCGATCCATGCTGGGTAGTGCTCCCCTTCGGGGGAATTGGCATAGGCTTCGAGGTGATCAAAGCTGCGCCAATACTGAACGATATTCCCAAAACCTAGAATATTGTAGCCAAGGAAACCTGTTTCTTCAGACGGGCGTGTACTGAGCTCTTTGAGCATCCGAGGCATGGCCATAAAAGCCGGCACCCATTTTGTGACTTTCCAAAACCGATTGATCCGCATCCCTATTAGGAAAACAACAAAGTCCCCCTCAATTTGGGCAGCCATACGATCCGGCAAAATGTTCGGCATGATCTACCCTCCACTTAGTTAAGGGCGAGGGTACTTCTTGCGGGCTTCTTCTTGCTCTTTGACAAGTGCCTTTTCTTCCTTGGTCATCTTGTTGCCCCATTGGTTATTGGACAGGCCAAGGTCGGCAGGCATCGGCTTTGTCTTACCCTTCTTGATAGATCCCCCCTTATTGAGGAACTCCTTGATGAGGTCTTCGTCAGTAGTGGGCTTGGGAACATGTTTCATGGGATGTTTCCTCCGTGGCTAGAAGCTCGTGGTTAGTCTACTCAAGCTGTCAGCGGATGACCATAGGGACTAGACACGCCTACCGCTCTACGTTCGGCGTGAATAGTTTTCCGCTCAAGACATATTCACATGAGATCACATTATCGCGCAATGGGCCTGCCCCGCTGGATTGTCAGCACCATCGCGGCCATCTGCAAACAGTCGGATACTCAAAGCACGGCACATCTTAACCTTACACCATTGGGACTACTCAGAATGACGAACATTAACCGGCAGAACATTCGGAACATCGGGATCGCAGGTTTAATCGGAGAGCTATCATTCGAAGCTTACTCTTGGCTCGTCTCACCGATCCTCTTTGGAGTTAAGCTAGAGCCCGCGAATCTGGTTATCGGACTAACCAAAGCGGCCACCGGGCTGCAGCTACCATATGCTGCCGCATTTGCGATCCACTTCCTCATCGGAGCACTGGGATTTGCCGCAGTAGTTTATCTTGTAAAGCACGTAGGGCAATTGGGATACGCTGCCGCTGGCATCACAGCAGGTATTGCATTGTGGTTTATCGCACAGGGACTATTGGCGCCACTCATGGGCCGTAGCTTTATGATGGGCTTCGGGGCTTACACGCAGTCGTCCTTTGTAGGGCATGTTGGCATGACCCTACTCATTGCGATCATCTGGAAGAAGTTGTCATTGAGGCGGCCTGTGGAGTTTTCGGAGGGATGAGCAAACGAAACATCTGTATCAAACAATCTCTTCGAAGTAGGACGCTCAGAACGCGTGTCTTGTAATGCCGTCAGCTCTGGTTACCGTTTCATGATGAAAGCAGTAAGCCTATCAAGGCTAGGAACATTTTTCTAGATTTACGTCATATCTCCTTAGCACGTACTTCAGTTCCAGTCGGATCTCGAATTGGACCTGTCCCGCTTTAGTACCACCCCAAGTGCTCGTTTACCCTGCCGTGCAATGCAAGGCTGAGCTGACGCGACCGATGGGATCCCAGACATCAAGCCGAAGGCGCGATATTCCAGTATATCAACGGGTTCTATAACCCGCGCCGCCAGCACTCATCGCTGGGCTTCAAGGCCTTGTATTTGGCTCCTGCAACTCTCGCAGGGATCAAAGCCGTCCACATGATCGGCAAAGGAAAACCCTGTCAAAATGACGTGACACCATTCATCCGGTTCGCAGCCCTCGACGGATAATCGAGTCCAGCGTAAGCTCTCTCTCTAGCTTCGATAACCGATTTAATAAACGCGTCACGAAGACACGACGGCCTGAAGGTCAAAGATTGGCAACAAAATTGCCAAAACGATAACCAACACAAAAACTCCCACAAGCATCATCAGCATAGGTTCCAGCATGGCAGCGATGCGTTTTCGTTCGGTATTTAGGCCATTTTCTACCAAAACGGCACTGCGTTCGGTCATCCGCGCCAATCGTACGGACACTTCGCCCGCGCTGATCAGTTGCCGTGCAACAGGGGGAATAAGGCTCAACCGCTCAAGCGCGCGCGACAGTGTTTCGCCTTGAACGATGGCAGCGCAAACTTCATTCGCCTCATCACGAAAGCGCGCGATCGTCAGCACATCAGCGGCGTTTTCTACTGCCGTCAACACCGGCTGTTTACTGCCCAATACCAACGCTAGGGTACGTAAATACTGTACAGCTTCAGCGAGCCGGATAAATCGCCCAATCAGTGGCAAACGTAATAATATCGCATCCCGTCGTTGCCTCCACGCGGGGATAACATGCGCCGCCGCCGCCAACCCGCAAAGCCCAAAAAAAGCGATCACCAACCAAACAGCATGAGCCTGTATCCAGTTGCTAATGGCCAGAACATTTTGCGTAATCTTTGGGAGCGGCCGACCCGACAGCTCGAACATGGCGACAATTTCAGGCGCCACACTAACCATTAAAATACCGCACACGAGAAAGGACACCGCCGCAACAAAGGCGGGATAGATAAGCGCGCTGGCAATCTGAGCACGGTCATTGCCCTTGTTCTCCAGATGCTCAGCCAATTCGTCAAACACCGCTGACAAATCACCCGTCGTCTCGCCCGACCGCACTGAGGCAATGTAATAGGGGGCAAAACCACCGCCAACAGATTGCAGCGTGTCGGACAGGGATGCGCCATCCATGAGCCCCGCCCGCGCTCCTGCTGCCACAGCGTCCAGCGCGCCATGGCCACTCTGACGTACGGCTTCCAATGCCTCTTCAACCGGAAGCTCTGCTCCCAGCAAAACCGCCATCTGGCGGGTAAAAACAGCCTGCAAATCAGACGTCAATCGCGCCTTCCTACGTAACGATATGCCATCTCGCCAACCCGTTGCGGCCCGTCGCAATGTCAGATCGGATACATAGAGCCCCTTTTGCAGCAATTGCGCCGAAGCATGACTTTCTGTCTCGGCGATGATCGTACCGTTGCGCCGCTTTCCGGCCTCAGTAAAGGCGATGTAGCCATAGGCATTCACGCCACATCCCCCACAACGCGCAGCGTTTCGGACAGTGTCGTGCGCCCTGCTATGACTTCGCACAGGCCCTGTCCGATCAGCGTCTCACCTGCATTGAGGGCACATGCCGCAAGCTGGGCTTCGCTGGCACCTTGATCAATCGCCGCGCGCATGGCCTCGCCGATCTCGATCATCTCGAAAATACCTACGCGACCCGAGTAACCCACCCCACTGCACGCCTCACAGCCAACCGCATCATGGATCGCAGGTGGTACAGCTAATCCATGACGCGTGAAATACACGGCCTCGTCCCTTGCGGGCGTACGGGCGATTGCGCATTCGTTGCATAAGCGCCGCAACAAACGCTGAGCGATCACACCGCGCAGAGTGGCTGCGATTAGAAAGTTGTCCAATCCCAGATCACGCAAGCGTACCACTGCTGCTACAGAACCGTTCGCGTGAAGCGATGAAAACACCAAATGCCCCGTCAACGCCGCTTGGCTTGCGATCGATGCGGTTTCGCCATCGCGAATTTCACCTACAAGGATCACGTCAGGGTCTTGCCGTAGAGTAGCCCGCAAACCGGCAGCAAAGGTCATCCCGATTTCAGAGTTGATCTGCGATTGGCTAATGCCTGTAAGATCATATTCGATCGGGTCTTCGACAGTAAGAATATTACGCTCTTCGCGATTGGCGAGTTGCAGCAAGGAATAAAGAGTTGTGGTCTTACCCGCCCCAGTAGGCCCAGTGGCAAGAATAATGCCGTTCGGCATGGCAGACATCCGCTCTAACAGCGAAATCTGATCAGGTGACAATCCCAAGTCGACCAACGGCAATAGGCCCGCTGAACGGTCCAAAATCCTCAGGACAACCCGTTCGCCATAGTTTCCAGGCAATGACGACACCCGTGTATCAATCATCCGCCCACCCAGCGATAGTGGAATTCGCCCGTCCTGTGGCAATCGCGTTTCCGCAATATCCAGGCTGGCCATCACCTTGAGCCGCGAGATAATACGTTTCACAGGAACGTCTGCGCGATGCATCATTGGTTGCAAAAATCCGTCCACACGCATGCGTACACGTAGGCCGCCCTCAAAAGGTTCTACATGCAGATCCGACGCACCCGCCACAACAGCACGACGTAATAGTTGGTTGACCAACTGGATAACGGGCGCTTCGGATGCATCCTCAAGCAGATCGCGCTGGCGGATCTGTGATCCGGCGTCTTCCAGATCGAACAAAACGCCGGTTCCATGTAGGTTCTCTTCCGTTTCATTGGCCTGATAGGCACGGGCCAATGCGGTCTCGAAATCTGTAATGTTAGCCTCAACGATCTGAGGAGTTATCTCTCCGCCCAAACGGCGTTGCACTTCTCGCAAGCCAAGACTGCTTGCTTGCGGCCCAATAACGACACGCCTTCCCTCGAGCACAACCTGTTGGTCGCGCGCGAAGGCAAAGGGTAGCCTATTGGCCTTCGAACCGGAGTCGGCTGGGGAGAGGGGGGAGGTTTCGTTGCTGTGCGACATTATCCACGAATCCGGCATCAAAGGGCTGGTTTAGGTCGGCACCGTCAAATGGCAGACCCGAAGTACTTGTTCGCGGATACTGTGCATCGTTTGCAGGCGCGATGGCAAGGCTTGCCGCTTTTGCTTCACGGGCCAATTCGCGGGTCAGATTGCGCCCTTCAATTTCCGAATTAACCACTCGTGGGCGCAGTAGAACAAGCAAGACACGTTGGTTCTTATTGCTGTTCTTACCGCGAAACAATCCTCCGACAAGGGGGATCTTACTTAGTCCAGGGACCGATTGCGAGACCGATCCCGATCCGTTTTCCAACAACCCTCCCAGCATGATCACATTGCCGTCGCGCACGATGACATTTGTATTGAGCGCGCGCCGCGCCGTAATCTCACCTCCCGCTGAAGAGGATGCATTTGTCAGCCGCGAAACCTCTTGCTGGATCGCCAATTTCACCGTCTGATCTGCGTTTATCTGAGGCAACACCTTGAGCGTAAGACCGACGTCCTGGCGTTCAATCGTTTGAAAGGGACTGTCCGGCAGCGCGGTGTCACCCACCGTCGAGAATGAGCCCGTCACAAAGGGTACGTTTTGCGCCACAACGATCTCGGCCTCTTGATTGTTCAGTGTCATGATCGAAGGCGTACTGAGCAAGCGGGTGGAATTGCTCGTTGTGATCGCACTGATCAACCCCACAATTCCCTTATCACTGCTGCCCGCACTAACGCCAATGCTGCCGCCTGACCCAGCCGAAGCGGTTTCTCCACCAGCAACGGACGCCACCAGATTTGTCAGGCTTGGCCTCCCAGCAAGACCGAATTCAACACCTCCGATGATCGCCTCGTTCAAAACCGCGCCAAACTGCGCTGACAAGTCAGAGAAACCATCAACTGACATCTCAAAAATCACCGCTTCGACCAACACCTGCGATGGGCGGCGGTCCAGGAACCGGATCATCTGAACAATGTCGGATACCCGTTCTTCCGGGGCAGTAATCAGCAGCGTGTTGGTCTGCGTCTCAGGGATAATTCGGATGGTGTTTTGGTTTGTTGGGTTATCTTGCGTCTGGTTGGTAATCGCGCGCAGCACTACATCCGCTAGCGTGGTCGCATCGGCATAGTTCAGTTCTACCGCCTTGCTGACGATATTATTGCTTTGCGTGTCGAGCCGAGAGGCCAAGGTCCGCAATTGACGCCGAAGGGCATCCGACCCCGATACGACCAATGCGTTGGAACGTTGATCCACAGAAACTGCCGCACCGGCAGGGACTATGCCCATCGATTGGATCACATCCAGTACGTCACTGGCATCGGCATTACGCAAGCGGATCATCTCGATCGGGCGTTCGCGTGGCGTGTCCAACCGTCGGATTAATTCAGCGATGCGAACGTGGTTCTTGCCACGATCGGACAGGATTATCAGTTTCGATCCAGGAACAGGAGTAATCACCGCCTCGGCAGGTAACAAAGGGCGCACAACTTCGATTATCTCATTTAGCGGAACATTTTGTACCTCAATCACCCGTGTCTGGAAACTCCCCTGCCCTGTCGGCTGGGGAGATGAGGACAATTCACGTGCGATGTTCATCGGCACAATCCGATCTGCACCAGTACCTTGCACAATTGTTAAGCGGTTCAGCTCAAGCACATTCAAGAATACCTCGTAGAGGTCTGCGGAAGATAGCGTATCAGGTGCCAAAATGGTGACAGTCCCGCGTACGGCGGGATCAATCAGAAAATTCCGGCCAGTCGCTTCCGAGACGATCTCAACAAAGCTGCGCAAATCGGCATCGCGCAGATCCAGATCGACACCAGTTTGCGCCTGCGCCAATGTTGGCGAGAAAGAAAAAGTGGCTTGCAGAATTAGCAATAGTGCTGCGAACCCTAAGGCGCGAAGTCGGGACAACATGACTCTGACGTGCTCCTGTAAAATTTTCTTTTGAAATTATTTTTGCCTGCTCCTCACCAGCATACGGCATTTTTTCCGGTTTTGCATCATAAACAATCGGAGAAGCAAGCGTTCGTGACTTACGGCTCTTCGACAAAACCCAAAAGTTCGGGCACATCGCGCCCTGTTTCAACCCACAGACCATCTCCATCAATGCGTGCCACGGTCATTTCCCCTTCAAGAACACTGCCCACACGCAAAATTTTATCGCCCGCTGGATGTGTTACCATGCCCCAAACCAGATCACCCGCTCGCACGATACCTTTAAGCTGGTACCCAAGCGAGCTTAGCGGCGGCTTGGGGGGTGCAGGAGGTTGGGGTTCTTCCATAACGGCATCAGGCGGCGGCGGCTGTGGTGCGGGTGGTTGCGGAGGCAACGGCTCTCCGAACAGTGCAGGCCTGCATCACCTCATCCCTCGCTGGGGTATCTTGCGCCACCTCAACTACTGCGCGAGCGACCTGATCAGGGTCTGCTCGGGGCGTAGGTTCAGACAGCGCAGCACGCAGTTCGACCGCTGCCAGCCCAGCAGCAGCCACCATGACAAGTGTGAAAAAAGCCGCAATCCATTTCATTTCGTTGATGTTCCATGCCTGCAAACGTCAGAATAATGGACCGATGACGTGGCCCATGATAAATTACAAAAAAATAATAATATATATTGAGCAAAAAATGAACCCAATAACCTCGTTAATGAAGGGATGTTCCCTGCTGTGCATCCTTGCCCTTGTCGGTTGTGCAGAAACTTCGGCAATTGGGAGTTCGTCGTTCCAATCGCAATATGATACAGCACGTAACGCGTTGGAAAAAGGAAACTATGCTGCTGCCAAACGAGGTTACAAACGTCTGTTGGTGCAGTCCGGCCCACTGAATGATCGCATCACGGTCGAATTAGCACATAGTTATTTGCGGGCCGGCGACTTTGAACAAGCTATCGCGACCGCCACCACGGTTGCAGACCGCACTAAGGGCAATACCCGCAGCGCTGCACTATCTGTTCAAGGTACTGCCGAGCATGAAATCGCCCTACAAATGTTGTCAAAAGGCAACACAGAAGCCGGTGCTGCCCGTATGAAAGCAGCGCAAAAATCTATCGAGGAGGTTTTATCAAACCACCCCGAGCTTGATCCGTTAGGCGGATTGGCCGGACGAAAGGCGAGTATCGAGGTCAGGTTGGCCGGTTTGCGCTAACGCTCAGCGCGATTGCGGCATCAGTGTCAAGGCAGCCGCAACATTGCCTGACTCTGACCCAGCTTCAAACCGGAACATCGCAATATCATAACCCCAGGCAAGATCGACCTGCGATAGCCAGTCCATCAAAAAAGTAAACCGCACAGAGTCAAATCTCAGGTCAATTTTGCCGTCCGACGCGCCGCTCAGCTCCGTGATCTGATCCCGCAGGCCCGCCACAATGAGCGATTGTTCAACGCCACTTGTACCGATCGCCTCCGGCACCCCAGTTTCCGCAACCTGAGCAATCTGTGCGTACTCGCGCACGCGATCCTGAACCCAAATATTCAAAGCAATGGCCTCAGTCCGACTGGCGATTTGCACAGTCCTGGCCTCTTGCAGCGGAAAGAGCACACCAAACAACAGCCCCAATGGTAAGATCAAACCAAAAAGCGCAGCGAGCAACCAGCGTTCGCGGGGGGCCAAATATAGGAGTAGGTCAATCAGGCGATTGCTCATGGTGCTCCTCCTCATCAAGTTGGACATCAAGCGTCGTACGCACGCCTTTGTCTGTATCGCTGGCGCGGGTGTCTCGCACAGTCACCAGCATTCCGGCCGCTTGCATTTGGGCGGCCAACCGTTCCGCCGCAGCAAAATCTGCGACAGTGGCACCCAGCGTCAAACCGTCAACAGGTGAGTAACTGGCCAGCGCCGTCGTCGCGTTCTCGGAAGCAATGACAACCGCCGTGCGCGCAAAAAGCTCCAATGGATCGGCGCGCCCACTCTGTCCTGCCACCTCGGACCGCGCTTGGGACAACGCGCGAGCAACTTGCACGCGCGCATCCAGAACAGGGCCGGAGTGGACGAAATTCTCTTGCACCAAGGCGGTTGTTTGTTTCCCCAACTGCGCCGTCTCATCCGTGATCCGATTGATTACAATAGTTTGTGCAGCAGCCCAGATCGCAGCAGCAATCATCCCGGCGAGCAGAGGCCACCGCCAGGGCAATACCCGTTTACGCAAGCGCGCACGCGCCAATTGCGGGTTGCGGCGCAGATCATGCGCCAGCTCGCCATGCTCCAACAGCTTTGCGTTAGCCGCTTGGATGTCAGTAACTACATCGATATTGAATTCGGCGGCGATCTCCTCGATTGCAGCTGTCGGGGGTCCGAGAAGTAGAATTTCTTGTGGCAAAACATCCACTTCTGCCAATGCGCGGCGCAGCATTACAGTGGCCAAGGCATCGCCCGCGCCAAAACCGTCCAATGGACCAAGACGTACAGCCAGCCGCCCCTCTTCTTCGCCCCGTGCAACCGTCCAGACACCCTTCGCAGTTGGTAATGTTAAATAATCCGGAAGTACCGCCAGACATTTGCTACCGGCCGCACTACGCCACTGCGCCACTGCGCTGCGGTCTGCGATCATAACATGTGTCCACTGGTCCGCCTGGCGGGGAAGGTGCATCGGCCTCATCTCGACCGTCTGCACATCAACACCGAGCTGATCGCGCAGTTGGCGCGTTGCAACCTGTTCGCGGTTTTGCCCACGCAAACCTTTTGGCATTTCCAGCGCCAACACGGCCACATCTGCCCCTGACACAACTCCGATCTGGTGCGCAGCTAACACGCCGCGGGCCTGTGACAACGGGACAAAACGACTGTCCTGCCAACCCTGTATGTCAGTAATTGAATCGGGGGATGCCACATCTGCTCCACTGTTGAGTGTGTTGCCGACCATGCCCGTTACAGTGGGCGGAATCAATGTCTCTAATAACGCGAAACACGCCACTCGACCTGCGTACCTTCCTGCGTACTTTCACGGCGCAACAGGACGCGCCGCTGTGCACTGCGCCCCCCTTCGCTGGCTATGATCTGCACTCCGAACCAATTTGAACCTATTGAAAAGCGGTTAGGGTCAACGGCATCAGGCGACGCTTCGAGATCGGTTGACAGACCAGCGTCGAGAAGGAAGTCCTCGACGCTGGTGTAAGGTTCGCTCGCGCGGCGCCGTAAAAGGACCGGAATGCGCGCGGCAGTAATTTGAGGCAGGATTGCTGCCAAGACAGGTTCAGTCACCGTGTTCACGTTGACTGAACTTCTAGGCGGCAACACGGTGATAAAGGGCTGTAAACGATCAAGATCACGTTGTGCGATATTGGGAATTAGTGCCAGTTGATCGGGCAAAAAAATCGCACCACCAAGGGGTGACACTTGCGGCGTCAAGGCCCGGTAAGATTGCCTGTTTGACGGTCCTTCAGGCGAGACAAAGGCCGTCACAGCATCCCCGATGGCAGGGGATAAACCGATCCGAGACAAAAGGAGCGAAAAGCCAACTTTGGCCGTATCGTTTTGCATGTCTGCCAACCAGTTAATATTGAAGAGGCTTTGTTGGTCGGTGATCTGACCTGATACATGCCCCTGCTGAAGTGCTTCGTCTCGCACAGGTGTACTCCACATGTCATCCGGGCTGTCAATTGGCCCTGCGCGCAGATCAGCGTTCAGGACACCACGGCTCAACGCTTCGACTGCATCCAATCCGTGCCGCAAAACCTGCTCAGTTTGTCCAACCTCCAGCCGCGAGCGACCACCTTCGGCGCGGGCCAACAGGAAAACCGCCGCCGCCGCCATCGCCGCCACCAACACTAGTGCATTGACCAGCACAAATCCGGCATCGGACCTGCGCGGGCTCATCTGAGCGACTGCAAAATACGGATATCACCCGCCTTCTGCATCTTAAGGGTAATCTCTATGGCGCGGGGTAGATTGCTATAATAGGCAGCGGGTGGCGGTCCAACCACATCCAGATCCAATAGGACCTCTGGAGATTCGACAAAGATTTCAGCAGGTGGCGCTACACCCCGAACCCATCCTACGCCGTCCCACCAGGTACGCAGCACAAATCCAGTCAACTCTTCTAGCACGATCGTTTCTTCGCCTACCTGGCTTTGCTGGGCTGGCAGCAAGGTGGGCCAGTGCCTGCGTAATAACAGCCCAGCGCCCCTGTCAAATCGCCATTCTGCATAGTGCCGGTCGGACACCACATCTACCAATGCTGGCTGCCCTGCCAGCGACAGGCCTAAAGTCTCCGCATCGTCGCTTTGCCAGACTGCCGCGCGCGGCGCGGCACCGGGAGGGTAAAAGAACATCGGCACAATTGAAGTCATATCATTACGCAGCAGTGCGATGGCGGTCCCTATCTCCGAGGTATTTCGATCAATCCCGCGCAACCTGTCGGAAATACGCAAGGTGCCCGTCAGGCTTTGGACCCCCATCACGGCAACCAGTGCGAAGATGGACATTACCACCACCAGCTCGATCAACGTAAGACCCGCGCTGCGATTGGTTGGATCTGGCGTTCTCATGGTACGGGGGGCAAATAGACGGTAATCACCGCCCCTGCGCCGCCCTGTCCACGCGCGGTGATGATCGCCCGCAGCATGCCGCCAGCCGTCGCCTCATAAACGGTCTCAAGTTTGAATTCCTGTCCGCTCAACATCACCCGATCTGAAAGCCCAGCGCCCCTGCCAAGTAGCTTGAGCGCTTCGGCGCGATTGTCTACGGCCAGTTGTGCAAGCGTCCGCTCGTATGCACCACCAATTGAAATACGTGCCTGATCCGTTGCCCGCAACGCCGCAATACTGCCGATAGCAAGCACAAAAATAGCGATCACCAATTCTAACAGGCTCAGCCCCCGATCGGCCCCGCTCAACTGCATACAAGCCCTGTCACGCCATCATATGTACAGCGCACGGAACCAGTTGCATCTGAACGAAACCAAATTGTAAAATCTGTAACCACACCATTCGGCAAGACAATAACGTTGGGGTTATTCAGAGACTTAGCACCTATATTCGTCCGCAACGGAACCTGCAATGTAACGCTGCCCATCCAACGCCGTAGCTGTCCCTGTTGGCTCCATCCGTCGCCCTCCAGAGCGGAAAGTGAGTAACCGAGAGGTGTAATCCGCATACCGCGCGCCTGCCGTCCCTGAATAGCCAAGGCCCGCACAAGCTCAAACTGTTGTGAGAAGCGTTGCATATCACTTTGTCCGCTGCCACCGCGCCCTGCACTCAGGCTCACCCCAACGGAAAGAACCGCCAAAACCGCGACGGCGACCATCAATTCGATCAGGGAAAACCCGACATCATGACTGTCAGGGGTAGTCAGTTGCGGATCCATGATCCCACATCCGCATCCGCGCCAGTGCCGCCTGTCACGCCGTCTGCGCCATAAGTAAAGACATCAAAATCGCCGTACACGCCAGGTGATAGATATTGGTAGGGCTGTCCCCACGGATCTACCGGCAGACGATCCATGTATCCACCCGTAGACCAGTTGGATGCGACCGGATCACTGGTAGGTCGAGTCACAAGTGCCTCCAACCCCTGTTCAGTTGTGGGATAGCGAAAGTTATCCAATCTGTAGAGAGCAACCGCACTAGACACCGCAGCGATATCAGACTGTGCCCGCGCAGCGCGCGCTTGATCGGGGCGGTCAATGACACGCGGTACGATGACCAGCGCGAGAATGGATAGGATCACAACGACGACCATAAGCTCAAGCAGCGAAAAGCCGCTGTCTTTTGCCTCGCCTTGCGAAACGGGAAGAGGATGGGAAGACATGGTGGATAAATGCTCAAATGAAGTGGGAACTGTTAGGCCCTCATCATAGGGGCGTGCAAGGCGGCTTGTCCATCGCGTGATAAACAGTCACTAAACGTTATGACCACCAGCGCAGCTTTTTCTATACTGCTGATCCTGATCAGCCCTGCAATTGGATCGTTTCTGGGCGTTCTGGCAGACCGCCTGCCGCGCGGGGAAGATGTGGTCTTGAAACCTTCATCTTGTCGCACCTGCAAGCATCGGCTGGCCACGACACATTTGATGCCTGTTCTCTCGTATATTCTGCAACGTGGACGGTGCGCTTTTTGCGGCACCCAAATACCTCCGGTCACATTCTATATCGAGCTGCTTGCGATTGGGGCGGCAATACTGGCTGTAGTAGCAGGAGCTGCGCCAACCGAGACAGCGATCTCTGCGATTTGGCTTTGGCTGCTCATCACATTGGCCGTCAGTGATGCGGTTTGGCTTCGCCTCCCCGACCCGTTGACTTTGTTATTACTGAGCTGGGCAGTCCTAATTGCGCTGATGCCGCATGGTATCGGAGCAACGGCCGCCATTGCAGGTGCGGCACTGGGGATAGGCAGCTTTGCGGCCCTGCGTTGGGCCTACTTCAAAATGCGCGGGCGGGTAGGCCTAGGCCTTGGCGATGTGAAACTGATGGCAGGGCTCGGTGCGTTCAGCGGACCTGAAGATTTACCTGTGCTTGTTTTGATCGCCGCACTGTCTACGCTTGGTTTTGCCTTTCTCACGCGCGACGGTGCGCAGGGAATGGCCTCGACACGGCCACTGCCATTTGGCACAGCCCTTTGCTTTTCTGGTGCCGTGATATGGCTGCTACGGTCATCTGTTTAAAGCGTCACTCAGCCCCCCTGCGATAGGGTCGCAAATGAGTTAATCCTTGCGATCTTCTGGTAAGTCCCGTTTGTTTGCAGCTATTGCAGCCTATATCGTTTCTGATTTGCTAGAGTTTGATTGATGACATTATTACGCCCCGCCCTCTTCGCAACAATTTTGATGGCCTCTGCGACCTGTCTTGTTACTCCAGTTGCCGCGCAGGGCACCTCTTTGAATATACAGATAACCACTGCGATGGAACAGAATGACTACACAACAGTACGCGCACTGTTCGCTGACAACCCTGCCGCAGATTGGACCGTCGAGATCAGGTTTCAATACGCACAGCTCCTGCTAAACGGACAAGGCGGCCCGATCGCGACTAGAGATGGCATCGCCCAACTGGAAGCGGCGTCCACCCGAGGGCACGCACCTGCCGCTGTGTTGCTGGCGCGGTTCTACCTATCAGGCCCCGCGGCAGGGATTGAACGTGATCCGGTAAAAGCGGTCGAGCTTCTTAAGTCTGCCGCCGTCCTAGACCACCCAGAGGGCCTGTACTATTTGGGCCTCCTAACGCGGGCTGGAACAGGCACCGCGCAAGATGCTGACGCCGGCCTAAGGCTACTGGTCAGGGCCGCTGAAGGTGGATTTGTCCAAGCGCAATTCGAGCTCAGTAAGATCTACAGCACGATGGCACCTCCTGAAACAGAACAGGCGTTGCGCTGGCTCATGGAGGCCGCGCAGGGCGGCATTACAGAGGCTCAGTTCTATCTCGCCAATGCATTGGAAAAGGGACAAGGCGCACCAAATGATCAGGCCAAAGCGTTGGAATGGTACAGGCGTGCAGCAGAAGGCGGCATGCCACTCGCACAGCGTATCCTCGGCACAAAATACCTGACGGACACGCCAGAGAATGCCGCAAATCCAAGCGAGGCTCTGCGCTGGCTAAGTGCAGCCGCGCAAGCAGGCGATCCCGGTGCCATGAACAATCTGGCCATTGCTTACGGCGGTGATAACGGCGTCGCGCGCGATGATGCGCTGGCCATGATCTGGTTCAAACGGGCGTCTGACGCTGATCTAAGTCGCGCGACTTATTCTCTCGCTCAGTACCACGAGAGCGGGCGTGGCACACCTATTGATATAAAAACCGCGGCTCTCCTGTATCGCAAGGCCTTGGAGCAGGGCGATGCCCGCGGAGCTGTACGGCTTGGAGTTTTAACGGGTCAAGGTGCGCTTGAGGGAATGGTGCCACCCCATTTCAGCATTCCTTGGGCCCGTGCCGCCGCTGAAACAGGTGATGAGGGTGCACTCGAATGGTTGGGCGGCCAAGCGCAGGACGGCATGCGGGCGGCGCAGTCGGCCTATGGCATACTCTTGCTCACTCATGAAGGTCGCGCACAAGAAGCCACTGCCATGCTGACACTCGCCGCTGAGGCCGGCGGCATCGACGCTCAGATGGAATTAGGCAAAGCCTATACCACTGGCACAGGTGTCGCACTGGACTATGAAGCGGCGCACATGTGGCTCAACATCGCGGCGACAGGCGGAAAGGCAGAGGCAGCCGCCAACCGCGACCTTATCGGTAATCTGATGACCCCTGATCAGATCGCAGCCGCACAGGCAGGCGCACGCACATTCTTTGAAACAGCAAGCACACGACTGCCTGAAGCAGTTAAAAACAATCGCACGAAACCATGAACACACTGCGCTCTACGGCCCTCATCGCCGCACTACTCACTAGTCTGGCTGTCAACTACGCTGCCGCGCAGACCACCAACCTGTCTGACTCTGTAATGCAAGCAGCTGAAGCGGGCGATCCCAGTGCGCAGGCGATACTGGGGCAGCGGTACATAGACGGTCGGGGTGTGCTTCAGGATTACGCTGCAGCGGTTACATGGCTGACCCTTGCAGCAGAGGCAGGTGATGTCGGTGCTATCAACAATCTTGGCAAATTGTATTTTGAAGGCTTAGGCGTTCAGAAAGACGTTAAGGGCGCGATTGCTTGGCTGGAAAAATCCGCGCAAAGCGGCACGCCCGAAATGCTCTTTGATCTCGCAACCGTGCTTGAGACCACTCAGGAAGACGTCAACCTGATCCAGGCTCATGACCTGTACACGCGCGGCGCAGCGGCGGGGCACGTGCCTTCGGCAGTAAATCTGGGGGTGATGTACCAGAACGGGTCTGGTGTTGCCCGCGACGTTGAGCGCGCAAAGGAATTATATGAAATTGGCGTTGCCGCAGAACATCCGCGTGCCCTGAATAATCTAGGCTTGCTCTATGTACGCGGAGAGGGCGTAGCGCAGGACTATTCGCGCGCTGCCGATCTGTTCAAACTCGCTGCCGAACAGGGTGTACGACCTGCTCTGCGCAATCTGGGTGTTCTGTTCGAAAATGGTTTTGGTGTTCCGCGAGATAAAGAGCAGGCTGACGCCCTTTACCGGTTGGCCGGGGCGGGAGAGATCAACGGGTCTGCGGCTGCGCAAATTGTCTATGACCCTCGACTGCTACCGCCCGTCACCACCCAAAAGGGTATCGCCGCAATCGAGGCAGCAGCGTTCGCCAATGATCCCATCGCCCTGTTTCAGGCGGGTTGGATCATCGTCACACACCCCAACGCGGCATTACCTCAATGGCGGGAGGCATCCGCGCTTTTTAATGCTGCTGCCTTGCGTGGCCACGGCCCCGCCATGACCAATCTGAGTCTAATGTATTTTCAGGGCAAGGGCGTGCCACAAGATTTCATGCTGGGTCAGATGTGGCTCCTGTTAGCAAAATATGCAGGCGCTGAAACTGGTCTGCTGGAAGCTACATTTTCGGGCAAACCTACCCCGTCCCAAATCAACGAAGCCCAAAATCGAGCTAAAGATCTACTTGCAACACACCAAGCCGAAAACTTACCAAATGATTAATTTAATAGGAAATCTCAAAAACTTCTGTAATCTAGGATGAGTTGAATAATTAGTCCGTCCAATTATACCACCCATCCAACTGATTCAAATAGGAAATTTCCTCAATGCGCTTACTGTCGTGCACCGCAGCTTTTGCTGTTTTATTGTCGTCTGCCGCATTTTCACAGGAAATCGCACCCGTTCAGCAAAATAATTCAAACACCATTTGGTTTGAAAATTGGACTGGTTTGAAGAATGGCACCCTGAAGATCACCATCCCCGGAGGGGAGCTGGTAGAGGTGTTCGCCGCATCGGGCACACCTGTATTCGAGCTAACAGGTCGGGAAGTTCTGGATGGTGTCTACCGGTATGAATTATCCGCGGCCACCAACAACGAGATCAAGATCGTGAACCCGGCAAACAACGGGCGAGGTGATGCGGCACGCGATACCGAGGCAGAACCGTTTTACACGTCCGGTGCTTTCCACGTCGCGCGCGGCGTCATCGTGCAGCCCGAACAAATTAAAGAAGAATAATGCGGGGACACCCCCCAATCCAAAAATTCACAAGGAGACGATCCATGACCCATAGATCAAAAAATGTTTTCAAACGACTGGCCCTGAGCAGTACAGCACTTTGTATGTCGGCAGGTATTTCCACAGCCGATATTGTTCAAGCCGATGATGTTATTATCACGGGCGGAAGCCTGTGTGTCGGATTTGACTGCGTAAATAGCGAGAACTTTAGCTTTGATACGATCCGTATGAAAGAGAACAACGTAAGACTGCACTTTGAAGACACATCGGCTACCTCTAGCTTTCCAGGTAATGATTGGCGTTTGATTGCTAACGATAGTAGCAATGGTGGCCTAAACAAGTTTTCCCTTGAAGATTCTACTGCAGGCCGAGTTCCATTTACCGTGGAGGCGGGAGCGGCTGCGAATGCGCTCTATGTCAGTGATGCTGGCGATGTGGGCATTGGCACAGGTACCCCCCTGGTCGAGCTACATGCCGTTGATGGCAATACCCCTGCCCTCCGGCTTGAGCAGAACGGCACCTCCGGCTTTACGCCCCAATCTTACGACATCGCCGCGAATGAGACGAATTTTTTCGTCCGTGACGTAACCAATGGCAGCAAGCTTGTTTTCAAAATCCTTCGTGGTGCGCCAGATAATGGTCTAGTGGTCCACGGTGACGGAAAACTCGGCCTTGGCACGACTAATGCAACTGCCGGTATTGATCTGCGCAGTGTCGGTAGCAAAGGCGCGGACGTTCATTTGCTTGATAACATCGGCTCTGGCCCCCTGCAGATGTTGAAGATGCAAAATAACGGCGCGGTTCAGCTGATGATGGACAATACCACGAATACAAACGCCCAGTGGATGTTCAGTGCTGGCCAATCCATGCTGCTGGTACCCAGCGACAATCCTACCGATCAGGTTTTTGAACTGGCGAGCACAGGTAACATGACCATCAAAGGAACCTTGACGCAAATGTCTGACCGCAATGCCAAAACTGGTATCGAGGCCGTAGACCCCAGCGAAATCCTAGCCAAAGTTCGCGCGATGCCTGTCAGCGCATGGACCTACAAACATGATGCAGAGGATGGTATCCGCCACATCGGACCGATGGCGCAGGACTTTTATGCTGCATTCGGCACCGGACGCGATGACAAGGGTATCTCGTCGCTTGACGGTTCCGGCGTCGCGCTGGCCGCCATTCAGGCGCTGAGCGATGAAAATGCCGATCTGCGCGCGCGTCTGCTGCGTCTGGAAACCCAGATCAGCGCCGACTAAGCGCGCCAGTACGTACTCTGTACTGCCAAAGCGGGTGCCTCCAAAGGTGCCCGCTTTTTCAATAAATAGCGTCTAGATTGATCCACACCTGCAAAGGAGCCGGAATGGACCGCCTAATTCACAAACCATATGAAAAACGGTTCGCATTTGCACTCCTGCTGATTGCCCTGTTGGCCTATCTGTTCTGGACTGGGTCGCGGTATCCTTCGCTAGACGAAAAGGCGATGATGTCTGGAGCGATCCAACTCGAAGATCCCCTGAGTTTTGAAGCGCGATTTGCTCTGACTGAAGGCATGTCAGCGCTTGAGCGGGTGTTTTGGACCACGCTCAATTGGATCAACACCAACCGCAAAGGCATGACATTCGGCATTCTTTTTGCCGCAGCATTTATGACTGTTGCACCCTTCATCAAAACCAAGAGCTTTCGCGGCGGGTTTTCCAACGCGCTTTTAGGGATGGTGATCGGGACGCCATTGGGGGTTTGTGTGAACTGCGCCGCTCCTATTGCGCGCGGCATGTATTCAGCGGGCATGCGCGCCGAGACGATGCTAAGCGCGATGATCGCGTCCCCCACACTTAACATTGTCGTGCTGACAATGTTGTTCAGCGTACTGCCGTTCTACATGGCCGTCGCCAAAATTGTGTTGAGCCTTGCGGTGATCCTGATCGTAGTTCCGCTGATATGCCGCCTAATACCACAAACAGAAATCGCCATTGATGATGTCATCTGCCCTCTTCCTGCCGCTCCCGTAACAGGCGCGCGCCCGCGCGAGACTTTGGCACAAGCCGTCATAGGAGTCTTACGCACCTATGCTTCGAACCTGCTGTACATTGTGAAAATGACAGTTCCGCTGATGTTGCTGGCTGGGTTGTTGGGCGCCGTGGTAGCGACCATGGTCCCGCAGGACAGTATCGTCAATTTGCCTTTCGCCTTCGGCCTGCTTCTGGTGTTTGCCTGTATCGGGTTGTTCCTCCCAGTGCCTATTGCCTTTGATGTTGTGGTCACTGGTGCTTTGCTCAGTGCTGGTTTGGCACCCGGTTATGTAATGGCTTTGCTGTTTTCGTTGGGTATTTTTTCTGTCTATTCATTTTTCATTGTGACGCAATCCATAGGTCGTCGCGCGGCGTGGCTGATGACAGTATGCGTGATTATTCTTGCTGTTCTGGCGGGGGTTGCCGCGCAAGGTTATCACCAATGGCAATCAGACCGTGCATTGCGCATGTTAACATCACAGGTGTCGGCGCCATGGGGCGCTGCATATGCAGACACCGGCGGGATCAGCATCCTTGCCACACCACTGGCATCGCCGTCACCACCAGCGCAAACAGGATTTACGCGGATTGAGGGCACAACAATTGGCCTAGATCAGCCTGTCGAGTTCTCGTTCAGGGATATGTGGCCCCCTTTCTGGGAGGGCCGCAGCCTTGCCTCAGGTGATCTTGACCGCGACGGAGATATCGACCTTGTTGTTGCTTCCACCCGCACGGGACTACACCTGTATGAAAACGATGGAACTGGACATTTCACCCGTTTTGACATCGACGTCGGGCCCGTTGCCGCTCTACCAGTTTTCAATGCCGTTCTCGCGGATATGGACAATGACGGCTGGTTGGATTTCGTGTTGGCCACCTACCAAGAAGGCAATTACATCTGGCACAATGAGGGAGGTACATTCCACTCCAGCGGTTTACAGAAAATCGCACAACCCGATGATGCTATCCTGACCCTCGCGATGTCTTTGGCCGATCCAGATCGCGACGGAGATCTGGACATCGCTTTGGGCCAATGGGCCGCCGGATGGTACCGTGAAATTCCCGGCGAAGAGTCACGTAATACAGTGCTTTGGAACGATGACGGTGCGTTCGACCGCCTGACCTCCCTTCCCGGCCTTCCAGGTGAGACGCTCTCTATCTTGTTTTCAGATATTGACGGCAATGGCACCGCGGACCTGATCGTCGGTAATGATTTCGCCATTCCTGATTACATATATCTGGGCGACGGCTCTGGTGGGCTTGAAATGGTGCGCCGCGACACTGGCATGATCGAGCATACGACGACGACGACCATGGCCGTAAAAACCGGGGATTTACACAATAGTGGTCGCATGGATCTCTATTTTGCGCAAATCTCAGGGCGATCGTCTGGTGTTTCTAATACGCTTAAGATGCAACCGTTAGAGCAGTATTGCCATGCTATCACTAACCCAACTGCGCGTGCCACTTGCGACAAGAATATGGCAATCAAAAATTGGTACAAATCGGGAAACAACTTCAATCCGACCTATGCCGCACGCTGTCTGGAACTCGCGGAGCAAGACCAGTTTGAATGCCGTGCAATGCTGATCAAGGATCTCGCGATCCAACGGCGAGACCCAACCATCTGCGCTCTTATCCCCGCGGATCAACCCGTTCCCCGCGCCTATTGTGATGTTCACTTCCAGCCGGCCACTGCCCCTACCCTGTCCGATCTGGAGCTCACCGCGCCGCAAATTCTGGGCACGAACGTGTTGCTGCGTTGGGATGGCACGGCATGGCGCGATGTCGCCAAAGCTGACGGTCTTGAAGTCGGGGGATGGAGCTGGGACACAAAAATAGCGGATTTCGATCACGATGGGTTTCAGGACGTCTATATCGTGAACGGCACATGGGTTCCGAACGAGGTCTCCCCTTCCAACCTGTTTTTCCACAACAACGGTGCTGGCAGTTTTAGCGAGCAATCAGGCCCTTTCGGCCTTGAGGACTATCAAATGACAGCAGCAGCAACGTCGTTTGATATGGATGGTGATGGCGACTTAGATTTGGCTACTTACCCTATCAACGGGCCGCTCGCGGTTTTCATAAATACTGCTCAAGATCCAGGCCTGGTGGTGTCTTTGGAAGATTTTCAGGGGAATCGAGATGGCATTGGCGCGATTGTCTCATTGAAAGACAGTGCCGGACGAACCCAATCTCGCGAGGTTCAGCTCGGCGGTGGCTTTATGTCTTTTGACGCTCCGCAGGTGCATTTCGGGTTGGGTGATGCAACTGTCACTGCACTGCAAGTCACATGGGCTGACGGTACGTTTTCGACATTTACACAATCGTTTGATCCGGGCACACATTACACGATAACTCGGCAGGTGGATTAGGTTGCTCCGGCTTGCTGCAGGCCATGTAACACAAACATTCAATACTCAATAGGATGCCGCTGTTCCTCATTTCATTTCAACGCGGCGAAAATTACGCTGGGCTGTTTCTAACTTAGGATTGCGCGTGCTTCCAAGTCACTATTGATTGACGTCCGTGTTGCCTAGCAGGCTAGGATGCTCTCAATAGTCGAGGCCGCTTCTTACAACTCATGTCGGGTTGGGTTGGGTTGGGATATTGGCGGGTCTGCATCGCACCAACCACACAGGATTTTCCATCAAACAATAAGGTTTCCTGACTACGAC
>ERZ1027208.271-NODE-271-length-22973-cov-38.565625_pt1 | contig 22973 bp, 22 predicted proteins | sample MGYA00520867_ERZ1027208 | MGnify/ENA primary metagenome ERZ1027208 (study PRJEB33311, sample SAMEA4378413) | marine metagenome | biome: Marine biome; feature: Fjord; material: Water | collected 2014-07-20T08:00:00Z/2014-07-... | depth 75 m ...
TACCCTTTCTAAGGTTAACAGCCTCTCGCATTATCTTATCACTTTCATACCAGTTCTTTTTCGTTAATCGATGAACATACGCGGGCAATAATACCGACAATGCCTGAGTCGCTGTACGGGGAACCGCTCCTGGCATGTTTGCCACACAAAAGTGTGTCACCCCTTCTTCAATAAAAGTGGGCTTATCGTATGTTGTTATCTGCGTCGTTTCAATACACCCGCCTTGGTCAACTGATATGTCAACAATAACAGAACCTGCTCGCATCATTTTCACATGATGCCGCTTGATCAGGTGCGGCGTTTTTTTACCCGGTACTAAAAGCGCCCCGACGAGTACATCTGTTGTTGCTAATAATGTGCTGATCCGCGCGTTGTCACTAAAAAGGTGAAGGCCCTTATCCAGTGTTCGAATGGCGTCCAACGCTGCTGGTTGATGATCAAAAACATAGACAGTTGCACCCATATTTTGAGCTAGTAGGGCCGCTTGTGTACCGGCTGAACCTGCACCAAGCACCAGTACTTGTCCTCGGTCGACCTTGGTTGATGTATCACCTGCTTCCAAGCCACCCAATAGCAAGCCCGACCCGCCATGCTGCAAATGCAATAACTCAGCTGCAGTTTGTACGGCCAGCCTACCGGCTATCTGACTCATCGGTTTAAGCAAGGGCGTTTGCCTGTCGTCTATAACGGATTCAAAACCCACCGCGGTTAACCCAATGGCACTTAATTGTTCAACCAACCTGGGGTTGGCTGCTAAATGTAAAAAACAAAACAGTGTATGGCTTGATGTTAGGTGCTGGAGCTCTACATCAAGAGGTTCTTTTACTTTTATAATTAGCTCAGCTGAATGGTAAAGCGACTGTGGGGTTTGACAAACATTAACACCGGTTTGCTGATAATCCTCATCGGTGAAACCGCTTAAATTGCCTGCTGATGCCTCTAGGTAAAGGTGGTGACCTTTTGATATTAATTCGCTGCATGCACTAGGGGACAAGGCAACCCGCCCTTCAAATGGTTTAAGCTCCTTTGGAATTCCAATATTCATACATTTAAACCCTTTACCTAATTTGTTCCAATGCTCATACTACCCTACTTAAAAACCCCCTTGCTAACAGTTTAATATAGGAACCCGTTATGAGCGACTCATCACACCATTCATTAATTATTTTAGGGTCAGGCCCTGCAGGCTATACCTCGGCTATTTATGCTGCTAGAGCTAACTTAAAACCCTTGCTTATTACTGGCGTTGAACAAGGCGGGCAGCTGATGACAACAACAGAGGTTGATAACTGGCCTGGCGATATTGAAGGCTTGCAAGGCCCTGCATTAATGGAACGCATGAAACTACATGCTGAACGTTTTGAAACAAACATTAAACTCGATCACATCCATACCACAGAGCTTCAGCAACGTCCGTTTAAGTTACATGGTGATGCCGGAACTTATACCTGTGATGCGCTCATTATTGCCACCGGCGCATCCGCTAAATACATTGGTTTGGACTCTGAAGAAGCATTCAAAGGAAAAGGTGTATCGGCCTGTGCTACATGCGATGGCTTTTTTTATAAGAAACAACGCGTTGCTGTTATTGGCGGCGGTAATACCGCTGTTGAAGAAGCCCTTTATCTATCAAACATTGCTGATCATGTCACGGTTATTCATCGCCGAGATTCGTTTCGTTCCGAAAAAATCCTTGCCGATAAGCTGATGAAAAAAGTAGCCGACGGTAATATCTCAGTTGAGTGGTTTAGTGAACTGGATGAAGTACTTGGTGACAAGATGGGCGTCACTGGCATCCGCATTAAAAATACACAGGATAACAGCACCAAAGAACTTGATCTGGAAGGCGTATTTGTTGCCATTGGACACTCACCTAACACACAAATATTTGATGGTCAGTTAGACATGAACAATGGCTACTTAAATACTCAAAGTGGCAATTCAGGCAACGCAACGCAAACCAGCATACCTGGGATTTTTGCTGCAGGCGATGTTGCTGACTCGATTTATAGACAAGCTATTACGTCTGCCGGGTCTGGCTGTATGGCAGCGCTTGATGCTGAACGTTTCATTGATGACTTAGAGGCATAAGCCAGCAACATATGCTAACTTGGCTTGACCCGAATGATGCCACCGCCCACTTTCCAGCCTTAAGTTCTGCATTAACAGAGCCTAATGGTTTACTGGCAGCAGGAGGGTCACTAAGCCCTGAATGGTTGCTTAAAGCCTATCGTTTAGGGATTTTTCCTTGGTTTGAGGATGACCAGCCTATTTTATGGTGGTCTCCTGATCCTCGTTTGACACTTAAACCCTGTCAAGTGCATATTTCTCGGAGCCTTAGGAAATTCATTAACAAAAACAACTATCACTGCACTGTTGATAACGCCTTTAGTCATGTTATACGTGCTTGTTCGCAGCCTCGTCTTACACACGATGAAACATGGATAACGGACAGCATGGTCGTTGCCTACGAAACACTCTTTAAACTCGGTCACGCCCATTCAATTGAAGTTTGGCAAGAGGATGAATTAGTAGGTGGTTTGTATGGCGTTAGTATTGGTCAGGTTTTTTTTGGTGAGTCAATGTTCAGCCGCCATACCAATGCATCAAAGGTCGCTTTTGTGTTTTTATGTCAGCAGTTAGAATCATGGGGTGGGCAACTCATTGATTGCCAAGTGCACTCTGACCACCTAGCATCATTGGGCGCTTCAAGCATCAGTCGTGCGGATTTTTCAAAGCAACTTAATCAGCTCTGCTCTCAACCGCTAACGGCCAATGCGTGGGATAACTCATGAGTGAAAACACCTCAGCTACCGAGGTCGCTCTCTATCTTTCACCGCCTCAGGATTGTGACTATTTGCCTGAACAGCAAGCACAGAATATCTTTCTTCCAGCGGATACTCACATCACGCCTGCCCTTTATGAGCTACTGATTGAAAAAGGCTTTAGACGTAGCGGAAAGCATGCCTACAGACCGCACTGCGCGAGCTGCCATGCTTGCATTCCTTGCCGTTTAAATACCTTTCATTTCAAGCCATCAAGGAACCAGCGACGAGTATTAACAAGCAACCAGGATTTAACATTCTCAGTTTGTCCGACAGATTTTAATGAGGAGCACTACTCCCTCTATTTGCGCTACCAGGCCTTCAAGCATCCCGGTGGCTCAATGCAAGGTTTTGATCGCCAAGCGTATCAAAACTTCTTATGTGAATCGTTTGGTAATAGTGTCATCTATGAAACACGCCTTAATCATCAGTTGTTAGCCGTCTCTGTTACCGATATATTCAGCAATTCTTTATCGGCTGTTTACACATTTTTTGACCCTGATTTTGCCATGCGAAGCCTAGGAACATACTGTATTTTAAAACAAATTGTTGCCGCGAAAACGCAGAAAAAAAACTATTTATATCTAGGGTATTACCTAACTCACTCCAATAAAATGGCTTATAAAGCTAACTATAGGCCAATTCAGTTGCGGGTTAATGACCAATGGCTATCGTATGATAAAGGGTGCAACGTACCAGAACAAAGTGCTTCAACCGGCTCACCGATAACTTTTTAATCGTTTTCATACGCGCGATTCTTCAAAGTAGTGTAGAATCGCGCCCCATTAGCTTGATTTAATCGCTATTCACTCATTATTTTTAAAGGAACACATGGCAAAAGAAGACCAAATTGAAATGGAAGGCGTTGTAAAAGACACCCTCCCAAATACAATGTTTCGCGTTGAATTAGAAAATGGCCACCTCATCACTGCTCATATCTCAGGAAAAATGCGTAAGCATTACATCCGTATTTTAACCGGTGACCGTGTCAAAGTAGAAATGACACCTTACGACTTAACAAAAGGTCGAATCACTTACCGCGTTAAGTAGCCTTCATTAACGCTGTTCGATTAAGTCTTTACTGGCTTGAACAATCTTAAAGTCAACTTTATCGTCTTTAATGTAAATTGTTACTGTCCCACCGTTTGTTAAACGACCAAACAACAGTTCGTTAGCAAGCGGTTTTTTAATGTGCTCCTGAATTGTTCTCTCCATTGGCCGTGCACCCATTTTAGCATCGTAGCCTTTTTTGGCTAACCATGCTCGTGCTTCCGGCTCTAAAGAGACCGTTACATTCTTGTCTTGCAATTGCGCTTCTAGCTCAAAAATAAACTTGTCTACCACGTGAGTAATCACATCCTCACCCAAGGCTTTAAACTGCACAACAGCATCTAATCGATTTCTAAACTCTGGCGAGAATAGCTTTTCGATAACCTGCATTCCATCGGTTGCATGCTCTTGTTTAGCAAACCCCATGGATGCTCGACTCGCTTCTTGCGCACCTGCATTAGTGGTCATCACTAACATAATGTTTCTAAAGTCGGCCTTCCTTCCGTTATTATCTGTTAGCGTTCCATGATCCATAATTTGTAGTAATAAATTAAAAATATCTGGATGAGCTTTTTCAATTTCGTCTAATAATAAAATAGCATAAGGGTGCTTATTAACCTCTTCTGTCAATAAACCACCTTGGTCATACCCGACATAACCTGGAGGCGATCCAATTAAGCGTGAGACAGTATGGCGCTCCATGTATTCCGACATATCAAAACGGATAAGGTCAACCCCCATAATCTTAGCCAATTGCTGGGTTACTTCTGTTTTACCCACACCCGTTGGGCCTGCAAATAGAAACGAACCTATGGTTCGTTCTTCTTGACCTAAACCAGCACGGCTTAAAATAACGGCATCCGATAGCTTTTTGATGGCAGCATCCTGACCAAATACGACCAGTTTTAAATTTTTAGCTAGATCCTTTAACTTATCTTTATCCTTGGATGAAATGCTTTTTTCAGGAATTCGTGCTATTTGAGCAATTATTTTTTCAATTTCCAAACTTGAAATCAGACTTAGGCGCTCACCCTCTGGTAGCAACTGCTGCTTTGCTCCCGCCTCATCCAATACATCGATCGCTTTATCCGGCAAAAACCGGTCATTAATATAACGGTCGGCTAACTTAGCTGCTGTCTCCAGGCTTTCATTGCTAAATTCAAGGTTATGATGAGCTTCGTATCGAGGCTTCAACCCTTTTAAGATACGAATGGTATCGTCAACCGATGGCTCGTTGATATCAATTTTCTGAAAGCGCCGAGCCAGCGCATGATCTTTTTCAAAAATACCTCTGAACTCTTTATACGTTGTCGAGCCAATACAACGAAGCTCTCCTGACGCGAGTGCCGGCTTAATCATATTAGAGGCGTCCATTACGCTGCCTGACGTGGACCCAGCGCCTATAATGGTATGAATTTCATCAATAAATAAGATGCTTTGATCTTCACTTTTTAGCTGTGAAACAAGACCCTTTAATCGTTTTTCAAAATCACCCCGATACTTTGTTCCTGCCACTAAGGCACCCATGTCTAAAGAGTAAATAATGGTATCCAGTAGTATACCAGGTACCTTTGAGTCAACAATCCTAAGCGCCAGGCCTTCAGCAATAGCTGTTTTTCCCACACCGGCCTCACCCACCAGCAAAGGGTTGTTTTTTCGACGCCGGCAAAGTGTTTGAATGGTTCGTTCAAGCTCTTTTTCACGTCCGATTAACGGGTCAATTTTACCGAGCTTTGCTTGCTCGTTTAAGTTGACGGTATACTTTGAGAGTGGGTCAGTTGCCTTGTCTTCAGCCTCGGACGCACTTGAGTCATTAAAATTAACCGTCTCATCATCATTATCCATCCGCGCTATGCCATGTGAAATGAAATTTACGACATCTAAACGGCTAACATCTTGGCGGTTCATTAAATAGACCGCTTGTGAGTCTTGCTCACTAAAAATAGCCACCAGCACATTTGCCCCAGTTACCTCATCATTACCAGATGATTGAACATGAAAGACTGCACGCTGTAACACTCGCTGAAACCCAAGCGTAGGCTGAGTTTCTCTGTCCAGCTCATCTGGAAAAATGGGGGTTGAATCGTCTAAATACTGTTCCAGTTCAGCCGTTATTTTATCAACCTGACCACCGGCTGCTTGAAACACATCTCGGGCAGATTTGTTCGCCATCATGGCTAATAATAAATGTTCTACTGTTATAAACTCATGCCGTTTTTCATGCGCCCGTTGAAATGCTTCATTTAGCGATTTTTCTAAGTCTTTATTTAACATAAGTTTACTCCGTTTCTTCTATGGTGCACTGCAAAGGGTGTTGATTTTCTTGTGCATATACAACCACTTGCTCTGCTTTTGTTTCAGCAATATCTTTAGTAAAAACACCACAAACTCCCACCCCAGCTGTGTGTACGTTCATAGTTATCTTTACCGCATCTTCTTTACTTTTATAAAAAATTTTCTGCAAAATAGAGACAACAAAATCCATTGGCGTAAAATCATCATTCAGAAGCAATACTTTATACATGGGTGGTTTTTGCAACAGAGGTTTAGCCTCTTGCAATAGCAAGTCTCCGTCTCCATCATCTTTAAAAGGCAAATCTGGCATTTTTTATCACTCTACTTCTATTGCGTTAGCACCATTATGGCTAAAGCGGTTTTTTGTAAGAACCTGTTAACTACTATGGTGACAGCTTCAACATAATTCAAGTCTGCTTTTATTACACTCGGTTGAATACCATCAACAAACATCTACGCTATAATATACCGTCTTTAATTTAAAAAATACTGCATGATTTGGAAACCAAACCTAACTGTTGCCTCCCTTGTTGAGCATCATGGGAAATTTCTAATGGTTGAGGAAGTGTCGCAAAAAGGCCCTGTTATAAACCAACCCGCTGGTCATTTAGAGCCAAATGAAAGCTTATCTGATGCTGTTGTTAGGGAAACGCTGGAAGAAAGCGGCTATCATTTCACACCTCAGTCAGTTATAGGCTCGTACTTGTGGCACAACCCCGATAACAATACGACCTATTTTCGAACCACGTTTGCAGGCACTGTGTTATTTGATAATATTAACCCCGATTTAGATGCTGGCATCATTCAAGCTCTCTGGATGACACGTGATGAAATTATTGCCAGCAGAGCCCGTTTGAGAAGCCCTGTAATTTTAGATAGCATTAGTGACTACTTAGCTGGCAAAACTTACCCTTTAGACGTTATTCAATACTGCCCATAATCAAATACACCTTAATATCACCTCTCTAATGAACACAAAAAACATAATGATCGGCATGTCTGGTGGCGTTGACTCCTCGGTAGCGGCTCTAAATTTACTTGAGCAAGGCCACCATGTGACTGGCTTGTTTATGAAAAATTGGGATGAGGATGATGGCAGCGAGTACTGTACAGCAAAAGAAGATTTAGCCGATGCTCAGCAAGTCTGCGATCAATTACAAATCCCCCTTAAAACCGTTAATTTTGCGGCTGAATACTGGGATAATGTCTTTGAGGATTTTCTTCAAGAATATGCTGCTGGACGAACACCCAACCCTGATATTTTATGTAACAGAGAAATTAAATTTAAAGCATTTTTAGATTATGCCACTGGCCTGGGTGCCGACTACATTGCAACAGGGCATTACACACAAATCACCCAAACTGACCACGGTTTTCAATTACTTAGAGGCTTAGATACCAACAAAGACCAGAGTTATTTTTTGTATACACTTGGTCAAGCTCAGTTAAAGCGTTCTTTATTCCCTATAGGCGCTATGGAAAAACCCGCTGTCAGGGTATTAGCACAAAAAGCAGGGTTTAAAAATAGTCGTAAAAAAGACAGCACTGGCATTTGCTTTATTGGCGAACGTAAGTTTAAAGACTTCTTACAGCAGTACCTCCCTGCTCAACCTGGGGACATGCAAACCCCTGAAGGTGTTTTAATTGGTCAACACCAAGGATTAATGTATTACACGCTGGGCCAGCGCCAAGGACTCGGTATTGGCGGTGTAAAAGCTGCCGCCGACGAGCCGTGGTATGTTGTTAAAAAAGACTTACTTAACAATATTCTAATAGTAGCGCAGGGACATGATCACCCCCTGATGAAAAGCAACCGTTTATCTGCATCCCAACTGAGCTGGGTGAGTGGCCAAGCGCCTGCTGAGCAATTTAGCTGCACCGCTAAAACTCGATATCGCCAATCTGACCAAACGTGCCACGTTAGCCTTAATACGGACAATGGTTGTTCTGTTCATTTTGACCAGCCACAACGCGCAGTGACACCGGGGCAATCAGTGGTTTTTTATATTGATGAAATATGCCTAGGTGGCGGTATAATAGACAGCACATCCTCAATTTAACCAACCCCAAGACAATAGATTAATGACCTTAAATAAATTAAACGCTCTTTCACCTGTTGACGGACGCTACGCCAGTAAAGTTGACGAACTGCGTCCTATATTTTCTGAATTCGGCCTAATAAAGGCTCGTGTAACTGTTGAGGTACGCTGGCTACAAGCCTTATCGGAACAAGCGGATATAAAAGAAGTCCCTGCTTTTTCAGATGAAACACATGCTGTGCTTGACCGTATTATTAGCGACTTTTCTATTGATGATGCACAGCAGGTTAAAGACATTGAAAGCACAACCAACCATGACGTGAAGGCTGTTGAGTACTTCCTTAAAGAAAAAACGTCTAATAATAACGAGTTATTTGCCGTTAATGAGTTTATTCACTTTGCTTGTACGTCTGAAGACATTAACAACCTGTCCTACGCCTTAATGCTCAAAGAAGGCCGCGACGAAGTAATGGGCCCTGCCATTGCCAATGTTATTGACGACATTAAAGGTAAAGCGCTTAGCTATGCTGCCATCCCTTTACTGTCTCGCACACATGGTCAAACCGCCTCGCCCAGCACCATGGGTAAAGAATTTGCTAACGTTGTAGCCCGTCTAGAGCGTCAACTCCTTCAATTAGAAGACGTTGACATTATGGGTAAAATAAATGGTGCTGTCGGCAATTACAACGCACATTACAGTGCCTACCCAAATATTGATTGGCCTGGTTTTGCAGAAGATTTTGTTGAATCATTAGGGCTTACTTTTAACCCTTATACCATTCAAATAGAGCCGCATGATTATATCGCCGAGTATTTCCATGTATTAGCCAGAATAAACACCATCTTAATTGATTTCTCTCGTGATGCCTGGGGGTATATTTCCATGGGGTATTTCAAGCAAAAAACCATTGCTGGCGAAGTGGGCTCATCAACTATGCCACATAAGGTCAACCCTATTGACTTTGAAAATGCCGAGGGCAACTTTGGAATCGCAAGCGCGTTAATGAATCACTTCTCTGAAAAACTACCCATCTCACGCTGGCAACGAGATTTAACAGACTCAACCGTATTAAGAAATCTTGGTACATGTTTGGCACATAGCTTAATTGGCTTTAAGTCCTTACAAAAGGGCATATCCAAACTAGAAATTAACGAAGAAAAGCTTTTACAAGATTTAGATGCTAACTGGGAGGTTCTTGCCGAACCTATTCAAACAGTTATGCGTCGTTATGGCATTGAGAAGCCCTACGAAAAATTAAAAGAACTGACACGTGGGCAAGGTATAGATCAAAAATCCATGCAAGTGTTTATTGAAACACTCAATATCCCTGATGACGCTAAGCAGCAACTTTTAACATTAACACCCGCTACTTACACGGGGTGCGCTGAGTTATTGGCAAAAAATATTAACAATAACCCTTAAATATGTGATGTGTATCACGTTTTTATTGGTATCAACAACCATAATTACCAGCATTACAAGGTTCAAAACAGAGTTCATTTCTTCCTCTCCCCTACTATGAACCCTCCTTGTACTCTTAAACCGAATCTTAATGATTCGGTTTTTTTTTGATTTATTTGTATTCCGTCGTATTCATTGCTTTACTGTACTATCATTTAGAACCCGTCAAAGCTCAATTATGCCCACCTTATCAATAGAGCAAGCAACCTTTAGAGAAACTCAAGAGACCTTCCATCTTACTTCATTTGATGAAGGGCAAGCTGCAGTTGTCTCGCTGATCAACCAAGCACAGCATGAAATTAACCTTTACAGCCATATTTTGTGCCCCCATATTTTCAATACTGAACCGGTCATCAATGCCTTCACGCAATTTTGTCTGAAAAATCACAGAACTCAAGTCAATATTCTTATTAATGACAGTCGCCCCATCACACACACTTCTCATCGACTATTAAGCTTATCTCACCGACTTTCTAGCAGCATCCATTTTAAAAAGCTAAACCCTCGACTAGCCATACGTGATGATGACTTCATCTGTTTCGATAAGAGCGCCTACCTCCAACTAACCCACTATCAACACTATGCTGGCACCTGTCATTTTTCTGATGCTGATCGAACGACCCAGCTTTTGTCATTTTTCAAAGAAGCATGGGAGCAAAGCCTCACTGACCCAGAGCTTCGCTCAACCTTATTGTAAACGCCTAATTCTTACCGGCGACGCGGAATCAATAACTGGAAAAAATTCACTCACCTATTTTCGTCCAAGAATTCTAATTCCATTATTAAACCTAAATAAATTGTGTTTTTTTTAACAACCGCTTGTAAAAATACAAATATCAACTACTCTTAGACCTGACAGGTAAGGGTGACAACTGCTCTTTACTCATTTATAAAACAAAGAAACGCAGGAAGAAAAAACATGAAAAAAAATATTTTACTGGCTGCCATTATTGCTGCCACCCCGCTGACTTCACAAGCAGTCGACTATAGCGTAAAGGGGTATGCGTCACTTATTGGCGGAATGACAACCGACAGCCGTGATTTTCGTCCACATATTAAATATGGCGATGGCGTTTATGATGAGTCATTTGACTTTTCACCAGAAAGCCGCGTTGGCCTACAGTTTACCGCCCAAATCACCGACAAGCTATCAGCAACTGCCCAAGTTATCTCAAGAGGAGCCTTAGACTGGGAGCCGGAACTGCCTTGGGCTTACCTTTCTTACCAAATTAACGACAACTTACAGGTTAAAGCTGGGCGATTAAAAGCACCTTATTACATGTTTTCTGATTATCAAGATGTTGGTTATGCCTTACCTTGGATAAGCGCTCCACGTAACGCTTACATTGTTCCTGGTGATTATATGGAAGGCGTTAACGTTACTGCCAATTTCAGCACCGGTGCTATTGACCACACGATTGAAGTTTTTGGTGGCGCTCTGGATGACACCAGAAACAGCGAAACAAAACAAGAGATTGACATGAACGTTGATGCTGTCGGCATCAGCTGGACACCCTCTTACGATTGGTTAACCATGCGCTTTTCTTATACCGAAGCTGTTACCCTTGAAATGCATTCGCCTGATTTAGATGCTTTCAACGGTGGACTAGCCGGTTTTGAAGCTGCTGTTCCCGGGTCAGTGGACCCTAAAATGTTGCGTAGAGCAGCCACAGATGATGGGAAATCTAGTTTTTCTGGCATTGGCTTAAAGGCTGACTTTGAAAAGCTTTTCATCATCGCTGAGTTAAACCAGTTAGAGTGGCCTGTAGGTATTTTTGCCCACCAAAAACGTTTTTATGCAACTGCTGGTTACCGAGTAACCGAAAAATTCACCCCCTATGTCACTTTTATGAAAAATGATGATACACCAGGTGGCATTATACCGACTGGAAATCCTGCTCTTGATGCTGGTTTAGCTGGTTTATCTGCTCCCTCTGATACAACCGCTTGGGCGATTGGTGGGCGATATGACTTAATGTCAAACGTTGCCATTAAAGCTGAGTATCAATCTCAATCTTCCGATATAAGCATTAACTCAGAAGATGTTGCTGACACGTTCCGTGTTGGTGTGGACATCCTTTTTTAAAGAGAGATTATTATGAAAAAATTACAACTTTCCTTACTCCTTATGACAGCCATCTTTTCCACGATGGCCCTCTCTGAAGTAGCCGTTATTGTTCACCCATCAAATGGGGCTAGCATTGGTAAGGCTGATATTTCAGCTCTTTTCTTAGGTAAGAAAAAAGCCTTCCCTGACGGGAACTCAGCGGTTCCTATCGTCTTGAATGATGCAACAACCGATGAGTTTAATAGCAAATTACTGGGCAAATCTGCCAGTCAATTAAAGTCATATTGGTCTAAGCTTGTTTTTACGGGTAAAGCAAACCCACCTAAAGCTGTATCTGCTGATGACATGATTCAACTGATCAAGAGCAACCCTAATATGATCGGATTTATTGATGGATCTAAAGTAACAACTGATGTAAAAGTGGTTAGCCAGCACTAATAACTCTGTATCAGTACTAGCCCTATATAATAGTTAGGGCTAGTACTGACAGTTTAGAGACACCTTTAATTAACAACCGCATGCGAGAAGCTTATGATTGCCTTAAGTAACCTTAAATTATTTTATAAAATAGCCCTTATCACCGCCCTAGCTGTATCAACATTTCTAGTGACGGTTGCCGTAAGCATTTATGGTGCTAATCAGGTTCAATCAAACTTAGATAACTTGCAAGAGAATATCTACCCCTTAATTAGGCTTTCAAATGAAAATGGCCTACAAGTACAACGTATTGAAGAGCTATACACTCAAGCTGTTGCTACCGCTGAAGAAGAGTTATTGGAAAAAGCTGCCACTGCCGTACTATCTATCAAAAACAACCTTGATGAAATTGCCAAGTATGACAAGGAGTCCTCCCAATTATTAAGTGAAATTAAATACTCACTCACTCAATATGAACGCCTGAACATTGATATTGCAACCGCCATGATGAGCGACAATATTGACTTTAACCAAATTACGAGCAAAGCCAAAGAAAAAACAAGGCTCTATGCCGCGTTAACCAAAGATGTTTTGGCATACCAACAAAACACGGACGCATTATTCCGTGGACTTATCGAGCAGTCTGTTGATGAATCTAAAAATTCTATTTATACCACCGTTGTTATTGGCGTTGCCTTACTGGCTCTAATGGTTCTTATTGCCACGTTAGTGAGTAGAAGCATTGTTACCGCCGCCAGTGATATTGCTGAGTCTTTACTCAACTTAGCTAAAGGAGAAGGAAATTTAAGCCAACGGCTTGTTGTACATGGGTCAGATGAGCTAGGGCAGGTTTCCGCTAATTTCAATGAATTTATGGACCTTCTTAGTGCCTCTATTAGTGAGGTAATTAATGTTGCTGCCCCATTAAGCCAAACCTCCTCGAACCTTAGTGAGAAAATGGAGGCTGTTACTGTATTGGCAAATGAGCAAGAAAGCGGTGCATCCAACGTCAATAACGCTATGGTTAAAATGCAAGATAGCGTAACAGACATGTCAGCTAACGCTAAAGATGCGTTGAGCTCATCAAACAACGTGACCGAGGAAGTGACTAAAGGGCAAGACATCATCCTTGAGACCATTAATATTTCAAAAGAATTAAGTACTGAAATTGGTGAAGCAGCCTCCCTTGTTAACACGCTTGCTAATGATGCGAGCGATGTTAACCAATTCCTTAACGTGATTGATGATATTTCAAGCCAAACTAATTTATTAGCGCTGAATGCAGCTATTGAAGCGGCTCGCGCTGGTGAGCATGGTCGTGGGTTTGCTGTTGTTGCTGATGAAGTGCGAACTTTAGCATCAAGGACATCAGATGCGACGAATAATATTAAAGAGTTGGTGGTTAAACTAGGTTCTGCTGCTCAAAAATCGGTTGATTCGATGACATCCGCCACTGAAAAATCTCAACTCAATGCAGAGCATACAACCGCGGCAGGTGAAGCTCTCAATGTGATTCATCAGCAGGTGCTTGATATTTCCAGACTTAGTAATGGAATTTCAAATACAACGGGCGAACAAGAATTGGTGGCTACCAAGGTGACTGACAATGTCAAAGACATGGTTAACTCTGTGGAATCCACGCGGCTAACGGTACAAGAGGTAGATACTATTGTTGATAAGCTGACCGGTTTTTCAACCAGTCTTCAAAAAGCGACATCGCAATTTAATTTATAAATCAATATCTCGGCTATATGCAACTAGCATATGGCCGGGACTGACTAATACCCCTCGATAAATACACATACCTAGACTGAAAAGTAAGCTTACCTCTATATAAACATTCCTTTCTTGATAACTGCCTCCGATTATTAGAATAGGGGAATTATATTGTCTCATGCACGAACCCTCTCCTTTTTCAACACCTGAGCTAGTAACTGGGACCCGATTGTCTTCCATTAAAAATCACTAACACCTCTTCACTCAGCTTGTTATTACCTCGTGCCTTTCTAACATAACAACCCTTTTACTCATTACTAGCCGTTAAGTCGCTTATGTTTAAAAGAAGGTAAACGACAACCATAGCATGCTAGCTATTAGTGTTTAGTTTATGACACAGAAGTGAGTAGCAGGTGCTTTTAGCCGCTAAGAGCCGTAGTGGCGCATTGGTCGTTCGATCAACTCATCCCTATTGAAAGACGGGGGATAAATCATCTAAGGCCAATTTGGCGTGTATTGGAAATTTAAGTGATTGACCGCTAATAAGTTAGGGCATTACAACTGATACTTATCAAACACAGACAGTTTATTAGTGAACTCTGCCATTGCAACACCCAGCCCTTTAGCCAGTTTATCAAAAAATGGTTGTTGAGCAGTAAAGTCCACAAGGTGCTCCTCTCCAATTTCATTAACTGCAACAGACTTTACACTCCCAATCGCATCACTTAAGCCAAGCCTTATACTGTCATTCCCCGCCCAAACCAGCCCACTAAATAGATCAGGATTATCTTGCAAGCGGTCACCGCGACCCTGCTTAACTGCATGAATAAACTCATCATGAATACTATCTAACATGCCTTGCACATGCTTTCGCTCACCCGGCTTTATCTCTGAAAACGGGTCCATAAAGCCTTTATGGCTTCCAGCTGTGTATAAACGTCGCTCAACTCCTAATGTTTTCATAACGTCAGTAAAACCAAACCCATTCATAACCACTCCTATGGAGCCAACAATACTTGATTCATTAACAAAAATTTTATCTGCCGCAGCCGCTATGAAGTACCCACCTGATGCACATAAGTCTTCGACAACGGCATAAATAGGTAAATCTGGTTGGTTCTTTTTTATCGTTCTAATGGCTTGGTAAACATAACTTGACTGTACTGGGCTACCCCCTGGTGAATTAACTCTAAGAATAATTCCTTTCGTTTTAGGGTCTATTGCTGCCTTGTTTAAACTTTTAATAATATTATCAGCGTCCGCTTCTCCACCTGACATGATAATACCTTTCACATCAACCACAGCAGTATGTGACTTACTTGGCAAAACCCCGCCCTCCTTCACTGGAAAGACGGCAACACTACTTATCGCAACAATATAAACCACTAATAAAAATTTAAAGAAAATACCCCAGCGCCTTGTTCGCCGTTGCTCTATAACAGATGCTAACGCAACTTTTTCTAAAACAGATCGCTCCCATTGCTGTTCATTTAATACTGCTTTATTTTTACTAAATAGCGCCATTACTGCTCCCTAAATAATTCGGTTAATGTATCAATACAAGCCATTGGGTTCTGGGTGTTTAACTGAGACCGTGAGTGTGCTCCCGTCGTTACTCCAACGCTTTGAACACCCGCTTTATTTGCCATCATCAAATCTAATATTGAGTCACCTATCATTAAAGTCTTTTTTTCTGATATTTGAGTCGCGTCCATAATATCAAGTAACATCTGCGGATTTGGTTTTGAAGCCATGGTTTCCGCACACCTTAACTCATGAAAAAAAGGTCTAACGCCAGTCCCATCCAAAGCTCGATCTAACCCCAACTGCCCTTTTCCCGTGGCAATTGCTAACACCTTCCCCATTCGCTGTAATTCCTTTAATACTGGAGCAGCATCTAAAAACAAGTCATTCGGTGTTATTCCCTTAGACATATATCGTATCCTGTATAAGCGGACTAAGTCAGTTTTATCAGCCTTTGAAATGTTTGGGAATAGAGTAAGCATTGCTTCAGATAAGCTCATCCCAATAACACCCTTACAGGCCGACTCTGACGGTGCGATGAAGTTTTTTTCCGTTGCTACCTGTAATATGCAATCAACAATCCAGTCAATTGAATTGGCCAATGTTCCATCCCAGTCGAAAACAATTAAATCGTATTTGCTAATCATAACGTGGTTAAAAAAAGCGTTAACTCAGATTCTAAGGGTGCTTCGAATGAAACATCCTGACCTGTCAAAGGGTGTTCAAATTTCAAACTGCTCGCATGTAAGAAGAGGCGCTTAAGCCCAGCTGCTCGGTAGTGTTTATACTGTGTAGGTGTTGAGTATCTTTCATCACCGGCTATTGGGTGTCCTAAGTGCTTCGCGTGAACACGAATTTGGTGGGTACGCCCAGTTTTGGGTGATGCGCTCACTAACGACGCTTTTTTGAATTTTTTTAATAATTTAAAATGTGTTTCAGATGCTTTACCGTCAGGGTGGATACGCACTCTGTGCTCACCCGTATCAAGCGTTCGCTTTTGTAATGGTGCGTTCACATTTATAGCTTGTCGGTGAATAACACCACATAGTAAGGCTGTATATGTTTTATTGATTTTTCGATTTCGCAGCAATGTCTGCAAACCATTCAGCATCTTTCTATTCTTTGCAATTAGTAAGCAACCTGAGGTTGCCTTGTCTAAACGATGAGCCAGCTCAAGATACCGTTCAGCTGGGCGTAGAAACCTGAGCGCTTCAATAACACCATGGCTATTTGCGGTTCCACCGTGAACAGCGACTCCCGAAGGTTTGTTTAAAACTAGTAAGTCCTCATCCTCAAAAACGATCCGCCGTTCTAAGTTTTCAACAACCCACTTAGCAGGCTCAGATGGCAACTTTTCCACCATTTGAACTGGGGGTACTCTGACGATATCAAGCTGCTTTAATCTGTAGGTGTTTTTGACTCGACCTTTATTAACCCTTACCTCACCACGACGAATAATTTTGTAAATATGACTTTTGGGCACCCCTTTCAACTGAGCCAATAGAAAATTATCCATTCGCTGACCTTCTGAGTCTCCATCTATTTCAATGAACCTGACCTGTTTATTTGACTCTATTTCCATAGGTTTTTAACTTTACCACTTAGCTTATTGATGTTAGTGAAATTACTTGCTATAGTCCCAACGTTAATAGCGCTTTTTAAAGATGCGTTAGACACAATGATAATAACGGTTATTAAATAGCAATGCTAACCAAACGTTATAATTCGGTGTCAAAAAGAATCTGAATGGATCAGCACAACGACTGGCCTTCAATAAGGGTTTATTTGCTCAACCCATGATGAGCGATGCAAATTGCCCACAACGACAGAAATTTAATACCGCACATTGGCCAATGTTAGCGACAAGCCTAACCCCATAAAGCCTGTGCGAACTTCGTGAGAAAACCGACAACTTTTGAAAATTAAAGCATACAATATCAATAAGTTAACCTAAAAATGGCATCATCAAAAAAATCTCACTACTTTAGTATTTCTGTGCGCAATGTGGCATTAGGAAAAGAATCAAATGAAAAGAATGTTAATCAATGCAACTCATACAGAGGAGTTGCGTGTAGCCCTTGTCGATGGACAGAAACTATATGATCTAGATATTGAAGTTCCTGCACGTGAACAAAAAAAATCTAATATATATAAAGGCACCATTACCCGAGTAGAACCCAGTTTAGAAGCCGTATTTGTTGATTATGGCTCGGAGCGCCATGGCTTTTTGCCGTTTAAAGAAATCACCGGCTTTTCGATCGGTCTAGAAACGCATGAAATTAGCAATAAAAGCCTGATAAAAAAAGGCCAAGAAGTTGTTGTTCAAGTTGAAAAAGAAGAACGTGGTAACAAAGGCTCCGCACTGACAACTCAAATAAGTTTGGCGGGCAGTTATTTAGTCCTTATGCCTAACAACCCTGGCTCTGGCGGCATATCCCGCCGTATCGATGGTGATAATCGCACTGCCCTTAGAGAGGTATTAGACCAATTAGATATCCCTGAAACTATCGGTCTAATCGTTCGTACAGCAGGTGTTGGCAAGTCTGTCGAAGAACTACAGTGGGACCTTAATTACCTTACTCATTTATGGGAGGCTATTAGCCGCGCATCCGATGATCGAAAAGCACCTTACCTAATATTTCAGGAAAGCAATTTTGTTATTCGATCTATCCGCGATTACCTACGTGCTGACATTGATGAAGTGCTTATAGATAGCTCTGCGTCATACCATTTAGCGCATGACTTTATGCAGCAAATCATGCCGCAATACTTATCCCGCGTTAAATTGTACGAAGACAGTGTCCCTCTTTTCACCCGCTATCAAATTGAAAGCCAAATTGAAACGGCTTATGGGCGCGAAGTCCCCCTTCCTTCTGGCGGCTCCATTGTTATTGACCCAACAGAAGCACTCACATCAATTGACATTAACTCAGCTCGAGCAACTAAAGGCAGTGACTTTGAAAGCACCGCTTTAAATATTAACCTAGAAGCTGCGGACGAGATTGCTAGGCAACTGCGCATTCGCGATATGGGTGGCTTGTTTGTTATCGACTTTATCGATATGGGACCTACTAAAAACCAGCGAATGGTTGAGACTCGCATAAAGGAAGCGATGAAACATGATCGCGCACGCATTCAATTCAGCAAAATATCCCGCTTTGGCTTGCTAGAAATGTCTCGTCAGCGTATCCACTCCTCCTTAACGGAGTCTAGTTTACCCGTCTGCCCACGATGCCATGGACAAGGTACCATCCGAAGTGTTGAATCACTCTCTCTTTCTGTCATTAGAATCCTTGAAGAAGAGGCCATGAAGGATCAAACGGCACGTGTTATCGTTCAACTGCCGGTTGACTGCGCTACCTTTATTTTGAATGAAAAACGCACTGAAATTCAACAAATAGAAAAAAGCCACCAAATATCTCTTGTCATTGTTCCGAACAAGCATCTTGAAACACCACATTATGAAATTGAACGTGTGCGAATTAAGGAAGCCAAAGATGATACTTCCGCCAGTCATGAACGAGCGCCTCAGGACAAGAAAATATCAACTCAGCCATATCAACGCGATCAGAAATCACAACAAAAAGCAGCTGTTCAAAATGTTATGCCGAGCACGCCGCAGCCTGTTGCCAGCCAAAATAATTCTGGTTTTTTCAAGCGCATCCTGAATAAAATTATCCCTGCTGCGGCTAATAATGAGGTTAAAAAAGAACCATCTAAACCTCAGAATACAACTAGAAGAACCCAGCAATCTAGACCTCAGCGTCCTAAAAGAACAGAGTCACAAAGTAGAAATAAAAACAGCCAACGGCAAAACACACAAAGCAATAAACAAAATAAAGCTCCCCATAAAAAGCCGGCAGAAGTTGCTACAAATGCACCCAATCAAAAAAAGATTGAAACAAAAGTTGACTCGTCTTCTGAGAAGGCTACCACTGCGCCGAGAAAACGTCGTAGAAACCGCCGCTCTTCAAACCGCTCAAATGAAAACAAGGCCGCCACTCAGAACAACCCTGCAACAACGGCTAGCCCAACTGAGTCTGCACCTGTAAAACCCGTTGAAAAACCCCAAACTGTAGATAGTGGGAAACAGCTTAGTACTGCGCCTGTTAATGAAACTTCCTCGACTCATGCACACAAACCTGACCCTCAGGCTAAACCAGCACCTCAAAAACAAAAAAAACCTGTTAATAAAGCGACTACTCCAGCTGAGCAACCCATCAATAAGCCTAGTCATGCTAAACAAGCCAAAAAGGAACATGAACCCACTATGGTGAATGACGCACCAGTCAAACAAAACGTCTTAGCTGAACCTAAGCCACATCAGGAACAGCCAAAAAAGCCTAAAGAGGCGCAGACAGAGGCGCCTGCGGTTAAACCAATAAAGATTGATAGTAGCGTAGACACTCAGGCTAACACTCCTGCTGCAGAAAAAATACCCGTCTCAGCCAGGCCCTCTAGCAAGCCTACCAATGAACTTCCACCGGGGTTTGTACCATCAACATTTCAACCTAATCCAACCGTTGATAGTAATAAGCCCAGCAAAACTGGTGTCCGTCATCCACGGAAAAGGCGTAGAGCACCTGAACAGGAAAAGAAAGCAAGTATTGAGAACAGTGTAAAGGTAAGCGAAAACCCAACACCAATACTTAGTGAGAGTTCAAAACCTACTGATAATAAGCAGTAGAAGCACACTGTAAACTTTAAACTCCCTCTGGCCTGCTTAACAGGCCAGAGGCCTTAAATGAGTTTTTCCTACCTACCGCCCTCTTATTTTCTCAATCTAGGACTAATTGTAAGCCAAGCCTATAATTGTCTAGCTGACGTTCACCCTACTGCTAATAACACCATACCTACTTTCTCGCCGCCCACATACCGCGCCATTGCCTTCACACCTTATTTTTGTAAAAATGCGGGACTTTTAACAAACTTATAGCACCATAATTGATGATTAAACATAAGCATAGACTTATAAATATACTGATATTAAGTTAATTTAAAGTTAGAATACCCAAGAACTCAGCTAAATAACTTAAACTTAGTTGATTAGATTTCATATAAATAAAAGGTGGATTAACCAATGGCAAGACGACAAGATAGATTAACTGTAGATGACGTAAACGGTGCATGGGCAATTATTCCAACCCCAGCTATTGCAACAGCTGAAGACTGGAGAACTGAAGATACTGTAGACTATGATGAAGTAGCCAAAGCAGTTGAAGGACTCATTGCATCAGGTGTTGACGCTATTATGAGTCAAGGTACCTTTGGAGAAGGCGCCACCCTTACCTGGGAAGAGAAGAAGAAAATGATGGAAGTGATGGTTGAAACAGCCGCTGGTCGCGTTCCTATTTTTGTTGGCGTTACTACCATGAATACACGTGAAACCATTCGTCAACTAAAGCATGCAAGAGATATTGGTGCTGATGGAACCATGTTAGGTTTACCTATGTGGCAACAAATTGATGTTCCTGCTGCTGTTCGTTTCTATCAAGATGTTGCTGAAGCTGTTCCTGAGATGGCTATCGCTATTTATGCTAACCCAGAAGCTTTCAAATTTGACTTCCCGGCTCCATTCTGGGCTCAAGTAGCTAATATCCCTCAAGTGATTACTTGTAAATATATCAATATTGCACAATTGCACGTTCATACATTAGTGTCTCGCAAACAAATTAGATTCCTGACATTAGAAGTTGACCATGCAGATGCTGCTAAAATGGACCCTGACTTCCACACAGCTTTTTGGTCACCGCTTGCTTGTACAGGCCCTGAACTAACAATACATTGGCGCGATAGCGTTAAAGAAGCTGTTAAGACTGGTGATTGGAGCCGTCCTGATGCACTGTATCCAAAAATGGCCCTAGCACTTTCTAGCCTATTCCCTCCTGGTGGGTTCGCTGAGTTTTCTCGCTATAACATCCAGTTAGAAAAAGCGCGAATTAATGCTGCTGGTTGGATGAATGCTGGACCTTGTCGCCCTCCTTATTTAACAGCCCCAGAGGCTTATTTAGAAGGCGCAGCCAAATCTGGAACTGGCTGGGCTGAACTAAATAGATTGCTACTTGCTGGCGAGCTATAAGGCTAACAACCATCTAGGCAAAAAAGCATAAGGCATCCGCCTTATGCTTTTTTTTTGCCTGAATTAAAACAATAAAAAAAATTAAACTGGAGAGTGTAATGAGCAAACGAGAGCACAGATTGACAGTAGATGATGTCCATGGCGCATGGGCTATTATTCCAACACCCGCAATAGCCACCGCTGAAGATTGGCGAGTTGAAGATACAGTTGACTATGATGAAGTCGCCAGCGCTGTTGACCGACTGATCATCTCTGGAGTTAATGCCATTATGAGCCAAGGAACTTTTGGTGAGGGTGCCACACTAACCTGGGCTGAAAAGAAAAAAATGATGGAAGTAATGGTGGAAACTGCACGAGGGCGTGTTCCTATTTTTGTTGGCGTAACTACCATGAATACACGTGAGACAATTAAGCAGCTAAAAGTTGCTCGTGATATAGGCGCTGATGGCGCTATGGTCGGTCTACCCATGTGGCAGCAAATTGATGTGGCCGGAGCCGTACGCTTTTATAAAGACATTACCGATGCGGTTCCTGAAATGGCTATCTGCGTTTATGCTAACCCCGAAGCCTTTAAATTTGACTTCCCAACACCCTTTTGGGCCCAAGTTGCTGATATTCCTCAGATCATTACCTGCAAATATATTAATATTTCACAGCTTCACGTCCATACCTTAGTCACACGAAAAAAAATACGGTTTTTAGCGCTTGAAACAGATCATGCAGATGCAGCTAAAATGGACCCTGACTTCCACACAGCCTTTTGGACGCCCTTAGCCTGCACAGGTCCAGAGTTAACCATATTCTGGCGTGATAGCATCAGAAATGCCGTGAGGTCAGGTGATTGGAGTATACCTGATGCAATTTATCCTAAAATCATGCAAACACTGGCTCATATTTTTCCTCCTGGTGGGTTCTCTGAGTTTTCTCGTTACAACATTCAACTCGATAAAGCGCGGATCAATGCGGCAAAATGGATGAAGGCCGGCCCCTGTAGGCCCCCTTACATTAATGCCCCTGAAAATTACTTAGAAGGCGCCGTTAAAGCTGGCAAAGGCTGGGCAGAATTAAATAAGAAGTTAATTGAAACTGGCTCCATCTAAACATTACTTGGACAATTAAAGGGCATATTTTCAGCCCTTTAATTGTTCACATATATTTAGCTGAACGACGCACTTTCATAGGAAATTGCATTAGCACTCATTTCTCACACCCTGTTGACTAGAGTGACTGCACTGATATGATAATGCTAATATATAATAACTATAAAAAAACATCATGATTAGTTACCTTGTCACTGCTCTATTAATCCTTCTAATGTTTGGTATGGGCTTAGGGCTGACTGTCCGCGATTTTAGCCGAGTATTTACAATCCCTAAAGCTGCTCTTGCTGGCTTAATAGGGCAATTAATCCTTTTACCGTTAGTTGGATTTTTGCTTTGTTACGCTTTAGATCTGAGTGGTGCCATAGCCATCGGCATTATGCTATTAACCCTCTGCC
>ERZ1027208.273-NODE-273-length-22772-cov-16.603205_pt1 | contig 22772 bp, 20 predicted proteins | sample MGYA00520867_ERZ1027208 | MGnify/ENA primary metagenome ERZ1027208 (study PRJEB33311, sample SAMEA4378413) | marine metagenome | biome: Marine biome; feature: Fjord; material: Water | collected 2014-07-20T08:00:00Z/2014-07-... | depth 75 m ...
TTTTGTTTGTGTTTTTTTTTTTTTTTTCAATCAGAAGACGGCATACGAGTTCTATTACGGTCTCGTGGGCTGGGAAATTTGTATAAGAAACAGATTTTCATTTGTATTTTAAAATCAAGGTAATGCGAAGGATTCTTATTATTAATTGTCATATATCAAGTTAAGTCTACTTATTTCAGGACGGGACATTAGACAGAAACAAAAAAGCCAGCTCAATTTCCATTGAGCTGGCTTTTTTATAAATCGCTAATTTTTTAGTTATCGCTACCAGGCAGCTGCGTTTGCTTCGGCAAAGCCGTAAGTATCACGAATAATATCTCTAGCGGTCTTCAGGTCATACCTTCGAGCAGCATAATTATTGACTATTGGTGCAGCCTCCTCACCAGCATCGACTACTTCTTCGGTTAAACTTTCTCCCGGCCTAGGTAACTCACCAATCAGTTCATGCACCTTCACTAAGTTTTCTTTCGAAATGGTAGGGTTATCATTAAACTGAAGCGTCAATGCCATTCCTTTTAACTTTGACCAGTTCTTATAATAAGAGAAGCTCACAGAGTCAAATTCTGATAGATCGACACCTTCTGGCACAACCTCAGATTCACCTAACACGCTATTTATGTCAGCAATTGTTGCATTAATATTATGGATAACACTTGCTGCTATTACTTTTTCTAGGTTTTCAATAATGATGTCAGCCTGGGCCTTTAATTCATTATGGTAGCCGACATCCTCAATGGCCTCACGACCATGATTTTGTTGGATTATTTGGCGACCCATTAGAAAGGCATTCCATATATTTCCGGAGAAATCTGTATTAGCCAAAGCCGCTCCAGCGTCTCTTTTCGATGCAAGAATCGCATACCCAAAATTCACTTCGGTAAAAGCGTCTATCACGCCATCAGCGGCAAAATCATCGTAATATGACTTTGTAGAAATTTCAGAATCATTACGTAAGCCGTAGCTTCGTGCTGCACCAAAGTAACCAAAAGCTTCATCCCAGTTATTCTCAAGATCAGTATAAGGCTGTAGTGGATCTACTTCACCCTCTGCTTTTGCCAACCCTTCTACTGCACTTACATTATTTTTTTCCCTAATTATCACTTGCTCAACAAGACTAAAGTATGTTTCAGCCAATGATAAAGGACCATATAAAGGTAGGTCTTGATAATATTCAAGGCCTAATAAAGGATCGGCTTTAGCATCTTTTTTCTGCCATTCTATTAAACTCTTTTCAAGCGTGATTTTTGACGCGGATACCAAGTCCTGGGCTCTATTGACAGCATCTTCGGCACTTTTAACTTCAGATAATTGAATTTCAACTTCATTTAAATTAAACGCTTCTGCATTTTGCTTAAGAAGACCTTTAGATGAAACTAAATTAAATTGGCTAATTGATGAGTAGTGGACAGAACCCAATGTCAAATTATAGATTAGTTCGTCTAAATGAATCCCGTTACTACTGATAGTGGAAGTACTTAAATCTTCATCTGTCATCAAAACACTAACTTCTTCAAACCATTCGTTTAATAATTTTAACGGCATGTTATTTCCATTAATAGCATCGCCTAAAAGTGGCCAACCAATGAAATCTCCTACTACTATATCTACGACTGTCCCACTTAAATCTAATTCAGCCAGCTTAGTAAAAGGTAGTGCTCTAGACGATGAGCTTACGAAACGCGACAAGCTTGTAGAGATATTACGGGGGGAATCAATTAAATCAGCAAAATTTTCCTGTAAAAGAGGCTGGCCTGCAAAGAAATTTATTGGTGTGGGGGTCGCCACTTGGCCTGTATATATATTCGTATGTCCGAGACTTGTGTCAAGACCCTCATCTGGGGTTATTGTACCTACTTCAAAAACTTGTTTGATTCTTAGTAGTGCTGAAGCTCCAGACGCTAACCCGCTAACATCCGAAGAGTTTATAAATTCTATAAGCTCATTAACCATCAAGGTATGAACCACTGATATTTTACTGGAAACCGACGAGCCAAAATCTGCATTAGTACGACTAGAAAACTCATATTCTAATGGAGCCGTATAATTCGCTTCGTTTACATCATCGTCGCCACAACCAACAATTAATAAGGCACATAGGGCTGGAGCTAAGGATTTAGATATCGTCATTACGTACCTTTATTATTTTTATCACGTAAATATAGTGCACGCATCATAGCAAACCCTCTGGCTGAAACAATCGTATATATGTCCATCTGAACCTGATTAAACACTACCGTTCTTGCTTAAGTGCTTTTTTAGCCATGTTAGGAACATTTGTACAAATTAGAGCACTAATACATTGAATTCTGGCCATTAACCTCCATATTTATGGGATCTATTAGTAAAGGACTGACAACACCATGCGCATTTTATTGTTCTTAGCCACTAACCTCGCGGTTATTTTGGTGGCGAGTATCACTCTTAGCCTGCTTGGAGTAGGCAGTTACATGACCTCTCAAGGCCTGGATTATGGCAATCTTCTGGCTTTCTGCCTTGTATTTGGTATGGCTGGCTCAGTTGTTTCACTGCTAATTTCTAAATGGATGGCTAAACGCTCAATGGGCGTTCAGATCATCGAAAAAGCGACTAACGCTGATGAACAGTGGTTGCTTAGCACAGTAAAAGAGCTTGCGGATAAAGCACGTATTGGCATGCCTGAAGTGGGCATATTTGCGTCCCCTCAAGCCAATGCGTTTGCCACAGGCTGGAATCGCAACAATGCCTTAGTGGCTGTGAGTACTGGCCTATTAAACAAGATGAATCGTGAAGAAGTAAAAGCGGTTTTAGGCCATGAAATTGGTCACGTGGCCAACGGCGATATGATCACTTTGACCCTGATTCAAGGTGTAGTGAATGCTTTTGTTATGTTCTTTGCCCGGATCATTGGTAGTTTTGTTGATCGCGCTGTCTTCAAAAATGAAAACGGACATGGCATAGGATTTTATGTCGCGACCTTCATTGCAGAGATGATACTGGGGATTCTTGCAAGCACCATCGTATTTTGGTTTAGCCGTCGCCGTGAATATCGTGCTGACATTGCAGGGGCAGAGCTCGTTAGTCCAGCCGCTATGGCCAGCGCCCTAATGCGCCTACAAGCCGAACAAAACCAACCCAGTGAAATGCCTGACGAAATGGTGGCGTTTGGTATCAGTGGCGAAATGAAGAATAAACTAGGCGGTCTATTCTTAAGCCACCCGCCACTAGAAAAGCGCATTGAAGCGCTTAAACAGCGCTATCAATAAACAGTTTGATTAATAACACTAAAAAGGCGGCAGCCCATCTGGGAAGCCGCCTTTTTGGATTTCAAGTTCGGTCATGGGTCTTACACGGCTAGCCTTCAGCCCCTTCCTCTCCCGGGGTACCTTCTAACTCGCCAATATGACATTGATTACGACCATTCTGTTTGGCCTTGTACAGCGCCTTATCAGCCGCATCAAACACCTGCTCTACTCGATAACCTGAAGCAAAGCTGGCAATGCCACATGAGATGGTAATTTGCACTCTAGATCCTTTAAAATGAAACGGGCTTTTAGCCACCTGTGAGCGTATTTTTTCACCAACTTGCAATGCCGCTTCAGCATCCGATTGCGGTAATATCACTACAAATTCTTCGCCACCATATCGTGATAAAAAGTCCGTTTCTCGAGTGCCCTTTTTCACCTGCCGGCTGATCAGTTGTAAAACTTTATCCCCAGCCTGATGCCCATAGTTATCATTGATCAATTTAAACTTATCCACATCGCATATTAATAAGCTTAAATCACCGCCATATCGACGATAGCGTTCGTATTCTTTTGCAATGTACAAATCATAAGCGCCTCGATTGGGTAACTGGGTCAAACTGTCTGTCATGGCCACCAGTTGGCTACTATTCAGTTGCTCTTTAGCTTCTTCTAACTCGGCTTGCATAGCCTGTAGTCGATCTCCCATATCCTTAATATGCTGCTCAAACTCTATTTCTCGAGAACGTTGATCTAGCTTAAAAGTATCTAAGGTTGCAAATACTTCGTCTAACTGATGGCTTACTGAACCCTTTAACGCCTTAGTATCGCCGGCCGCTAATACATCTTTTAATTCATCCAAATGACCACGCATTTTTTGGTCAAAGTCTTTACTGGCCGAACTAAATTTATCTTCTAGTTCTTCACCTTGATGTAACCATTTTTGTAAGGCATTTAACCGCGCATCAAGGGTCTTAAGAAAAGCTTCAAACTCTTCTTGCTCTGTACCCAAAGCAGAGACCACTAGATCAGATAGGATCTCTAAAGCAGGCACCAATTCATACCAGCTCAAACCTGCATTCACTTTATTCAGTAATTGAGTGGCTCTTGGCTGCTCGGGGTCGGGCAATGAGAGCTTAGTAATCAGGCTGCCCAATACACGACTGGCTTCGATACTTAGGCTATTTAGGCCGTCTTTTGAGCTGTCGTCGCTTTTGATTTCATATGGCTGCTGACCAACTGAAGATATTTTTTGCTCTGATTCTGCCTCCTGATTCGCTTCCTCCTGTTCTTTACTAAATAAACGGCCAAACCACGACCCCTTAGCTTTGTCATCAGGCGTACTTTCAATTTGGTCAGCCATGGCATCCGCCCACTGAGCAATAACCTGACTTAATGCCACCAATAATTCGGCTTTATCTGTATTTTTTACCTGTTTACGAACCCCTTTGACCATTTTAGTTAACGTTGAGGGCAAGCCTTCATGCTTGCTTTCAATATCAACCAAGGTTTGAGATAGATTATCTTGAAAGCTTTCTTGGTGGGATTGCCAGCGCTCGTAGCCTTTCTCAACCCGCTCAAGAACACGGCTTAGGCCAGTTATTTGCTCTTTACGCAGCAAAACACGGGCTTCTTCAAGTTGACTGTCTAGGTCTAAATCACGACCCTCGGCCAGTACTGTAAGTCGTATTAGGGCGCGACGCAGCTGGGCAGTATGATCTTCAAAGCGCTTTTCTAGCTTCTCATGATCATCAATCAAATTTAGATATTTGTTCTTCCAGCGGTCGGTGGTACTCATCATATCCCCTTAATATATTTTCAGTATAGGGCATGATTTTGAGCGTGCTTGTATGAATGCAAACTGGTGAGAAATTTTATATTGATGTGATATTAAGAAAGGGGGAGTAAGCCTGCTATAGGATATAACAGGCTTTGAATATTACTTTTTAAGCGCTTTTCGTTCTTGCTCTATTAAAGCGTTAACAACATCAAAAATCTTCTCTTCACCACCAGCTGAAGTAGCATTCACCATGTACTTACCATTCACAATAACCGCTGGAACACCGCTGATAGCCCAGGTGCGAACCATCTGATCAGCCATCTTCATTTGTCTTCTCACAGAAAAAGAGTCGTTATGCTTATCAAAGTCTGCTTCGCTTACTCCGTACTGAGCTAAAAATGCTTTTTGGTCACTTTCTGACAACAATGACTTACGCTGTTTATGAATAGAATCAAAAATACCTTGGTGTACTTTTTCGTTTACTTTAAGCGCATGGGTTAAGTAAAACAGTCCCGCATGAATTTTCCACTGGCGACTAAATTGAGCAGGCAGCTGATAGAAGTCGACATCGGCTTGTAAGAATTTTTTCCACGCCTGAACGGTTGGTTCAAAGTGTTCACAATGCCCACAGCCATACCAAAACACTTCTATTACTTCTATTTTATCGGTATCTCGTGGCGTGGTTTGATTTTCCAACACCTTATAATGCTGCCCAGCAATATAGTTCTCTGCCTGGCTAAATGATGCGGCCATTACGAAAGCAAAGGCTAAAAGAGTGTGTATCAACTTCATGGTCAATCCTTAAGGAATTGTAAATAACGTGTGTTTTACGTAAGACTACTTATTCGATGAGCTTTGGACAAGTGCACCGCATAAAGTTCCATATAAAACTAAATAACACGCACAAAAAAAGGCAGTCAACGCTGCCTTTTTTAAAACTAACAATCAAGCTAATTCAAAGCCTAGTGAAGGCCTTGAATGTAAGCCGATACCGCATCCACTTCTTTGTTAGACATACGCGAAGCAATGTCTCGCATTACGTCACTGGCATCATTTGTACGCTTGCCTTCCTGAAACAATACAAGCTGAGCCTTAATGTAAGCGCCGTGTTGACCGCCTAGAGCAGGGAAACCAGCTGAAGCCATGCCGCTACCGTCCATTGAGTGACAAGCCATACAAGCAGGAACGCCTGTGGATTTGTTACCCGCACGGTAAGTTTTCTCACCTAATGCCACTTTATCTTTAGCTGCATAGCCAACAGTGCGCTTGTTGCCTGCGAAATACGCTGCCAGATCACCCATTTGTTTATCATTTAACGCAGCAACTTGACCGGCCATGATCGCATTATCTCGAGCGCCGCTTTTAAAGTCTTTCAACTGCTTAGCAAGATACGCTTCGCCTAAACCAGCAATTTTTGGAAAGCTTGGTGCTGCACTGTTACCGTCTTTACCATGGCAAGCTGCACACGCTCCAGAGATTTTTTTACCAGCGCCCGCATCACCAGCCTGTGCTGTTACAACAAGACCCAAAGACAACATCAAGCAAATCGCCAACTTTTTCATGGGGTTTAATACCTTATATAAATTTAATGAATTCTATTATTTCGCTTTGCTCATATACGTAATCAGTGCTTTAAACTGATCCGCTGAGCAATCCATGCACAAGCCTTTAGGAGGCATAGCACCTTTACCGTTCGTTACGTTTGCTACTAACGAATCCATACCAGTGGCTAATTTAGGAGCCCAAGCATTTGCATCAAATGCTTTAGGTGCGCCTGCAACCCCTATAGAGTGGCATGCCATGCATGATTGTTTATATTTCGCTTCAGCATCAAATGCGTTGGCCGATACACAAATAAGTAGTGCAGCTGCAAATCCAAGTACGTTTTTCATGGCTCTCTCTCTCTTACCAATATATATTTGGCTTATAGGTCCACAGTATTTTTGTGGCATTATAACCAAAGTGCTCCCACTTACAACTTGACGCAAAGCAGTAAACGCCCAATGGACTTAGTAAAAATCAACTTTCAGCTCGCAAAATATACCATTAGCGCGCCCAGTATCAAACAATGTCCGGAAGACACAGGGGCCGAAGTTGCCTTTGCTGGCCGCTCAAATGCAGGGAAATCCAGCGCTCTTAATACTTTAGCTCAACAAAATAAATTAGCACGAACCAGTAAAACCCCTGGTCGAACTCAACTAATTAACTTCTTTGAAATCCAACCCGGCGTACGTATTGTCGATTTGCCAGGCTACGGGTTTGCCAAAGTGCCTGAACGCCTAAAGCGTGAATGGCAAAAGAACATGTCTGAATACCTTGAAAAGCGAGAAAGCTTAAAAGCCATCGTGCTAGTAATGGACATTCGCCATCCGCTGTCTGATTTTGACCGCATGATGTGTGATTGGGCTCAAGATGTTCAAATGCCAGTACACATCCTACTGACCAAATCCGATAAATTTAAGCGCGGTCCAGCCCAAGCAACATTGCTATCGGTTAAAAAAGAAATGGCTCACTTAGGCGATCTACTGACAATCCAAACATTCAGTTCACTGAAAAAGGTCGGCACAACCATTTTACAAAACCAACTGACACAATGGTTACAGCCACCTAAAGATGAAGAAGAAGCTTAAACTGTAAGAGTTTTCTGCTATAGAACTGACTCAGGGCTGAGTCAGTTTTTAAAAATCAATAATTAGAACGTGGCGCTTAATTCGGCACCAAAGGTCACTTTAGAGCCAGATGTATATTCAATCGAGCGTCGCTGACCGCCAGAAGTAAACGTAATGGTTGGCTCTTGAATCATTGCCAAATCAACATAAGGTCGTAACTGAACCTTAGCCATAAAGTCCCATAGATACTCCCCCCTAATAACAAGCGAAGAGTGATCCCCATAGCTCACTTTTCCTTCTGTCTGAGTGCTATAGCTTGAGTATTCCAGCATTCTTGAAAGTGTTATTGAACCCGTCCAGCTGTGGTTTTGTTTGATCGGCATAATTGCACCAAATGTGCCTCCATAGGTAAAAGGCGCTGATACTTTCTCTCCAGACACTTCATCCGATAATGCCATTGACGTAAACAGACTGCCCATCCAATGAGTATCCATGACTGTAATCCAATTAGATGAAATCGCTCCACCCACTCGATAATAACCTTTCCCCTGCCCACCAGAGCGACCGATTCGAGTCGCATTATCTGATGTGGCTAACTTAGTTGAACAAGCGGATTCAAGTGATGATGCAGAACAAACTGGAAGGTCAATGAAAACGTCCACTGACGAGCTTTCATCTAACCGATAAGCACCTAGCAAAGTAAAATCAGAACCACCCTCTGTTACCCAGTCGCCCTCAAATCCAGTGCCGCCAGTACTTTCGATAAATGTTTCGTCTTTTTGGTAGGTGTAGCCATATTTAAAACCCACCGCGATATCTTTAGTAAGGCCGTATTTATAAGTTAAAAACGTTTTGAAGTCGTAGCCCTTTTTATTAGCCTCAGAAAATCCCCGGTCTAAATCATCAATGCCTTCAGCAGATGCATTATTTATGTAATCAGCGCCTACATACCAATCGCTCATAGAAACAGTGGTAGAAGCGAACTGCTGGCCCTGGGCCAAAGTATCCCCAAGGAAGTTTTGACCGGCAGCGTTCGTCATTGACGAAAAACTAATTAGCGCGATAGAAGCGAAGCGAAACCACATTTAGTGAGCCCTGTAGCATTATTATTTTATTTGGCTGGGCGGAAGAGTGCGGGCAATGGGCCTTTTTGTCAATATTCCCCTGAGGTACAGAGGTACAGTTTCAACAGGAATTATCAACAACGTATTAAAAATAACGGGGCTATCGGCTTTCAAATTACGAATACATAGGCAAAAAAAAGCCTGATCGTCATTGGGGGAGAACGATCAGGCTAGAAATGCCTTTGATTTCATTGGGGAGACATCAAAGACAGCGGTAAATAGGTAGAAGTGCCTCAGCCCTTCGTATAAGTACCAGATTAGATCGCCAGCATGACTTTTCCAGTATTTTTACAAAAAATTATAAAAAAGACGCCAAGTAATCATTACGTCGGGGTTAGCAAGTACTAAGTAAAAAACCATTTACAGCGTAAAACCTAGATTTAGTTAGTATGGTGAAAACAAAAAAGGGCTTATGTTAAGAGGCCCTTTTTATACAAAAATCCACCTAAAGCTAATATCTAGTGTGCCTCATCCCAGTTAGTGCCATGGCCTACGTCTACAACCAAGGGCACTTCAAGATCCACTGCAGATTCCATTACACGCTTAATATCAGCGCTAAACACCTCTAGCTTGGCCTTAGGCACTTCAAAGATTAATTCATCGTGTACCTGCATGATCATACGAACATCGGGAGCCTGAGTTTGGATAAACTCGTGCATATCGATCATGGCGCGCTTAATGATATCAGCCGCTGTTCCCTGCATGGGCGCATTAATAGCTGTACGCTCTGCAGCTTGGCGACGCATACCATTTTTACTGTTGATTTCAGGCAGATGTAAACGACGGCCAAATAAGGTTTCTACGTATCCCTGGTCCGCGGCTAATGTGCGTGTGTTTTCCATATAAGCCTTCACACCTGGGTAACGAGTAAAATAGGTATCAATATAGGTCTGCGCTTCTTTACGACCCACATCAATCTGCCTAGCCAGCCCAAATGCACTCATTCCGTAGATCAAACCAAAGTTTACGGCCTTAGCATGACGGCGCTGCTCGGTGGTCACTTCTGACTCAGGTACACCCATTATTTCAGCAGCGGTGGCTCTGTGGATATCTTTTCCATTATTAAAAGCATCCACAAGGCTAGGGTCTGAAGACAGATGCGCCATGATGCGTAATTCGATCTGACTATAATCCGCGGCAACCATCACAAAACCTTCAGGGGCTTCGAATGCTTGACGTATTTTACGGCCTTCTTCGTTACGTATTGGTATGTTCTGTAAATTAGGCTCAGTTGACGATAAACGACCCGTTGCAGTCACAGCTTGGTGATAAGACGTATGCACACGATCAGTTTGTGGCTGAATCATTAGTGGCAATTTATCGGTATACGTATTCTTTAATTTGGCTAGCCCACGGTGCTCTAAAATCACCTTGGGTAGCTCATAATCCTGACTCAGCTCTATCAATACTTCTTCTGCTGTAGACGGCTGGCCTTTTGGTGTTTTTTTGATGATTGGCAACCCAAGCTTCTCAAAGAAGATGGTCTGCAGTTGCTTAGGCGAGGCGAGATTAAATACCTCTCCTGCGAGGTCATGGGCCTGTTGTTCTAGCTGCTCAAGGCGCTGAGTGATCTGAACACTCTGGTCATGCAGCTTATTAGCGTTCACTGACGCGCCAAGCATCTCCATGTTAGTAAGTACTTGCACAAGAGGTAATTCAATGTCTGTGTACAAAGTTAGCAGTGACTCACTTTTAGAAAGACGCTCACTTAGCTCTTCATGCAAACGCAGCGTAATGTCTGCATCTTCAGCGGCGTACTCAGCGGCCTTTTCAACATCAATTTGGTTAAAGGTTAATTGTTTGGCGCCCTTGCCTGCAATCTCTTCAAAACTCACACAGTCATGGCCCAAATAGGTTTTCGCCAAGTCGTCCATGTTGTGCTTGGTGGTTGTGCTGTTTAATACGTAGCTTTCTAACATGGTGTCATGAAAAATACCGCGCAATGTAATGCCGTGATTTTTCAAAACGTGAGCGTCATATTTTAAATTCTGCCCCACCTTGTTTACCGCTTCATCTTCTAACAGCGGCTTAAGCTGCTCTAAAACCCAGTCGCGGTCTAGTTGCTCAGGTGCATCAATATAATCATGGGCAAGAGGCACATAGACGGCTTCGTTTGGCGCGGTCGCAAAACTCACCCCAACAATTTTGGCCTGCATGTAATCCAGCGATGTGGTCTCGGTATCGAACGCAAAGTATGGTGCCGCTTTTAACTTATCCACCCAATTGTGGAAATCTTTTTCTGTGGATAAAATGGTGTATAAACTTCTGTCCACAAGCGTTTCAGGCGCCTCTACTTCTTCTACCTCATCTGTGGATAACTCTTTCCCCCAGGTCTTAAATTCGTACTCGGTGAAGTATTTAAGCAAAGCCGCGTTATCCGCTGGATTCACCTTAATCGCATCCAAATCGTCTTCTAATTCCACATCGCACTTGATGGTGGCCAGCTCATATGACAATGGCAGACGCTCAAGGGCTTCACGTAGGTTCTCGCCCACCTTGCCTTTTACCAACTCAGCATTTTCCATTACACCTTTTAATGTGCCGTATGCATCAAGCCATTTGACCGCGGTTTTTGGGCCACACTTATCAACACCAGGAATGTTATCTACCTTGTCACCCATAAGGGCCAAATAATCGATAATTTGATCGGGGCGAACACCAAACTTTTCAGACACACCCGGCACATCCATAAAGGTATCTGTCATGGTGTTCAGTAAGGTCACATGCTCGGTTACCAGCTGAGCCATGTCTTTATCACCAGTGCTTACAATGGTCTCTATGCCCTTCTCAGAGGCTTCTTTGGCCAAGGTACCAATAACATCGTCGGCCTCAACACCCGGTATCACAATCAAGGGTAAGCCCATGGCTGTAATAATGTCGTGGATCGGTTGAATCTGAACCCTTAGGTCATCTGGCATAGGCGGGCGGTTAGCCTTATATTCACTGTATAAATCGTTGCGAAAGGTTTTACCTTTGGCATCAAATATCACTACGATTTTTGCATCGGCGTAATCTTTTTGCAGCTTGCGAATCATGCTCACCACGCCACGAATGGCATTGGTGGGAAACCCTTTAGATGTGCTCATTTCTCGAATGGCGTGAAACGCTCGAAATAAATAAGACGAGCCATCCACTAAAACGACTTTTTGAGGGGTATTATCTGTCATAGGTCTATTCTTTTAAGAAGGAGTTGGCCGTACAATAGGCCATATAATATTTTTGCAGGCAGTTTATCATGAATCCTATTCGTTCTTTGTTAATAATCGTGGTCCTTTTTGGCTCTGTTTTTGGCGCTATCGCCTCTGTTAGTGCGAACCCTAATGAACCTTCAATTCACATCCGTCACAGTGAAGATAAGACCTTTTACGAGTACAAGGTAAACGGCGAACTGGTCGAGATTAAAGTGGTTCCAAAAGTCGGTGCTACCTATTATTTAATACCCGCTGAAGACGACAGCATGAAACGCATGAAGCAATCGAACCTTACTGTTCCTAAGTGGGTTATTTTTAGCTGGTAACATTTCTAGAAATGCCCAAACCAGTTAAACGATAATAGTCGATTTACTGCACCGTTATATTTGAGAAGAATAGATGTCTGTTTACACAGAGCTGAATACCGATGAGTTCACTCAGCTGTTAAGTCATTATGACCTAGGGTCGTTGGTTAGCTTTCAAGGCATTGCTGCAGGCATTGAAAATACCAACTATAAAATTCGCCTTAAAAAATCGAACATTGAAACCGATTATTTCCTGACAATATTTGAAGAAATATCCCTAAGCGAATTAGATTTTTTTATTCCGCTGCTTGCGCATCTTAAAAGTAATGACTGCCATGTGGCGGGACCAAAGCCTCAAATAGACGGCCAATATGTTTTAACCGTCAAACAAAAACCGGCCGCCATTTTTGATTGCCTATCGGGCTACCACGTAGAAGACATTCAATCTGAAGAATGCTTTACCATAGGAGCCGAGCTTGCGCGCATTCATCTAGCAGCAAAAGACTTTACCGCCGTACACCAAAACCCGCGCGGTTATTATTGGCTGCACAAACAAATTTCTAATCATCAACTGGACACCTCAGATGATGAAACCTCACTTTTAGAAAGCACACTGGCCGAGCTTCAGTCACACTGGAGCCGCTGGCAAGAACAAGATCTACAAAAAGGTTTTATTCACGGGGACTTATTTCCTGATAACAGCTTATTCAATGATTCCACAAACATCAGCGGTATTATCGATTTTTACGCTGGCGGCACTGACTACTGGGTTTACGATTTAGCCATTACCATCATGGCTTGGTGTACAAATACATCGTCAAGCAACGTAAAACTTAATATGCAAAAGCAACAAGCTTTAGTAAATGGATACGAGTCGGTTAGATTATTAAATGATGATGAAGCCACTGAACTACCTGGCTTTATAAAATTAGCGGCTTTGCGTTTTTGGGTATCGAGGCTGATTGCCGAAAAAAGCAGTCCAGAGGCCACGCTGACCACCAGTAAAGACCCCAATCAGATGAAAAATTTACTGCTGTCTCTTGGGTAACATACAATCCTCTAATCAATAATAATTTGGTGTATTAAGCGCTTAGCGCTTAATACACAAACATGAGTATTTACCTAAACACCTTCTAGCCAAAACAAAGCAAAATTACTGCCTTCGTCTTTCCATACATACTTGCCTTCAAATCCCGCTTGCTTCGCAAATTCAATAAACTGCTCCGGGTTAAATTTATAACTGTACTCAGTGACAATGTGTTCACCTTGTTTAAATGGCAGCGCCGTCGAGAACAGGTTCACCACCTGATCAATCTTACTGACTAAGTGCATTTCTATACGGCTGTCCTGTGCATTAAAAAAAGCCTTATGTTCAAAAAAGTCTAGATTAAACGACCCAGCCCCAAGTTCATTCAAATGAGACAGCACGTTTAAATTAAACGCACTGGTGACACCTTGTCGATCATTGTATGCCGCATTCAGAACATCGTGGTCTTTTATTAAGTCTAGGCCAATTAATAAAGCCCCTTTTTCGCCCACTGACTGACGGACATTTTTTAAAAATACCAGAGCATCCTTAGGGGCAAAGTTACCTAAGCTGGAGCCTGGAAAAAACGCCACTTTTTTAGCATGGGGCGAAAGCTTTTTAGGAAGGGTAGCCGGGTGGCGATAATCCAAACACGTGGCATGAATTTCTAACCACGGAAATAACTGCTTTAATCGAATGGCACTGTCGTATAAAAAATCTTTACTGATGTCTAATGGCACATACGCTTGGGGCTTGAGCGCATCCAGCAGCAAGCGGATTTTGGTGCTTGCGCCACTGCCATATTCAATCAATACATTATTTTCACCCGCTTTTTTTAAGATCTCATCCTTGTACTGACGCAGCAGGTTGATTTCAGTACGGGTGGGATAGTATTCAGGCAATTGCGTAATGGCCTCGAATAACTCGGATCCTGTTTGATCATAAAAATACTTAGCCGAAATGCGCTTGGGGGATTCTGACAAGCCCTTTAATATTTCTTGTCGTTGATCCTGCGCCTCCAAATTAAAGTCATAGAAAAATACACCTTGTTGATCTTGTGCAGTTCCAGCCATTTTTTTTCCTCTTAAAGTAAGGTAATCAGTGCAACAATTGCTTAGTTCACATTCTTTAATACGGTTTTACTGCTCAACTTCAAAACCTGTATTGGTCTTAATTTACATTCGTTAAATGAATTTTTTATTATTTTTAGTAAAAGCGTCTTATGCGTCTTTAGCCAAGCGGATCCCTGTCATGGGCCACTGGTCTTGTGGGTAAAAGAAGTTTCGATAAGTGGCCCGTGTATGACCCGGCGACGTTAACTGGCAACCGCCTCGCAATACCATTTGGTTACACATAAACTTGCCATTGTATTCACCCACAGCGCCGTCTGGTTTTTTAAAGCCGGGGTAAGGCTGGTACGCACTCTGCGTCCACTGCCATACTTGCTCATAAATTTGCTTAATAGATGGCTGTGGTTTTCGTAAATCGGTTGATTCTCTGGCCACTTGCTTTGCCGAGTGTTTGATTCCGTGTTCCCACTCCGCCTCTGTTGCTAAACGACAACCAGACCATGCTGCAAAGGCCAAAGACTCGTAAAAATTCACATGCTTAACTGGCGCGTATAGGTCTAATGGCTGCAAACCGTGCAATGAAAACTCGAACCATTGATTGTTTTCTTTTACCCAATACAAGGGCGCACAGGCTGACTTGCTATCTTGTGTGAATGACTGCTCTTTTTTCACACCTGCTAACCAAGCCCAACCATCACTTAGCCAAATAGATGCATCGTCATAGCCGCCATCTTCTATAAACTGAAGATACTCGCCATTTGTTACCAAACGATCGGCTAACTGAAATGTTTGTACGAACGTTTGGTGTGAAGGTGTTTCGTTATCAAAATAAAAATCCGATTGCTGTAACACTGCATGATTATCCAGCCCCATTTCTACCAAGGCTTTATCAAACCTTACAAATTGTATGGGTGTAATGGTATTGGTTTTTTCTGAAGCAGCCAAAGCCGAAACTGAATCGGTGGAATAGCTAGGATATAAAGGGTTTTGAAAAAAGCAGTATTTTAAATCCATTAACAACAACTCTTGATGCTGCTGCTCATGATTCAAACCCAATACGATGAATGCTTGATGATCATCACTGGCTTGCTCTATAAATGTTTGCATGTGTGAATCAATGTGTTGTCGGTACGCCAACACCTGATCAAGAGAAGGCCGTGATAATAAATGCCGCTTAGGGCGAGAAAACTGTTCTCCTATGCCGTTGTAATAACTATTAAACAACACCTGAAAATCTTTATGAAAAGGCTGGTAGCCTTCAACATGAGGAATAAGAATAAAGGTTTCAAAGAACCAAGTGGTATGTGCAAGGTGCCATTTAGCGGGGCTGACAAAAGCAGCCGCTTGCAGGCTGCAATCTTCGGCGCTTAAATTTTGTATCAGCGCCAAACTGTAAGAACGGGTGGTTTGATAGGCTTGTAAGCAATCGGCTTGCTTAGAGCTCATTCGCAAAGAAGAGGCGTCCATCACTGACCTTTATCGTATTTATTATTAACACCAGAATAGTCTGGGCTATCAATGTTACAAGTCAGTATGGCATTGTTATTCTTTAAAAGTCTTTCACAAAGACGGCCTATTTATATCCCTTTTAAAGAATCAGTGTTCCAACAGCCGCCCAACTCGGCTACTTGGAAAAACATTGCGTAAATTTACTAAGCAATTCTTGGTAAAAGTTTACAAAACGACCACTGTCTATGGCGTATGTAGAAGCCATTGGGTCAATATTGATGACATCTATATGCAAACCTTTATGCAATTTCTTTACAATACGAGATTGAAACTGAGGCTCTACAAATAAACACTGGGCTTGCCCTGATGCCAACAACTTACGTACCTCAACAATGTGCCGAGTACCCACAGGTTTTTCAGGGTTACTGGTAACAACCGCGATCTGATTTAAATTAAACACCTTAATCCATTCATGAAACGCATCATGAAAACTCACAAACCCTGCTTTATGCTGATCTTTAAACGCAGTATGCGCATTATTTCTCCATGCTGTGTACTGATCCATAAAGGCTGTTGGCTCGGCTAGATTTAATTGGACCTGTACCAGCGACAGCATTTCTAAAATACGATTAGGATCTAACCACAAATGCGGGTCATGACCGTGCTCATCATGTTCGCTTGCTGGTTGGCTATTGATTTCATGTTCATGATCGTCATGGCCATGTTTTGAATGCTCTTCATTAATGATTGCTGATTCATGTGCGTCTTGCGATACATCTACCTGAACTTTGCCTTTTATGGCTTTTTTCAAATACGGTTCAAATTCGGGCCCCATCCAAATAACAGCATCCACGCTGGCAATGCGCTTCATGTCACTGGGCTTTAAAACAAAATCATGAGGAGATTGGTTGGCCGATACCAGGCTGCTCACACTTAATTCAGGCCACGCGCTTTTTATTAACAGCGCCATAGGGTGAACACTTACCAATACTGTTTTTGGTTGTATGGCCTGCGCCATACCTGAAAACAGTAAGGTGATAACCAGCACTGCAATAGAGGCTCTCATCTTAACCATACTTAAAACTAACAACATAGGCGCTCGATATCACTCAACATATAAATAGAAATAGGGATTTGAAATAAATGGGCTACTTAATCAGAGTGTAGCCGCAGAAAAAGGGCGAGTATGATACCCTAGCACCCTGCTTTTGGGCCATCACCGATGGAGTTATAAGCAATTTATTAGATCATCTATCTTTATTTAAGGCTGCATAATGGCAAATCCACTTTTAAAACTTCGCAACGTTGGCTTTGTACGCCAAGGGCGAACCATTTTAAAAGACGTCAATCTTGACATACATGCCGGCGAAATCATTACCCTGATCGGCCCAAATGGCGCAGGTAAAAGCACCTTATTAAAGCTAGCGCTCGGGTTAATCAAAGCCTCATCAGGCACACGCACCAGCACAAACAAGCTGCGCATTGGCTACATGCCACAGCACATTAGCCTGCCAGAAACCTTACCGTTATCAGTCACGCATTTTTTAAAGTTGGCCAAGGGGTTCGATGCCCGCGATTTAAGCCACGTCGCCAATCGCCTTAACATTACCCGCTTATTAGATAACCCCATGCAAAAGCTTTCAGGCGGCGAGCTTCAACGGGTATTACTGGCCCGCGCGTTATTATCCAACCCACAACTGTTGGTTTTAGATGAACCCGTACAAGGCTTAGATGTGTCAGGGCAAAGCGAGCTGTACCATCTGATTGCTGATTTAAAAGACGAACTTAACTGCGGTGTACTCATGGTCAGCCATGACCTGCACCTAGTGATGGCCGCCACCGATAAAGTGGTGTGTTTAAACGGCCACATTTGCTGTGAAGGCCATCCACAAACCATTCAACAAGACCCAAGTTACTTAGAGTTATTTGGCCAGTCGATGCCCGCTCACCTTGCCCCTTATACCCATCACCATGATCACACCCATGGCGAACACTGTGATCATAGCCATGACGAACATGATCATTCTCACGGGGAGAAAAAATCATGATGTGGTTGTTAGACTCATTATTAGCGGGATTATTACTCAGTTTAATGAGCGGACCACTAGGCTCATTTATCGTTTGGCGCCGCATGGCTTACTTTGGCGACACCCTTGCGCACAGTGCCTTGCTGGGCATTACCCTAGGGTTTCTGTTTGATATTCAACTGAACTTGGCCATCGTATTATGCGCCGTGTTTGTGGCCCTAATATTGGCCAGCCTGCAAAAGCAGCACATTATTCCCAGCGATACCTTATTGGGCTTAATGGCCCACACCACACTGGCCGCAGGCTTGGTTACCCTAAGCTTGGTGGACAATGTTCGCATTGATATTAACAGCTACTTGTTTGGTGATTTATTAGCGGTGGATCGACAAGACCTGATCACAATGGCCATTGGTGCCAGCGTGGTATTAGCCGTATTAAGTAAAATGTGGCGCGGCTTATTAGCCGCCAGTGTGTCTGAAGAACTGGCACAAGTAGAGGGCTACCCAGTGGCCCGTTTACGCTTATTATTCATGGTGATGTTAGCGGTGGTCATCGCCGGCGCAATGAAGCTTGTGGGGGTTTTATTAATTACCGCCCTGTTAATTATTCCAGCGGCAGCGGCGAGGCCATTCAGTAAAAGCCCGGCTCAAATGGCAGGCTTGGCAACCGTGATCAGCATGTTAGCCGTGGCCATGGGCTTAGGGTTTTCGTATCAGTTTGATACACCCGCCGGACCAAGCATTGTATTAACCAGTGCGTTGTTTTTTGTGCTCAGCCAAAGCGCTTATCAAATGGCTGATCGCTAGAACCCGATCTATTCACTGCAATCTTAAATGGGGAGCAACCAACCTTAAGCTTACCCATTTGCACCCTTCGCCCTGAGCAGAGAGCCTGCGAACGCCCGCCGAAGGGCATCAATTTCAACGGTCAACGACCTCTTAAAGCTATCGGCTTATTCTTCAGCACCGCTACCAATCATTCATGTTATGCCAAAACATAATCAAAATACTTCCTATGCTCCACACCCGCTAAATTCGAATTGATCTTATTAGGATGTTTATATTCTTTCCAGTTGGCCACATTGCGGCCCACGTTTAATTTAGGAAAATCCGCATCCCCTTGTTCTGACATGCCTAAAAACTGCTTTACCTTTAACAAGCTACCCGGGGCACTCACATCCACTGATAACAAGTCGGCTCTGCCTTTAAAATATGACATCACGCCTTGCTCGTGCCGTGTGTAACACGCCTCTAATTTATTCTGATCCAAAGGTAATGTATCCGAAAACGTATGGTGAAAACTGCGCTTTAAAATGGGATTAAACTTACCTGTTTTGGCATCCAACCAAGGGGCCATTTTTTCAAGCAGCATGGTAATAGAAGGCAACCATTTATCCATATCACGGGATAAGTAGATGAATTTTGAATTAGGGAACAATGCATCCAAATGCATGTAGTCACTGAAACACGGCGCATCCGATACTGCATCGGCCATTTCAAATGCTTTTTTGGTGAATGCCGTATGGGCCACTGACAATCCCATTTCCAGTAGCGCCACACTGATGCTGGTGGTGCCCGTTCTTGGAAGGCCAATAATGAATATCTTAGACATGGGTGTGGCTCGTTTTTAATTAGGACCAGTATAACGCGATTGATGTCAGGCCTGTATCACCAAAGCCACAAGGCAATGCCGGAAAAAGCAGCACCATATTCGATAAACCCCCATACGATTTCCAGAACGGTTAAATCGGGCAGAGGGCTGACCCTCGTACGAGCGCACTTTGTGCGCGATAGGTTAAGCAGGATCGTAATTTTTCATTTCCACCAATCTGCTTGCCCTAAGCCACAGTACACGGCTTACATTCTGCTTAAAATGGAGTGGTTTTAATAAGCATAAAAAAACCTAGACCAAAAGGACTAGGTATTATGGTCGGTGCGATATCACTAACGTGTTTGTCCTGTTAAAACTGTATTAGGCTTCAGGTATCGCGAGCAAGCTCACCCCGCAAGCAAAGTTGTCTAGAGCAAGCTAGAAACAGTTTGGAACAAGAACCCCCCCCACATCACCCATAACACTAGGCAACTTAATACATACACACTGAATCGATGCATCACTCGGTTATAAGTCAGCGCTATGAAGCTGTGAGCATATCTTAAAGAAACGTAAGTGATCGCTGTTATTAAATAGAAAGCCGAGATGCTGTCAGTGACAAATACCAGTAGGGATAATAAATAAAATACAACGGGGACTTCAAACAAGTTCGCAAAGTTCTCAGAAGCAATATTCACCGCTTCTGGCATTAGCTCTTTGGCCTTTTGTGATTTCATTTTTTCTGGGTGAATGCGCACGGTTTTCATGGCGGTTACTCGTAATACCAACATGCGGAACCATACGATGATGGTTAATAACACCAGTAAAATAATGGGTAATAGAATCAATTCTTTTGTCATTTAACTTACGTTCCATGTAAATAAGCTGATCGGTAGTTGAGCAATCAGCTTATATATTCGTGTTGTTTTTATTGGTCAAGAATCATCGAGGATACCGACTTACTTGGCAAGCTGCTTTGACTGTTAGTTATTATGCATATTGCTTGATGTGGGCACGTCACAATTACAGATGGCACAGGTTTGTGGTAATCGGGCGCGGGACACCCTCTTACATAATAGGTGTCATCCCTGCCTGATTACGTAACTGAATCAAAGTGAATTGATATACGCCGCCATGTCATCCGGATTCAACGGCGAGGTAAAGTACCCCTGATATTCACCTTGTGGATTCACAAGCACCACTTGCGAACTGTGATCCATTAAGTAGCTTTCACCTTCGCCATTCTTTTGAAAGAAAATATGAAGTTGGCGAGCCAATCCGGCTAACACCGATCCTTCACCGCTCCAAGCTTGGAACTTAGGATTGAAGTATTCGATGTAGGTTTTTAATTGCTTGGCCGAGTCTCTGGCTGGGTCAACCGATACCAATACCACTTCTAAATCATCTTTAGTGATGTGTTTGGCGGCGCGGTTCAATTCACCTAGGGTAGTTGGGCAAACGTCTGGGCAATAGGTGTAACCAAAAAATACTAGGCTCCAATGCCCTTTAAACGATTCTTGCGTGATGGTGGCGCCGTTTTGATCGTATAAAGAGAAGGGTGCAATTTGCACATTACTGGGTAATGGCTGAAAGCTTTCTGGCATGCTGGGTGAGCAAGCGCTGATAAAGCTGGTTGTCAACAATACAAGGACAATTCCCATGATCTGGCGCATACTAAAACCCTTAATGAACATTATTTTGATGAAACTAAATTAGCTGGCCCCATTCTGTGCAATCCCCTGAAAGAATTCAATCAATACATTCCAGTCTTTGGAAGCTAGCCCTGCCGGTGATGCTGTCTAATGTATCGGTGCCCCTACTGGCTTTGGTCGACACCGCCATTCTGGGCCACCTTGCTGATAGCCGTTATTTGGCCGCAGTAGCCATGGGCAGTAGCTTGTTAGTCATGGTCATGTGGAGCTTTTCTTTTTTACGCATGGGCAGCACCGCGTTGATTGCGCGCTATTACAATCAACCCATTGAAGTCAGCGGCATTTTACAAAGCGCATTATTACTAGCCGTTATCATTGGCGGTGTGTTGATGTTGCTGGCCCCATGGTTAATTGAATTTATGGTGCACCTAGTGGGCGCCGCCCCCGACATTACGCCACTTGCCAGTGAGTATCTAAATATCCGATTTTATTTTGCCCCGGTGACGTTATTAAATTACGTGGTGCTGGGCTATTTTATTGGCAAGGGCTTAACCCACATCAACCTGGTTTTATTAGTGAGTACAAACTTATTAAACGGTTTATTAAACTATGTATTTGTTTATAAATTAAATTGGTTCAGCGCTGGGGTGGCCTGGGGCACAAACTTCGCCGAATTGTTTCAGTTATGTTTAGGCCTATTTTTTATTAAAGAAGCCATTATTCAAAAACAAGCTTGGCCAAGCATGCGCCAACGCTTTAAACAGTTTATGAATTTAAATACCCAGCTGTTTATTCGCACTTTTTTATTATTATTCGCGTTTGCATTTTTTATGGCACAGGGGGCGCAACACAGTGCGGCCCTATTAAGTGCCAATGCCATTCTGATCAACTTATTAATGTTTATGAGTAACGCGCTGGATGGCTTTGCCGTGGCCAGTGAATCAATGGTGGGGCAGTCATTGGCGGATAAAAAAACAAAGCGATTAAAACCCATTATTCTGGCGTCAGGTTTATGGTCTCTTATAACGGCCATTATATTCACGATTATTTTGGCTGTGGCTCACGACAGTATTTTTTCATTGCTCACCAATCAGGCAGATGTATTAGCTTTACTTAATGTATTGGCTATTTGGTTAATATTTTTACCCATGGCGGGCTTTGCAAGTTACTGGCTGGATGGCATCTATATTGGTTTGGCAAATGCTAAGCAAATGAAGAACAGCCTGGTATTTGCCGTTATTCTAATTTTCCTTCCTTTAAGCTATGTATTTTCATTTTGGGAATTCCATGGTTTATGGCTGGCCATGTACGGCTTTCTAATTTCGCGCGCATTTTGGCTAATGTGCAAATTGCCAGAAATCGTGCACAATTTTGCCAACTAGTGCACTTTTTTAGTTATTTGGCGCATTAAAACTGGCGATGACCGGGTTATGTACTATCTTTAAATGCATCCTTACAGTGCTAACAATTAAATAGAATTACAGTCTATTTTTTATGGAATTATCTTCTAAAGAATACAAAGTATTTTGTTGTTATCGTGTAACCGATTTCGTACTTTAGATGCCCTTAAGCAAGCGAAAAAAAAACAAGAATAAACACGATAAATAATACTGTCTATTATACACATCAAACGCTGCAGACGAAGAGGACAATGTATACCTACATAAACGAACAACAAAAAAAAAAAAAAAAAAAAAAAAAAACAAGCCACAACCAAGATAGATAAA
>ERZ1027208.274-NODE-274-length-22543-cov-16.759338_pt1 | contig 22543 bp, 21 predicted proteins | sample MGYA00520867_ERZ1027208 | MGnify/ENA primary metagenome ERZ1027208 (study PRJEB33311, sample SAMEA4378413) | marine metagenome | biome: Marine biome; feature: Fjord; material: Water | collected 2014-07-20T08:00:00Z/2014-07-... | depth 75 m ...
AATGGTGGGCCGTCCGGGATTCGAACCCAGGACCAATTGGTTAAAAGCCACGCAGTCTTTCCTACATAACATATTGTTTATAAAGGAGTTAGCCTGATTTTCTTCCCCACATTTCAGCCAGTTTTATTACAGTTTTCTTATTGATTCTATTGGTTTTTTTAAGTTTCAAACCGTTATTGTGGGGAAGATAATTTGCTATTGGCGTGTAGTAAATAATCGACTACTTTGGCGCGGGCTGAAAAGATCGGTTCACGCTTGTGTTAAGGTGTGTACATCCAAGCACAGCAAGTGACCACTATGTAGACGTACTGGGTGTTCTTGGATTGACGTAAGGTTTTGCAGAGATTGCCAGTGACGATGAACTGGGGCGCAAGCTCCAGGATATAAAGTTAATGGGAAAACAAAACCGGTAAATAAACTATGGGTAACTGTCAGATCAGGTCTGAGCTACTACAAACTGGGGGAGGTTCAACGCGACCCAACACTCTCACTCACACGAGTTTAACCACTTCTTTCTGTGGGCTAGACATTATAGAGTCATCGACTATCATTGAGGCATGAATGAAAACAGACCCAATAACTGCAAACAAAACCCCAAAGACGGACTCCTACTCCGTAAAGTTGCGGGTTTAGCGATCGGGCTAACGTCAGTAACGCTAAGCGTCCTCCGCGAGCTTTTTGTCTCAGAGGGAAACCTGGATGATGAAGAACGTAGACTCCATGATTCAGATCTATCGGGTGAGTTAAATCACCACACTAGACGTCTAGATGCGGGAACAGATCCCCACGGTTGGTACGACGACTAGTCGGTTGCTGCCCTAGCGACGAGCGCCTCGACTTACGACCGCTTTACCTATTGATCCACCCTGTCGGCCCGCATCCTCGCCTGCACGAGCTAAAGGCGCTGTTGCATTATTAATCGACCGCCCAACATTCACTCCTGCCCAGGCCATCATCCCACTCCACAATAAGGGCAGCCCAAGGTAGAGGCTGGTGGTGATCATATTGATCAACATGCGTTTGGCATCATGTTCGCCAGGGTTAGCAAACAACTGCAGAAAGATATTCACATCTGGATACATCGACAGAATCAGATTCTGATCTACCCACATGGCCAGGTACCAAAGTACGCTCCAGAATTTGATGGTGAAGACTGCCATTGCCCCGACGACCATCATGGAAAGAGAGTAGCGCGATAGCACGACCACCATTGGCAGTAAGGCATAGATGCCCAATAACATAATGGCCTGCACCATCGGTAATGCTTGCAGTACCACGGTCATGGTGACTGAGAACAGTGCCGATGCGGTAATCACTCCACCCGCTGCCAGGCCGCCTTTGACGATATTTCCTGCTGTGTTTAAAAGCCCTGAATTACTGGCATTGTGTGCCATCAAATCATTATTCGACCACGAGGGTGGCGCATTGGCCAGCACGGTTTTGGCTACCGCATCGTTTTGTTGTTCGCTAGCAAGTACGGGCGCGATAGCAACAACTAATCCGGAAAACCCTGCCGAAGTAGCATCAGCCTCGGTGACCAGTTTTTCCCGCAATCCAATAGCCCCATCTTCCCACCACTGTTTACAGTAAGGCTTTCCCCAGGCAGGTGGTGTGGCGGGATCGTATTCGGTATCTCTCGCCGCATTGTAGGCCCAGCCAGTAATATGATTAGCGGGGCGTAGAGTATCGTAATAGCCTGACGTATCTCGGTAGATATGGGAGCCCATCCAGTCAGGATCATCTGCGCCATAGGTTGTTAGCAATGCGGTGATCGCTGCAGTGGTTGGCCGCTCAGACTGGTATTTTGATCGCGCCGGGATATAACACTGACTAAAAAAATCACTCACTTCCTGCCGTAATCGCGGATCAGCAATGGTGGCCAATTTGGCCTGTTGCTCGAAGGTACGCATATCCGCTGTGTTTGGTAGGCCTTCGACCACCGCATGATTAAAGCCTGAACTCATCGCCATAACGGCATACCACCAGGCAGGAATATTAATCGTTGCGGCAGCCCCTACGAATCCCGTTGAACCATAGGTGCTTTGGGGGGAGGCCACTGTCGCCGTCGGTGGTGCCGCATCCAGTAATGTGGGTGGAGGAGCGTAAGAAAGCGTACCGGCATTAAGAGGCGTCAGCACGGCTGGTTGACCTGCTAACACCACGACCAGTAAGGCCATGAACATATCGATCTCCATGCGACGAAGCGACAGGCCACTGGCATGGCCCACTTCGCCACCCTGGGCAGGTTCACGCCAGTTATCGATTAGTATTCCCAGAAAGGGCAAATAGACAATGCCCGTGCCCACCAGGACATCCCAGAGAATGCCGTAGAAAGTCCAACCAAACAGAGTGGTAAAAAGCTCAAGATAACTATCGACACTCATTCGGTTTTACCCACCATGCTTGCCAATAGTTTAACGATCATGCCTTGACCTAGTATCAGCTCAATGACTACCAACCAACCGACAATGCGCCAACGAAGGCTTATCAGTTGCCGGGCTTCGCTTTTGCCAAGATTGCCGGATCGAACCAGGCAATGACAAAGGTAGGGCCAGGCGAAAGCCAAACTGCCGATCAACACCCACCGAACACCTGCAAGCAGGGGTTGCCAATAACCAACCTCTTCCTGAAGGGTTTGCACAGAATGCGTCTGGATACTGTTCCACAGCACAAAGCCAATCAGTACGGTTAAGGCTGCTGCGGTAATTGTCAGCAACAAGAAGCCTCTTCTCTTTGGCGAGGCCTTACTGGACACGACCACCTCTCAGTGGATTTGGGTCGATTGTTGGCACTTCGGGTACGGTGAGCGAGCTTTGTCGTTTAGCGGCTGAACGCTGCAGGAGTAGTGTAACTGTGTCAGAGACCACTTCCTTGCGCACCCTTGTCTCGAATAACAGGTTTTCAATTTCTTTATCGAGTTCTGTGATGGAGACATCCGCATGCTCTCGAGCAACATCAGTGGCATAAACTTCAGGTACCTGCCTGCCACTTAACAGTAATCGCCTTGCATACAAGGCTTTTTCTACTGTGCGAGCAGTGCTTACCTCAGAGACTAGACGACCCATAATCAGGCCTTGCTCAGAGGCTGGCATCTCGCGGATAGCTTCAACGACCTGTCGCGTAATCGCCACACCGGGCGCGCTTATCTTTTCTAAATTGACCAGGGTTGGCGAGGTAGCTCCACTCACCAGATTCTGGATGTCAGTAGTGACTACCGTAGATTCCTGATACAGCTTCGGCAATAAACCCGTTCCCGGCACGCTGTCTTTACGGCAGGTATCGCAGGTAGTGACAATATTTTCGCCCACGACATCGACTGTCCAGTTTCGCGCTGCGACGGGTGTTGGCCAAATCTCAGAGAGTCGAGTCGATGCCGCTGGCGGTACCGGAGAGGTATCAGTCACCGGACGGTTCATATTGATGTTGTAACCGGCCTGAACAATATCGCCGGTAAATTCCAATACCGGCTGCCCAGATCCACCAGCCTGTCCTCCAATCCAGGGTACGCCGTTATCACCATTCGACGATTCTACTGAATCCTTGGCCGTCACTGCATCATTACCACCGACACCCATTTGTACTTTCCAATCATTGCCCTTCGACAGGGTGATTAGGTCTGCATAGGGGTTCTTACCCTGGGCCACTTCAGCTTCCATTTGCTCACAGGATTTAGTCGCCAGCTGCATGGTTTCTTCTGCCCTGAGTAGGGCATTTTGAAAAAGATCATAGAGACCTGGATTGGCACGTTGCAAAATCAAGGCAGGCAGTGCCGCGATCGCACTGGTGGCGGCGACGGTCATGGCATTCATCATATTATCGACACCCGTACCAATGTTGTTCAAGGTATTAGTGACGGCGGCGACTGGATCAAACTTGCCGCAGCTATAACCCAGGCCCAGTTGCGCAGAACCACCGAGGGTCACTGGCACCACCAAAGGGTTGGCCGGAACCGACACAGGTTCAGCACCACCAATTTCGTAATACCACAAGCCGTCTTCCGTTGGTGCCTGCGCAGCGAAGGCATTAATAGCAATGCAGCAAAGCGCTAGACCTATCAGCTGTGTTTGGCAGTTTATTTTTTTCATGGTGGGTAATTAATCCAGTTAACATCAAACAAAAAAGCGCCACGTCGACGACAGCAGGAATAAGGTCGCCAGAGATTCCACACGTAATCGCCTCCAGCATCCACACGCCCTCCCCCCCAACCATTCACGCTGGCTAGATCATTAGTGCCAAAGACTTTGCAGCTGGTTTCTGGTCTCGGCAACAGCATCTGCCATTCGCCAGTATTCGGGTCACCCTCAACCAGCGGGCCAGGCGACCAAACCCGCTGGCTCGAACCAGAAGATCCGGTAATCGGTACATAAATATGCGGTTGTCCTGATCGCGTAGCGATATCCCCCGCTCTTTGCGCATTGATAGCGGCTGCTTTGGGCTCCTCCGCCTGGGTCGTCCAACCCGTGCGTGGATACACACCACCCCAGGTTTGCAATGGCCAGCTACCCATTTCTCGCAACCCTGGAATAAGACTAGCGGGGTAGAACATTTCAGGGACTTCCATACGCCAGGACAACGCATCGAGGCCGGATAAAAAATAAGGGAATAATGAAATTGTTTCGGAGTTACAAAGATACCCAGTAGCGGCAGTAATTCCCGACAATGAACTCAAGGGATGACCGATGACATCTGTTTCGCGAAAGATCAGATTGCGATGATCACGATTACCCCGGCTACCTTCTGTCCTATTACCCGCACTATTAATGGGTACAGACAACAAAGCGCCCAGCAAGCCATTAGCCGCTGTTTGTTGAACTAGCCCCAATGTGCTGCGAATTTCCACCCAGGGATTGCCCCCAAGCTCGTTATAACTACTTACCACGACATCAGGCTGGTAATGCCCAACTTTAATCGATGTCTTAACGCTGCAACCCGATAAAGAACAACGCAACCAAAAGCAGATACCCACCGGCATCCATCGCATACAGCTCAAGGCTGCTGCTGTGGTTTGGGCGAGTATTTGAGGTGTTGTAATCGTACCTGTGTTGCCCGAGATGGGAGCCAGGCTGAGTAAAACTAATAAATATTGAAATACTGATCGGCGCATCATTCGCTTGCCTGAGCTTGCCAGCGGCGATAATGATTTGTGGCGACGTCCAGATCTGTAACGCCGTAAATAACGGCCTTGCCTTCAAATACAATCGCCGGGTAACGATCAATGCCATACTGCAGAGCCTTGGCCAATCCCTTAGCGGCACTTTCCAGCTGATGACTGAGAGCAGCATCCATACTCTGAAAGCGTTTTAATGCTTCCTGCTTTGCTTGAACTGAGTCACTGGGTAAATCTCTCGATAGTCTCTGTTGTAGCTGGTCGATTCGATCAATAGTATAGAATTTGTGTTCTGCTTCGCCCTTATCCCTTAATTGCTGAATACGCTGCTCATTCATTGCGAACGGCGATGCCGTAAATATCTCAACTAACGGGACTGTGAGTTTGCGCCCACCCTCGCCATAACAGCTCACCGATGTTGTCAGTAATATAATGGCCGCAATTAATGGCGTATTGAATGACTCTATCTGGATAGGGTTCATGGATACCGGCTCTGAATAACAGCCGATAGCTTCAAGGAAGTCGTTCTATAAAAGAATAGGAAATGCTGACAAGTTATTGCGGGGTTATTTTATCTGTGACTGAATTATGCCCCAGATGCCACGAGAATAAGGAAGATAGTCTTGCCGAGCAGTCACAACGGCCTCTACCGCTTCGCGATCAGAGTAAAGCGAAAAACCTCCTCACGAATCGGAACAAAAATTCACCAAGTTCATATCATTCACCGAGGAATTTTCTGGACCAAAACACCAAAGATCTACCAGTGCATGGGCTTCAAAAGACTGTTTGGTTGCAACCACCATATGCGGAAATCGAAACCGAAGAAATACTAACCAATCGTGATTTGTTGTTGACATAGAAACCTCGCTCATCTGTAGTAGCTCATCGCATGAAATTCACGCTCTGTTTGTAGTAAACACCCATCATTTCATGACGACAACTATTTGAAGGACTATGTTTACATCCTACTAACACATGGCATCCACATGTATGTTTTGCATGTATATTCGAATTCATAGCGGGGGCTTAAAATAATAATACTTTAAAACCTATCAGGATAAGTATTATCCCTCCCAAAAGCTCCGCCTTACTCTCTAAGTATGTACCACTTTTGGCTCCAACAAATACACCGAGCCAACTAAATAAAAATGTTGTGACTCCTATTGCTGCACAAGCAACGAATGGATTTATTTCAATAAGTGTTAGTGTAAACCCAGCAGCCATTGCATCAATGCTTGTGGCTATAGCAAGAATTAGCAATATCTTGTGGGTGATCTGTGCGATATCTTCTTCTATACCCTCCGAAAATGATTCATAAATCATTTTTCCACCAGTTAGTATAAGAAGAAAAAAAGCAATCCAATGCGCGTAACCTTCAACCCACCCCAAAACACCTTTGCCCCCTAAAAATCCAATTAAGGGCATTAATGCTTGAAATAATCCGAAGTATATTGCAGCCAGGACTGCAAGAGATCTAGTTTTCTTTACATGCTTTGAACCGAGACCGATGGATACCGCAAAAGCATCCATGCTAAGTGCAACAGCTAAAATTAAAACTTCAATCATTCACCAATCTCTGTTTATGTTGCTTAAAATTGAACAAGGTTTTACACATAACATCTAAAAAATGAGGCTTTATATCACTTTAACTTTGCGCTTACACCTTTAAGATCAAGTGGCATCTTCGAAATATAAGATTGACGCTGCCTCGAAGACCATGTAGTTATTAACGCATTTTCGCAATTCGCTCAGCTATTTCATATACCGCCTCCAACTCCGAACAGTTTTTTTCACGCATGATCGCCGCACGCTCAGCTTTTTCATGTTTTTCCGTCATCGCCAATGCGAGTGATAAGGGTGGGGGCACATTACGAAACAGAGCCTCGACTTTATCGGCCAGCACCACGCCTTCAACATATTTCCCCGGCTCTTTGCGTGCTGAAAGTAAAAGGCTTCGCTGCTCATCATTGAGGTCTTTAAAACGGGCAATTTGCTCCACTTCTTCTTTGGGCATAACCAGACACAACCACCACTCCATCATGTTGAGCATTTTGCGGCTGGCATCGGGGAAGTCTTCCAGGTTTTGAGTGGCAATCCAGAACCAGGCTCCCAGCTTGCGCCACATCTTGGTGATTTTGACGACGTAACGAGCCAACAGAGGATTGGTCGTAATAATATGTCCTTCATCGGTCACCACCAAGGTCGGTCGTTCATCGTGCTGATGACGTTCAACCAAATCGTTGATATGACTCATCATGGAGAGGTAAGCCACCGTCAGCTGATCCTCGTATCCCTCTCTGGCAAGAATACCCATTTCCAGAATGGTGACATCGGCCTCCGCCCAGGGTTTCCCCGGACGATTAAAAAAGTGGCCCGCCAATCCTGAGCAAAACAAATCCATACCATCACCCATTTCGATAGCACGATTGCGTCGGTGTTCGGGCAAACCTGTATCTCGCCCGATAGTCTGAAAGGCTTCTACCACATCGCCTGTCACCACCTGCGGTCGCTTATTTTCCTTTACAGTTTTTGCGGCCAAAAAAATGGCATTGCGTATCAGCAGTCGGTCGGCACGGGTAAGCCGTGCATCTTCACGCTCATCACCACCAGTAATCATGATCCGCGCAGCAATTTCCATTTCACCCAGAATATCTCGGCCACCGGCTTCGTCATCCAGCTCATCTTCATCCTCCAATTGTTCCTCTAACAAAGAGTCGGAGACTGTTGTTTTTTTAAATACCTGTTTCTTATCCAGCAGTCGCAGTGCATCAGCAAAAGGAGGAAGACTCACATCCACATTGGGATTGAGGGTAATTTGATTAACCGATAAATCATGAGCTTTAAAATGCTGGCCCAATAAGGAAAAGGAGGCCCCCGCTTCAATAATAAAAATGCGTGGCCTATGTTTGGCCATCATCTGTTGCAGTAGGTAAACCAGCAAGGCTGACTTGCCAGCCCCGGTTGGCCCAAGGATTAGCATATGGGCATTTTTCTTACGATCCTCCTGATGCAAAGGATCAAATACCAGTGGTTCGGCACCACGGTTATAGAACACCAGGCCCGGATGCCCTGTGCCCCGAGAGCGCCCATAAAACGGCAGCAAGTTAGCTGTGTGGCGGGAAAATACAAGGCGAGAACGACGTCGTGATTTATCCAGATCGACATCATAGGCCATCGGTAAATTGCGTATATAGCTATCAAGCGTCAACAAATCCGCTTCACGAGTAATCGGCTGCAAGCCATTGGGTAGCAGCAACGCACTTAAGCGATTCATGTTATTGCGCAAGTCTTTTTGGTTATCTCCCCGCAGATAGAAAACGATACTCAAGGGGTACAATTTATTGCCCTGGGCCATCTCCCGCTCTACCTGCTCGGCATCTTCACGAGTGATCATGGCCTCCGCCATATCACCCACCGAAGCACGTTTAATTTGTGCAATATGGTTACGCGTCGTGTCCTGAGGCTTGATAGTTAGAGTCATCGCCATAACGGTATGCTCAGGCAGGCGGTCAAAAAGCGAGAACACCTGATCCCCCGCTTGCCGCTCTGCCGTAAAATGACCGATATTTGGAGCACGACGCAAGCTCTGAACAGTAACGACGGTGTGAGGCAGATTATCAAACAACCAGCTCGAAGTGGCCTGGTCGGATCGCGGTAACGACAGCGTAAGCAGTTCGGCAAAATCGTAGCCAAAAGGTAAGTTGTCATCACCCGGATACGGCGCAAGCTCGAGCAACTTCGCCGTATCGCCCTGCGCTATTGCTGGACAGGGGTTGAACCAGCACAACATCCATTCATAAAAGTCCTTGCCCGTCGCACGATGTGCCTTGATACCCACCGAGGCAAGAGAGGCCACCCACTTAACTGCCACGTCATTCAGGTCTTCTTCCACTTCAATCACTGAATACTGCCTGCCATGGGGCTTTAAGCGCCGATAAAGCACCACCCTGATCCGCCGGATCTGCCCCTGCCAGCGCGAGCCGGTCACCGTGGTATCTTCAAACAAACCACCTTTACGGGAAATATCCTTGAGATGAGCCGACATCACCGATTGATAATGTTGGGTAAATTCTGATGACCTTACCTTCGGCTGCGTGTAGTCAGCCAACGATTGAGTAAAACCCGAAAGACTGGGTTCATCCTGCACATAGACCTGAAGGATCCAGGGTGCATCATCCAGCTCTGGTAATGCTTCATTAATGGCCGTTTGCAGGCCATCACGCAGCTGGGTCATAAAATCAGTGGTGCGCGCTTCACAGCCCACAGGCTCAACATCGAACAAGGCACCCATGCTAATGCCATCGTCCAGTAAAAATGTTCGGCTATCTCCATGGTATTCCACCCATGGCAGTAAATCGGTAAAGGAGCCAGGTCGTTGGTAGCCCTGCTTTACATCAGACGTTCTTAACGGTGCTGCATTATTATCGAAATCCCTGTCAGTCATTATTTTGTTATTCCTCCTTTAATTGCACGGGTATTGGCGTGAGCTTAACTGCTGTTTCAGGCGTGGCCTCACTGATCAACCCGCTATGCACTTCACCGGGAAGCGCATACTCAACTTTTTCATAGAAAGGAAAAGAGGTGACATAGCCCGGCACAGGGCTTCGCTCGTCACCCGATAAATGAGGGAAGATGTACATCACTAAAGTGGGATTCGCGAGGCGAGGAAAGACTGTATCGATTTCATTAGCAGCCTCTCTGACAAAGCCCGCGTAATGTGCAATGCCGCTCTGCGGTAAATGATGGATGGCCCGAGCGCCCTCATTTGTCAATTGTGTATTGGCCATATGCTGGTCGTAAATAGCTTTCATCGTTGGCCCGTCCTGTGGCAGCACGGACTCTTTAGAACTGGCACAACCGATCATCAGCAAACTAATCGAGACCAGAAACAGGCCCGGAGTGTGTTGAAATATTCGTGGAATTTGCATGGTAAAGTTTCCTGCCATTGGGGTGAAAGTCGATAGCGAGTTCATGATCAATATGAATTGCCAGCTTGATACCGGCGGGCACAAATATCGCGTCAAAACTTTGCGCCTGGCGTTCTCGCAACCATTGAGCAAGCTCCTCACTACTACCACTCAGCGCTTTACCCGCTATGTATTTACCCGCGTTCCCAGTGACCGTATTAGAGACGGAGCCGGAGTCACTGAGTAGCGTCGTAGTCTCAGCCAGGGCTGCAGCACTGGCTGCTGCCTCTACAGCCGAAACACCGATACGTTGCGTTAAGTAGGCAGGAGCATTGGTTTTACGCTCACCGGAAATACAAGGAATACCCCGGGTATCGGATATCCAGCCTAATGGCTTATCATTTTTCCCAGAGGCACGACTGCCGCTAGCAGTGCTTCCACTGGAACCACTGTTGTTATCGTCGCTGGAAATCGTTTGTATCGTGCCGTCTTCAAATACGAAGGTTACGGAATCAAGCTGCCCCGACACACAGGACAGAGTCCAGTCACCAATCGCAGTACCACTCCAAACCATGCCCTGCACACCCGGGATCCTTAAACCGTTAGCCGCTAAATTGTCCTTACCGACGATTACCTTAAAGGGCATGGGATCATGCACCTGCCCCTTAACCGGCACTCGACCTACCAGCGCCGTCATGGCAGTTGATCCAATCAAGGTGGCATTACGCGGTACGGTATAAACCGGAATGGCGGTGTTGAGCGCCTTTTCACCACGCTCTAGCAGACGCTCACCATTAGGTGTGGCCTCGGCTAATACATTCTGAGTAGAGCGTCCAAAGCGACTCAACAAATTGCCGCCCTTATCAGAGGGCGCGACTGTTTTCTCCAGGGGTTCAACCCACACCAAGGTATCGACGCCTTGAGGTGTTGAATTCAAATCATCTAAACCCAGACCCACGGGTATATCAGAGGTGTTTGAGGCTTTTAATGGATAGCGCTGCTTATCTGAGAGTGACTCTGTTAGTGCATCAACTCGCGCCGTCAGTGCAGACAGCATTGATGTATCAGCGCCGTTATTATTGTCCTGTTCTTTCCCCTCCATTACTTTTTCCAAGCGTGACAGGACATTATTTTCGATTTGTTTTCGGTCTTTTAATAAGCTCTGGTTTTCCTGTTTTAAGACCGCGTTATCCTGACGTAAGGCCCGACTCTCTGTCGTCATGGCGCTGACATTGGCGGTGAGGGTTTTTATCGTATCCGCAGGCGTATCTGCATCCGGTTCTGGTGCTTTAGGAACAGCATCCAATACCTGTCTCTTCACATCGCCCTCTGAGCAAGACTGAACAACCACAAATACAGTGAGCACCATCACCACACCCGCCAACAAAGGCAGAAGGCGGTTACTGCTAACCATCGACATAAGTGCTCCTCACTGTGACGATTCAAATGATCTATCGGACACTAGATAGACGGTGGTGGAATCGGCATCACTGCCAAAGGGTAATAATCGGTTGTGCTGAAATGTTGCGGCGAGCCAGGCACCTCGTAATTGCCGAGGATCGAGTACGACCGCTTCCTGGGTTTTATTCGTCAGCTTAACGGCAGTGACAGTACGCAAACCCGCTCGCCAGGTAGCCAGAGGAACAGCATCAACCTGAGCACCCATCAGTAATTCAAGTGATGCTTGTGTGACGGGCATGCGAACAATGCCTGGCTCGCCAGACAGTAATCTAGCTGGGGCATAAAGTTGTTGCGCCGCATAGCGCGTGAGGGCGACATAACCCCATTGAGGTGACCCCAGCGCACTCTCTGATGTCGACTTGCCCTCTGAAGGGCGTTCTATCAAAACCTGTAAAGCAGGAAGATGATCATTTTGTGAAGCTGCTTCTCTCGCTAAGATATCGAGAACATAAATAGATTCACCTTGCTCTGATCGCACTATCACGCGAGTCGATTCAAAAGCTAGCTGAGCCGTCAGGTAAAGCGTTCCGTTAATACTTTGGCTCTGTAGTATCGGCGTCAATGATTGAGGGATACCAACACTGACCGAGTCGGGGAAATGCACCCTGCGTTCCTGACCAACAATTAAACCCACAGTGATCGGTATCTTTTTCCAGATAACCCGCTCGATCATCTCACTGGGGTCCAGGTATTTATTATCGGCCAGTCCAATTAATGGGTAAAAAATACAGACTAAAATGGCATACCGGAAACACCGTTTTTTTGATAAGTTCATTGCCTCAACCTTTTTTATTGACGTCAGTTAATGCGTTAATTTCATCGGCATTTAACCGACGGGGGCCATCACCCTCGTAGCCATCTAACGCAAGTCCCCAGGGATTCGATTCCGGATCAATGACATGGCGTACAACGCGCAAGGGGTAACGGATGGTGGTTTGCTTAACCGTCATACCCTTAACGGACTCCAGTAAATCCAGATCCAGCCACACCACCCAGACATCTGCTGCCAGCACATCCACGCGCCGCTCTTCAAAGCTATGCCCTGGCACTTCATGCATGCCTCGAGTCCGGTAGGCAAGCTCACCACGTCGGGCTTTTAGCTCCATGTCGTCAATCAAGTCATTGCGATAACGGGGCGTAAGGTAAGGTGCGATTCGAAAGATGGCTTTGCCATAATCGCTAGCACCGTTTTCAGGCCAGCGATTGAGTTGCTGAAAAATATAAAAAGCAAAAGCGTAAACATTGGCGGGTGGCACTTCATCAACTGAAAGCAGTGCACCTGAACGCAAATCAGGTGGCACATGCACCCGTAAGTGTTTGGGCGACTGGCTCCAACCAAACCACAAAGAAAGAATCACCAGGGCCTGCAAACCAATAACAATCCAAAGCGATCTCAGGTGAGAACGAACGTTATCAATCTCGTAGCGATACCGTCGCATGGCGTGTCCTCCCAATATCCCACGCACCACTACGGCGTATCCATGGCAAGCGCCGCAACCCCCGTTCATGTAAATGAATCTGGATCTGCTGTTGGTAATAGCCATCAGGACGACCGCGCTTAACACGCTGAAAAACCGTCGCACAGACCACTACCGTCGCAACGACTCCAACACCAGCAAGACCAAAACCCATGGTCACCGCGCCTATTAACCAGGCAAATAAAAGACTCAATGGCAACCAGAATAAAATGGAGAGACCCACGATCATAACCAGCTCTGATGAAGAGCAACCTCTGAAAATGGCGGGCTCGGAATTGAGCCGATCCGCCATAATTTCCTGTTGATGAGACATATCAAATAACCTGAAATCAGCTTGCGCTTAAATAACGCCAGCAGCTTCAGTAAGCAGGTAACTCGCGAAAATCAACACGATGGCACCGACGATTCCCAGCACACCGACCTCCGCCCATTCGGCCTTGCCCTGTCGTGCCTCATTGAATTTGGCAAACCCCAAATAAGCAATCCAGAGAAAACCCAATACGGCAATCGCGAGCCCTAAAACCAGTCCGCCATCTTTGATATAGCCTTGAATCAAGCCAAGCCAGTCACCAGCTGAGGGTGCGGTACTCGGTGCGACGGGTGTTGGCAAAGCCGCCCATACAGGCAATGGAGCTGCGAGCGTTATAAAACTTAAAATACTTTTCTTAATTGGATCAGGGCCTGTAGAACTTTTTTGCGCTGATAAATTAGTCATTGTTTGTACCCTTTTTATATAAATTGAAAAATGACGGGAATAATCCCAGTGTGTTTTTCGGAATAGAATTCCGAGCCTTGATGAATGCTTTTAATTCTTCACCGTAAATAAAAACCCAATACCATCAGCACAATGCTGGCCCTTAAAGCTCCCCACGACACATCCAGTATCGAGGCTTGCCCTTCCTGCCACGCACGGAATACGCCTAAGGTGACCCAGATAACCCAGACGAAGGCCAGCACCATTACTGCCGACGCAATAGCGGTCAGTAGTGCGCCGGGGGCGGCACCTGAACCGGCTTGAAAGGCTGTGTTTTGAGCAGGTGTCATGGCGAACCCCTACCGACGGTAATCGCCGCGCAAAGGCGGGAAAGATCGTGGCTGTTCACGAGGCGAATTCAGGTGGGATTGAATGCCGTCTTTGATCTGGTGAAGATCCTGACTTAACCAGCGATACTCGAATCGAACGCGTGAATCTTTATCAGACTGGGCTTGCGCTTTATCGATGAGCGATTCGACAGCTTGCAGTTCATGAATAATTCTGGCCAACACTTCGTGTTCGCCACTGGTGTCTGCATACATTGCAGGCGCAATGAAAAGACCAATAATAAGACTGCTTATTTGCCAGAAATGGCGTGTCATGACACTACTGCTCCCGTGTTTTGTTACGGGCATAGTGAGGAATTAAGTGTTAGATAACGATGGGAAATCTATTCGGTCGATGAGGTGGTTTTTGATATTTAATACATACCTTTTTCGGCAAAATACCTGACGATACAATTGCTAAATTCTCAACGGAGCAAAGGAAAAGAATCCATCAAAGGAGCATGTTTATTGACGTGAACAGATCTCACAAGAAAGCGATTATATCTAGGTTTTCTGCGCCCTGAAAAAAGTATTATTAACCCTGTTTGAATGACTCACTAAATCGTATTTACGATTCCTGCGTCCAGCACGCATCATCATCGTGACGCCGGGCATCATGTTCGAATGACTTTGCTATATCTTCAATCATCGTAGTAAGGTTCGGTTTTTGCTCCTCCCATGCAGCGCCAAAGATCCTAAACTTATTTGCGATCTCTCGTTCTTGAGTACCTCCGTCATATGGCGCCCGCGAACTAACACCTCTACTGTTGTGTACCCCAGTGCTGAATCCACGCCTGATGTCCTCACAGTCATCTTGATCCAATAGCTCTGCAATGATGGGAACCGGCCATGAATCCAGATCCTCCTCAAGCGGCCAGTCAGAAAGCCAAGCGCCAATTGTCAAGTCGGTTACGACTGACCTGTCTTGTTCCTGTGCTAGCTTTCGCACACTGCATATCCACTCAAAAAATGCCTCCGGATCAATCACTCCATCTACTTTACCTCCTGGAATACCCCGCCCATTGTGAATCAAAGAGCCTGCAGTTTGTGCCGCGCCTTGCATATTCTCTGGTATGGGCTCAAGGTCTGAATGTCGTGGCTTAAATGCCAAGCACATAAGCTCCATAAAAAATGAAGGCGACCTCCATATCTCCGCCATCAGATTGGGAGTGCCATATTTTTCCCGGTGTAAGATTTCATAATAACTGAACTCAAGACTCGCTAGCTCATACTGAGTCAACTGCTCAGCTTTGGAAAGGGTCGAAAATAGGCGGGATATGTTCCAGGCCTGTGGTAACGGAGCATCTGGCTCTTTACCCTCACCAAGGTTCTTCAACAGCTGCACCAACAACCCACTGGGCACATCGGCCCCTCGGTCGCCTAGAGCTTCAAATGCAGTTCGCGGTCGCTCTGCAGTCAATAGCTTTTCAATACAATAAATCAGCTCATCAGTATCGGAACGAACGTAGCTTGGCCGTGCGAGTTTCCAAAAACTCTCTTGGATCCCTACCTCTTGGGATTCGATAAAAGCCCATGTTCGCATTCCTTGCGGTGCATTGGACATCAATCCCGCAATTACTGCTGGTGCCGCATCATTACATTCCAGCTCGGACATAAGTGACAACAGTAGTTCATTGCATTCCCCCTCAGGCACCGCATGTAAAGCACCAAACGTCAGAGAATCGAACGAGACCTCAGCCAAATTCAGGTAGTGCTTGCATAGACACACAACCAGTTCTTTCCGGTCAAACGGGTCACTAACCAACTCCCAGCCAACAAGCCTTGGCTCTGTACACCGCTGAATAAGCCGATTAATACCATCCCATCCAGCCACATCAAAAATTTCTCGAATTACTGTAAAACGAAGTTCAGCCCTGGCTCGATCTGACTCCTCATGGTCATCCTCTCGTCCATCAGGCAAGTCAACCCAGCCATTGGAAAAGATCCAAGCATGGCGTATCACTAAATCATTTGCAGCCAGCAAATCAAATGCAGGCCCTAATGCATCGGCGGCGAACCGATCATGCTTTTCTCCCTGAGGGTTGAAGGAATTCTCCCAATTGAGAAATTTTCTTACTGCAGACCGAATCAGCTCTTTGTCCTCGTCTCCAAATTCCGTCGAGGCATTGATCAGGAGAATGACCGTGTCACGAAATTCAGTATCTAGACGGTCGATCATCGGAATCAACTCAGCGATGCGCACGGCATTTCCCCTGGCCTGTTCAAGCAAGAGACCTGCCGTTGCTAGGACAAACTGACGATAATCCTCGTGGGTGGCAGAGTTTCCCGCGCCTGCATCATCGTCACGCCAACGGGGCTTTGCGTTCGGTGATGCCATATCAGACTGGTTAGGTGCAAGCGCTAAGAGTAGTCGCCAACCAACATTTGAATACTGATCAACGACTCTCCTAACAACGCGAATTCGAAAATCAACCGAAGCAGCTGTCTGTGGCAACCATGGCCGAAAGAGCGATACCAAAGAATTGAAAGGTGTATTACTCCAATTACCTTTTATTTCCGTATCAGACAGGACGGCCAAAATTCCAGCGACCGTTTTGAGACGGCGCGGATACCACGCCAACATTTCAAGCGACCAGAGCAGACTGGAGTGCCAGCAGCGCCCAAATCCACTAGATGACTGCGTCTCAGTAATTAGCCTAAGCACTGGCTTTTCAGAAGAACTTAAACTTGCCTGAACAGCAGACAAGAACTCTTCAGGTGCAGCTTCGGCGAAGGATCTTAGGTGCGGAGAAATAGATAACCAACGCTCTTCACTCGCATTCTCCAGCAATTCTCGGATAAATACCCTAACCTCTCGACCCACCTCCTCGGCACTCGAATTGATCTCAGAAAAATAGCCCAGCTTAGCGATAGAATCTGCCATTGCATCCAAAACGACGCCAGAATGTTCACGGACTTTTCCGTAAATAGATGCCATCCAGCGTTTGTCGTCTTCCAATTCCAAAACAGGATCCGGTTCTTCAAAGACTGCCATTGCCACCTGAAAAAATCTCGACAGAATTGCCGCCGTCAGCCGTGGCCCTACTAAACTCAATAGCTCCAGAGGTGCCTTAGCTTTCCAGAGATGTCCGATTTTTAATACTGGAGCATCATCTAGCGAAGCAAGCTCTAGAAGTTCTGCCTCAATTTCCTCATAAGGCCTATTAGCAATCTGCTCTACACAAGCCCGGTCTCCTTGTGAGCTTTCATTCCAGGCCCCAACCAATGTCAGGACTTGAAGGCTAGTAGCATTCGGCGCATCCATCCATTCGGGCTTCCTCACGGCAGGGTTCACCGCGAGCAAACGGCGAAAAACCGTCCATGATCTTCCGAGAGTGCCGGTATATCGAGCAGCATCCGAAGGTGCAACACCAAGTTCCAATAATGCCTTTTCAAACTCGTCAGGCCTTGGCCGCCTCAACTCAACGACTTTCCGATCAGCAGCTTCTGCAGCTGCACCCATGAGGTTAAAAGCTCTATCGCCAGCGGCTAATGGAATGATTAAACTCATTCCTTCACGCGGCGCTCGGCGAGTTGCGAGTTCATTGTTAGCAACGACGACCAAATCAATACCCTGATTGGCATCGACAAATTGCCACCCTTCTTCTGACGTCACACAAACAGCTCGCCGAGAATCGCCGCTTTCGAGCAATTGAGCACATACAAAACCAACCGCTTCAGACTGGCTATCCGCCATCACAGCAATCAAGCCTTCCTGCTGGACAATACACTTCAAGAACTCATCACGCACTTTTTCACGTCCGACCAGTAAAGCCGTTGACGTCAAGATAGGTTTGGATTGCCTGTGCCAGTGATCCCAATAATCTTCTACGGACGTAATTCCTGAACCCGCAATGCCAACCTGAGACGCCATCCACAAAGAAGTAGTTGCTGATGTTTCCAGCCAGGCCTCTAGATCATCAGCATCCCACACCAATACGTCAGCCCAGACATTCTGGTTTTGAGCCTTCTCTTGCCATTCAGCCTTTTTACGCCATCGCCTTGACGTGACAAAGACATAGGTTGCCTGCGCTGCTTGCTCAGCTGATAATTCAGATATACGCTTCTGAAAGTCACTCTTTGCTTTTCTAGCAGGGTCTGCTGATGTACCGATCTCCCAGTAGCTCGACCCAACCGGTACCCATGCATTCCCAACCGTCACATCGACGACTCCGTCCCACCCTGGTTCACCCACGGACTCACCACCGGGCATAGCAAGAACAGTAGTCTGAGTTGTTGCGCTAGTTAAGCGCCGTATCAGGATAGGGAGCATACCCCGAGTGCTTAGCTGGTCAGACCAGGTGACCAGGTGTGTTGCTGTGATCCGCATTTCGTAGATTTACTCTCAATTACTAGTTATATATGAGGCTGTTTTAAGTGTTGGTACGCCTTGCTAATTTGATCAACAGTCCGCTTTGGGGCATACCTAAGCATACTCACATCTCACTTTTAGTAGGTTTAATCCGTTTTCCACAATGCCTCATAACTTCAACCACCTGTGCCGTCTGCCGGCTATCAATCTTCGCACCATGAGTTCCATTCCCTTTAGCTCTAAGGTCTTCGACATCAAGCGCTTTCGTCAGCATATCTAACGACGGCCCTCTGTGGCCACACGGGAGGTTCATTGCCTGCGCCCACGGAATGGCGGCTTTCTGACTACAAAAGACACCTTTGGTTTTTGGCGGTGCCAGGTGGTGCCGGTCTACATGATCCAGCAAGATGGGCCAGTCGAAACTTGCATTGTGAATCACAACAAGCTGATCTTTCAGGTAGTCGGCTATTGGCTGCCACTGGAAGTCGAAGGATTCAAACTTGGCGGCCTGTTCGTTGCTGATGCCGTGTACTGCCTGTGCTTCTTCTGAAATGCGTCTCTGTGGTCGCGTCTCAAACTCTATTGATTCAGTAACCTTTCGGTTCCTGACCACCGTTATACCTAAGGTAACGATATCTGGCAGGCCGTTTTCATCGGGGAGACCGGTGGTTTCGGTATCAAGAACGAGGTAATCGTCAGGGAGCTGGGTAAAGGTCCATAGCAGTTCGTTGTACCGAGCTGTCATCTCCTGCCACTCCCATCCAGGGATTCAACCTTGGCGATATCTCCCGCCTCATAGTGGTAACGTAAATAACGCCAGTGAATGGCATCAGACAAGGCTTTAGGTCGCATGACACCAATGCATTCACCCTCAGTTCGAACACTTTTATAATACACACCAAAGCTTTTGGTATTTCTAAGCGTATTCCCAGTCTGCTGTGATTCACCATAATCATCGAGATCGTAAATTGCAGAGTCTTGCAAATGACGAACATCATGCAGGGTTACCGGGCCAAGATGAGCACGGATAACACGCATTTCTAGAGTAGTTGTTTCAATCCTGGATTCCCGGAGGAAGCGAGCACGGTGGAATGAGGATTCAGCGATCGCCACCGACTCATCAGTCGAACAATAGTAGATACCAAAGTCCCTGTTGAATCGCCCTCCTCGGCCATCGACTGGAGGGTGGGTAAAGGCTGCCATAATCCAGGATGCGCCATCGCCATAAACGCGATCTTCGGGTGCAACCAAACGAATATCGCCTACCTCATCTCGCAGTCGTGGATTGGTCAAAGACTCCACCGCAAACAAGACTTCCCAATCTTCGGAAGAAGAAACCCGTTCGAAAAGGTCAATTTGAGGATAGCGAGACAAAATCACCCTGTAGACAAGGTCATCGACCTCACTCAGTGGCAATACGCTCGGATCAATCACCAACCGCCCCGCTCAGCATCAAGAAAATTCCTGACCAGAGCCAAATCAGTGACCTGCCCAGCCAATACTCGATCCAAAGGCGCGGTGCCGTTAAAGGCCGGATTATCATTTGGCGTTGTTAGCCAACGGTCTGCCAGAACGGAATCAGGTAACAGGATTTCTAAAGACTTGAAGATGCCGAGAATATAGCTGGCACGTTCCAATAGATCTCGCGTTAATTTGGCCTTTTCAGGGTGGTTTTTCCAGTTATACAGCGTTTTCTCGTTACTCAATCCCAGCAATGTCATTTGCTGCACACCTGTTAGTTGCCATTGACCAAAAATATTGAAAATAGCAGGTAATAGTGAGCGAGCAACGGCTGGGCCACGCTGAAGTAGCTGTTCTGCTTGAGCTATCATAAGCACCTCTTTGCTGTAATGGTACAGTGTAAATATATAGATTCAGTCTAGTAAACTGTATCAATACAGTCAAGCAGGTCTGTAATACCTACTCGCTATAGGTACTTTTTAAAGGTGCTCGCGGTCACTGCGACAGTGAGACCAAACCCTATCGCAAAAGGAAGAATGATCCAGGACGGATGCAGACTGAAAGGCAATGCCAAATAAAGTACCCAGGCAATAATCACCAAGGGAAAAGCAGCCTTCTTGGCATAGTGATAAACAAAGGAGCTCTCCCTTCCACCGCCCCAGCGCCTGAGATCACGTCTCACCAAACCATCGATGAGTGCTACCCCGGCAAACAAACCAAAAACAGGGGTCGCCAATATCAGGGTGGCCAGCCGTATGGCAAAGACCTGCGTCATTTGCATGGCCGCCAGAATAAACGCTGCCATCGGCTGGTAAACGTAGTGCAATGTAACCCTAAGCCCTTCTTCGTTTGTGCTGGGCACAGGTGCCAGCCATTCCGCAAGGTCGATGAATCGGGTGACTTCAAACAGTAAATGATAAAGATGCTCAGACAAATTAATGGCAAAGCGCGAAGGATCTGATGTCAGCAAACTGCGACGAAAATCCGCATCCAGATAATTTAATTCCACCGCCAACATCTGACGACTGTGCTCCAGGCCTAGCTCTTGCCACCAAAACACCATGCCAATCCATTCGATAGCAATGGAAAACAACAACGACAACAATAGCCACTTAAACGCCTGAGCCAGTGCGGTGAGAATTCGGGAGAAAATACCGGGTTGGGAAATAGGCCGACGAGGATCGGACACCTCAGCCATCGGAGATAGTCACACGCTGATCGGACGATTCATCGTCGCCAGAAACATCAATTCTAGTTTCAGACATGCCTTCATGCCACCAGGCCTCCCTCACGCGGTACCAATGATCATTGGTGATGTAGGTACGCTGCATCGCCTCGGCGATCTCTGCAAAAGCCTCGGGCATGGCATCATCGCCACGGCTGTCTGGCAGCGGCATACGAATCTTCCAGAGATGCCCACCTTCTAGCAAAGCAAAGGCCTGGCCTTTGGGCAACGACACCATATCGGCGGCCGTCAACATGGGAACTTCGGAGACACTAATACGATCTTCATTGCGAGATTTAAAATCAACACCCGAACCGGGATCCGATGAATCATCGACACCGGACACACTCATCAGGCTAAACACCTCAACACGAGGCAATTGCTCGGTGAGCATTTCTGCGGTGGCCATCTCTTTGACTCGCAGCATAATCATCGTATTGAAGTTACCCGCCACCTGTCCGGCTTTGGCTTTATTGCCAATCCGCGCTTCCACATCTGACCAGGTTTGAGTGTAAGCGGTGACCTGAAACCCCGCTCCACCAGCCTTATTTAACAGCGGTACAAACTCATCGCCAATCAATTCATTAAACTCATCGGCATGCAAAGAAATGGTCGGCGCTAATTGCTGCTTATCCTTGGGCAGATTGTTTTTTGAGTCCTCCTTCATGTTTGTTTCAGAATTTTCTGGCGCGACACCATGTTTATAAATATGCCCTGCCACAGACACTAAATCCGCAAACATAGAGTTACCAACGGCGCTCGCCACCGTGGTATCTGTCAGCGCATCCAGTCCCACATAAACAATACCCTTACGACGAATAACATCCATCCATTCAAAGATTGGACGATGGTCATCTTCATCCTGATAGTCGGGCGAAATCAGGGCGGCGATATTGCCAGTGGTGAGTTTTTCCATCAACGGGCCGACGGAACTGACAATCTTGTCAAAATAGGTTTTGTCGTATTTAAACGCAGATACCAGACCATCCAATACCGGATCATAAACGTCCTGATGCTGTAGGAAGCGCATCAAAGCAATGGCATCGATGGATCGCCCCCGTAAAGAGGTCGGCAAATTGCGCTCCTTAATCGTACTGGCCAATTCTTTAACCCGCGCCTCCCAATCATCGAGACCTGAATGTTTGGCACAGTGCTGGGCGTACTCGACAAACAAAGGCTCAATATCATTAATGTAACGGCGGATCTGCTGGTAGTCAGGGCGACGCTTCAATGCCACTAAAGCGCGGGCAATAATATTGACGAAACGCCAGGCAAATTCTTTGAAGGCTGCAGAATTACCCTCGCTGGGTAATTGATTAGCCACCCGGGTAGCCACTTCGGTGATGCGTGAGAAATTACCGATAGCATTGTAGCGAGCCGATATCTGGGGAAAGCCCAGATGAAACAGATAAAAATCATCTAGCCGTCCCGCGCGTTTGGCTTCGGCATAAATGCGGCGCAGCAAGTCCGCATCACCTTTGGGATCAAAGACAATCACGACATCGCCACGAC
>ERZ1027208.276-NODE-276-length-22482-cov-40.230882_pt1 | contig 22482 bp, 21 predicted proteins | sample MGYA00520867_ERZ1027208 | MGnify/ENA primary metagenome ERZ1027208 (study PRJEB33311, sample SAMEA4378413) | marine metagenome | biome: Marine biome; feature: Fjord; material: Water | collected 2014-07-20T08:00:00Z/2014-07-... | depth 75 m ...
GCACCAGTATGGGGTACTGGTGGTCGGAGGTTCAAATCCTCTCGCCCCGACCAAACTTCAAATATATTTGTAAATTTTATAACCTTTTGATTTGTAATGTAATTAGGTGGGGTTTACTGTAAATTAGCGTGCTATTTTGCTCTCGTACCAGAGCAAGTAAGGAAAATTAGTACACCAACCAGTACACCATCTGTTACACACTACGTTTTCTCCTCACAAAGGAGAAGTAAGATGCAAAGAAGAAATGGGGTTTATTATTTCCGTAAAAAAGTACCTACTAAACTTAGGGGCTTTTTAAAAAGAAAAGAGTTTGTTTTTTCCCTCAAAACAAAAGATGCACTAAAGGCCGCAGTTTTAACTAAACTATATGCAGGTGAAGTCGAACATCAATTGAGGGAAGCAAGAATGTCTATAGACTTTAAAAACATCAAAACTTTTATTAATAAGACAAAGTTTGATGGAAATGGGCAACTAATTGAAGCTGAAAAAAGGGTGGATGCTGAGACAATTAATGCATTACGCGATAGCGGGCTATCAGCTGAGGATATTGCTGAGCTAGTTCGTCTCCACCTAACTTCGGAAGTATCAGAGGCTATAAAGGTAAAGCAGGTTTCTGACAAGGCTGAAGTTAGTTCAGAAAAATCATTACTTGATTTAATCAATGCTTTTTCAAAAAAATTGGTTATTAAAAGGGAATGTGAGCTGCCTTCTGAAATGACGAGTAAGTTACGGAGATTAATTGAAATTATTGGTAGCGATACAAAAATTTCAGATATGACTATTAGCGATGCTGATGAAGTTCGTAGCGCGTTATATAAGTTACCTCAAAATTCTAATTTGTTTCGTGGTTCTACAGTCTATGATGTAATTGAGAAAGTTGATAAACATGAAATTGTCGAAAAAAAGACAATAAATAGATTATCAGCTAAACAAATAAATAATCATTTAATGCTGTATAGCAGAGTGATTAGGTTTGCGATAACAAAAGGCTGGGTTAAAAATGATATTTTTGAAGATGTTCGGTCATCAGTAGAAGGTGATAAGTCATTAAGAGAAAGAGTCAGGCAAAAAGCCGCTGGGAAAGAACAGTTTACTTCAGATGATCTGAATTTGATTTTCTCAAGTCAGATTTTCACTGACTTTGGGTCAAGTGTTTATCATGAGAATTTCAATTATTGGCTGCCTTTGATAGGTCTATTTTCGGGAACTAGAATCGCACAAATTGCATCTCTTGACTGTTCTGATATTAAGCTGCTCGGCAGAATTTGGGTGATAGATTTTAATATAGACAACACTAAAAAAAGATCAAAGACGTTTAAATCAATTAGGTGTGTACCTATTCATTCTAAATTGCTCGAATTGGGAATTGTCGAATTTGCAAAAAGAGTTCAAAAAGAAGGGGAGACAAGGCTATTTCCAGAGTTATCAGCGTGGTCGGAAAAAAATGGCTTCAGCAGAAGAGCTGGGGATTGGTTTAGACAAAAATATTTGATTAAAAATCTGGGTTTTACTAAGGAGAGCAGGCATTCGTTTCACTCGTTTCGCAGGACCCTTGTTACTTACATGCGCGTGGCGTCTATCGATGAGCCGACGAGGAATGAAATAGTTGGGTGGGATGTTAATGAGGACAAAGCGAATATAGTAGTTAGAGAGCACTACACAGATGTTGTTCTTCCAGAAATTAAATTAGCTGTGGAGAAAATTGATTTTAGTAACGAACTTAGCAGAGTTAACCCTTTTGACAAAAATAAGGCCATTTTTGGAAAGCGACCTGGCAGAAATGAACATAGTAAGTGATATGTGTATGGCTTTATTAAGGGCTACCTGAGGTGCTTCGTCATTTATTTAAGGTGTTAATTAGTATACAAAAGAAGTTGACGCAGAGAAATTGGCACTAAATGACAAGAAAAAAACATATTATCAATGTAAGCTTTCTTGTGTGAAATTGATATTAGCTAGGTCAATGTGTTGTCATACGATGGCACAACGACAAAAACCTATAAATTATTTATAGGTTTTTGTCGATTTACGGTTAGTTAATAAAAGATAGACATTACCAGCCGCCCCCAATCACCGCCACCTATTACTGTATCTCCCTTCGGACCAATGAGCTGATAATATGAATTAAGTGTTTCGATGGTTCCGCTAACCTCGTCATAATTAACGATTATTGAGCTGCGCATGTGATTACCAGAAGGCCACCTTTCAGCATAGTCAATAACTACTGTACCTGTGCATACCAATATTTTATTCACGCCGAAATCAACTTCAGGGAATAATCTTTTAGCCTGCAGAATGTCATTTGATACAGTGTGTATCTGCCAGTTCTTGATGACGCCGCCGTTTTTCTTATTCATTGGCTGACTCCGATAAGATGATAGAGAGGGCAGTGATAAAGACTTTATCTAATTCTTCGCTTTCAAATTTATGAACAAAATTTCCTTCATCACTGGATTTGGACCAGATGTGGAAAGTTAGTGGTTGATCGTTTTTCAAGCACGTTAGGGCATCATTAGCTGTTGTAATAGCGACAGAATCGTTCAATTCAATAACAGCTATAGGGCAATACTCGTGATGTGAACTGCCAGGCATAATTTCACCAATAAGCTTAATAGCCTTTTGAGAGTCTTTAATATGATGTTTGGCGGCTTCCATCATGATCGCTAGCAAACGATCAATTGATGGAAATGGTTTACCATGTGGAAACAAGGCAGCTTGCAAGTTGGTTGAAATAGCGTGGTTATCCGAGTTTTGCATTAAGTTCTCCTTACTGTTTATAAAAGATGGGGGATTGGCTACTTACTAGTTAAATTGCGGCGAACTAGGGATGAGAAGTTTGTGAGTCAGCCACTTTTCTGTCGCTCGCTTAGCAATACGAGGCGAACTAAAATACTTACGGAGCCAAGCCCAGTCGACCTCTGTTATCTCTGGAATATGGCCTTCATGGATACCATTTCGGGTGCAAAATGACTGAATACTCGAGCGCACGATTTGAGGGTAATGCTCCTGTTTTGGAGGGGCGATAGTGACCACCTCTAGCCTAGAAAGTAATGTATTGGGTAATTGCTTATGATCATTAGCTGTTGCAAGCCAAGTGATGTGTGAAAGGTCACAATGACCGCAAAGATATTCATCAAATACGCGGGCAGAAGAAGAGGGCTCAAAGAGTGTTAATAAGCTATCTAATATTCGACCGTTCGCATCCGAACCCCCGGTTTTATCCAGCTCATCGAGCATAACTAATGGATTGGCTACCTTGCTATCATTGATGAGCGAAATGGGCATTGAGGGATGTCCAGACCCCCATCCGCGACTAGTGCCGACCAGATCGCGATTATCATTTTTGCCCGCTGAGCTTAAAACTCTGGAAGGAATCTTTATAAGCTCACAAAATCGTTGGACGTATGAAGTTTTGCCAATGCCTGCGGCGCCTAATAGTAAATGCGGAGGGAGAAAAAAATCCCCCTTTCCTAATTTTCGCACTAATAGCGCCTCGATAAATTTCTGGGTAAGAGTAGAGAACCAGGGAAATTCAGCATCCAGAGTTTTTTGGATTATTGAAACATCACCAATATTCACAAGCTTTGTCGGCCTGATCGTCAGGTTCTCGAATCTTGCGCAACCAGCTTGTACTGTCTTATCTTGAGCAGGTGAAATGGATTCGAGAACCAGTACGCCAGGAAGACCTTTACTTAGATTTCTGATGTCATTTTGCAGCTCGTCTGCATGGTGCTTGAGCCTTGAGTCATTACGTACGTACTTCATCAATTTAATGGTGAACGACAACGCAAGTTCTGGATCATGCTGCGTTATATACCTAATCAATTTATTCATTTCCACGATCGTAGAATCAGTTTCTTCTACTCGATATTGTTTATCTAATGTCTTCCCTAATGCCTCAAATGCTTCTGTTGACCAGTGGTCAATAAACGGTTTCGGTAGTTGATGGCCGATCGCATACTTGACGAGATTGAGCATGGCTTTTGGGTTGCCGATATCTGAACCAACACGTGACCAAGATAAGTACAATATTTCATGGGTATGACTGAACGGGGCTTTAACACGGTAATAATGAATAAGCTGCTCAATCAGGCTGTTCAGCGTGTCTAATACTGCAGATTCTGCAATAAACCTGCTTGGTTGTTCATATAGTTTGAGCCAACCCTCTACGAAGTCTGAATTAGGGAGGTTCTCATCGTGGCTTATTGCCATAATGAGGAGTGATACGTCCTGTTCTACTTTATGGTCGATAATCTGACTTGGAGCCAAACCATCTACCAACTCATTTACTTGTGAATTGCTATCACTTTTACTTTTACTTAACACTGAAGACATGCCTAAACTCCTGTAAGGTGACTGAACCCATGACCGGCTGGCATACAACCAAGCAATTGCGGTGGAAGCAAGTCCACAATATTTTGTTGCGAAGCCTTAGGTAAATGACTAAGCACGACCGACAAGCTCATTGCAGATAGATCTCTGTCGCTAAATTTATTTTTTGCTAGGTTTACGCCCCACGCCACCATGCGTAGATTTGACTGAACGTACCCAATCGCGTTATCGATTCTATCAACCGAGGGGGAGTAGTAATCACGTCGACCGGATACAGAGCCAGCGTTTGAGCGAATCGGCAATCCGGTGACTTCACATACAGCGTTTTGGAGGCGTTGCTTGATCCAGGCTTCAGTGACATTGAAGTCAAGACCTCTTTTTTTTGCGGATGCCTTGATAGCTACGTAAATTCGCTTTTCGGGGTATTTTTTGTAGTACGCCTTGTTTCGGCTTATTCGTGCTGCCTTTGTCTTTGGCTGTCGATCACGGTAATCACCAGCGCATTTATTTGAACAATGTTTCTTATGTTTTCTCGTTCGCATGTAGGTATGCTCTGCGCCGCAATTAAGGCAAGTTATTGTTTCTTTCTTCATGATAAACTCCTATAGCACCCAATGGGTGTATTTGTATTTAAATAAAAATCAACGCGAGCTGATGAGATGAATAATACACCCATTGAGTGTATTTGTCAAGTTATTTCATGAAGCTAAAAAGTAGGAGGGAAGGGTATATTATGTTTAATACAGAAGAGCTCAACGTACGCAGTTGGAATAGATCTGTGATTTTTTAGTTCTTTTGATGACTCCCAATTTTGCCAAGTACGCAGAGAAACGTGAACTGATTTACCCGCATCCGTTTGTGTCAGATCTGCTCGTTTTCGAAGTTTTTTGACGTTTTCAGGTGAGATGCTCATTTAGGAGTTGTGATTAAAGTGTAATTCATAAACAGGAATTATATAGATAAGAGTAGTTTAATGTCGCGCAGTTCGAGACTCCGCCATAGTTTATTATGTGGTTACACTTGATTTAGGGTTGATTTACGCGATGATGTGATTTCGCTCTAGATTTACACAAGTTTCATTGGATTGTTGCTTTGTTAACTTAAGGAACCGTTTTTCACGTTTAACCTGCCGTTCAGTTTTTTTGTCGCTAATAATTATTTTCTTTATTTCGTTTAAACTAATAGCGGCTTTTATATTTATGTTACCTGATCCAGAGTGGGCATAACCGTAACACTCCATTGTACGTGTACTTTTGTGCCCCATAAGATAGGCTATCTCTCGTATATTCAGTGTAGATGATTTGAGTTCGCCACAAAATTGATGACGTAGAGTGTATAGCGTCGCTTTGATTTTTCTGCCCTTAAATATTTTTTTCATTAGGTAGTTAAATCTATCTTGTATGCGAGACATCTCGTCTTCAGCGATGTGCTTAATAGCTGCTCTTATTTGCATACTGGTGTTAGGGTTAACTGCTATATAGCGATCAGTTCCTCTATCACCAAGATCAGTTTTTTTTGCGCCTTTAATAAAAAAAATATATTCAGATATTTGTTTTATGGAACTCATTTCGCAAGGCCTTGCACCCAAAGTATGTGCAAGTATGAATGCTGATATTAGTGGTGGGTCATTTTTATTCTTGAGGGCTCGCGAAATGACTTCTAGCTCAGATTGTTTAAGTGTCTTTTTCTTTAAAGGTTTCTTTTTGGCAGAGCCATTTATTACAGTAGGGTTTTCTAATAACTTTATTTTCTCAGCCAGCCCTGTTTTGCCTTCTATTGACAGGTAGAAGGACAGAGCAGCTTTGAGGTTGTTAAAAGACTTGGCTGTATACCTAGGTGCGGCGTTGATGATAGCTTGAAGAATGGCCTCATCTGTTTGCACTTTTCCTTGAAGGTTATTATTAACGAACCCTAAAGCGTGTTTCATGTATTTTTCTTTCGTAGTTTGTTGCATAGTTTTTTCTCTCATACATTTTGGTTAAACGAGGCTGACTAAGGCCTAGTTTAAATATATTTATTGGCTAGTCTCGATTGCCACGATTTTTAAAAAGCCTCCATACACATCGGGAACTTGTATTGGGTATACATAGCCATATTTGGGTTGCATAGAAAACCATATCGGTAAGGTTGTGTCGGTATATTGGTAAAGCCCGGTTTAGCAAAGTGAGCCTAGACAAACTTGTTTGACCATCGTTTCTGGATCCTTCTCCTTCACGTTTTTATGTATTAGTCAGTTGGTCAGCGTACTGGCCTTTATTCTTGTTTTGATCATTATTGTGCTTATTCATGGTCAGTCTCCTTTTTGCTTACCTCTATTATCCTGGTGTGTTTAATGAGTAATAAATATTGCATGAATACAGATGCATTTGTACTTACACCGTAAGTTAAAGAGCAGCTACTTCACTTGAAGTTGCGAGATGAATTTATAGTGGTGAATATAGCCGATGAAGTTTTTATATGTATGTCGAATTGACTTTGTGTTTACATAGAGTGCTTCTGCAGCTTGCTTGTAGGCGGCAGACTTTTCTTCTCGAATATGGTCTTTATCACCAGGGTGCTCGATATCGATACCGTCTAAATAGCGAATAATATAGTGAAGTCGTATTAGTGCATCTAAGCGATCTGATACGCTGCATTTGAATTTAGCAGCGGCCTTTTTTTCTTGTTTCCGTTTGCCTTTAATAATGCTTATGACAATGGGTTTGAAATTACTTGGAATAGGGCGGTTATGTATTAATTGACATAATTTTACGGGATCGTCGTAATCCCAGTTGTAGACCGCTTCAAACCATAGCCAGTCAGGGTGGCTGTGTATTTCGCTCATATTCATACCGTTGTCAGCCTCTCTGAGTGCTCTTGACGGGGAATTAATGTTGTAGCGTAGGGCGGGGCAGCGATTCTTCTGTATATGTGGAATACCGATCTTTCGGATGGGTGGCAATTATTGGCTGTTTTGATGTGTGACTTACCATGATTGCGAGTATGCTTTTGCAATGTGTCGTCATACTTGTCTTTTACTTTAGCTAGATATGAGTAATGCTCAATGCACTCTGTGTATAACTCTACATTCTTGTGAGTTAACATTCTGCCGCCTGTGACAACATGTATGCTTCCGCCGTCGGTTATAGCTTCCCATTTTGTTTCGATAAGACCAGCAATCCCTGTTGCTGGTTCTGTTTCTGTTTTAGTCCACCCCGTCTTGTAATTCTTATTGCCGTCGACAGCAATCCAGCAGTGCAGGTGTGGTTTGTTATTCTTCCCAGTCTCTAGTGCCCACTGGTAGCAAACGTCTCGGTGATTTCTTAACGCAGAACTAACTCTTGGTTTTTTTGCTTTTTTACGCAGGTAACCGCTAGTCTCGTTAAAGAGTTGTGACACATACTTTGATGCTTGTTTATTTGAGCTATCAAATTCATCTGGGAAGTGCAGGTCAAGCCGGAATGTATAGACCCTCTTATATTTGCTAAGCATTGCATTGAGTTGCTCAATAGTGTTGTCAATAATCGGTTGGTACAAATGGTAACCTTCATATGGATCAGCTTTAACGTCATGCCCTTGATAGGGTGAGCTAGTGATTATCTTTGGTGTTTTTTGCATATTTTCCTTTAACTTGTAATTTATCTATTGTTTTCTATTGATAAAAAGAATATCATTCATAACTAATGGATAGGTATATCTATAAGATATTACTTATCCGCAAACTAAGGCGCGCATTATTTCTCTGGCTCGACCTTCTACTTCAAGGGCTTGAAGTTTTTCTGGTAACTCTAAAAGCGGTTAACTTTTTTTTCGCCTTAACTTCTACTTTTGTGGCCTCACTTCTATTATCTCAAAAAAAATCAATATCGTTAAGTAAGGTTTTTTTGAGCTCGAAGGGAGCTTGAAAAGCTGTCAGAATAGGACAACCTATTTTGTAGGTTTAGACGTATAAGTGAGCGCTATCAAAGGGAGTGTTACTGCATCACGATCAGTAACACCTGCTAAAAAGCGTTACTGTAACGCAAAATAATGAAGCAGTAACATGGGGATAAGCTAAAAAAGTCAAGTTTTTAGAAAAACGCCTATTTCTTGTAAAATATTGCAACTTTTGACCTAAAAACCGGCTGAGCTGAGGTAGGTACTTTAGGTACTCCGAAGTCATATAATTTGGCAATATTGGGGAAGGTCATGGCAGCAAAAAGGTGCATCAAAGAGCTTAAGATAATACTGGCTGTTTTTGTGTTTGACTGATAAGCCAGAAGGCTGATTTTAGCTATTGAAACAAATTAAGATGCAATCTTAGTTTTATTTGTAATTCAGCTTACCCTTTATAGGGTGTATAGGTGGTTGTACCCGCTATAGAGCGTATTTATTTTTGGATAAAAAACGAAATATACTTACTGAGCTTGATGCCTTATTGGGCATGGACACTTCTTGATATTAAAACCTTTCGATGATCTCTATGATCATTTCTAAATGTTTACTAAGCATTGCTTTAATTGTGTGCACTTATACTAGCTTATCCTTTGAGGGCTACACCTGTTACAAGGGACTGATCTGCCCAGCTTAGGCTTGATGGGCTGCAAACGTTGACGAAGTGAGTCTATGAATTGGTGATATGATTCTCAGCATTAATATGCATAAAAAATGCTTAATCAAATTGGGTTATCGTTTAGAGGGTTTGCATAGTTAAGTTTTAAATGAAAGCAAAGGGGTTGTTCCCCTTTTTTCTAACGCCGCATTGAAGCGCCAACACACTACAAGGATGTTAATGGATATGTCCAATATAAATAATTTAAAACCTATTGTTTTAGGTAATTCAGCTCAACTACATGGCCTAGAAAACATCATTCTCCACCACTCAATTTTTAAAGGAAGGCGCGTTAATCTTTCTTGTGATGGTCACACTAATAATACAGGCACCAATGGCGCCGGTAAGACGTCATCACTCCAGTTAATCCCTGTTTTTTACGGTGGTGAACCGGATAGATTAATTAATAGAGCCGCAGGTAAATTAAGCTTTATTGATTACTACCTTCCTAGTGATCAAAGCATGATCGTTTTTGAGTACCGAAGATCTACCGGACTTGCGTGCGCGGTAATGTATAGGCGCGCCCCAGGTGCATTTGCATACCGGTTTATTACAGGTGCCGCCAAAGACACTATTTTTAATGAAGATAATGCGAGGCTCATTGAAAAAGGAGTTAGCGCTAAAGAACTACTCTCACATCTTCATCTATCAAGCGATACTCAAGTTAGTAGACAGATAGAAAACATTATTGACTATCGCTCCATTATCGAAAACAACTCGCTTGTTTTACTGAGAAATCGAAGGGATAAAAATAACTTCAAGCAAGAAGCTTACGATTACTGCTTAGGATCTCCTGATTCTCACATGCAGCATATTAATCTTCTAACAAGTGTCACACTTGATAAGCGAAATATTCTCAGTAATTTTAAAAACATGATCATTGATGCTTTTCTTAAAAGCGGTGGTGTGAGCGATCTCCCTAAGCACAGTAAAGATAACGAGCTATTAAGTGATATAGCAGGGCTTCAGGCGTTTGAAATTAAGTCTGACCAGTTACGATCATGTGTTGAGCAATGGAATGAATTAACAGCTAATTGGCAGGATATTCATTCGCATCAAAAATTACTGTCCTCACAGGTTAAGCAAAAGCAAGCAGAGCTTGAGCGTGCGAAAAAAGAAATGGCCATCACCGGTCGATTACTTAAAGAGGCGACCGAGAGTTATCAAGAAGAAGTAAACGGTAAGCTTAAAGATAAAAATGACCTTGTTCTTCAGCAGGAAACATTAAAAGCTAATATTGACCGGCTTTATAGTGAGCAAGAGGATTGGAGTAATAAAGGTGTTAGTGATAAAAAGTCATCTATAAGTGGCCTGCCGAGCAAAGAGCTTTCATTGCGAAATGAGAAATCCCATCTTGAAAAACTTGAGAGCCAAACCTCCTCTATCTCCGATAAATTTAATGGATTAATTGATCAATCAAAACTGGCGAGTGAAAAAGAAATTTCACGCCTTCAGCAAAAGTTATTTTCCTTAAAGGAGACACATCAGGTAAGCGTTAATAATCACGAGCAAAAGTTAACTGAACTCAAGCTTACTGCTAACATTGATATCAGTAAGCTTAGGGCTGCGCATGATGCTGAGGTTGAGAGTAAGTCTGCAGCAAGAGATGCCTTACTTAAAAAATCAGTATCATCTGAGTTAACGGATGAAGAGCGTAGCGCCATTGAGCTATCTGACCAAGGTGTTACTAACGCTCTTGAGTCAATTAAGCATGAGCAGGCTTTACTTAATGCCTCTAAAGAGCTGCATGAGCAGTACGTCAGCAATAGGGATGCGAAACTAAAAACATTAGCGACCTTAAAGGCCGATCTTAATGATGCTAACGCTAAAGTAGATGATATTAAAGCTAAGCTATACCCTAGTGATAATTCACTGCTGAGCTCACTTAGAACCAATAAGCCTGACTGGGGTGAAACTATTGGTAAAACCATTAACCCTATTCTCTTGCGCCAAACGAACCTTTCGCCTGGCTTTACTGATGAAGCTTTAGGAGCTGAATTACTGTATGGATTGTCTTTAGATTTATCTGATGTCGAGCCTTGTGATGAGGCGCTTGATGAGCACGAGCTAATACAACGCCATAAGCAAGCTGAAAGTGAACTTGATGCGTGTCGCGCTTTATACCTTGCTTCAAAAGAAGAGCAAAAAAGCCTTGAAGATTTAGTGAGTTCAGAATCTAAAAATCATGACCTCATTAAAGGGCGATTAGCGAATAAAGAGAAAGGACTTGCTAGCGCTCAAGCAGCTGATCGCCTCGCAAGAAAGGACGTAGAGTTGGCCGTAAAAAATCGCCAAAAAGAATCTGCATCATTACTAGGTGCCTTTGATCAAAAATTAAAGGAAGCAAAGCAGTCCCTAGAAGAACAGGTAGATGCTGTTGAGAAAACTCGACAAGCAAGACAGATTGATGCAGTGTCAAATTTGAGCTTCTTAGTCGAAGACTTTGAGAATAATAAAACTCAGATTGAGGGCCAGATTGAGGGCTCTAAAAAAACCTTGTCTACACAAATAAAAGAACTTAAAACCCAGCTTAATAGTGAGCGGGAAAGAAAAGGCCTTGATTCAGGTGTTATAACAGCTATTGAGAACAGGATAAGAAGCCTTCAAGATGAAATAGATAAAATTAATGGCTTTAAAATCGAAGTATCAGACTACGAATTATGGTTAAAACAACAGTGGTCACAATGCGAAAAATATACTGATCGCGAGATCGCTCTACAAAAAGAAATTGAGCAATTAAGTATCGTTATTAAAGGCATTAATAATAAGTTCAATACCCAAAAAACAGAATTAGTTGCTGAGTTAGCAGCCTTGGAAAACATAAAAAACAAGGAAATAGCCGATACCACTAAAGGCGGCGACTTACTTGAAAAGTGCGCTGAACGATTAACGGCAGGAACCTATACTGATCAACAGACCTTTCAAACAAGCTTTGATGCTGTTTTTGAACATCTGCACTCCCTATTACGTGATGAAAAAACGTTGCGCAATGATGTTCTTAGGAAAATGAGAATTGTCCATCACATTATCAGTGATCACGCTCGATCTCAAATCAGTCGAGCATGGGTTGAGCTCACCAGTAAGCGCGAGCAAGAGTCTCATTTTGATCGCAGTGATGATGAATTTAAGCTTCAGTGTGCGAATGACCTGCAAAGACTAAACACCGACATCATCCCTCAGGTAAAGGGAACGCTGATTGAGAGCGCTCGAAGCGTGGGTGATTCAATTAACCGGTATTACGATAACCTTGTTTATTTGAACAGACAGATATCAACCGTTTCAAATAAATTGGAAAAATCCATTAACGCAGACCACTCGTTTGACGTTATTAGCGATATTAAAGTTGGGCTTCATTCGAAAATCAAAGAAGATGATACCTGGAGTCCGCTTCGTGAGTTTAACGCTGAATGGATTAAGTGGTCCGACAGTAACTTCAAAGAAATACCGAGCGATGAATTTATTAAGCGATTAAGGGATGCCAGGGAATCACTTGATTCCGTAAAGATAAAGCCATCCGTTAGCTCGTTAATTGACATAGAGATTAGCCTCATAGAAAACGGTGATAGACGGGTTGTTATTAGAAATGATAATGACTTAAATAATGCGAGTAGCGAAGGTATTTCTAATATCGCTACGCTTATTGTGTTTGTCGGCATCACACGATATCTCTGTCCCGATAATAATATTGCCATCAGCTGGCCAATTGATGAATTAGGTAAAATACATTCATCGAATATCAGCAAGTTATTCGAGATGATGGATCATCATGGAATTAGGCTTTTCTCAGCACAACCGAATGCTGGAGCCTCTCTATTAAAAAGATTTAACAGGCAATATGTTTTGGATAAACACAAGGGAGCAGCGCAAATGGTTAAGCAATCAATGGGCGTAAACCCCTTGGCTAGCATGAAAAGTCTAAGCGCGACAGTAGAAGGAGAACAATCATGAGTTGCAATCCATTATTTAAAGAGTGCGTTGAAAAACTTTTATTAGGCAAGGTTATTTGCGAAACATCTTCCCCTGATATATTTGGCTTCCTTGTCATGAATGGGAATAAAAAGGATGTCTCTGATTATATTCAAAGGATAGGCTTAGATTTATCCATGACAAAAGACATGAAAGGTTATTACGGCTCAATAGCAGAGCCTAGTAGCGGCGACAAGAAGTCAATCAGATCTCGATTTGATCATGTTGCTAAGTCACTTGAAGGGCTTGTCTTGCTGATGAGAATGTTAAAAAGCTTATCTCCGCGCTCTCGCCCGATTAATGCAATGGATGTACTAAAGGAATCCACATTAATAAAAGCGATTGAAGACGCTCCGAGTCTTGAGGGGCAGCTTAATGAAGTTACCTTAAAGCTAAAGATTGGTAAATCAGGACAATCAAAAGCAAAGGTCAGTGCCTTACTTAAATATCTTGAGCAACACGAATACCTTGCTCCTCAAGATAAAAACGGCCTGCAATATAAAGCTACCGCAAAGTGGTCCTTACTGTATGACCAGCTTGAGTTTATTCAGAAAAATGAATCGATTCCTTTAAAGGAAGATACTAACCAAGAAGAGCTTTTCTAATGTCTAGGTTAGATGACGCTAGGGCGAGTATTAATGTCTTGTCCAGATACATTCAGCCAATCACTGATGCCTGCTTAACATCTGGCGGACAGATTATTGACGACAGTCACAATGAAGATCTTGTTAAAGCACTCCTAAAGGCCAACTTAGCAATACAGTTTGATGGTGAGCAAATCGTTCAGATCAACAAGAAGACCAGGGATCTTATTCTTCACGTTACTCGAAGCTATAGGCAGAAATCATCTAGCGGTGAAATAGCTGATTTAGAAGAAAACCTCAGAGGTGCCATTAAGCTATACCAAGATGCTAAACGCAAATCCAGTATCTCAGATATAGAAGTTTACCGACTAGAGATAAAGACCGGTGTTTACGAGCTTCGCGAAGCACTTGTTGACATGGTTCAGCATTTTGCCTTTATTGTCCAAAATGACTTCAGTAATATTTCTGATATAGAGATTAAGCTTTCAGAAAGTGAGCGCTGCATTAAAAAAGCAACTTCATTGAATGAAGTATTAAGTACCATGACTATCTCTGAGTTCTCAGACTTGGCAGCCGGCGATCTTTTCCTTGAAGACATGCTAGTAGGTATATTAGTCAAGGCTGTCGTTAAATGCTCAAGAGATATGGTTGACTCAAGTCATCGACTAAGAGAAAGCCATTCACGACTTCAAAAAGATATCGAGAGCCTGCATAAAAGTGATTTAATCGACGCTCTCTATGCTCACTACCAGGTAAACCCATCCTTTATCCCGGTACTTGATGTGTCGGATACTGAAGAAAACACGCAGGACAACGCTACGTGCTTTAGTATTCCCGCCATTAAAATTGCAAGTGTTCCCAATATAAATGACGAAGCTCAGGCGGAAACACTAAGTGAGCTACTGATCGGTATTCACAGCGAGTCAGCAGAAGATGAAGAAGAGGAGCTGGTCGAAATAAAAGACAGTACCGGCACGATGATTGAAAGCACCATTGATCCTATTGATCAAGGCGCCATGTACTTTTTCGAGGCACTCACATCAGGTCAGTCTTACTCAGCTATAAATGCCTTAAAAGAACTCGATCTTAAAGAGCAACCTGACATCTGGTTAAACTGCTTAATGAATGGTTATTACGAGCTAAACGATGATCAGAAAGAAAAAGTTGAGCTTACCTACATCGGTGAAAGGGATCGTCAATTTAACGGTAACTTAAACGTGACCGACATTATCTTTAAACATTTATGATAAACATGGCCAGATCAGTTCAGAAGCTACTTCGACAAGGTAAAAACGAAGTCGCTAAAGGTGAGCGATGGGAGAAACTATGTAGCTCACTTGGCATTGGCCAGGTAAAGCACAAGGTTATTGTTTTTTCTGACGAAGACCTTGTCGCGTTACGCAATCGTTTTACTCTTTTGCTTAACTCAAATATTTACACCTTTGATTTCGATACAGACCGAACCACGCTGGCTAAAAAAACAGCGAATGAGAAGGTAGGTAAAAAAGCCGTTTTCTCTCATTTAATCCAAGTCGCTAGACAAAATGACTTGCCGATTATTATTAATGGTCAGACTACGTTCACACCTAGTGGATCACTTACTTCAACACCGATAGAGTTACTTGAGTTACCTGAAAAAGTTGTGCTGGTAGAAAATGGTGAGACAATCATTTATTGGTATGATATACGTCTCCCTAAAGAATGTGAGGACGCGCTAATCATTTATAGAGGTCATGGGTCTGCTGCCAGAAAAATACTGGATAGGCTGGCTGAGAGCCCTACTACGTTAGTTTATGCGTATTGTGATTTTGATCCGGCAGGACTGATGATTGCTTCTTCGTTATCTGAGAATATTATCATTCCTGAGGACTGGGAATCGTTAACTAAAAGCTCTGATTTTTTGAGGAAATTCAATAAGCGCAATTGCTTTATTGATCAGCGTAAAGAGATGAAATTAGTGAGGGATAAAAATATTCAGGCGTTAAACCCCATTATTGATCACATTGAGAAGCATGAGATTGCTCTTACTCAAGAGTGTTTGACGGCTCATAACTTTAAGTTAATCGTTATGGATTTGTCTGATTAGCATCAACGCTACAAAACTCTAATGATTGAAGCGACCGAGCTTATTTTAATTCTAGTGGAACCTCTACAGGTAAGCTCGTCTTGCAAGCGGCAACCTAGAACACAGTAGGATTAGTCTAAAAAGTACACATTTTCTCCTTGGCTTACAATCCATAACGCTCAGCTTCTCGGTTGCTCTTGAATTATCGAAATTACCTGACTGTAGTCGTTTGTTGGATCGATGTTCGAGTAGAATTCTAAAACAGCAAGAGCTCTTTCTGCTCTTGAGCGATCACCTTCATTTATTGCACGCTGAGCCTCCGAAAAGTAACTGCTGAAGGCACCAATATTGACCATCATTTGTTGCCAGTTCACAGCTGGTGAACTGGAAAGGAGAAGCGCCATTTCCTGGGCTTCCTCAAAGAGCGTCCAATAACTTTACGTAATTTTAAAATCATTTATTTATGCCTAACGCAGCCATAAGTGGAACAAAGCAAGCTGTTACGTGTCCGACTTAATGGCCTTGTTATACGCTTTGTACGCCGTCACTAATAATTCAGTTTCTGACTCTGATTTATATTGCTTTTTCTCCATATCAAGACCTGATTTTTCAAATATATCTTCGGCGGTTTTAAATAAGGATAATGCTTCAGTTTCGTTAAGCAATGTTTTTTTGAAAGCCTCACAATTCTTTTCCATTTTGTTGCTATTGAAAAACTCTAATTTTTCTCCCATACCTATGAGCCTAACTAAAAACATTATATGGAAACGCGCCTTTTTATTTGTGGCTTTCAAGTCATTGCTACGGAAAAACTGTTCGATTCTAAAATAAGACAATGCACTAACATAATACGGAGCATATTTATGCTCTTCGTTAAACATTCTATCCGCAAATCGCTTAACAATAGTTCCATAATAACCAGTAACCAAATGCGGTGAATTTAAGAACATTGAGGCGAAAGATTTAATTTGAATTGGAATGGAAATTATTTGTGTACGTTTTATTCCCGCATTAGAGTTGTATTGTTGCGAGCGTCTTTCGTAATACAAAGGGATGATCGTTTTCTCTGCATTGAAGTATAGCTCTAACCTCTTTTGAAAAATACTAAGTGCTTCTAACTGTTCAGTTTTAACTTCTGTCTGGCTATTAGTTGCCAATGTAATATTTGTTTTAATATCTTCGTTTTCAGTAACAACGATTTTAATCGGTACAAATACCTGCTCAATACCTTCAATCTCTCTACAGTCATGGAGTACATGACTTGTTTGACAACCATTTACTACTTGATAATCTCGAATTGTAAACCTGTTGCCAGCAGGAGTAATTGACGACGATACGATAGTAACGCCATTATTAAGAACACAAAACAGGTCAAAGTCTTTGGATTCCAAAGTATTTTTAATTTTTTTATTTACAGGGTTATTGCCTTGGAAATCACGGACATTATCGTCAAATATACTATGAATAGTTTCATTCTCATCTTGTATTAATTTTAAATACTCAGAAAAAGGTATAACACCCAGGTAAGCTTCAGATACACCATTTATATCAGGCAAGGTAACCCTGTTTTGAAAAGTTATTGTCGCGGACAGCTTATTTTTAGTTTCGTGATAAAGCCTTTGTATTTCAGATGCTCCAAATGGTTCTAACTTAACAGCGTCAAATAACCCAATAGCATCAATTTCTGTCTCGCCCGAATTTATAACCGCTTTTAAGTTTTGATCCTCAACCCATTTACCAGTACAAACATAGAATAATTTACAGTGAGGTCTTCGATTAACCATGTATGAAGATTTTAAAATTATTTCTTCCCAAACTTGCTTAATTGTTTGGATTTTCTCATTTTGTACAAGCTGTGGCTCATCACTTAAAAAGTCTTTAACACCATGAATAAACGAACCAATATCAGCTCCGCTAAAAGATGACGTGGTTTTTGATTGAATAAAATGAATGTCAGCATCTAGGTGACCTGAAGTTTCCACAATGTCATTTAGCTCATCGCAATCAGTAACAACCCTACTGTTAACTATTATAAATATACCGTCAATGGCACAGTCACCTCCAGCACCACTGTGTATATCTTCAAGTTCAAAACTTCCTCGAAATTGCTTTGATGCTATTGAGTAATTAGAAAAATGCTCGAATTGTGTTGCTTCATCCTTATTCCCTAATTCATTTTGCTCAACAAATGTTGTTAGTAGTGAGCCTGTGATTTTGTCCATTTTTATTCCTATGGGTGATGCAAAGTAGTGATATCAAAAAGCGTATAACAGTTGAATTAACAAGACCCCTTGTCTCGTTATACACTTTTAGCCATTTAACTGTTTCCATGCGATTTCGTCTTGAGCTAGACATGGCATAACTACTCTAGCTATAACATTTTGGATTTTATGTATCTTTGGAATTTGGTCTTCTCGAGCACTCACCACAAGCAGCACCTGCTTATGTGTGTGGCTATTATTTGATGATGGTGAAATAAGTCTTATTTGTACTTCACCTACATGAATGCTCTGGCCTTTAATAAGCTTTTTTAAACCTGACTCACTTACTAGATACCTCAGTGGCGTTGTTGAAGCATGTCTTTTTGCTGGCACTATAATTGTAATTAATGTTTTCGAATCAGATGCAATACTACTTGCATGCCTCCATGAGGATAGCATCCATTCCTCACGACTTAAGCCGTTTTGTGATAATACGAGAGTATTCATATTCATTGGCTAACAGTTGAATTAACGAGACCTCTTGTCTCGAGATGCATTTTTAGTGATGGAATAGGCAACAAGTACAAATGCTACGAAGATCGAGTACGTATGAGGTGTTTTTAAGGCTGTTTCTTTTACATCCATGTTCTTACTACTCTATCCATTGAGCTTGTTTGGACTACCTTACCTAAAAACCATGTTGGATTAAAGATGTTAAAGTATCTTCGTTTTTGTGAACAGTATTAATAAGTGGGATCTATTGTTCATGCATTAATTGTATTTTCACTGCTTTCTTAATCCCAAAGCCCCACATCTGAGGCAATAATTGAAGGCGATCCGCAGTGAAGGTGTAATCCCCCCATTCCTAACCGAAGTTAAAAGTAGAGGGTTAAGCCGCATTCAGTAACTGTCTGGGCGGTATGCCTCCAATTGCTGTATGCGGACGTTCATTATTGTAAGACCAAAGCCACTGCGTGGCCAACAATTGAGCTTGCTCAATTGATTCAAACAGGTGTAAATCTAACCATTCATGCCGAGCTGTTCGGTTAAATCGCTCGATATATGCATTCTGAGTAGGTTTTCCGGGTTGAGTATAGAGCAAGGTGATTTGCTGTTTTATTGTCCAATCTTTCAGGGTTTGGCTGATATATTCGGGCCCATTGTCACAACGTAGAGCCAACGGTTTACCTCGCCATTCGATGATTTGTTCCAATGATCGAATAACTCGAGAGCTCGGCAATGAAAGGTCAACATCGACCCCCAACCCTTCGCGATTAAAATCATCAATAACATTGAAAGTACGGATACTACGACCATCACTCAAGGTATCGCTCATGAAATCCATTGACCAAACCTGATTAATCGCTTCAGAAACGCTTAGTGCTTCTGGCTTATCTCGTTTAATGCGACGTTTTGGTTTGATGCGTAAGTTCAACTCTAGTTCCTTATAAATGCGATAGACGCGCTTATGGTTCCAACCATAGCCTTTGATGTTACGAAGGTATAAAAAGCACAACCCAAAGCCCCAGCGCTTGTAAGTAGCCGTTAAACGAAGTAACCAATCGGCTATTTCAGTATTTTCACCGGATAGTTTGGCTTGATAGCGATAACAGGTTTCGCTGATACCAAAAGCACGGCAACTAACCCGTATAGAAGAACTAAATTCACTGTTGGCGCGTTGCGCCATCTCTCGACGATGAGATGGCTTTACCACTTTTTTTCAAGAGCTTCCTTTACCATTTCAGCCTTGAGCTTTTCTTCAGCATACATTTTTTTGAGCTGCCTGTTTTCATTCTCAAGCTCTTTCATTCGCTTCATTAATGAAGCATCCATACCGCCAAACTTAGACCGCCACTTATAAAACGTCGCATTACTCATGCCGTGTTCTCGGCATAAGTCTGAAACAGTTACCCCAGCTTCGTTTTGCTTCAAAATCGACAGAATTTGACTATCTGTATAACGTGATTTTTTCATAAAAAACTCCTTTATTTCATTATAAGAATTTTCTACTTAAAACTCCGGTTATTTATTGGGGGGATTACAAAGGCAGTTATAGGTATTTAAGGGTTTTGTCACGGGTATTAAATCGGTTTTGCAACGGCTACATTTGAATTTACTTTCATATAAAACCTGACCTTGATTATCAAATAGGCAGAATGAAAACCGAGTTGTCAAGGTGTTACATTTAGGGCAACCGAGCAAGGCTTCTTCACTAGTTGTAGATTGAATCGTGTTCTCATTGATGAGCTCTGTTACAGCTTTTTTGGCATTGCCGCGTGCGGACCTTTGAATATCTTTAGATTGGGTAGCATCATGCCACAGCCGACCGTTAGTTGTTGAGACCTACGGCAAGCCTCACTTTTGATTTCTAAAAGTTTTTCCATCGTATTAGTCCGTTTGAACTCCCTAATTCTCCATATAACTGTTAAATATCTTAGCCACAATATCATTCCTAGTTTAGGTGGATGAATTAACAACACTATTACAAAGCCACTTGAATCTCCGTGTTATTAATTATCAGAGGCGTCATCATTGATGCTCCCACTAGGGTAGTGCTGTGTCCCATTACCGCTATTAGTTGCGTCTGTAGATAAGTGCAAATGTAACATTCTGTAAGCGACAACAAGGCCCACAACAGGAACTATCCAGATCATAGCAATCATCAATGCTTTTTTACTTACTGAATATAAAGGAAATAGCATTGCTTCTTTGGTTGTGAATGCATTAACAACAGCTAAAATAAGCACAAATGTAAACAGTATGTAGTTACTTGTGATTTCCATTATGGAGTAATTACCTTTGGTATATAGCAGTTGAATTAACGAGAGCCCTTGTCCCGTTTACATTTTTAATGTGTTTGTCGCTTTCCATTGTTCTGGGTATTTTCCTAACAGGAAAGTTTTTATAGTAAAGCTAAAAGGCCAATCTGCGAAAAGCCTTAAAATCATAGCTAGCGGTATTAAGACGGCAATGTAAGAAGTAAAAATCACTAATGCTAGGAACACTATTACCACTCCTATAAATAGCCAGCCATTCTCTTGACATGTAATGCACTCATCCATTTCTATGTTGTAGTGATCGGCTGCCGCTTGCACTATGTAAGTTGTTTCCAAAAATGAGGCTCGTCGTTCCTCATTAATGAATATAAGAAACATTGGAGTCACTGTCATTAACGTAATCAGAAAAATAAGAGCTTTGTATTTTGTTTTAAGTTCGCTCATAGGTGACCCCTAACGCCTTGCTCATCAGCGACTAAGCGAAGGGCGTGCCTTTTTGCAAAGGCTAAAAGTGTGTGCAAGCCGAACACCCGTTGGGTCGATTTGTTAGATCTAGATACCACAGGTTTACTCATTACCTTCTATTGGTTTGCGTACAACCAAGACAAATAAAATGACTGTTACGGTGAAAATAACTAGAAAGCCAAATTGGTCGTAAACTAGGTTCCTACATCCAACTGTATTCCACAGCTCAATCCAACCACCTTGACAACTTTCAGGTGCGAGCGATGCAGAGGAGAATACCCATAGGAAGCCCCAGCTTGTTACAAGAAGCATCACAAAGGATGCGATTATAAGAATTGTCGAGACTGTCCTTGTCTTTTCCATTATTACTTACCGAATGTAACGACTGACATAAGAGGCGTGCAACCAATGTAGCGGGTTGTTCGTTCGAGTAGGAGTAGCGGGCAATTTGATGTGCTTGTTAGTTATGGAATACGCAGCAAGTACTAATGTTACGAAGAACGAATTAGCATGAGGAGTTTTTAAAGTGGTTTCTTTTACATCCATGTTTTTTTTACTCTATCCATTGAGCTTGTGAAACTACCTTACCTAAAAATGATATTGAATTAAAGATTTTAAGGTCGGAGGAGCATTTCGTATGGGGAGGACCCTAGAATAAAAGCGCTTTGAGGGTACTAACGTTTCAGCTAAAGGGCACGAGGCTTTTTTCGCGTTCATTTTTAGCGCCTTGTTAGGTGCATTTATAAATTTCTAAAAATATGGATGACAACATTCCAACAAACCAAGATGCAAAAGCACCAATGAAAAGAAGTATTCTATATTTTACCGACGCCTTATATTCCTGCGTTTCAAGATCTTCTAGGAATCTTTCACCATCAAGGGTAATGCCCATCCATGCTTGTATGATAAAACTACGATCCGCCATCATGTGTATTGACCCAGTGGCGTATCCTTTATCTATGAGTTGTTTTGCCTCTTTGAGATTTTCTTCCTGCGGCCCATTACGCAAAATATCAATATATGTAGAGCGCCAATTATCGTTGCTTTTGTTTTTTAGCATCTTTTTCATTATTAGCTTCCTTACTCCTTAACTTTGATGCCTTGTGACAAGCTCCTAACAGTTGAATTAACGAGACCTCCTGTCTCGTTATATATTTTTAGATTATTCATTGCTCTGAATTTCTGAGAAAAGCGCCTTTCTTCCATAGACCTTCATAGGTTTCCCCACCTGAGTATATAAACTTTCCTTTACCATGAAACACCCCATGAATAAATTCACCGATATATCTGTCTCCATTCGAATAAACTAACTCACCAGTGCCTTGCCAGAAGCCATCTTTATAATTACCAGTATATTTATTTCCATTTGGCATTATGGATGAACCGAAGCCACTATATGCTCCATTAATAAACCCAGTTTCAACAATAGTTCCGTTTGCGAATGTTAGCTTTCCTTTACCGTTATAGTGAAGCGGTTCCGCTCATTAGGACAGTAAAAGCCGTTAGTTAAGGAGTTATTTTC
>ERZ1027208.277-NODE-277-length-22431-cov-16.211432_pt1 | contig 22431 bp, 16 predicted proteins | sample MGYA00520867_ERZ1027208 | MGnify/ENA primary metagenome ERZ1027208 (study PRJEB33311, sample SAMEA4378413) | marine metagenome | biome: Marine biome; feature: Fjord; material: Water | collected 2014-07-20T08:00:00Z/2014-07-... | depth 75 m ...
TATAAAACGTTTGCACAGTTTACCTGCTTTATTAACCTCATGTGTATACCCCGCCAAATCTTAGGTATTACACCCCCTACCACCTTGTGAGTAGGGCCCCTCCCTCTAACGCAGTGGTCAGACTCTTACCTTGATATACATCAAGAGTGCATAGGGTTAAGCGGCCTTATAGTCGCAGGCGAACCAGCAATTACATTTATTTTGCCTGATATATAAGAGCAAAAGATTAAGGAGAGAAGAGTATGAGTCAATTTCTCGACCGGCTTCAGTTTTTCAAACGGAAGCAAGGCGAATTTGCGGATGGTCATGGCACCACCACAAACGAGGATCGCCAATGGGAAGATGGTTATCGCAAACGCTGGCAGCACGATAAAATTGTGCGCTCAACCCACGGTGTAAACTGTACGGGTTCGTGTAGCTGGAAGGTTTACGTTAAAGACGGCCTAATTACTTGGGAAACTCAGCAAACCGATTACCCACGTACTCGCCCTGACCTACCTAACCATGAACCACGGGGTTGCCCACGTGGTGCCAGCTATTCTTGGTATGTTTACAGCGCTAACCGTCTTAAGTATCCAAAAGTTCGTAAGTGCTTAATCAAGATGTACCGTGCAGCCAAGCTGCAACATCCTGATCCAGTTGATGCTTGGGCGTCTATTGTGACAGACCCCGTTAAATCTAAGGCTTATAAAGAAAGCCGCGGCATGGGCGGATTTGTTCGTGCTGACTGGACTGAAGTAAACGAGATCATTGCGGCAGCCAACGTCTATACGGCTAAAGAATTTGGTCCTGACCGTATTATGGGCTTCTCGCCAATTCCTGCCATGTCTATGGTGTCTTACGCGGCGGGCTCTCGTTACTTATCACTAATCGGTGGCCATTGTTTAAGCTTCTACGATTGGTATTGCGATTTACCACCAGCGTCTCCTCAAGTATGGGGCGAACAGACTGATGTGCCTGAATCGGCGGATTGGTATAACTCTAACTACATTATTGTTTGGGGCTCTAACGTGCCGCAAACCCGTACACCGGATGCTCACTTCTTAACGGAAGCGCGTTACAAGGGTACTAAAACATGTGTAATCACCTCTGATTACTCAGAAGCGTCTAAATTTGGTGATAACTGGTTAGCCCCTAAACAGGGTACCGATGCAGCATTAGCCATGGCATTTGGTCACGTGATCATTAAAGAATTCCACGTAGACAGCCAGCCTGAATACTTTGCTGAATACTTACGTGAAAAGTCCGACATGCCTAACTTGGTTATGCTAGACGAAAGCGATGGCGCTGCTTCTGGAAATAAAACGTACACTCAAGGCCGTTTCTTACGTGCTGCTGACTTGGCCGACAATCTTGGCGAAGACAACAACCCTGAATGGAAAACCATTGGCATTAACGAAGATAACAACCAGTTGGTTTCGCCAAACGGTTCTATCGGTTACCGCTGGGGCGAAAAAGGCAAGTGGAACACACTGCAACTAGACGGCAAAACAGGCAGCGACATTAAGCTTAAACTGAGCTTAAAAGAAGGCCATGACGAAATTGTTAGCGTTGGCTTCCCTTACTTTGCAACAGCTGAAAACGAACACGAACATAAATACTACGATCACACCGAGCATGATGAAATTCTACAGCGCAACATTCCTGTAAAACGCATCAAACTGGCTAACGGTGAAGAAGCGCTTGTTACAACTGTATTTGACTTAACCGTGGCCAACTACGGCGTTGATAACGGCTATGGCGGCGAAAACGTAGCATCTTCTTACGAAGATGACGTGCCTTACACGCCAGCATGGCAGCAACGTGTTACCGGTGTTGATCCTAAACTGGTTGTTCAAGTGGCGCGCGAATTCGCAAGCACAGCCGCAAAAACGCGCGGTCGCTCTATGGTGATTGTGGGTGCAGCATTGAACCATTGGTATCACATGGACATGAACTACCGTGGTCTGATCAACATGCTTATGTTGTGTGGTTGTGTGGGTCAGTCTGGTGGCGGTTGGGCTCACTATGTGGGTCAAGAGAAACTGCGTCCGCAAACCGGTTGGCAGCCTCTTGCATTTGGTCTGGATTGGCAGAAGCCACCACGCCACATGAACGGCACATCATTTTTCTATAACCATGCTAACCAATGGCGTTACGAAAAACTTTCTATGCAGGAAGTAATTTCGCCACTGGCTAACAAAGAAAAATGGTCGGGTTCTATTATCGATTTCAACACCCGCGCCGAACGCATGGGTTGGTTACCGTCTGCGCCGCAAATGGGCATGAACCCATTGCAGCTAACCAAAGACGCTAAAAAAGCCGGTATGTCTTCTGTTGACTATACCGTGCAGCAATTGAAATCAGGTGATTTGGAATTTGCTTGTCAGGACCCTGATGATCCTAAAAACCACCCACGTAACATGTTTATCTGGCGCTCGAACTTATTAGGCTCGTCCGGTAAGGGTCATGAATACATGCTGCGTCACTTGTTAGGCACCAAACACGGCCTAATGAATAAAGATTTGGGCGAGTCTAACGAGACAAAACCTGAAGATGTTAAATGGCATGATGCACCGGCTGAAGGCAAGCTAGACCTATTGGTGACGCTGGACTTCCGTATGTCCACTACTTGCCTGTACTCAGACATCGTTCTGCCGACAGCCACATGGTATGAAAAAGACGACATGAACACGTCTGACATGCACCCATTCATTCACCCTCTTTCTAAAGCGGCTGACCCGGCTTGGGAAGCGCGTTCGGATTGGGACATCTTTAAAGGCATCGCCAAACAATTCTCAGCGGCTTGTGAAGGACACCTTGGTGTCGAAACAGATCTTGTTTCACTACCAACCCTACATGACACCCCTGCTGAATTGTCTAACCCATACGGCGAAGTAAAAGCTTGGTGGAAAGGCGAGTGTGATTTGATACCTGGTCAAACCGCTCCTAAATTCATCGAAGTTGAACGTCACTACCCTGACACCTACGAACGCTTCACCTCGCTTGGTCCACTATTGGATTCACAAGGTAACGGCGGCAAAGGTATCAGCTGGAATACCGATGATGAGATCGCACTACTGGGCGAGCTTAACTACAAAAAACTAGACGGCGTTGCAAAAGGCCGTCCAAACATTGATAGCGCAATTGATGCGGCCGAAGTGATTCTTGCTCTTGCACCAGAAACAAATGGCGCGGTAGCGGTTAAAGCATGGGAAGCACTGGGTGAATTCACCGGTATCGATCACACCCATTTAGCCAAGCCTAAGCAAGATGAGAAAATTCGCTTCCGCGATATTCAAGCGCAACCGCGTAAGATTATTTCTTCTCCAACTTGGTCTGGTCTAGAAGACGAACACGTGTCTTACAACGCTGGTTACACCAACGTGCATGAAGACATTCCTTGGAGAACACTGACAGGTCGTCAACAGTTCTATATGGATCACGAGTGGATGCGTGACTTTGGTGAAAACCATGTGTCGTACAAGCCACCAATCAACTTAAAAACTGTTCAGCCAATCATGAACGAGAAGTCGAATGGTAATACCGAGATTGTATTGAACTGGATTACACCACACCAAAAATGGGGCATTCACTCAACTTACTCTGACAACTTGTTAATGCTGACACTTTCACGTGGTGGCCCAATTATTTGGATCAGTGAAGTCGATGCAGAAAAAGCAGGTATTGAAGATAACGATTGGATCGAAGCGTTTAACGTGAACGGCGCAGTGGCTGCCCGTGCGGTTGTATCGCAACGTGTACCAGAAGGTATGAGCATGATGTACCACGCACAAGAACGTATTGTGAATGTGCCTGGCGCTGAAACCACACAAACACGTGGTGGTATCCATAACTCGGTAACACGCGCCGTTATGAAACCAACACACATGATCGGCAGTTACGCTCAGCAATCATACGGCTTTAACTACTACGGAACAGTTGGTTGTAACCGCGACGAATTTGTAGTGGTACGTAAGATGAGCAAAGTCGATTGGTTAGATGGCGAAGAGCATAAGGCTGAGGAGAAGTAATATGAAATTACGTGCACAAATTGGCATGGTCCTCAACCTTGATAAATGTATCGGTTGTCACACATGCTCTATCACTTGTAAAAACGTATGGACCTCTCGTGAAGGGGTTGAATACGCTTGGTTCAACAACGTTGAAACAAAACCGGGTATTGGTTTTCCGAAAGAATGGGAAAACCAAGAAAAATGGAAAGGTGGCTGGGAAGTTAAAAACGGAAAACTGCAACCTAAAATTGGTGGCAAACACCGCATTTTAGCCAACATTTTTGCTAACCCTGATCTACCTGAAATTGATGACTACTACGAGCCTTTCGATTTTGATTACCAACACCTGCATACAGCTGGTGAAAGCAAACACCAGCCTGTTGCTCGTCCGCGTTCTTTGATCAGCGGCAAGCGCATGGAGAAAATCGAATGGGGTCCAAACTGGGAAGAGATTCTTGGTACGGAATTCAAAAAACGTAAAAAAGATAAAAACTTCGACAACATGCAAACTGACATGTTGGGACAGTTCGAAAATACGTTCATGATGTACTTGCCACGTTTATGTGAGCACTGCCTAAACCCTACGTGTGCTGCATCTTGCCCAAGTGGCGCGATCTACAAACGTGAAGAAGACGGTATCGTACTGATCGACCAAGACAAATGTCGTGGCTGGAGAATGTGTGTATCAGCTTGCCCGTACAAAAAAATCTACTACAACTGGAAAACAGGTAAGTCAGAAAAATGTTTATTCTGCTACCCACGTATCGAAGCGGGTCAGCCAACAATTTGTTCTGAGACGTGTGTTGGTCGTATCCGTTACCTAGGTGTACTACTTTACGATGCAGATAAAATTCAAGAAGTGGCTAAAACACCGAATGAAAAAGATTTGTACCAAGCGCAATGCGATATGTTTTTGGATCCTAACGATCCAGCGGTTATTGCAGAAGCACGTAAAGAAGGCATTCCACAAAATTGGATCGATGCAGCACAAGCTTCACCGGTTTATAAAATGGCAATGGAATGGAAAGTGGCGCTGCCGCTTCACCCTGAATATCGTACGCTGCCAATGGTTTGGTATGTGCCACCATTAAGCCCAATCCAAAATGCGGTTGAAGCTGGCGGCGTTGGCATGAACGGTGAAATCCCTGATCTTAAGTCTTTGCGTATTCCGCTTAAGTACTTGGCTAACTTACTAACAGCCGGTGATGAAGCCCCTGTTGTTCGTGCGCTAGAACGTATGATCGCCATGCGTGCATACAAACGTGCTGAAAACGTAGACCAAGTTGAAGACTTACAAGTTCTAAAAGACGTGGGCATTACTCAGAAACAAGTTGAAGAAATGTACCGCTACATGGCATTGGCAAACTACGAAGATCGCTTTGTTGTACCGTCAAGCCATAAAGCTTACGCCGAAGAAACATTTGGTGAAGCCCATGATGCAAAAAGCGGTTGTGGTTTCAGCTTTGGTAACGGTTGCTCAACAGGTACTGACGATCTAAACCTTTTTGGCGCTAAAAAGCAGACAACCAAAGTTGTGAAGCCTGCGACTTTTAGTTCTGACATAAACAACGAAGTATAGGAGAGCATGATGCAAATATTTAAAGTGATCTCCGCACTTATGGACTACCCCCAGGAGGGGGTGGCTCAGAACAAAGATGAACTTAAAAACATCATTGCTTCTGACATCTCATTAAGTGACGAATGCAAAACGTCTATGACAGCGTTCTTAGAAGAACAATGTGCAATGGACTTACTTGATTGGCAAAGTGATTACGATGCGTTATTTGAACGTGGCCGTAACCTATCACTTTTGTTGTTTGAACACGTGCATGGCGAAAGCCGTGACCGTGGCCAAGCCATGGTTGATTTGATTGCACAGTATAAAGAAGCGGGCTTAGCGTTAGATCAAAAAGAATTGCCGGATTACATTCCGTTATTTCTTGAGTTCTTATCGACACAAGATCGCGAAAATGCAAAAGCATGGTTAATGGATGTAAGCCACATTCTAGCCGTACTTTCTACTCGACTTGAAGAACGTGAAAGTGGCTACGCCAGTTTGTTTAACGCCCTACTAGAAATTAGCCAAGCGTCTGTTGATATGGCAGAAATTCGCGAAGCGGTTGCTAAAGAAGAACGTGACGATACAAACGAAGCCATTGATAAAGTTTGGGAAGATGAAGCCGTAACCTTTGGTGGCAATGCTACTGACGGCGGTGGCTGCCCAAGCAGCTCAACTGACGGCAAACCAACTTCTAAACAAAGTCGCATCGACGAAATGCCGGTGAATATCATGAACCCAGCGAGTATGCATCCTGAAAAAATGGATAAGACTCACTCACAGCCACAGCCATAGGAGAAAATTATGGACTACTTAAATAATGTGTTGTTCGGAATTTATCCTTACATTGCGCTAGCGGTTTTTGTGCTGGGAAGTTTGATTCGCTATGACCGCGATCAATACAGCTGGAAAACGGGTTCAAGCCAAATGCTAGAAAGCAAAATGCTACGTAAAGGCAGCATGCCTTTTCACGTTGGCATCATTGCGGTATTAGCCGGTCACTTTGTGGGCCTACTTACGCCTCACCAAGTTTGGGATTTTTTACACGTAACCGCGCCAATGAAGCAAGTATTTGCCATGGCAATGGGCGGATTTTTTGGACTGGTTTGTTTTTACGGCCTAACCATTCTAATCATTCGTCGCTTCACAAATGACCGTGTTAAAGCATCTAGTTCAACCATGGATAACTTGATTCTTGTATTAATTTACATTCAATTAATCATGGGCCTTATCAGTATTTTTGTTTCAACCGGTCACATGGACGGCGCTGAAATGTTGAAACTGATGAGCTGGGCTCAAAACCTGGTGACATTCCAAGGTTCTGATGCAGCCGCTGCCATGGCTGATGTTCATATCATCTTCAAATTACATATTCTACTTGGTATGTCTTTGTTCTTGATATTCCCATTCAGTCGATTAGTACACGTATGGAGCGTTCCGGTTAAATATTTCCGCCGTAACTATCAGATTGTTCGTGTTAAAAACGACCGTAATGTAAGAAAAGGTTAATACGATTAAGAGCAGGTGGAAGTAAATACTTCCGCCAATCCTTAACCTAGCCAGATCGAGCATATTAAGAACGATCAAAATGTAAAAAAAGGTTAATACCTAACAAGCTTGCATGCTCCAGGCGCAAGCTACGTACCTACATCCATGTAGGCAAACCAATTGCCCTACGGGGCAATTCATTAAGAACCGTTTAATTATGGTGCTTAATGGTTCGCAGCGGGTGATGGACTTGAGGCCTCTTGTGCCATCACCCACTTTTCAACCTTAGTTGACTGCGAACATTATTATTTACTGCGAACACATTTACAGAGGATATTATTATGTCAGCCATCGAATTTAATCCCGCTGATCTACAAGCTGCACAAGCCAATACAAATAATGAACAGTCAATTGAAATAACAAGCATCAATACCGATCAAAACCCTGACATTTATATCAACGGGGTAAATATTACCGAATCGGATGTTTTACAAGAAATGCAATACCACCCAGCCACCGATCAACGTAACGCCATGATTGTTGCCGCTGAATCATTGATCATTACCGAATTATTTAAACAGCGCTGCCTAGCGTTGGGGTTAATAAAAGAAGACGAGAAACACACTGAAGACGAGTTGTGTGAAATGCTGGTCACTCAAGAAGTTAACCTGCCTCGTACCAGTGATGACGAATGCGAACGTTATTACGAAGCCAATATGGAGCGCTTTTGCACATCACCACTACTAGAAGTTGACCACATTCTAATTGCTGCAGATAAAGAAGACTTGGATCAGCGCGCTGAAGCCAAAGAGCTATCTGAAGGCATTCTAGAGCTGATTAAGCAAAAGCCTCATACCTTTGCAGAAATGGCCATGAAACATTCCATGTGTCCATCTAAAGAACACGGCGGATCATTAGGACAGATATCGAAAGGCCAAACGGTTCGAGAGTTTGAAAAAGTATTATTTTTATCTGAAGAAGGCTTGTTGCCAAGCGTCATCGAATCCCGCTACGGATATCACATAGCCAACATTAACCGAAAAGTAGATGGCCAACAAATGCCCCTTGAGCATGTTGAGTCTAAAATTAAAGTCTACCTAGATGAAAAAGTGCGTCGCAAAGCCATTGCTCAATATATTGAGCTATTGATTTCTGATGCCGACATCAAAGGATTTGAATTTGATGTGACCAATTCTCCATTGGTTCAGTAATTCATACATCCTTTGTGGGAGGGTGCTTGCACGCGACATATTACAAATATTGTCGCGTGCAAGCACCCTCCCACATATCATAGATCACCACAAATAATGTTAATCATCATTCGCCGTAAAGTAGGAACTCACCCACCATGAGCATGCAAGATTTAATGCTGCGCAATAAAGAATGGGCTGACAAACAAAAAGACATTGACCCAGAATTTTTCCACCGCCTTAGCCTCCAGCAAAACCCTGAATACCTTTGGATAGGTTGCAGTGACTCTCGTGTTCCTGCCAATCAAGTGGTTGGATTAGATCCTGGCGAATTATTTGTGCACCGAAATATTGCCAACGTAGTTTTGCACACCGATTTCAACTGCTTGTCTGTATTGCAGTTTGCGGTAGAAGTTTTAAAAGTGAAACACGTAATCGTATGCGGCCATTATGGCTGTGGTGGTGTGAAAGCAGCACTAGGCAATACTGAATATGGTTTAGTGGATAACTGGTTACGTCATATTAAAGACATTTACGTACAGCATAAAGACGAAGTCGATGGGCTGCGCTTTGAGCAACAACGCATTAATCGCTTATGCGAACTGAATGTTATGGAGCAGGTGAATAACCTCACCAAGACTAAAATCGTACAACATGCATGGGACAGAGGACAAGAACTGGCCATTCATGGGGTTATATATTCCATTGCTGATGGCTTACTAAAAGAATTGAATATCAATGCCATTGATACTAAAGGTATCGATCCAATATTTAAAATGGACATCAAAAATAACTAATCCCAATTAGGCATCACATTAAATAGTCAGAAATAGACTTATCCCAATTAAATACCCTGTGCGCGATACCTGCGCGCCTGAATTTAACCACATAGAATCTAACAAATTAATGCGACATCCGTACGAGTCGCACCCTGTGCGCGATACCAGCGACCTAAATTTAACCACAAAGAAACGACAGTAAATAATCCAATTAGATTCCTCGCCATCAAGGCTCAGCGATTACAATTGAAATTTTGGTATCGCGCACAGGGTGCGACTCCTACGAAAATCAATTCTAATACCCATATATATTGACCAATGGATCATAAATAAGGATATCCACAAATTTTCTTCGCTAATCAGGTAGTGCATATGAAGTAACTGTAACTGGCATAAACACGTAAAAAAAGACTATAAAACACATATCACAATATATAATCCAACCCAAAGATGTTAGTATACCGTGGCAAAAAACGTCATAATCAGGTAACGCAACCTAATTCGTAGTCGTTAATCTTTATGGTTATATTGTGCAGCTAAAACTATTACTACTAACTGTTTTAATTACATCCATTGCCTTCAGTAATATGGAGGCCATGCACCATGATATGGCAATTAATTCTGAAATAATTGAGTGCACTCTTGATCCTGTAGAAGAAAGTAAACACAAAGATCCTTTAATCTCAGAATCTCACTCGTACCCTACTTCTGATTTCGCTTTGCTTCATCTATTTTACGCACAAACAGATTCATTCTCTTACCTATCACTTTTACACCGCTTATCTTCACAACCTCAAGCACCACCCTTTCTAGCATAACGTTTAAAAAATACTTATATAATTTGGCACGATTTAGTCTGGCCATGTTTATTACATATTAATACCGTAATTGCTTTAGGATTGACCTTGAAACCCTTTATTACCTTTTTACTTTTTTTGTGCGGCGCCATGCCGGCTATGGCATCCAGTGATGCCAGTTTAAATATGACCTCTTCCTCACTGGGGATGGTCGCCTTAGTTATCTTTGTGATTGCCTATGGCTTTGTGATCGCAGAAGAATTCATCCATTTAAGAAAATCTAAGCCCGTCATGCTGGCTGCAGGCCTGATTTGGATACTTACTGCGATACTGGCTAAAACCGTTGATAATGGATCGGAAGTCATTGACCAAGCCATCTCTCATAACTTATTAGAGTTTTCATCCCTATTATTATTTTTATTAACCGCTATGGTCTATGTAAACGCCATGACCGAACGCAATGTATTTGAATCATTAAGAGCATGGTTAATAAAACGTAATTACAGTTACAAGCAACTGTTTTGGATTACCGGATTTTTAGCCTTCTTTATTTCACCCATTGCTGACAACTTAACCACAGCCTTAATTATGGGCGCGGTTGTATTAGCCGTCGGATCTGACAAACCTAAATTTGTAGGTGTGGCATTTGTAAACATTGTTGTGGCATCTAATGCAGGCGGAGCATTTAGTCCGTTTGGTGATATCACAACGCTAATGGTTTGGCAGTCGGGGCATGTGAGCTTTTTTGAATTCTTTAACTTATTCATTCCTTCATTAATCAACTTTTTAATTCCCGCATTTTTCATGAGCCTAGCCATACCTAAAGACACGCCTGCCAGCCCAGAGCAGTTTGTAACAATGAAACCTGGTGGTTTAACGGTTTGTTTCTTATTTATTTGCACCATTATTACCGCCGTGTCATTCGAACAGCTTCTTCATCTCCCACCCTTTTTAGGCATGATGATGGGATTGTCTTACTTATTCTTTTTTGCGTACTACTTAAAATTGAAAGATCGTAAAGAATTCGAATCCGTGACGGAATTCAATATATTCTCTGAAGTATCAAAAGCCGAGTGGGATACCTTGTTATTCTTTTTTGGTGTGATTTTTTGTGTGGGCGGTTTAGCCACTATAGGCTACCTTGGCTACGTATCACATTTTCTTTACGATGGATTAGGCCCAAGCAATGCCAATATCATTGCAGGGGTTGTGTCGGCCATTGTTGATAATATTCCCGTGATGTTTGCAATATTGACCATGAACTATGAAATGGACACCTACCAATGGTTACTGGTGACCATGACTGCCGGTGTAGGTGGTAGCTTACTGTCGGTAGGTTCTGCTGCGGGTGTTGCATTAATGGGACAATCAAAAGGCTTGTATACTTTTTTCAGTCACATGAAGTGGAGCTGGGCCATTGCCCTAGGCTACGCTGCCAGTATTTATGCTCACTACCTTTTGAATGGTTAACATTTATATGACTGTACAGTTCTTAACTTATCATTAAAGGTATTCTATATTTTGTCATAAGGTCCATTAGCCTTCTAAGGTTAATGGACCATTATAAAACTCTCTGGTTAATTTTCGAATATCCCTCCTACTCCAGTCATTCACAGCAATCAACTTTCATCTATTACGCAAAACATCTAATTTACCTAATACTTCTGATCACATATTCAGCACATCTAATACAACTAACCGAATGGTTAATAGCTTGTAACCTGCTAGCATAACTGCGCTTTTACTAACCAATAAGGAAATCACATGAACTTCAAAAGAATAGCCAGTATTTCATTGCTAGTGCTAACAAGCTTGGTATCACAAGCAGAAACGTTAACCTTCGAAACAACAAATAGCTTACTAGGGTATAACTCTGTCTATCCAAGCTTAGACTTAAATGGCAATACTGAAATTAAGCTTCGTATCGAACAAAAAAATATTGAAGGCACTCCTGAATTCGAATCAGCGGTTACAAAAGCAGAGTTTAAATTTGAACATGCGAATGACTTAACGGTTTACAACTTTTCAAAAGTAGCGGGGACACATGATCTTTATCGCGCGATTGTCACCAGCCCTTGGGTATTTAAAAAACTTTTGGTGGAAATTAGAGCCAATCAATTTGTACACAATGAGATTATTGACCTTCAAATTTTTGTAGTTGAAGATTATTCTGATATCAACAACCTAGAGCAGGCACAAGGAACACCGCTATTAACAGGAGGCGCCACACTTAACGATGTGTCACCAAAAAGAATGGTTGATTACCTAAGAACCACTTACTTAGATAAATCATTAACACTTAGATTATATGACAAGACTTTAGGGGATACTGTTCAACTGCAAGCGGAGTGGATGGGTCACGGAACAAAGATAATTACAATGAATGCTCCAACCTATCCTAACAATAAACCGGTGGCCTTGTTATCAGAAGTAAATGGAGAAGAACAATTTATCACCGTTCGATTGAATGATGGATTTTCGGATATAGAGTCAGCACCTGAAAGCTTGCATTTCTTGTTAGAGCAAGGGTTCGGCCCTTTGCCTCTACCTATCGCTCCTTAGTGGAGTAATTAGGTAAGATAATAATTGATTACAATCCACCTAAAAAAAGGGAAGACATATGTCTTCCCTTTTTTTATCGCTACCTTTTTCAAGGTCACCATTCAATTTTTACTTAAGTAAGAATTTCCATAACGGACGCAACAACCATAGGCACAAGAATACAATTGAAGGCACACGTTTCTTTTTACTCCAAAGAAACTTGAATTGCTCACGTAAAAAGTCAGCCCCTAAAAAACGATCAGCCAGTTCGACTGATTCACGGGCATTAACCGCTTTGAGTTCTGACAATTCACTGCCACCAAGAAATACACGACCTCGTCCAGCTGCGGCCCATTCTTGAGCAATCTTTTGTGCTTCGTCTTGAAGCTGATCTTTTGGTGCTACCCATTGAACTAAACCTGCTTTCAGTGCTTCTTCAGCAGTCGGTTTCCAACCTTCATTGCCCAGCATGCGTTGAGCATTCTCTTCGCCCATGATTCTTGCAAAATGAATGCTTGAACAGCCTTCAGGGGTAATGCCTAAGGCCGCAAAAGGGGTTAAGAACGTTGATGTGTCTGAAGCGATGATACCGTCGCATAAGGTCGCTGAAGTTACGCTGGCGCCAATGGCTGGGCCATTTGTTGCAATTAAGATTGGCTTAGGGAAATCAAGAAACATTTCAAACAAGCTTTGATTGTGGTCAACAATCAAGCCATGCAGCTTTTTAGGGGCCATAAGCTTGATAGTGCCGCCTAAATTTACACCTGCAGAATAGTAGTTACCTGTACCCGTAAAAATCACGGCTTTAGTGTCTGCATCTTGAGCGGCTTTTTCAAATGCGCTTGAAAACGCTTCCATCATCTCGTTTGTCCAGCCATTTAACTTCTTAGGCTTGTTCATCAAGATGGTTAACACACCCTCTTTTAAAGAGGTTTGAACGTAATCAGCAGCGGTATCAGGTAGGTTTAGGTAGTTCACAAATTGAGACTCTATTAGCAATATGGGGGGATTATTGCCGATTTTGAACCATAGAACCAGAGCAATATTGAACTGAATGATTGACCAAACTCTCCATTTTTAGCAAGACTTAGGCTGCTACGTATCTTTGATAAGCGACTTATTATTGATTAAACAGGTAGCCGCCACGGCGGTGACTTTCTATTCTCCCCTGCGGTATAAATACAAATTTCATTCCCAGCTGGATCCAATAAACGAGACTCATGCCATAGCCATGGCTCTTTTGCAGGCTCTTGAGTAAATATAATGCCTATAGACTTAAGATCAGTGACAACTTGCACCACATCGCTTACTTCAAAGTAAATCACAGTGTTTGAGGGTTTGTGACTAGCGGTTAGGTGAACTGACAAAGTTGAATTTCCTTTAGGAAGCTCAAACCTCGCATAGTGTGTATCTTCAACTATCAGTATCAAGCCTATCTTTTGATAAAACAAAATGGATTCTGAAATATTGTTTGATTGAACGGTAACTTGATTAAGATCCATCTATACCTCTGGAGCGTTCGCTGGTTTATAGTATTTTATGATCACTTGTTCGTTAAAAACCTGGTTTTGACAACATTATCCAACCTTTTCATTCAATGACTATACGGTGTTAATACATTAAATCATTGCATATTTTGCTAAACATTTAATTTTAACTCGTAGCACCGCCGTGCTATAACTGACCCCTGTATAAAAATAACAAAATAAGCATCTAGGAATATCCATGGCCAATGCACTTATGCCGTATATCACTAAAGCTATATCAAGTGATGGCCTTAAAAACTTCAGGCGCACAACTGCCAAATTACAACGTAAGGTGAAAGGCAACCATCCCACCTTAGACATTTTTTTACGCCTTGATGACCCTTATAGCTATTTACTGATTCAAGTTATCGATCGCTTTCTATCACGATTCAACGTAGACGCTAAATTCCATACCGTATTAGAACTGCAAGAGAGCATGTTTCCAGCCATGGAAATGTGGTATCAAAATGCCAGTCATGATGCATTCCATTTGGCAGAGCTGTACAACTTGGATTTTCCAAATGAAGATACCGTATTAAAAGATCGCGCCTTGCTGGAGCGTGGTACGGCTGAATTATTAAAAGCAGAATTACACAGTGAGAATCAGTCTAGCTTTATATCTACTGCCAAAAAAATATTTCAACAAGCATGGCAGAGACCTCAGGCCCAGGCAGATGCATCACTGGAAGATGCAATGGCCGATCAATCTATAAAAGATCAGTTATTAAAAAACCAGACACTGCAAAAAAAGAAGGGCCATTACTTTGGTGCCATGATCAATTTTGAAAGCGAATGGTATTGGGGGCTAGATAGACTAGACCATTTAGAAACCCGATTAATTGAGCAAGGTCTTGCGATTAATGCAGATGAAACGGTCGAGTTTAATCTCACTTACAAAGACTTTTGCAAGCAAGGCCATCCACCAGCCATAAAAACTGAAACCGGTACCGACTTAAGAATAGACAAGACAAAACCGCTGACTATATTCTGGTCTGCCCGCAGTCCTTATTCTTACATTGGTTTAGAACGCGCTGTTAAACTCTGTGAACATTATGATGTTCCGCTTAATATCAAACCGGTTTTGCCCATGATGATGCGAGGCATGAATGTGCCTACTGTTAAAAAAATGTATATCTTTTTAGACACCAAGCGAGAAGCCAAAAAACTGGGCTTACCTTACGGCTTTGTTGCAGACCCATTAGGGCCAGCGGTTGAACGCTGTTATGCACTTTTAAACTACGCTCGCAGCGAGAATAAGCTGCAAGCATTCTTATTAAGTTTTGCCCGGGCCGTGAACACACAAGGCATACGGGCTGAAAAAGATGCAGGTATGCAAACAATAGTTGAGCGTTGTGGATTAAATTGGGACATTGCAAACAGTCAGATTAAGAATACATTCTGGAAAAAAGAAGTGAATAACAATTTAGATGAGATGTATCAGCAAGGTTGCTGGGGCGTGCCTAGCTTTTGTTATGACGGCCATACATTCTGGGGGCAAGATCGAATTGGGATGATTGAGCAGTTAATTTTAAATAATGGCTAGCAAGACATGATAAATAATTCGTAGGAGTCGCACTTTGTCAGTGTGCCCCGTGAGCACAGCGAATGCTTTGGGTAGCGCGATACCCGTAATCTCATTTATTCACATTGAAACGATGTTAGAAAATCCAATTGGACAATTCACCATCATTTCCCTGCGGTTTTAATTTGGATTTTGGTATCGCGCACAGGGTGCGACTCCTACGATGTTTCAATCAGATATAAATTAGATTATTCACCATCATTGCTCAGCGGTTTAAACTTGGGCTTTGGTATCGCGCACAAAGTGCGACTCCTACGATGGTTCAATCGGATATAAATTGGGTTATTCACCGTCATTGCCCAGCGGTTTGAATTTGGATTTTGATATCGCGCTACCCAAAGCATTCGCTGTGCTCACGGGGCACACTGACAGGGTGCGACTCCTACGATGTTTCAATCAGATATAAATTCGATTTAATAATTCGGTGAACATCGGCCTAGGCATTAACGCTTCATTTAATAGAAATGGATATTTCTACTTCGTTAGCGCTTTTATAACATTCAAAATCCGTTGTATAAGCGCGGGTATGCTCGCAGTTATCCGCTGAAAAATGATTCCAAACCTCGGCCCATAAATCAATGACCGCTTGTGGCATTTTTCCCGTTGCTGAAAAGGTTAAATATTGGCCAGGTTCAATTGACAGGTCCCGTGTGCCAGACAACTCTTGTAACGCTTTTGAATCCGAACACGCAAATACATCAAACATTCCGCTGTGGTCTGTTTCATAATTACAGTAAACACCATAAGCCAACGAATCAGCCCTTAGCTTAGAGGCCGCTTGAGAATAAAAAATATCCCAAAGCTGCCCAATCTTGGCCGTTGATGGATTGCTTTCATCTTCATTTTTGGTTCGAGTACTGAAGCCAACCACATCGAATCCAGAAACTGTTCGGTTTTCCATAACATGCCTAATTATAATTCTTATAACCTGATACTACATGATTTATAAAATTATGTGAGCGACATTTTAAATGCACTACGTATCAATTAGTCGTATAAATACACGTCAATTTGACTATTTATTCACCTTCAAACCGACTCATGTGGCATACCCACATTGAATCACTAAAACACTGTATCGAATCAAGTCTTCTATTCTGCTCTTTGCTACTATGAACCCATATTGATTTAGGAGTTTGCCATGATTCGCTCAGCTTTCTTTTCTGTAGGATTTAGGCCCTTTTTTGCATCGGGTATATTGTTTTCTGCATTGGCGTTATTTGTTTGGGCGGCCTTTTGGCAACTAGACACTCAGGCCACGGTCCTTACACACTTTAATACCGTGGGCGGTTTTTTATTCTGGCATCCCCACGAGCTTATTATGGGATTTGCCCTAGCCATAATAATGGGGTTTTTATTAACCGCCGCGCGAAATTGGACCGGTTTAGAAACGGCCCCACCCATTGGCTTATTTATATTATGGGCCCTGTGGCTATTTGCTCGCTGGGTAATGGCCTACGGTAATGAGCTGCCATTTTTGGTGATTCTAACGTCTCAGATTGCGGCTCCCTTACTAGCCGCCGTATTTATTGCACGCCCCATTATTCAAAAGCGCATGTGGCGTAATATATTCGCCCCTGTGATATTGCTGATATTTGCTTTGTTTGACTGCACCTTGTTATACCAGGTGAACAACCATGGTGTCATTCCTAGCCCGCTATTGCATGCAAACGTGCTGTTAATCTTGCTCATGATCAGCATGATTGGTGGCCGTGTGATCCCTATGTTTATTGCAAACAAGCTGGGCATTCAAAAACCCAATGAACCCCAGTCTGTATTTTTAACCGCAATTTTACCTCTGGTTGTCTTAATGATTACTTATGTATTAGCGGATGACTTTTCTTCGACTGATCGTTTCACTCGCATTGTGACCATATGCTGTGCCGCTCTATTATTTGTATCACACACCCTACGTTTGATTACTTGGCACCATAAAGGCATCTGGAAGCAACCCATGCTTTGGTCTCTTTGGTTATTTTATGCCGCCTTGCCTCTTGGGTTTTTAGTATTAGCCTTGGCACCCATTTTAGAAAACTGGGTTCATCTAGGATCAATACCTATACACATACTGGCCATTGGCGGGATTGCAGGTTTGATTCTATCCATGGTGTCTCGTGTGAGCCTAGGTCATACCGGACGAGTGATAGTGCATGACAAGGTGATTGTTGGGGCCTTTGCATTATTAATCGCCAGCCTATTGGTGCGTACTCTATTCATTGCGGTGCTGGGTTTGAGCAGCCAGTTAATTATGCTGAGTGCGCTATTGGCTGCCAGCAGTTGCTTGTTAATCTTTGTGCGCTTTATTGTTACCTGGCTAACTCCACGACCAAATAGTAAGTAATCACTTCTACCCCACCCATTATAAAAGGCCTTCTATACAGGAAGGCCTTGGCTTTAGCCCTCTGATCACACCTGCCTTCATCGCTTACTCATAACCCATACTTAAAGGTCATTCTTCTGAGTATTTGTTACGGGCTTTATGCATATTATCTGAGGCATTCTTCGATACATCTTATTTTCCAACTGATCCATAACAACCTCAATATCGAATGGCTAGACCGCTTACATCTAAGCGCGATGCGGGCTTACAGCCATTCATTACTACAAGCTATAACCACAACAAGTAAACTTAATCTTGTTCACAGCTAAATTATTAAATCAATAACCTTCATATCTATTCTTTTGTTCAATATACGCAACAATCATTTGCGTAAATTTCACATGCAGTTTTCATGTTTGAAGCCTATTATGGCGGCAATTTTAGACTAGGGATGAATTATGAAACGCTTAAATAGCCTATTTAAAGCCGGATCCATTGCACTGCTTGCCATGCTTTCAGCCGGTGCCATTGCGCAAGGTGGCTTACCTGCCGAGGTGATTAAGGTTCAGCCTGAAACCCTTTATCGCACCATTAATTCAATTGGCAACTTAAAAGCCAACCAATCTGTTGTGCTATCACCAGAAGTGTCTGGCCGCATTAAAGCCATTGGCTTTGAAGACGGTACCCAAGTAGATAGACAAGCCACATTATTCCAGCTAGATAACAGCACCCAAAAAGCGCTATTAAATGAAGCCCGTGCTCGTGTGAAACTGAGCAACACAGAATACAAGCGCATGAAAAAACTGTTTAAACAGAAGGTAGCCAGCGAAACCGATTTAGACTCGTCCGCGGCAAACGTCAGTATTAATCAGTCACAAGCTGAATACGCTGAAGCCCAGCTAGATAAACTGACCATTAAAGCCCCGTTCAAAGGCATGATTGGTTTGCATGACCTAGGTGTTGGCGATTACGTAAATGCTGGGCAAGACCTTGTTCGACTGGTTGAACTCAACACATTAAAGTTTGATTTTGCATTACCTGAAACCTACCTAAGCCAAGTTAAACTAGGGCAAAACATTACAATCAGCACCCCTGCTTTTCCAGGTAAAACATACCAGGGTGTTGTGTCTGCCATTGCCCCTGCTTTAAATGAAGAAACACGCAGCCTAATGGTAAGAGCCGTGATCCAAAATGCTTCCCTAGAATTACGCCCTGGTTTATTTGCCAATGTGATTTTAGAAGTCAGCAAAAATAACAACGCCATCTTAGTACCCGAACAAGCTTTGATTCCACAGGGTCAGCAATACCATGTCATGAAAGTGGTTGAAGGCAAAGTGGTTCAAGTACCCGTTACCATTGGCCAACGCAGAAAAGCCGAAGTTGAATTGGTGTCAGGTGTGAGTGCAGGTGATGTTGTGATTATCGCTGGCCAAATGAAGTTACGTTCAGGCGCACCGGTTACGCCCTTGTTTCCAGAAATGCTGCAAGCAAGTAATCAGTAGGGGGACACATGAATCTTTCTGATATAAGTATTAAACGCCCTGTATTTGCCTCGGTATTAAACATACTGGTGGTATTACTGGGTGTCATTGCCTTTGAACGTTTAACCGTTCGCGAATACCCAAACATTGATGTGCCTGTTGTCACCGTTGAGACGGCCTATATCGGTGCCAATGCATCGATTATGGAATCTCAAGTTGCACAAATTTTAGAAGACTCGTTATCCGGTGTCGAAGGCATTGACTATTTGGTTTCTAAAAACAGTTCTGAGAAATCTCAGATCACGGTTTACTTTAAACTAGACCGTAATGCAGACAGCGCTGCCAACGACGTTCGTGATCGTGTGGGCCGTGTGCGAGGACAATTACCTTCTGGTATTGAAGAACCCATCGTATCGAAAGTTGAAGCCGATGCTCAACCCATTATATGGATGGCATTTTCAAGTGATCGACATTCTGCATTAGACGTAACCGAATACGCAGACCGACAAGTAAAAGATCCGTTACAAACGGTTCCTGGTGTTGCCAATGTGATTCTTGCAGGTGAGCGTGAATACGCCATGCGCATCTGGTTAGACAGCAATAAAATGGCCGCCTACAACGTGACTGCACAAGAAGTTGAATTGGCATTGCGCCAACAAAACATTGAAGTGCCTGCGGGTCGAATTGAAAGTACCGAACGTGAATTTACCGTTTTAACGCAAACCGATTTGAACCGTGAAGTTGAATTCGAAAACATTATTATCCGCAAGAATAATAATTATTTGGTTCGTCTTAAAGATGTGGCACGGGTTGAACAAGGTGCCAAAAGTGAACGAGTGATATCACGCTTTAATCAAAAAGGTGCGGTTGCACTGGGTGTGGTTAAACAATCTACCGCTAACCCTCTTTCGGTAAGCGACGGCATTCAAGGGCGCTTACCTGATATTCGTGCGGCATTACCTGAAGGCATGAAAGTAGAAATTGCCTACGACTCTTCCGTGTTTATCTCACGATCCATCGATTCGGTATTCACCACCATTTTTGAAGCCATTGCATTAGTGGTTGTGGTTATCTTTTTATTCTTAAGAAATTTACGAGCCACATTGATTCCACTAATGACCATTCCGGTTTCATTGATTGGTGTATTCAGCTTGATGCTGCTATTTGGCTTTAGTATTAATACCTTAACCCTTTTAGCACTAGTACTGGCTGTAGGTTTGGTGGTGGATGATGCCATTGTGGTATTAGAAAACATATACCGCTATATAGAAGAAGGCATGGAGCCCATGCAAGCGGCCTTTAAAGGCATGCGTGAAATAGCATTCGCGGTTATCGCCATGACCTTTACGTTAGCCGCGGTATTTGCGCCGGTTGCCTTTACCCCAGGGCGCACTGGTAAACTATTTACCGAATTTGCGCTTACACTTGCGGGAGCCGTAATCGTATCGGGGTTTGTAGCATTAACCTTAGCGCCTATGATGGCGTCTAAATTGTTAAGACATGAAAAGAATCCTAGTAATTTTTATTTAAAAGGCGAAGCCGTATTAAATGGCTTAACCAACTTTTATAAAAACCTGTTAACAAAAGCATTAAGTAAAACAAAGTGGGTAGCGGGCGTCGCACTGTTAACCGTTGTGGGCCTTGGTGTTTTATACAAGTTTTTGCCAAGTGAATTGGCGCCTGTAGAAGACCGTGGCTTTATCATTGGCTTTGCAATTGCCCCTGAAGGTTCAAGTACATCTTACGTAGACCGTTATTCCAAACAAATTGAAAACGTATACGAAGGCATACCAGAAAAAGACCGTTACTTTATGATCACGGGCTTTCCTTCGGCGACCAATAGTATTTCGTTCTTAAAAGTTCAAGATTGGGAAGACCGAGAACGCTCTACTCAAGCCATTGCAAATTCGATTATGGGCCCTATGTTTGCCGGTATACCGGGTGTCATGTCGTTTCCTATGTTGCCACCCTCTTTAGGTCAAAGCATTATTTCTAGACCCATTGAAGTGGTGATTCAAACCACACAAGGATACGAGCAACTGAATACGTTCACTCAAGCTCTAATGGGCAAGGTGTACACTGCAGGGTTATTTACTCAGCCAGACGTAGACTTGAAACTGAATAAGCCACAACTGGATATTTCAGTTGATCGCGATAAAGCCGCTGACTTGGGTGTAACGGTTTCTGAACTGGGTACCACATTAGAAACTATGATGGCTGGCCGTGAAGTCACACGTTACAAAAAAGGCACCGAGCAATACGACGTAATCCTTCAAGTTGAAGAAGAAAGTCGTGCCAATCCGCAAGACATTAGCCAGATTTATGTGCGCGGAAATGGCGGCAGCATGATTCCACTGTCAAACATTGTGACCGTGAAAGAAAGCATTGCGCCAAAAGAGCTGAATCACTTTAACAAATTAAAATCAGCCATCGTGCAAGCGGGTCTTGCACCGGGTGTGGATGTTGAAACCGGATTAGCTTATATCGAAGATGCCATTGATACACTGTCACTGGAAATGAACATTCCCGTTATGGTGGACTACTCTGGTCAGACTCGTGAATTTAAAGAATCGGGTGCCGGCTTAATCCAAACCTTTATTCTGGCCCTGCTGTTTATTTACCTGGTATTGGCCGCGCAGTTTGAAAGCTTTAAGAGCCCATTGATCATTATGTTTTCAGTGCCCCCTGCTTTATTGGGTGCCGTGGCGGCATTATGGTTAAGCGGTGGTACCGCCAATGTATACAGCCAGATTGGGTTGCTGACCCTAGTGGGCCTGATCACCAAACACGGCATATTGATTGTCGAGTTTGCTAATCAGCTGCAAGAGCAAGGCTCACAGAAACTAACCGCCGTGATTGACGCTGCCTCTATGCGTTTACGCCCTATACTCATGACAACCGCGGCCATGGTACTAGGTGCCATTCCTTTGGCCTTAGCAACAGGCGCTGGCGCAGAAAGCCGTGAACAAATTGGCTGGGTGATCGTTGGTGGCATGTCAGTCGGCACACTGCTTACCCTGTTTATTGTTCCGGCATTTTATATGCTGCTTGCAAAAGATCATAAAGGGCAAGCTTAGCCAAAAATGTGAATATTAAGCACGCCTAAAAAGCGTGCTCAGAATGGCATTATGTTCGCTTTAACATTACTTGGCCGCAGGTGTCTCTTATCCGCAT
>ERZ1027208.278-NODE-278-length-22310-cov-8.135565_pt1 | contig 22310 bp, 19 predicted proteins | sample MGYA00520867_ERZ1027208 | MGnify/ENA primary metagenome ERZ1027208 (study PRJEB33311, sample SAMEA4378413) | marine metagenome | biome: Marine biome; feature: Fjord; material: Water | collected 2014-07-20T08:00:00Z/2014-07-... | depth 75 m ...
TGCGGTTCTTGCGCATCTTTCCTGCCGTATGTGCGATGATCTCATGGCCGTTTTCAAGCTCGACCCGGAACGTCGCATTTGGCAAGAGTTCCTTAACGACACCGGGAAATTCGAGCGTATCTTCCTTGGCCATGGTCTCTCCTGTAAAAACATCCCCGTAGCAGGGACAAGCGCTAAATGAGGGGTTCCGCGCGGATTTTCAAGAGCAGAAGCGATTCAAAGCGACATTTAACGCTGGGGCATCCCGACCAACCTGCAAGTCCCAATGGGAACGGTTGAGCACAACGCCGTCAGAACGGACATTTGCAATGGCCCCCAAATCAACGTCGGCATAGGTCCAGCCCGGCATGCACAGCTCTGCCGCGGCCATTACGCCTGTTGATGGAAAGCCAACATCAGGCGGGCAAAAGATACCACCTGCACCCACACAGGATCCCAAAGCATCACTCCATTTGGCGTCACCAACGATCGACGACATAACTGTCACACACTGATTCTCTAATGCGCGCGCCATCGCGCCAGTACGAACACGCCAATATCCAGCCAATGCCTCAGTCACGCTAGGTACTGCAATGATATCACAGCTTTGCAGCGCATGGCCTAGCAGCGGAAACTCACTATCATAACAAATCAAGATACCGATCCGGCCCAAAGCCGTATCAAAAACCTGAAGCGGCCCACCACCGATGACATCCCAGACCTCGCTCTCAAATCGGGTCATGATCTGTTTGTCCTGAACACCTATCTGGCCATTTGGCGTGATTAACCGCGCGCGATTCACCGGACGGGTTTGCGTCGCGGCAGGTGCGGAGGCCGCTACAATATGTACACCGTGTTCCGCCGCCAACCGCACGTGCAGTGCATCTATCTCAGGCAATCGATCCGACACCGAAAACAGCGATTTTTCTAGATCTCCCGCCACGTCCAACCCATCCAGCGTGGCAACTTCCATCGCGCCATATTCGGGAAACACGAGCAAATCAGCGCCCTGCCCGGCTGCCTCAGCCACCCAGTTTGCGGTTTTGTCTTCAAATTGCGCCCAAGATTCCAGCACATCTAACGGATAAGAAGCAGTTGCGATTCTCATAAGAACTCTCGCTCCAATTGAATTTGGTTGACCCTTTGCAGTCTGCCCCGACCAAAACAAACCAGCAATAGGCTTAACCTCAGCCTTGACGCCTTTAGGATGCATCCCCACAACGAACCGATAAAAAAGGGACCAGATATGCAAATGAAAGGCATCAGCCTGCGCGGACTTGAGGTATTTGAAGCCCTCGCACGCAGTGGCACCGTCGCACAGGCCGCGCTTGATACCGGGCTTAGCCAGCCCGCGGTGAGCCAACAGATGCGCAACCTTGAGACTGCACTATCGACTACACTGATCGACCACTCCCGCCGCCCTATGCGCTTAACGCCAGCTGGCCGCGGCTTCTTGCGCCACGCGACGGCTGCGCTATCTGAGCTCCGCCTCGCCACATCAGAAGTCTCAATCATGGATTTGGCGCACTTATCCGAACTCAACCTTGGTGTCATTGATGACTTTGACGATGATCTAACCCCACGCCTTGCGGTTATTTTGGCCGATAGTATTGCGGGTTGCCGCTTTCGCCTCAGCTCAAAGAGCAGTCTGGATTTAGTGCGAATGGTTTGTGCGGATGAACTTCATATGGCGATTGCTGCCAGCACCCATGAAACACATGAAAAGCTGGTGGAATATCCTTTGGTCCGTGACCCGTTGATCTTGGTGATGCCCAAGGAATGCACAGAACATCCCCAAACGCTGCTAGAATCCACATCTGATTTGCCATTCTTGCGCTATGAGAGCGATCAGCTGATTGCCCGCCAGATCGAAGAATTTCTAAAAAGAGAGTGGGGGCCATTGGCCGCGCGATTCGAGATTGGCAGCCATCTGGCATTAATGTCGATGGTTGCACATGCTACGGGCTGGACGATCACCACACCTCTGGGGTTTATGCGCGCGGCGCGTTTTCACGACCGCCTCTCTGCGCACCCCCTGCCTGGCGCTGGCGACACACGCCAGATTTCGCTGTTTACGGGGTCAGATTGGAAGGGCGACGTGCCACGCGACATCACAAATGCCTTCCGCGGCTTGATCGAACGCCGCATGATCAGCCCCGCCATTGAACAGATGCCTTGGCTTGAGGGCCAACTTCACCTTTTGTAACCGGAGCACCCCCATGCCCAACATTGTCATTCTCACAGGTGCAGGCATTTCTGCCGAAAGCGGCATTGAAACATTTCGCGCCGAAACGGGCCTATGGGCGCAACACAATGTCGAAGACGTCGCCACACCCGAAGGGTTTGTCCGCGATCCTGAACTGGTGGTCAGTTTCTACAATGCGCGCCGCGCACACGGCGCCAGTGCGTTGCCAAACGCAGCGCATGAAGCACTGGCAAGGTTAGAGGCCGAAAATGACGGCGAGGTGCTGATCGTCACGCAAAATGTTGATGACTTGCATGAACGGGGTGGCGCGCAAAATGTGCTGCACATGCATGGCTCGCTGGGATCGGCGCTATGTGCGTCCTGCGAACACCGCTGGCCGGCCCCTATGGAAATGAATGTAGGCGATGCCTGCCCCGCCTGCAGCGCGCCCAGCGCACGGCCTGACATCGTATGGTTTGGCGAAATCCCCTATCAGATGGACCGGATCATCGACGCCCTTGGTCGCGCGGATATTTTTGTGGCCATCGGCACGTCGGGTAATGTCTATCCAGCTGCTGGTTTTGTGGCCGAAGCCGCACGCATTGGCGCACAAACCGTGGAAATCAATCTGGAATCTTCAGCGGTTGGTTCGCAATTTGGTAACGCCATCATGGGCCCCGCCACGCAGACAGTGCCTGCATGGGTAGACGATATCCTAAAGGGCAGCTAAACGCGTCTTAGCGAGTTAGATCAACAGGAACGATAATTTCGATCTCGCCTGCCTGCTCAAACACCAATGTCACGGGCACCAATTGCCCCTGGCTCAGTGGCGCATCCAATCCCATGAACATGAAATGATCACCGCCGCGCTTGAACGCGTGGCTGTCACCATCCGCCAGCGGCACGCCACCCTCGATCTCACCCATGCGCATGACGCCATTTGCATCTTCACTATGGCTGTGCATCTCAACGCGGCCCGACAGCCCCGATCGCACAGCGATCAAGCGGTCATTGGTTCCGGTTTGATTGCGCAGCACCAAAAACGCTGCAGCGGACTTTGACGTCGGCAAGCTGCTGCGCAGATAGGGTTCTTCAACCGTAAACGCCGCCGTGTTCTTGTCTAACGGGGACATTTTCACTGACACCACCGCCATGATCACAGCAATCACCGCGAATAAAACAACAACACCTACCGTCGATTTTGGATTTGGCATGAACAGTTCCCTTAAATTGATTGGGGTAGCCCCCCACATGGCACGGAAAAATGGCACGTTAAACGAAAACGACCCCGAGCCTGCAATCAGGTCGGGGTCGTTCTAATTCATAACAGGCTGGCGCTTAGGAAGCGGCTTCGGCCTGAACGCTGGATTTTGCGATCGCTTTTTTGATCTTCAGCGCGGCGTCGGACAATTCTGCGTCTTTTGCTTTTGCAAGGAACAGGTCCAGACCACCACGGTGATCAACGCTGCGCAGAGCAGCTGCAGAGATACGCAGTTTGAAACCACGACCCAACGCTTCAGACTGAAGTGTTGTGTCGTTCAGGTTTGGCAAAAACCGACGGCGCGTACGGTTTTTGGCGTGGGATACGTTGTTGCCCGACATCGGGCCTTTTCCGGTCAATTCGCAGCGGCGCGACATGGGTTCATCCTTTTGGTTCGACGCGGTGCCACATAAAGAGCACCACAGCTAATGAGGCCACACCACCGGCGACCCGTAAATTGGTTTGCAGGCTTTAGGAGGAATCGCCAGACAGGTCAACCCGAGAAGCCCGCTTTCTCTACCTTACGCGCGCAAATCTTGCACAAACGCAGCGGCAGCGGCTGCTGGCTCCTGCTCACCAGCCGCAACGGCATCACTGAGACGCAAAAGTGCTGCACGTGCGTTTGGCGTCTCAAGTTGCGCTAGCAACGCATTTCTCACCGCATCCTCAAACCAATAGCGTGCTTGTGCCGCTCGCGTTTGGCCCCAAAATCCGTTTGCACGTCGCCATTTTGACAGGTTCTTTAGCGTTTCCCAAACCTCGGGCAACCCGCGTTTCTCTAGCGCGGATACGGTCATCGCGCAGGGATACCCCTCCGGGTCTTGCGGGCGTTTGCGCATCAAACGCAGCGCACCCGCATAGTCGGCCTGCGTACGGGTCGCAGTGGCCTTTAGATCGCCATCAGCCTTATTGACCACAATAACATCCGCCATTTCCATGATGCCACGTTTAACCCCTTGCAGCTCATCGCCCCCCGCAGGAGCAAGCAACAGCAAGAACAGGTCTGCCATTTGCGCCACCACGGTTTCAGATTGGCCAACACCCACAGTTTCAATCAGCACAACATCAAAACCAGCGGCTTCGCACAGTGCCACTGCCTCGCGCGTGCGCCGTGCCACACCGCCTAAATGGGTTTGGCTGGGGGATGGGCGGATAAACGCATTCGGATCGCGGCTTAATAAATCCATACGGGTTTTATCCCCCAAGATTGATCCGCCCGAACGCGATGAACTGGGATCAACTGCCAATACCGCCACCCGCAGCCCCTGCCCTGTCAACATAAGGCCGAAGCTTTCGATAAATGTAGACTTCCCCACACCCGGCGTTCCAGACAGGCCGATGCGCAACGCTTCTTTATTCTGACCAAGCTCCGCCAACAGTTGTGTGGCCTGCACGCGGTGATCATCGCGGCCGCTTTCAACCAAGGTAATCCCCCTCGCCAACGCACGCCGCTCACCTGCGCGAATGCGTTTTGCCATATCAGTGATGTCCATGGGAGGTCCTCCGCGCCGTTCCTGAGTGTTTCTCACGCCCAACGCAAAGAATGTCCAGCCTTGCCCCGCCTCTGCCCAACGCCGATAAGACACGTATGAAAACTGCTCTGCCCATCGACGAAGTCATGCCCGAAGTCTTGGACGCCCTGCGTGCCCACGGCCGTCTTGTCCTTCAGGCCCCCCCTGGGGCCGGTAAAACCACCCGCGTTCCCCTTGCGATGTTAGAGGCGGACCTCACATCGGGGCGCATCCTGATGTTGGAACCCCGCCGCCTTGCCGCACGCGCCGCCGCTGAACGTATGGCGCAAACATTGGACCAAGAGGTCGGACAAACAGTAGGATACCGCGTCCGTGGCGCGTCTGCAGTGTCCAAATCCACCCGGATCGAAGTCGTCACCGAGGGCATCCTCACCCGCATGATCCAAGAAAACGCTGAACTGCCCGGTATTGGCGCAGTGATCTTTGACGAATTCCACGAGCGCTCCCTCAATGCTGATCTAGGGTTGGCCCTATGTTTAGAAATCGCTAGCGCCCTGCGCGACGATCTCATGCTGATCGCTATGTCCGCGACACTAGACGCAGCACCCGTAGCAAAGCTGATGGAGGCACCCATCTTGACCTCGGCCGGGCGCAGCTTTCCGGTGACGTCTCATTGGTTGGACAAACCGCTCGCCAAGACGGTGCGCTATGAACAGGCTGTTGCCGATCTGGTGCTGCATGCCATTAGCGAAGCAAGCGGCTCTGCGCTGGTTTTCCTCCCCGGTGAAGGCGAGATCAGACGTGTTGAGCGGTTGCTCGCCCAGCAGGTCCCAAAAGATTGCACCGTCGCACCATTGTTTGGCGCGATGGATTTTAAGGCGCAGCGCGCGACGATCAATCCTGCTGCCTCAGGGCGCAAAATAGTTCTGGCCACGTCTATCGCTGAAACATCCTTGACCATTGAAGGCATCCGCATTGTTGTGGATGGCGGGCGCTCCCGCCGTGCTGAGTTCAACCCTTCCTCAGGAATGTCGCGCCTGATCACAACCCGCGTCACACAAGCCGAAGCCACCCAACGCGCAGGCCGTGCTGGACGCGTGAGCGAAGGCGTGGCCTACAAACTATGGACTCGCGGCGAAGACGGCGCGTTGGCGACCTACCCTCCCGCGGAGATCGAAAGCGGCGATTTGAGCGCCTTTGCGCTAGAGCTGGCGCTGTGGGGGGCGCAGGCCGGTGAATTGGCCTTTGTCACACCTCCCCATGAAGGACGCCTGCAGGAAGCCAAGGCATTGCTGCAAATGTTGGGCGCGCTGGATACCGACCACCGTATCACCCCCCATGGCCGCAAGTTGGCACTACTACCACTGCATCCGCGCCTCGCGCATATGGTGGCGCGTGGTGGCCGCAAGGCAGCAACATTGGCGGCAATCCTTGCGGAGCGCGACCCCTTGCGTGGTGCGCCGCTCGACCTGATCCACCGCATGCGCGCGGTTGCAGGGGAACGTGTGCTCGGTGAAGTTCACCACGCCACCCTCGCCCGCATCCGCCAAGAGGCCAAACGCCTAGCCCGCGCCACCGTGCATGATGGCCCCGAAGACATCGGTTCATTGGCAGCCTTAGCCTACCCCGACCGGATCGGCTTGCGGCGCAAAGGCGACGGCGCGCGATTTGTTTTATCCGGCGGTAAAGGCGCGGTTATTCCAGCGGGCGACCCCTTAGCAAGCGAACGTTTGATCGTTGCCACAGACCTTGATGGTGATCCACGTGAGGCACGCATACGCCAAGGCACCGCATTATCGGAAACCGAACTGCGCGATGCCTTTTCAAACCAGATCGCGTGGCATGACCACTGCGCGTGGTCACGTCGTGAGGGCCGCGTTGAAACGCGCCGCCAAGAACGTCTTGGCGCACTGGTGCTGGATGACCGTACTTGGAGCGATGCCCCCCAAGAAAACGTTGCACAGGCAATGTTGGCTGGCGTGACGCAATTGGGCCTGCGCCCCGACAAAGCAGCAGCGCGTTTCCTGCGCCGAGCGGCATTGGTCGCCGATCAGCAAAATTTCCCGGATTTTTCCGAACTCCATCTGATGGAAACCTTGGAAGACTGGCTATTGCCCCATTTGGGCAACACGCGCAGCACTACTGATTGGAAACGCTTTGATCTGCTGCCTGCCCTGCGCGCGCGTCTAGATTGGGATCAACAACAGCTGCTAGATCGCGCTGCGCCTGCCCACTTCGAAACACCCCTTGGGCGACGTATCGCAATTGATTACGATGGCGACACACCGCAAATCGCTGTGCGCTTGCAGGAAATGTTTGGCGTGACGCGCCACCCGCAGATTGGCGGACAGCCCTTGCAGGTCACGCTATTGTCCCCTGCCCAGCGTCCCGTTCAGGTAACGATGGACCTGCCACGGTTCTGGGAAGGTTCCTATGAGGATGTGCGCAAAGACATGCGTGCCCAATATCCGCGCCACCCTTGGCCGGATGATCCGCGCACCGCTGACCCAACTGTAAGGGCCAAGCCGCGCGGCACCTGATTTAGCTGCTTTCACTGGCCAGTTTGGGCCATTCCACGTTGAATTTGCCCTCTTGGTCAATCCGCTCAAATCCATGCGCACCAAAGAAGTCGCGCTGTGCCTGAATGAGATTGGCCGTGCCGCGCGCGCGGCGCATGCTGTCATACCACGCAAGGGACGCCGACAAGGCAGGCAGCGGTGCGCCCAGCGCGACACCAGCCGCAACCGTGCGCCGCAAAGCGGGTATCGTTTGGACCAGGGTCGCAACCATAGCTGGTGCCAAAATCAAATGACCCTCTGGCAACTCATCCCTAAAGGCCTGCGCGAAATCATCCAACAGAGCTGACCGAATGATACACCCTGCACGCCAAATTTCCGAAATGCGCGCCATATCCAACCCCCACTCAAATTCCTCGGATGCAGCGGCAAGGACACGAAATCCCTGCGCATGCGCCAGAATGCGCGCAGCCAAGAATGCGGATGCCAGATCGTCACCATCTGGCACCTCTGCAGGCAATGTACCTGCACTAAGAACCGTCTCTGCCACTTCACGTGTTGGTTTTTCTGACGACCATCCCCGCGCGCCAACTGCGGCCTCAATTGCGCTGGCCGATTGGCCCATCTTCAACGCCTCGATGACCGTCCAGCGGCCAGTGCCTTTTTGCCCCGCACGATCAAGGATGACATCCACCATCGGCTGGCCCGTTTCAGGATCCATAGTTTGCAAGGCTGCGGCGCTGACCTCAATCAGGTATGAGCTAAGCGGACCGTCTTGCCATCCCTCAAACAGCGCGCCAATGCGCGGCGCATCCCAGCCGGCACCATCGCGCAAAATGCCGTAAAGTTCGGCGATCATCTGCATATCGGCGTATTCGATCCCGTTGTGCACGGTCTTTACAAAATGTCCTGCCCCATCTGGCCCAAGGTGCGCCACGCATGGATCACCTTCAAACCGCGCCGCAATTGCTTCGGCCATCGGCTTTAGTTGCTGCCAGCTGTGCGCACTGCCACCAACCATCATGGAGGGACCATGGCGCGCGCCCTTTTCACCGCCAGAAACACCCATGCCGACAAAATGCGCGCCCGTACCACTGAGACGATCAAACCGGCGGCGGGTGGCGTTGAAATCAGCATTGCCGCCATCGATGATGGTATCGCCGTCTTCTAATAGCGGCAGAACCGCATCGATCATCACGTCCATCGGGGCGCCAGACGGGATCATAAACAGGATGGTACGTGGCGTTTTGAGGGCGCTTACAAAGCTTTCAAGCGTTTCAGTCGCTGTGATCTGTGCCTCTAGCGTTCCCGCCTCTTGCACAAAATTCGCAATCCAGTCGACCTCGCGGTTGGTGACCGCAACGTGAAATCCTTTTTCTGCGAGGTTGAGCGCAAGCGCACTGCCCATTGTCCCTAACCCGTACACACCGATATCGGCTTTTGCTTTGGTCATGGGACCTCCTAATTTCGCAATTTCACTACGACAATTGGGGGTTTTAGCGATGCGGCGCAAGGCCTAGCTGCGCAGGCTTTCTGGACTGCGAGGTTTAGCACCTGTCTGCTCGGCCTGTTTTACCGCCAAAAGCATCGCTTCACACAATGGCGTTTTTACAGATTTCTCGCGCCCCATTGCGATGATCCGGCCTTGCAATGCGTCAATCTCGGTGATCCGCCCCGCCATTAGATCATGCGCCATAGATGTGCGGGCCTCAGGATCAATGGTTAGCATCTTTGCAGCCACGCGACGAAACAACGGCGTGGGCAGGCGTAAAATATGAGGAACCAATGCAACGGGAACAGGCGTTGTGGGACGCACCGCGCAATTATGCGCGCGCAACACGCGCAGGGCTTCGGCCATTTGATCCGCCATCAAACGCCGCCATGGGCGATTAAGCAGCTGCTCATGAAGGGTCAGCCCTGAAAGGGCGTTTGGCGCATTGTTGAGGTTGAGTAGGAATTTGCCCCACTGCACCGCCTCGATTTCGTCGCTTTGGGTTACATCCAGACCAGCTACGCTCATCAATTGATCGATGTTTGCAGGTCCTGCCCCAATGACAATATCCCCGCTAGAGGCACGGTGGAATTGCCCCAACGCCTTTGGCACCACGTTGAACGGCACCATGGCGGGGCGAATATCGTGGGATGGCAGCGCCGTGCGCAAAGTATCTGCATGGCCCATACCGTTTTGCAAACTAACAATAATTGCATGAGGTTTTGCATGTGTCGCAATCTGATCTGCCATCTCGGCAGTTGCTGCGGATTTTACACAGACAAGAATCAGATCTGCATCAGCCAAAATTGCAGGGGCCTCATGCAGGTCCAATGCGTCAAGCGGCACAGATACATCCATGCCGCTATAATCGCTGAGCCGCAGACCATGGCTGCGCAGCGCATCCAAAATTCGGGCACGACCTAAAAAGCTGACGTGCAGTCCAGCATGCGCCAGCAAACCACCAACATAGCAGCCAATCGCCCCAGCCCCCGCAATGACGATGCGGGGGGATTTTGTGGCGTTATTTTTCAAGGCACCACCGCATCACCGCTTTTTGCGCATGCAGACGATTTTCTGCCTCATCAAAGACAACTGAACGCGGTCCGTCCATCACGGCGCTTGTTGCCTCTTCGTCGCGGTGGGCTGGCAGGCAGTGCATAAACAGCGCATCGTCTTTGGCCTTTGACATCAGCTCCTCGTTGACCTGATAGCCGCGTAGTTGGTTGTGGCGCCGCTCGCGTGCGGACTGCGGATCATGCATGGACACCCATGTATCAGTGACCACCAAATCAGCGCCTTTAACGGCCTCGTTCGGGTCACGCACAGTGGTATAAAGCCCATCAAGTGCGCGCTCAGGGTCCAGCGGTTCGGGGCCAGTGAATACGAGATCAAAGTCAAACTGTTTTGCCGCATGGGCCATGCTGGCAAAGACGTTGTTTCCGTCACCAGACCACACAACGCGTTTGCCTTTGATCGGGCCGTTATGCTCCTCGAACGTCATGATATCTGCCATGATTTGGCAAGGGTGCGTGCGATCGGTCAGGCCATTGATGACAGGCACAGTTGCGTATTCTGCCATCTCCAGCAGCGTTTGCTCTTCAAATGTGCGGATCATGATCAGATCAACATAGCGCGACAGAACGCGGGCGGTATCGGCGATTGTCTCGCCGTGGCCCAGCTGCATGTCATTACCAGATAGCACCATCGTTTGTCCGCCCATCTGGCGCACGCCCACATCAAAGGAGACGCGCGTACGGGTGGATGGTTTTTCAAAGATCAGCGCAACCATGTGGTCCTTGAGGGGTTGATCATCGTCCAACGCACCGCGCGGGCGGCCTGCACGTGCTTCCTTCATTGAGGCGGCGCTGTCGATGATGCCCCGCAGTTCAGATTGATCAGTCTTATGGATGTCGAGAAAATGTTTCATGGTAATTCTTTACTTGGGATATTTTGGTCGGGGGCGAGGCCCCCGACAGTCTACAATTTACAGGATGAAATCAGGCTGCGCCCAGCGATGTTGCTGCGCGGTCAAGGCGTGTCACCGCCTCAGCGATTTCTTCATCGGTGATATTCAACGGAGGCAGCAGGCGCACAACGTTATCAGCGGCAGGCACCGCAACCACTTCGGCCGCATAGCCCGCAGTGACCAAATCAATTGGCGCGCCTTTGCATTTCAGACCTAACATCAAACCGGCGCCGCGCACTTCCTCAAAGACATCAGGATGCGAGGCAACTAAACCTTCCAACTTTTGACGCAACAGGCCAGACTTGCGGTTCACCTCGGCCAGAAACTCGGGGTCGGTAACGATATCCATTACCGCGCAGCCCACAGCACAAGCCATCGGATTGCCGCCGTAGGTCGAACCGTGTGTGCCTGCCGTCATCCCGCTTGCCGCATTTTCGGTGGCCAGTACCGCACCAAGAGGAAAGCCGCCGCCAATACCTTTGGCAACCATCATAATGTCAGGGGTGATGCCTGCCCACTCATGGGCAAACAGCTTGCCAGTACGGCCAACGCCACATTGGACCTCATCAAGAATCAACAGGATACCGTGCTCATCACACAGATCGCGCATTTCCTTTAGCGCTGCATCTGAAAGCGGACGAATGCCGCCCTCGCCCTGAACCGGCTCAACCATAATTGCACAGGTCTGATCGGTGATTGCCGCCTTCAACGCCTCTTCATCTTCGAATTCGAGATGCACAAATCCGGGCAATAACGGGCCAAAGCCCTTTGTCATTTTCTCAGACCCTGCAGCCGCGATCCCCGCAGAGGAACGCCCATGGAACGAGCCCGAAAACGTGATGATCTCAACCCGCTCTGGCTGGTCCTTGTCATAGAAATACTTGCGCGCCATTTTCACAGCCAACTCACAGCTTTCGGTGCCCGAATTGGTGAAAAATACCGTATCCGCAAACGTATGCGCGACCAGCTTATCGGCCAGCGCCTTTTGTTGTGGAATTTCGTACAAGTTGGACGTGTGCCAAAGTTTGCCTGCCTGCTCAGTCAGCGCAGCAATCAAATCAGGATTCGCGTGACCCAACACATTTACAGCAATCCCAGCACCCAGATCCAAAAACCGTCGGCCATCCGCCTCGATCAACCAAGTACCTTCGCCTTTTTCAAAACTCAGAGGGGCACGGGAATAAGTCGGCAGAATAGAAGCGATCATCTAGATCATCCTTTCAGGAAAGAGAGCCGCGAAAAGCACAAAAGGGCATGGGCGTTGCGGCGGGTCAAGTAAGTTTGGGGGGCGGTGCCCAATCAGGCACCAAGGATCAAACCCGCCAGCAGGCAGGTTACGGGCAGCAAATTAGCTGCTGCGTCGTCGTGACAAAGTATATGTACGTGTGATCATGAGGACGGTTTAACGCTTCAGTGGGCTTTTGCAAGTGCCTCGTTTGTTTACTTGCGAGGACGCGTCATTCCCGCCATAGCGGATGCATGTACCAACCCAGACAACAGAATAATGCACTGGCTGCTGCGCTGATCCTTTTCGCGACAGCCTTTATCGCAGCAACCACCCTGATGGCGAAAAGTCTCGGCACGGATACGCTGGGCCCAGCCCTGCCTGCACTGCAGATCAGCCATGGCCGTTTCTTGTTTGCCTTTATGGCGCTCACCAGCGTTGCATTGGTCATGCGGCCAGAATTATCCAAACCGCGCTGGCGTTTGCACATCGCACGCACCAGTTTTGGCTGGGCGGGTGTAACACTTATGTTTGCCTCTGTCGCCTATATCCCGCTGGCCGATGCGACAGCGATTTCATTCCTTAACCCCGTGTTTGGCATGATGCTGGCGATCCCCTTGCTGGGCGAACAGGTTGGCCGCGTGCGTTGGTCGGCGGCGGTTCTTGCCTTAATTGGTGCGCTGATTCTGTTGCGGCCCACCCCAGACAGCTTTCAACCCGCTGCCTTGCTGGCCTTAGGCGCTGCAATGGTGATGGGGCTTGAACTTGTCTTCATCAAGAAATTGGCCGGTCGTGAAAATCCATTTCAAATTCTATTGGTCAATAATTTAATCGGTCTGTGCATCGCCACATGCGCGGTTCTGCCTGTCTGGCAAGTTCCGACTGGGCCACAATGGGCGCTTCTAGCTGGGATCGGCATGTGCATGGCCGTGGCCCAAACCTGTTTTGTTAATGCTATGGCGCGCGCTGACGCCAGTTTCGTCGCGCCCTTCAGCTATGCCACACTTATTTTCGCAGCACTTTACGATGCCCTTTTTTACGGCGTTCGCCCTGATGGGGTCACGTATGTTGGCGCTGGCATCATCCTTGCGGGGGCATTTTGGCTGGCTTTACGCGAGGCGCGACTGAAAAAGCCGACCACAACCGCACCAACATCCGTCTGATCCCTTGCACCTGCCGCCACAGCCATTACTATAGGGGACTGAATTTTGCCAAAGCGGTCCAACCACGGGCCGCTTTTTACACTGGGGAAGCTTCCATGTCCTGGACCGATGACCGCGTTGAGATTTTGAAGAAAATGTGGGGCGAAGGCCAGTCCGCAAGCCAGATCGCCAAAGAGCTGGGCGGTGTGACCCGCAACGCCGTGATCGGCAAAGTGCACCGCCTTGGCCTGTCCAACCGCACCACGGCCGGTGCCGCTGCGAAAGCAGAGCCAAAAGCCAAAGTCGCCCCAAAGGCCAAACCGGCACCAAAGCCAAGTCCAGAGCCCACGCCGACACCAGCGTCCGCCAAGCCTGACCTGAAACCGAACCGGCAATTGCGCCACAGCACAACATGCCAGCGCGCAAGCAGATCATTCCTGCGGGTCAACCACTGCCACCGCAGCCGTCCGCCAATGAAATCAGCCCAGAAGCCCTCGCCAAGGTCAACGAGATCGAGAAGAAGGCCAAAAAGATCAGCTTGATGGAATTGACCGAGCGGACGTGTAAATGGCCAGTTGGTGATCCCGCAACCGAGGATTTCTGGTTTTGCGGTCTTCCCGTCAAAACAGGCAAACCTTACTGCGAAGCACACGTAGGCGTGGCCTTCCAACCAATGAGCGCGCGACGCGATCGTCGCCGTTAGGCTACCCAAAGATAAAGAACGTCGCGCATATTTTGCGCGACGTCTGTGTTTTTAGACCCAGTAACTTAGGCACGTCAAACAATCTGGCCCTAAGCGGAATCTACTTGCTCGGGCCCTTGAAAGCCTTCGTTGCAGACTTTTCGGATCTTGGTTCAATCTGTTCCAAGCCCGAGCGTGGATGGCCCCTCCATTACAAGTGTTTTTTTGGTGATACTTTGCGGTCATTTTAGTCAGTACAGTCGTAGGTCTGGCCTGTTTTTGCGACGACATCTTCGTGACTGGCCCTCCCTCTCATAGTTGCAAGCACTGCTTTCCCGGCGATGGATGAACTCCGCACGCGATGGTCCCTTCGGCTACTCAAGGGCGAAATGTGACCGAACTCGCGTAGCAAACTACGGATCATATTGACCATCTGCATGCGCTGCCTAACGATGGGGTCGCTGGTGGGATGGATCGGGAGAACGGCCTGCAGGTTCTCGGTTTTTGATTTAGACAACCGCATTGTTGACCGTCATACAGCTTCGCAAATAGCCACCGCATCAACCGCATCTGTCTTACCGCGTTTGACATAGGGCATCACGTAGTTCGCAGGCACCAGCCCCACATCCTGACCGAGCTTGCGCAAAGTGTGCCCTTAGTAGATGAGACGACCCGCAGGCTTCCAAGCCAGTTACGCAAAGGGGCAAAGTCTCGAAGAACGCAAGTAGCTTCGCGCGTTTGATTGCCTAATTGAAGATCACGCGGCCGTTTTCGAAAAAACCGTGAACTTATAAAATATCCTTGGCCATCCACCTCATCCGGTTCAATAAATCATTCAACAACCAGTAACTTTTAGGCGTTTGTGAAGCGTGTGACAGGCATATTGACAAAACCACAAATATAGTTTTATTAGGAATTATGATGAAACATGCCTCCGCTGCCCTCTCGCTCGCTGCCCTTGGTCACGACACCCGTTTGACAATCTTCAGGTTGTTGGTACGGGCCGGAAAAGACGGCTTGAATATCGGCGAGATTGGCCAACATCTGGGTATGGCTGCCTCGACGCTCGCGTATCATCTAAAAACCTTGGTTGATGCCGGACTTGTCACTCAAGAACGACAGGGGCGTCAGATTATCAACTGCGTTAATTTTGATGTAATGCATCAAACGGTTTCCTTCCTGACCGCAGAATGCTGCGCAGGAGTGAAGCTCACACAGGAGGACGCGGCATAATCGGTGTCGTTGTTTTTTTCGCTCAAAAGAAACTATATATTTAAGGATATAGATATGATTGATACTACTCTCAATGTCCGTTCTCGAACGACAGGCCTAGCTCATCAGATGTGGACGAAGGAAAAAGTCTGGCTGCTCTCCGCATTTTTGCTGGCTGGGCTCTTCGTTTTTGCACCAGCACTGGGCTTCACAACAACAAGTTTTGCTGTCCAGAATTTGCTAAACGTCGCCCCCTTCCTTGCTCTGTCCGTAGGTATCGCAGCTTACGCTGGCGCGACGGGCGCGGATGGTTTGATTGCTCGCGCCTTTACCGGATCACCTGCGGTTATGATTCTAATCGCTGCCGCTGCTGGCGGTCTTTCACCCTTTTGTTCCTGCGGTGTGATCCCTCTGATCGCTGCTCTGTTGGCCATGGGCGTGCCTCTGTCAGCAGTCATGGCTTTCTGGTTGGCATCCCCTGTGATGGATCCGTCGATGTTTCTGTTGACCTCAGGCACGCTTGGTTTTGAATTTGCCATCGCAAAAACGATCACGGCACTCGGCTTGGGTGTCTTCGGTGGCTTTGTCGTTCACATGTTATCACGCGCGGGAAGCCTGACTGATCCATTAAGAGAAGCCGTTGGAAATGGAGGTTGTGGTGGGTCAAAAATTCGTACGGCGCAGCCCGTTGTCTGGAAGTTCTGGCGCGATAATGCACGGGTAACCAAGTTCTGGAGCGAAGGAATCAAGACCACTTTGTTCCTCGCAAAATGGCTAACACTGGCCTTCATTTTGGAAAGCCTGATGCTGGCGTGGCTCCCTGCCGATCTGGTGGCAAGCACGCTTGGCGGCACCGGGATCGCTCCAATCGGGATAGCAACGCTTGTTGGAGTGCCCGCCTATCTAAACGGTTACGCCGCGCTGCCACTGGTTGGCGGGCTGATGGAGCAAGGTATGGCTCCCGGAGCAGGTCTGGCATTTTTGGTTGCAGGAGGGGTCAGTTCATTGCCCGCCGCCATTGCAGTCTGGGCATTAGTCAAGCGGCAAGTGTTCATCCTATATCTTGGAATCGCGCTAACAGGATCATTTGCGAGCGGATTACTATTTCAAATTTGGACAACCCTCTGAAACGCCTAACGATTTAAACGAGGATTGCAGGCCTTCATTGAACGGCCTGCAAAAATTTTCATCTCTCCAAAATACTCTCTTTTTGCTCAAGAATGATAGCAAACACTCATGCATCGTATCGCATTGGTAGATACGGGATCCATTCGGTTAACGGACGCTTTTTGTTGGGTTGTGCGCCTTAAATTTGGGCGTTGAGATCGGCTCTGCCAGCAGATTGGCTGCCTAGGAACAGATTCTTGAATGGCGTCTAATTTTGCTATGTTGCCACTTATGGATTACCTCAAAAGAAGCATGTCGCGTCCCAGAACAAGCTTATCCAAAGCAAGACGGACTGTTTGGTCATTTGGGGTTTGCTTCCTCACCAAATGGTCCCGTGTCAAACTAAAGGTCACTTGAATTCAGGTCAATCTGGCCTCCAGCCGTCCTTCGCTGCTATCACTATTTAGAAGCACTACTCTTCTTTCTTCTAAGTAAGCTTTTTTTGTAGTCGCCAAATTTATCCGCCTCTTCAAACACGCAGTATTGAGTTGCTGAAACACGCCGGACATGGTCTGAACCTGTTGATGTTTCCACATAAGGTTTCCTATGTCTGCTCCTGATACGATCCGCGCCGCTGATGCCATTGCCCGACGTTTATATGCTGCGGGGTGTCGCCATGCGTTTGGTATGCCCGGTGGCGAAGTCCTTACCATTGTGGATGCATTAGAAGCCGCGGGCATCACGTTTATCTTGTGCAAACACGAAAACGCAGCAGGTTTCATGGCCGAAGCCGCATGGCACCAGACAGGTGCTCCCGGAATTATGGTTGCAACAATCGGGCCTGGCGTGCTGAACGGCGTTAATTCCATTGCCAACGCCTTGCAGGACCGCGTTCCACTAATCATCTTGTCAGGATGTGTGGACGCCCATGAGGCAGAAACCTACACACACCAAGTGCTTGATCAACAAGCCGTTTTGCGCCCGATAACCAAAGCGACATTTCGACTAAGTGCGGGTGCTGCCCACGTCATCGCCGACAAGGCAGTCGGCATCGCACTAGAAGGTCGCCCCGGTCCAGTGCACATTGATGTTCCGATCTCCACCGCTGATGCAACCATCCCTGCGCGCCCACCTGCGCCTAGATCAGCGCCTGTGCCTACCGCGCCTGCAGGTGAGGCACTGGCAACGGCCCGTGATTGGCTAGGCAGCGCACAACGCCCTGTAATGATTGTGGGTGTTGATGCGATGAATGAAGGTGCCAGCACCGCCATCACAAAGTTTGCGACCCGTTTCGGCATTCCCGTCATCACTAGTTACAAGGCCAAAGGTCTGCTTGATGAACGTCACGCCCTCTCGCTTGGTGGCGGTGGCCTGTCCCCGCGCGCCGATAGCCATCTGGTACCGTTTGTTCAAAAATCCGATCTGATCATCTGCGCAGGATACGATCCTATTGAAATGCGCCCCGGTTGGCGCGACATTTGGGATCCACGAAGTACCAATGTGATCGACATCACTGCTGCCCCAAATCATCACTACATGCATCAGTCCAGCCTCAGCATCATTGCTGATTGTGCGGCCAGCCTTTCCGCCATTTCAGATGGTATTAAGCCACAAGATACTTGGCCAAATGGCGAAGTGACTGCGATCAAAGACGCGCTCGCCGCTGACTTTCCGATTGACGACGCATGGGGCCCTGCCGCAATCATTGATACCTGCCGCGCCAACCTGCCCGACGATACCATCGCAACAGCGGATAGCGGTGCCCACCGTATCCTGCTGAGCCAGATGTGGCAGTGCACCCAACCGCGCGGGCTGCTTCAGTCTTCGGCGCTATGCACCATGGGTTGCGCCCTACCTCTGGCAATGGGCACGTCGCTCTGCGCACCTGAGCGCACTGTGGTTTCCTTTTCCGGCGATGCTGGTTTTTTGATGATCGCAGGTGAACTTTCAACCGCCAAAGAGCTTGAGATCAAACCGATCTTTATCGTCTTTGTTGACGCCTCCTTAGCGTTGATCGAGCTAAAGCAGCGCCAGCGGCAGTTGCGCAACGCAGCCGTAGATTTCGGCCAGCACGACTTTGCCGCCATGGGCCAGGCATTTGGTGGCGCAGGCCACACCGCAACCAACCGCGCCGAACTAGAGGCCGCGTTAAAATCAGCACAAGCAGCTGACACGTTCACCGTGATCGCCTGCTCAATCGAACGAGGCGCATATGACGGACGTATCTGAGAAAATGGGCGCATCTGAAACCACCGGTGCCTTGGACGGGCTGTTTGTTCTTGACCTGTCGCGCATCCTTGCTGGCCCTACTGCAACGCAAATGCTGGGTGATCTGGGTGCAACTGTAATCAAGGTTGAAAACCCCAAAACCGGAGGTGATGACACACGCGGCTGGGGGCCAAATTATGCCCGTAACGAAGATGGCTCAGCGTCTGATCTGTCGGCATATTTTATGTCTGCCAACCGCAACAAACAATCCATCGCGGTTGATATCGCAACTGCTGAAGGGCAAGATATCGTTCGTCGTCTTGCCGCAAGGGCGGATGTGATTGTCGAAAACTTCAAACCTGACGGGTTGGTGAAATACGGTCTTGATCATGCAACGCTGTGCGCAGCACACCCCGAACTGGTTTACTGTTCTATCTCGGGCTACGGCCAGACAGGGCCGAACCGCGAGAAACCCGGCTATGACTTGATGGCCCAAGGGTTTGGCGGCATCATGTCAATCACTGGTGATCCCGAAGGCGCACCCACCAAAGTTGGTGTCGGAATTTCGGATGTGATGTGCGGCATGTATGCGACAATCGGCATCCTGACTGCCCTACGACACCGCGATAAAACCGGGATCGGCCAACACGTTGAACTGGCTCTGATCGACAGCCAAATGGCATGGCTAATCAATGAAGGCCTCAACTTCCTGACATCGGGCGAGCTGCCCGCCCGCCGTGGCAATGCACACCCAAACATTGTACCATACGATGCGTTTGAGGTGGCTGACGGTCACTTTTTGCTTGCTGTAGGCAATGACGCGCAATTTGCACGGTTTTGCGATGTGATCAAGGTGCCTGATTTGGCAGCCAGCGATGACTTCAAAACCAATCTGTCACGCATTCAAAACCGCGACGTATTGATGACCCACATAAAGCCAGTCCTCAAAACTTGGCGTAAAGACGATATTCTCGAAGCGTTACGCGCGGTGAAAGTGCCTGCTGGTCCGATCAACACCATCCAAGAAGCCCTTACCTCAGAACAGGCCAACGCACGCGGAACGGTTCGCAGCGTTGAAGCCGAAGGGATTGAAGGGGGGCACGTCCAGTTACTGGGGAATCCGCTGAAATTCTCGGCGACTCCTGTGAAGTATAACCGCGCACCGCCACGGTTTGGTCAAGACACCCAAGAGGTTCTTGAAACATGGCTTGGTGATAAACCTAAGCAATAAGCCGCTTTTTCAAGCGTCAAGCGGCAGATTTGCGCTCAATTCGGGCGCAAGCCTGCCTGTTTTGAAATGCTCTTCACGAAACCCCCTAGACGACTTCACGTTGCCGTGTGACAGCGCCCCCAGCCCTGCCTAGAAACGCTCTCTTGCTTTAAACATGTGGCAAGGGCGCACAATGTATGTAGCGCCAATTCTAAATAAAAGGTGCCGTTCCAGTGACCCAGATCGATATTTGTGCATGCCCTGTTAGCCTTACTTCTTCGGACGCTTTAGAGGACTGGAATGGTGTTATTCTTGGGTTGTTGTCACATGGCACACAGACCCCAGTTCACTTGGGCCGCTTAATGGAAGCAGAGCCTGATTTTGCCATGGGTCATGCCGCCCGCGGATTGTTCTGCCTGATGACTGGTCGCGCTGAGGTGCTGACGGCCGCACACGATGCCCTCGCGGCGGCAAAACGGTCAGCAGCACACACGTCAATCACTGCACGTGAGCAGGCTTGGATCAAGGCGCTAGAACTTTGGCTAAACGGACAGCCCTCTGCAGCAATCGCCGCAATAGAAAACCTGCTGCGCGCCCTGCCCCATGACACGCTTTCAGCCAAGCTAAGCCATGGCATCCGTTTTATGTTAGGCGACAGTGCGGGCATGCGCCGCTCGGTCGAGCGCGTGCTCGACGCCCATGGCACCGATCACGCCTGTTACGGATATCTAATGGGGTGTCATGCCTTTACCCTTGAAGAGACTGGAGAATACGACCGTGCAGAAACGACAGGCCGCACCGGCCTACAGTACGCCGCTGATGATGCTTGGGGTTTGCACGCTGTAGCGCACGTCTATGACATGACAGCGCGGGCAAACGATGGCATCGCCCTAATTGAAGACAACAGCTTTGCTTGGAAGGGATCAAACAACTTTCGCTATCACGTCTGGTGGCACAAGGCGTTGCTGCACATGGAACGCGGCGAGCTGGACGTCGCCCTAGGACTGTATGATGCGCAGATCCGTGCAGATAAAACCGACGATTACCGAGATATTTCGAATGCCACGTCTCTGTTGATGCGGTTGGAGCTGGAAGGAATGAACATCGGGCGTCGCTGGGAAGAACTGGCTGATTTCTCTGAAAACCGTGTTGAGGACGGATGCCTGGTGTTTGCGGACCTTCACTATCTGCTGGCCCTCACAGGGGCCGATCGCGGCCCTGCACGGGACGCAATGACAGCGCGGTTCGCACGGGACGCTGCCAAAACAGGAGAAATGCCTGCACGTGTCGAAGCCCCCGGCACCGCCGCCCTTGCTGGCCTAAACGCGTTTTCTGAGGGACGGTATGATACTGCGTTCCTTAACCTAGCGGCGGCGCGCCCCTTGATGCCGACAATTGGTGGTAGCCACGCCCAGCGTGATGTATTCGAACGCATGACAATCGACGCAGGTCTGCGCGCAGGCCGCTATGATGCCACCGCTGCCATCCTGCGAGATCGTCAAAAGTTGCGCGGCGGCCATATTGATCGCTTTGCAGCTACACGTTTTGAAAAACTGAACATCGCTCGCGGCATCGCAGCGCAATAGACCGGATTACCCACACAGATGACGCTTGCTGCTACTAACGCTATGCCCCGAAACACCCAATCTGCTGCAGTTGCGGCTTCTGCAGCTGTGCCTCGAGTGCGAGACCTGCGGCTGGATTTCTTTCGCGGCATCGCCATGTTCATCATTCTCATGGCCCATACACCCGGAAATTTCTTAACGTCGTGGATACCAGCGCGCTGGGGATTTTCGGATGCGACCGAGATGTTTGTGTTTTGCTCTGGTATGGCCTCGGCGATTGCGTTTGGCGGCGCATTCAAACAATCTGGTTGGGTACTGGGCACGGCGCGCGTCGGTTTTCGCGTCTGGCAAGTGTACTGGGCACATCTGGGATTGTTCATTGCCGTTGCAGCCCTATTGGCGGGTTTCGACTATTACGGCGGGTATGGCAAAAACTATATCGGCTCATTGAACCTGTGGAAATTCTTTGCTGATCCAGCGGTACCCCTGCTGGGACTGGTCACACTAACGTATGTGCCCAACTATTTTGACATCCTGCCGATGTATATGGTGGTACTCGCCATGATGCCAATCATCATGGCCCTGCAACGCATTCACACGGGTTTGGTGTTTGTATTTATGGCAGCTGTCTGGCTGGCTGCTCAGACATCCCTCTGGGGGGATGCGCATTTGGCCTTACCAGCCGAGCCGTGGTCAGAACGCAAATGGTTCTTCAATCCGTTCGGTTGGCAGCTTATCTTCTTTACAGGCTTTGCGCTGATGCGGGGGTGGATTCCAAAACCACCCGTGCATATCGCCTTGATCGTTATTGCAGCAATCATCGTTATCGCCAATATCCCACTTAGTAATATCGGTGTGCGGGCCATTGCACGCGATTGGTTCTTTGTGACTGAAACCGGTAATCCGGTCATTAGCGCACGAGTCGTACTCAAACCGTTGATAGATAAAAGAGTTTTTGGCTTGTTTCGATTTCTCCACTTACTGGCCCTCGCGTATTTTGCATTGTTGTCGGCCGGCGCCAAAGGCAACACACTGCTCGCCCACATTCCCGCCCGCACCCCCCGCATCCGGCGCGCTCAGCCCACTGA
>ERZ1027208.281-NODE-281-length-22113-cov-45.401442_pt1 | contig 22113 bp, 23 predicted proteins | sample MGYA00520867_ERZ1027208 | MGnify/ENA primary metagenome ERZ1027208 (study PRJEB33311, sample SAMEA4378413) | marine metagenome | biome: Marine biome; feature: Fjord; material: Water | collected 2014-07-20T08:00:00Z/2014-07-... | depth 75 m ...
TCAGTAAGGTATTAAAAAAACTAACAAAAGAAGCTATCTTAAAGTCTCATCGTGGGCCTAAAGGTGGCTATATGTTGGCGAAACTACCGGCTGAGACAAATGTTGCCCAAGTCATCAGTGCAATAGAAGGGCCTATCAGCATGACAGAGTGTAGTTCTGATGAAAGTGCTTGTGAACAAGAAGCATCGTGCGAAATTAAAGCAAATTGGGGGCTAATTAACCGGGCCGTATTTACCGCGTTAGAAGCGGTTAGTTTGGCAGATTTGATTGCACCTGCTAACCAGCAGTTAGTCAATTTAAGCTTGCCCTCACAAATAAGTAAAGACATGTCAGATGATTTTAAAGTGGAGAAATAGATGTCAGCATCTAATGAAAATATAGAAAAAATGATTGGCCAAGAGTATAAGGATGGCTTTGTTACAGAGATTGAATCAGACTCATTCTTGCCTGGTTTGAATGAAGACGTTATTCGAGCGTTATCAGCAAAAAAAGAAGAGCCTGAGTTTTTACTGGAATGGCGCCTAGAGGCGTACCGTCATTGGCTAACCATGGATCATCCAGAATGGGCCTTTGTCAACTTTGATAAAATTGACTTCCAAGAGATCAGTTACTATTCAGCCCCTAAAAGTATGGACGATGGGCCAAAGAGTTTAGATGAAGTTGATCCTACCTTGATAGAAACCTATAACAAGTTAGGTATTCCCTTGGAAGAGCAAATGCGTTTGGCTGGTGTAGCAGTTGACGCGGTTTTTGACAGTGTTTCTGTGGCAACAACCTTTAAAGAAAAGTTATACGAAGCAGGGGTTATCTTTTGTTCTTTTTCTGAAGCGGTTAAAGAGCACCCCGAACTGATTAAGCAGTATTTAGGAACGGTTGTTTCTCAATACGATAACTTTTATGCCGCGCTGAATGCAGCGGTATTCAGTGATGGCTCATTTGTTTACATTCCAAAAGGGGTACGTTGCCCGATGGAACTATCGACTTACTTTAGAATTAATGCAGCCAATACTGGTCAATTTGAACGAACTCTTATCGTCGCAGAAGAAGGCAGTCACGTTAGTTATTTAGAAGGGTGTACAGCACCTATGCGAGATGAAAATCAATTACACGCTGCTGTTGTTGAGTTGGTTATTTTAAAAGATGCTGAAATTAAATATTCAACTGTACAAAACTGGTACCCAGGTGACGAGAATGGTGTTGGTGGTATTTATAACTTTGTGACTAAAAGGGCAGAATGCAGGGGAGATAATGCAAAAGTGTCATGGACGCAAGTAGAGACAGGTTCAGCGATTACCTGGAAATACCCTAGTGTTGTTTTGAAGGGGGATAATTCTATTGGTGAGTTTTACTCTGTTGCGTTAACCAATAACTACCAGCAAGCTGATACCGGTACGAAAATGATCCATATTGGGAAAAATACCAGTAGTACGATTATCTCTAAAGGTATTTCTGCGGGACATGGGCAAAATACTTATCGTGGCCTGGTTAAGGTGGGGCGTCATGCGGAGAATGCAAGAAATTATACTCAATGTGACTCCTTATTAATGGGTGATAAATGTGGTGCGCACACTTTCCCTTATATCGAATCAAAACAGCCGACCGCTACGATCGAGCATGAGGCATCAACCTCTAAAATTAGCGAAGACCAGTTGTTCTATTGTATGCAGCGAGGTATTTCAGCTGAAGATGCTGTCTCAATGATTGTTAACGGCTTCTGTAAAGAAGTGTTTAAAGAGTTACCCATGGAGTTTGCTGTAGAAGCACAAGCTTTATTGGGCATTAGTCTTGAAGGCAGTGTCGGTTAAACAACGACAGGTAAAACAGTCTAGAGCAAAGACGATCATTAAATTTACCCCTAACGGGTAGCAAAAAAATTAAAGGTAGAACGATGTTAAAAATTAAAAACTTACACGTAAAGGTTGAAGGTAAAGATATATTAAAAGGCATTAATTTAGAGGTTAATGCTGGTGAGGTCCACGCCATTATGGGGCCAAATGGCTCAGGTAAAAGTACCTTGTCATACATTTTAGCTGGTCGTGCTGGCTATGAGATTACCCAAGGAAGTATTAGTTTTCACGGTAAGGACCTTCTAGAAATGAGCGTTGAAGAGCGTGCATGGGCAGGTGTCTTTCTTGCATTTCAATACCCTGTAGAAGTGCCAGGCGTTAGCAATATTTACATGTTAAAAGCAGCGTTGAATGGGGTGCGTAAATATAACGGTCTTGATCAACTAGACGCTATGGACTTTATCAATATGGTCAAAGGAAAAATGAGAGACCTCGATATGGATGAAAAGTTCCTCTATCGTGCGGTTAATGAAGGTTTTTCAGGCGGTGAGAAAAAACGGAACGAGATCTTACAAATGTCTGTGCTAGAGCCTTCATTGTGTGTTTTAGATGAAACTGACTCCGGCCTAGATATTGATGCATTAAAAATAGTCTCTGAAGGGGTCAACCGTTTAAGGGACCCATCGCGCTCCTTTATATTGGTGACGCATTATCAGCGACTCCTTGATTATATTAAACCCGACTTTGTTCATGTATTAGCTGCTGGGGAAATTGTTAAATCTGGTGGCCCAGAGTTAGCACTAGAGCTAGAAGCAAAAGGTTATAGTTGGGTTGAAGATAGCAAAGAGAGCTAAGATTATGTCAGCATTAAGTACTCACTATTTAGATTTATTAAAAAATGTTTCCGATGAACTGACGGGTAAGGACTTCCCTTGGCTAGGAAGCTTACGTCAACGTTCGCAAGAGAGCTTACTGACGTCAGGTTTGCCTTCGCTGCGTGATGAAGAGTGGCGCTATACCAATATATCAGCGATAGAAAAAAATGAGTTTAGGCTATCCCCTCGTAATTTGACGGTCGATCAATCGCTGTTAGACGAGGCATTGCTTGACCATTGCCATCACTTGGTCTTTATCGACGGCTATTACCGAGACGAGCTATCATCTAGTCAGAGCCTTCCAGAGGGTGTGACGGTTTTACCCCTTAGTACTGTTGAAAAAGGTGAACAAGAAAGACAGTTTAAATCTTTGATAAATTCGTCTTTTGATGATGAATCTGAGCACGGTTTTACCCATTTAAACACAGCGCTTTTCACAGATGGTGTGCTGGTTTGTATTCCCGAAAACACAGTTGTTGAGAAACCTATTCAACTGGTTTACCTTGCTTCAAGCAACGCTCCATTGGGGGTTTCAAACTACCGAAACTTAATCTTGGCAAAAGCCGGGTCAAAAGCGACCATTATTGAAAGCTATTATGGTTCTCAGGACATGTGCTATTTGACTAATGCGGTGACGGAAGTCGTGGTAGAAACAAATGCAAACCTTTCCCATACACGCTTACAGGTAGAATCAAACCAAGCGTTTCATATGGGTGGCGTGTATTCGACCCTAGAAAAAAGTGCCATGTTTAGCCAATCAAACTTTACATTTGGTGGTTTACTTTCTCGTGCTGAAATCCATGCTGATTTGGGTGTAGAGTCAAGTTGCATATTAGATGGCTTGTTTGTAGGGCAAGATAAACAACACCTTGATCACCATACGCGCTTGAATCACAAGCAGCCGCATGCAGTTAGTCAAGAGTTATACAAAGGCGTTATGGCCGATCGATCAACGGGTGTTTTCCAAGGTCGAATTGTTGTGGCAGAAGATGCACAAAAAACTGATGCAACGATGAATAACAGAAACTTACTGCTGTCTGAACGGGCTAATGTTGACAGTAAGCCACAGTTGGAAATTTATGCTGATGATGTGAAGTGTGCTCATGGGGTCACCATTGGCCAATTGGATGAGACAGCCATATTTTATTTACGCTCGCGAGGTGCAGATAAGAAAATGGCTAAAAATATGCTGACATTTGCATTTGCTAATGAAATGGTAGAACGCATTAACCTTGAACCTCTTCGTCATAAAGTGATGGACGAGTTATTAAAGCAATTTCCACAAACAGATATTCTAAAAGAATGGCTATGAATGAAACTAACTCAAACAGCATGAGCTATGACGTAGAAAAAATTAGGTCAGATTTCCCCGTGTTAAACCAACAGGTTCACGGAAAGCCATTAGTTTACCTAGATAATGCGGCAACCAGCCAAAAACCACAGGCTGTTATCGACAGCTTGGTTAATTACTATACTAATGATAATGCCAATATTCACCGCGGGGTACATACCCTCAGTGAACGGGCGACACTATCTTATGAAAATGCTCGTAAGACGGTACAAGTTTTTCTAAATGCTAGCTCAGAAAAAGAAATCGTTTTTACTCGGGGCGCAACTGAAGCCATTAATCTAGTGGCAAATGGTGTCGCTGAGTACATCTCTGCAGGGGATGAGATTTTAATTACAGCGATGGAGCACCATTCAAACATTGTACCGTGGCAAATGTTATGTGAAAAAACCGGTGCTGTATTAAAAGTAGCGCCCATTGATCAGCATGGTGAACTGCGACTTGAGGAATTCGAGGCGTTAATCAGTAAAAAAACCAAATTTGCTGCACTGTCTCATATGTCAAATGCGTTGGGGACCATCAACCCGATTAAGTCATTAATAAACCTGCTTCACCTAAATGGAGTTCCTGTTCTAATCGATGGTGCACAAGCTATCCCGCATATTCCCGTTGATGTACAAGCACTGGGTTGTGAATTCTATGTTTTTTCCGGTCATAAACTTTACGCGCCCACTGGAATAGGTGCTTTGTATGGTCAGTTGGAACAATTAGAAAAAATGGTGCCTTACCAAGGTGGGGGAGATATGATTAGCATGGTGACCTTTGATAAGACGGTGTATAGCAAGGTTCCGTATAAATTTGAAGCTGGGACACCCAACATTGCTGGGACGATTGGCCTAGGGGCAGCAATTGACTACATTAACCAAGTTGGTATTGAGGCAATAGCAGCGCATGAGAATAGCCTATTAGCGCATGCCGTTGAGCAATCAAAAAGTATCAAAAAACTAAGAATTATTGGGACCGCAAAGAATAAAGGAGCGATTTTATCATTTGTGTTGGATGGAATTCACCCGCATGATATTGGTACAATGATGGATCACCAAGGAATTGCTGTTAGAGCCGGTCACCATTGTGCAATGCCGGTGATGGATTTTTTTGGTGTTCCAGCAACAGCCAGGGCTTCTTTTGCCATGTATAATACACATGAAGAAGTAGACGCACTGATGGCAGGAATCGAAAACTTAATTGAGATGTTTGGCTAATGTTAGATGATTTAAGAGACTTGTATCAAGAAGTGATTTTTGATCACAATAGAAACCCACGAAACTTTAGAGTCATGGACGATGCAGACCGTCAAATTGATGGCTTTAACCCCTTATGTGGTGATCGGTTAACTTTATTTATAAAGGTTAACGACGGTAAAATAATTGACGCTAGTTTTCAAGGACAGGGCTGTGCTATTTCTACCGCCTCAGCATCCTTGATGACAGATATTATCAAAGGTCAAAGTGAAGAAGAGGCTCAAGAGCTTTTTGAGCTATTTCACAAAATGGCGACAGGGGAACCGGTTGAGATGGATGACCTTGGCAAATTAGCTGTGCTAGCAGGGGTGTGTGAATACCCAGCACGGGTAAAATGCGCAACCTTACCTTGGCATACACTTGACGCGCTACTAAAAGGCTCTGAAGAACCAGTTACAACAGAGTAAACGATTAACCGTAACGATATGAATGATGCGCGAGCTTAACCCAATAACAAATAAAATATCCGATCTAAAAGAGCGCACCCAGTCGCTTAGGGGGTATCTTTGACTTCGACCTTAAAGAAGAACGATTAACTGAAGTTTTAAGGGAGTTAGAAGATCCCATCGTGTGGAGTGACCCCACTCGAGCACAAGCGCTTGGAAAGGAAAGAGGGCAGCTAGAGCAAATAGTAGAGACCATCAATGAATTAACTGTTGGGCTTGATGATGCGACTGACTTACTGGAAATGGCGGTTGAAGACGGTGATGATGAAACTGTCGGGACCATCGAAACAGATCTCAGTGACTTTGAAAAGCGAGTGTCTACATTAGAGTTTCGCCGAATGTTTTCAGGCAAAATGGATGAAAACAGTGCATTCTTAGAGATTCAATCTGGCTCAGGGGGAACCGAAGCTCAGGATTGGGCAGAAATGATTCTGCGGATGTACCTACGCTGGGCTGAGCAACATGGCTTTAAAGCTGAGTTAATTGAAGTATCAGCTGGGGATGTGGCCGGCATTAAAAGTGCAACCATTTCAATTCAAGGTGACTATGTGTTCGGCTGGTTAAGGACAGAAATTGGTGTACACAGGTTGGTCAGAAAGTCCCCGTTTGACTCAGGTAATCGTCGTCATACATCATTTGCAGCCGTCTTTGTGTCACCTGAGGTTGATGACGATATTGAAATAGATATTAACCCAGCTGATTTAAGAATAGATGTCTATCGTGCCAGTGGTGCAGGTGGGCAGCATGTCAATAAGACAGAATCGGCTGTTCGTATTACCCACTTACCCACCAATGCAGTTGTACAGTGCCAGAATGACCGTTCGCAGCACAAGAATAAGGCAACGGCGATGAAGCAGTTGAAGGCTAAGTTGTATGAGCTAGAAATGCAAAAGAAAATGGTCGATCAGCAAGTGCAAGAAGAAGGAAAGTCTGATATCGGTTGGGGCAGTCAAATTCGCTCCTATGTGTTAGACCAGTCAAGAATTAAAGATTTAAGAACCGGGGTTGAAACCGGTAATACACAAGCAGTGCTCGATGGGGCACTGGATCAATTTATAGAAGCCAGTTTAAAGAGTGGGATTTAACGAATGAAAGAACAAAAAAATACCGATCAACAGCATGATGAAAATAAATTAATTGCTAAGCGACGTGAAAAACTGGCCGACATTAAACAGCAGGGTAATGCTTACCCAAACGATTTTCGGCGAGAGCATTATGCTGAAGCATTACACGCAGAATATGATCAATTCAGTAAAGAAGAACTAGAAGAAAAAGCGATTAGTGTTAGCCTAGCTGGACGTATGATGGCAAAGCGCGTTATGGGTAAGGCTAGTTTTGCTCAGGTGCAAGACATGTCTGGTCGTATGCAGGTGTTTGTTCAGCGTGATACGCTTCCAGAAGGGCTTTATCAAAGCTTTAAAGGTTGGGATATTGGCGATATTATTGCCGTTGAAGGGGTATTATTTAAAACAAAGACGGATGAATTATCGGTTCGAGTTTCATCAATTCGCTTATTAACCAAGTCTTTACAGCCGTTACCTGAGAAGTTCCATGGTTTAACAAACCAAGAGCAACGGTATCGTCAGCGTTATGTTGATTTAATTGTGAACGAAGAGTCACGGAATGTTTTCAAAACGCGCAGTAAAGTGGTGAGTTTTATTCGCCAATACCTTGTCGACAATGATTTTATGGAAGTGGAAACACCCATGATGCATGTGATCCCAGGCGGTGCAACGGCAAAACCTTTTGCGACACACCATAATGCTTTGGATATGGAGTTATTTCTACGCATTGCGCCTGAGTTATATTTAAAACGATTGGTTGTGGGCGGATTCGAGCGAGTATTTGAAATTAACCGTAGTTTTAGAAATGAGGGTTTATCTACTCGACATAATCCTGAATTTACCATGCTTGAGTTTTACCAAGCATATTCGGATTATATCGACATGATGGACTTAACCGAAGATATGCTCCGCTCTTTAGCTGATTCAGTATTGGGTACAACCATTGTTCATTATCAAGGTGAAGATTATGACTTAGGTAAACCCTTTAGACGCATGTCTGTCATCGAATCTATTTTGCACTATAACAGTGATCTAACACTAGAGGACTTGTCTACAAGAGAAGCTGCTATTGAGGTTTCGCAACGCTTACACATCCCGGTTGAAGACAGTTATGGGCTTGGTAAAATCCAAATTGAAATATTTGAAAAAACAGTTGAAGAAAAGCTTCATGAGCCTACATTTATTACAAAATATCCAACCGAAGTATCACCTTTAGCGCGTAGAAGTGACAATGATCCTTTTGTTACAGATCGTTTTGAGTTTTTTGTTGGTGGCCGTGAAGTCGCTAATGGTTTCTCTGAGCTTAACGACTCAGAAGATCAAGCAGAGCGTTTTCAGCTACAAGCGAATGATAAAGATGCGGGAGATGAAGAAGCTATGCACTATGATGCTGACTATATACGCGCATTAGAAATAGGCATGCCACCAACGGCCGGTGAGGGTATTGGTATCGATCGTTTAGTGATGTTCTTAACGGATTCGGCCTCTATTCGCGATGTTATTCTATTTCCTCACATGAGGTTGGAGCACTAAGTAAGACTAAAATTTATGTTCTTCGAATAAAGGTTAAATGATAAAAAGCCCCATACAAGTCTTTGTAGGGCTTTTTAGTTTGTTTAATAATAGAGCCGCTTTTGGTGGTGGAATGCCCGGGTAACTCTAAAAACGCTCATAAATACTTTAATTTTAGGCGCTAATAAATATTTCTTCGACTTCTTCTAATTGCTCAGCAACACCTTCAATTTCAATGACCTCAGTCTCATGGTTTAGCCCAAGTTTTGTAAAGGCAGGAATCGTAGACCAATCAACGTTATTATGAGTGTGATTGTCCTTTGATGGGCTTTGTAGGTTAGCGACTAGAACAATATCTGAGTAGTCAGCGTCAGACGATTGGTCCCTCAATAAGTTTTCATGCTCCCAAACAACTTCGATTAGATTATCAGGAAAGTCCCAATGTTCAACGATAAGCCTACCTACGTCGGTATGAAGCTCTTCAACAAGGTGATCAAGAGCAGCGGTGTCGGCCAGTAGATCGGGGTTGTTTTCGGCAGCCATTAGAATGGGTAGCACACCTATATCATGGAAAAGTCCTGCGAGCATGGCTTGCTCTGGGTCTAAATTAGACGAGCTTGCTGCTAAAACTCGGCTAAATGCTGCCACTTGTACGCTATGCTGCCATGCATTCTTAAACCTTTCTGTAAGAACTTTAGACTTGGTGTTGAACATTTGTTCGACAGTAATGCTCATGATTAAGTTTCTAACGACGCGGCTACCCATTCGAGTGATGGCAATTTGGATGTTTTCAATCTTATTACGCGCTCTGAATAATGGGGAATTAGCCACTTTTAATAAGCGAGCAGAGAGTGCTGCATCCGTATTGATAATACCAGCAAGCTGTTCGGCAGTGGTGTTTTCATCATTGGCAGCTTCACGAGCTTTTATAGCCACTTCAGGAAAACTAGGTAAAATGAGATTTTCGCTCTCAAGGTCACGTTTAATGGACTGTAAAAATTCTTCGCGTGTAGGAATAGTCATCTGATTGTTTTGCTTTATAGGTGCTTTTAGTCTAGTGCATATTCTGCAGGCTGGATAAATATTTGGATGTTATTTTTAAGTACTACATAATCGTTTTGAATAGCGTCTACTTTTAAGATGGCTAAGCCGTAAAAGTTGACATTGTCCTCAGTATGGGCGCTTAAAATAGCGCCAATGCTATTATCAAGGTTAAGTTGGTAAATATCACTGCCAGGTCGGTATTCTTGGGTGCATTTATAGCTAACCAAACGCCTTTTAACGCTGCCTTTATAATGTAGGCGAGCGATAATTTCTTGCCCGGTATAACAGCCCTTTTTAAAGCTTATACCGTCTAACTGATCTAAATTTAACATCTGAGGAATGAATAATTCAGTCGTCGCAGGGCTAAGCTCAGGGTAGCAAGCATTCGTTAATATTTGTTGCCACTTTTCAAATTCCTCTTCTATCTGAACATGGTCGCTCAATTGTATTGATTCCAAGCATGCTTCAGGGTAAATGAATAAGGTTAAATTAGGCTTATGCGCTAGAGGTATTTTGATTGTTGGCGTTAGTGCTTGCTCTGCCTCTTTACTTAGCTTTTCAGTACAGCCAAATATATTGAATTTGTCCGAACTATCTTGGAGGCTGACTTTAGAGCGGAAGATAAACTTACTTAAGTGCTTAATAACTATATCGCACATAACGTTTGGGAGCACCATAAGGTAATCATCGTTATTTCTAGCAAGCTGAAAGGTTGAAATAACGCGACCTTTAGGATTGCATAAAGCACCTAATAAACTACTTTCTTCAGGTATGTTCAAGACATCACAAGTGACTTGTCCTTGTAGGAAGGTACTAGCATCTACTCCGCTAAAAGTGATGATGCTTGTCGATGAGTTTAAGTTGTAGAAGCTCGTTTTATTCATGTGTTTATATTCCTAGGATAATTTACCATTGTATCGTTAAATAAAGGTTTGTTGCGGTACAAAAAATATAAGTATCTCCTTGAATATAATGATGCGATGTTTTAATCTAACGCGGTTTATATCTTAGGGTTGTTATCATGGATAAGGAAGTCGGAGTAATGAATACTCCAGAAAAAGATACTGCGAAAGTGAATAAAAAAACACTCCCTGAAACAGCAAAAGAAATTAATGGTCGTTCAGGCCCAGAACCTACACGTTACGGTGACTGGGAAAAAAACGGGCGCTGTATTGACTTTTAAGTCATTTTTCCCAAAGTTTAATATCAAATACCTACGAGGTTGTAATTTATGAGTAGCAATAATAGACCACTATCACCGCACCTAGATGTTTATAGGCTGCCGTTATCTGCACTACTGTCTGTTGTACACAGAGGGACAGGGGCTGCACTATCAATAGGCACCATAGCGTTAGTTTATTGGTTAATGGCACTAGCTGGTGGCGAATCTTCTTTTAGCACTGCGCAAGCATTTATGGGGAGTGTATTGGGCCGTTTAATGCTTTTTGGCTGGACGTTTGCTTTATTCTTCCATCTTAGCAACGGTATTCGTCACTTATTTTGGGATGCGGGTTACGGCTTTGAAAAAGAAACGGTTAAAACGTCTTCTTTTATCGTATTAGCTGCGGCAGGTTTCTTAACGTTACTTGTTTGGATCGTTGCATTTACTTTTACTGCAGGAGTATAAAATGAGTTTAAGATCTCCATTAGGAACAGCAAAGGGGCTAGGTTCTGCAAAAGAGGGTTTACACCATTGGTGGACTCAGCGTGTCACAGCGATTGCATTAATACCTCTTACAGTATGGTTTGCTTTTAAAGTAGCTGTATTAAGCCAGTCAGATTACCAAACAGTTTTAGAGTGTATTGGTTCGCCATGGTCGGCGGCATTAATTGTCTCTTTAATTGTTGCTGCTTTTTACCATGCAGCCCTAGGTATGCAAGTTATCTTTGAGGATTACATCGGTCATAAAGCCGTTCGTGTAGGCGCTATCATGGCGACGAACCTCTTGTTATTTTTATTAGGCGCGGCGGCAATTATTGCTGTTATTCGCATTGCCCTTGGAGGCTAGAGTTGTATGAATATTAAAGATTATAAAATAACCGAACATAAGTATGACGTTGTCGTTGTCGGTGCAGGTGGTGCGGGCTTACGTGCAACATTTGGTATGGCTCAAAAAGGCCTTAAAACGGCGTGTATTACTAAAGTATTTCCAACACGTAGCCACACGGTTGCGGCTCAAGGTGGTATTAGTGCTGCCCTAGGCAATATGGGTGAAGATGATTGGCGCTGGCATATGTATGACACCGTTAAGGGGTCAGACTGGTTAGGCGACCAAGACGCGATTGAGTATATGTGTCGTGAAGCGATCCCTGCGATTGTCGAGCTTGAACACTACGGTGTACCATTTTCACGTACAGAAGAAGGTAAGATCTACCAACGTCCATTCGGTGGAATGACCACGAATTATGGTGAAGGGACTGCTCAACGTACTTGTGCTGCTGCCGATAGAACAGGGCATGCCATTCTTCACACGCTTTACCAACAATCGTTAAAGCACGATGCTGAATTCTTTATTGAGTATTTTGCGCTCGATTTAATTATGGATGACGACGGTGTTTGTCGTGGTGTATTAGCGCTTAAGATGGACGATGGTACCTTGCATTTGTTCCGCTCACATATGGCGGTCATGGCAACGGGTGGCTATGGTCGTTCATATTTTTCTTGTACATCGGCTCATACATGTACTGGTGATGGTAACGCCATGGTTTTACGTGCTGGCTTACCGCTGCAAGATATGGAATTTGTTCAATTCCACCCAACGGGTATTTATGGTTCGGGTTGTTTGATTACAGAGGGTGTTCGTGGTGAAGGGGGTTACTTAACCAACTCTAAAGGCGAACGCTTTATGGAACGTTATGCACCAAATGCTAAAGATTTAGCGTCACGTGATGTTGTGAGTCGTTCAATGACGATTGAAATTAACGAAGGTCGTGGTGTCGGTCCAGATGGTGATCATATTTATCTTCACCTTGAACATTTAGGCCCTGAAGTGATCAATGAACGTCTACCAGGTATCGCAGAAAGCGCGAAAATTTTTGCCGGTGTTGATGTATCAAAAGAACCTATTCCAGTACTACCAACCGTTCATTACAATATGGGTGGTATTCCAACTAACTATAAGGGCGAAGTGGTTACCCTTAGAGACGGTGATCCAGATGCCGTTGTACCTGGCTTAATGGCCATTGGTGAAGCGGCATGTGTGTCGGTTCATGGTGCTAATAGACTAGGCTCAAACTCATTGCTTGATTTGGTGGTATTCGGTCGTTCTGCAGCTATTCGTGCAGCAGAGGTTATTACTCCAAGTACTGAGCATCCAGATCTTGTTGATACAGCATGCGACGAAGCGCTAACGCGTTTGGATAAATTCCGTAATGCCAATGGTTCTAAGAAAACGGCTGATGTTCGCCTTGATATGCAAAAAGCGATGCAGGCTCACGCGGCGGTATTTAGAACGGGTGAATCAATGCAAGAAGGTGTTGATAAAATCGCTGCGGTTCAAGAATCATTTAAAGATGTGTCTGTAACGGATCGCTCATTAATTTGGAACACGGATTTAATCGAAACCCTAGAGCTTGATAACTTGCTTTCTCAAGCAGCGGTTACTATTACCGGTGCGCTTAACAGAGAAGAGAGCCGTGGTGGTCATGCGCGTGAAGATTTCCCTGATCGTGACGATGCTAACTGGCATAAACACTCTATTATGTGGTTCGATGAAAACAATAACGTCGACATAAAGTACCGCCCTGTTCATATGTATACACTGACAGATGATGTGGAAGTTGTGCCGCCTAAAAAGCGTGTCTATTAAGATTAACGAGGATTAAGAAATGGCTGAATTTAAACTTCCAGAAAACTCCGTTGTAAAAGAAGGTAAAACTTACCCAGCGCCCGCTGGTGCTGTTAGGGTTCAAGAGGTAGAGGTTTATCGCTGGGATCCAGATACTGGAGAAAACCCTCGCATTGATAAATATAAAATTGATTTAGATACTTGCGGCCCAATGGTGCTGGATGCGATTATCAAAATTAAAAATGACGTAGATCCCTCTTTAACATTCCGCCGTTCATGCCGAGAAGGTATTTGTGGCTCTTGTTCAATGAATATCAATGGCAAAAATACCTTAGCCTGCACCAAAGACATGGGTGAAATTAATGGGCCTATTAAAATATACCCATTACCTCATATGCCAGTGGTTAAAGATATTGTGCCGGATCTAACCCATTTTTATGCGCAATATGCGTCTATTAAGCCTTGGATTCAATCGTCAACACCACCACCGTCTGATAGAGAGCGTTTACAGTCTAAAGAAGAGCGTACAAAATTAGATGGTTTATACGAGTGTATTCTTTGTGCGTGTTGTTCTACATCATGCCCAAGTTACTGGTGGAATGGCGATCGTTACCTAGGCCCTGCTATTTTATTGCAAGCCTATCGTTGGTTAGCAGATTCTCGTGATGAAAATGCAGGTGAGCGCTTAGATGAGTTGGAAGATCCGTTCAAACTATATCGTTGTCATACGATTATGAACTGTACTGAAACATGCCCTAAGGGTTTAAACCCAGCAAAAGCGATTGCTGAAATCAAAAAGTTGTTGGTTGAGCGTAAGATAGCTTAATGGATTCTAAATCAAAACTCCTTTGGCGTTGCCGCCGTGGTATGAAGGAGTTAGATGTTATGTTTACGCGTTTTGTCGAGTCATCGTACGATAACTTGTTAGACGGTGAGAAATTAGCATTTATTAAGTTGTTGGATATTGAGGATCCGGTTATTCTTGGCTTTATGCTGTATGGCGACATACCCGAAGACCCTGACGTAGCCGCTATCGTTGAAAAAATCCATACCAACGTTTGACTGCACACTAAATAAGCCCATTGCAACCCGTGTTGTAATGGGCTTTATTTTAGGAATGATTGTTTTTTGTTGTGGCTTGAATAGCTTGCCAGTCATTATTCAAATATGTTTAGTACTTATAGTGATTGCTTTCTCTGCGCAGCTGTTGTATTCGGGCGCTATGTCTCACCAAGGCATACGACGTATAACATGTAATGCCACTGCAAACTGGCAGCTAATTGATTTGAATAACCAGTCTCAAGCAGCTAGGCTCCTCGGCTCCAGCGTTGTCCTCGGGCCTTTTATTTTTCTTCACTTTAAGCTGCCAACTAAGCAGGTTAATCTTTTTTTGGTGCCGGGTTGTTTGTCTGATAGTGCTTCACGAAAGTTGCGTATGCTTTTAAACGTTTACAAATCAGACCTACTGTCTGCTGGGCGTTAAAATAGTATCCTTCTTGAAGACCCTATCATTAAGTGCTAAGTAATCCCGTGTGTAGTGTAAGCCCCTGCTTTCTTTTCTTTTTAATGCACTGTCAATAATTAACTCAGCGGTATGAGCAAGGTTTCTTAATTCTAAGAAATCACTGGTAACGTGGTAGTTTGCATAATATTCCTCAATTTCTTTATTAAGAAGAGTAATGCGGTTTTTAGCACGCTGAAGACGTTTTGTTGTGCGTACAATGCCGACGTAATCCCACATAAATTGGCGTAATTCTACCCAATTATGTGACACGACAATTGCTTCGTCAGAGTTAATAACCTTTGACTCGTCCCATGGAACAATAGAGGGGAGTGAGGTAGGACGCTTTAAATATTGAGTGATATGTTTGCTGGCTTGGTTCGCAAATACGAGGCACTCAAGAATTGAGTTGCTAGCCATTCTGTTGGCACCATGAAGCCCAGTAAAAGCTGTTTCTCCAATAGCATACAGCCCCTCAATATCGGTTAAGCCATTTCTATCCGTCATGATGCCGCCGCAGGTGTAGTGCGCTGCTGGTACAACCGGTAGGGGTTCTTTGGTCATATCAAAACCAAAATCTAGACATTTACGATAAAGCATCGGAAAGTGTGACTGAATAAAAGGCCGAGATAAATGGCTGATATCTAAAAAAACAGAGTCAATCCCTAACTGTTTCATTTCATGGTCAATGGCGCGTGCAACCACATCTCTAGGTGCTAACTCGGCACGCTTATCAAAAGCCGGCATAAAGCGTTGCCCGTTTGGTAATAACAGTAAGCCACCTTCGCCTCTAACCGCTTCGCTGATTAAAAATGATTTAGCTTTTGGGTGGTAAAGGCACGTTGGGTGAAACTGCATAAACTCCATATTAGCAACACGGCAACCCGCGCGCCAAGCCATAGCAATGCCATCGCCAGTTGATACATCTGGGTTGCTTGTGTAAAGGTAGACCTTGCTAGCACCTCCAGTTGCAAGAGTGATGCAAGGGGCTTTCATGTTGAAAATACGGTCTTTTTTGGTATCCAGCACATAACAGCCAATGACACGACGTTGCCCAGCTAGCCCATTACTGTCTGTGATTAGGTCGATAACGTGGTGGTGTTCAAAGATCTGTATATTGCTCTTAGCGACGACTTGATCATTTAAGGCGACTTGCACGGCGCGACCCGTTGAGTCTTCGGCGTGGACAACCCGTCGGTGAGAGTGTCCGCCTTCCTTAGTTAAGTGTAGTTTCTTAACTGAATGCGTACCATCTTGGGTGGAAAACCTAACATTATTAGCTATCAGCCAATCGATGCTTTCTTTACCCTTTGAAACAACCAACTCAACAATGTCTTCATGGCATAAGCCAGCACCCGCTTTAATGGTATCTTTCTGGTGGGCATCTAAGGAATCAATTTCATCTAAAACAGCTGAAATACCGCCCTGGGCATAAAAAGTAGCACCCTCGGATAAGTTAAGTTTTGATAGAACAGCAATGGATAAATGTTCAGGAAGTGACAGTGCTAACCCTAGTCCAGCAGCGCCGCTCCCAACAATGATGACATCAAATGACGAAGAACTATCTGACATAGGTGGAAATACCTGAGGCACCTTAGAAAAGGTGCGGATGATTAATTAAGATGGTAAATTATACGGATAAAATTTAAAAAGTCCCTTTATCCGTTAAGGTTTTTAATCTTGGTGGTGAACCTTAATTTTTTAAGGAAAAATATGATAGAAGAAATAGCGACCGTTACGTCTACTAGGAAAAATACCATTAGTGTGGTGACAAACCAGCGTTCAAGTTGCCAGCAATGTGTGCAAACTGACAGCTGCTCAACCTCTGTATTGTCTAAATTTTTTGGTAATAAATCGATTGAGCTAAAATTACAATCAGACATTCAATTAGAGGCGGGTGATAAGGTGTGCTTAGGCATTGATGAGAAAATATTTCTCCGTTTAACAGGTATGGTTTATCTTTTACCATTGGTTGGGTTGTTGTTGGCGGCTCTATTTGGGCAATATGTATCAACCCAACTGGGTGTCAGTAGTGAAATACTCATTATCATATTTGGTTTATTTGGCTTTTTACTGTGTTTTTATAGCCTGAAATATTTTATTGCACATTACATGGATCCCAGAAAAATCCACCCAGTAATCTTGAAGAAATTAGATTAAGGCCCAATTAAGGGTGATACAGGTTATTAAATAACAGGGGTATTTATGAACATAGGTCGTATAGTTGCAGTGTTATTAGTGTTTTCATTAAGCAGGGTAGGGGCTAGTAATCTCCCTGATTTCACTGCATTGGTAGAAAAGAACAGCCAGTCTGTGGTTAATATTAGTACCACGCAAACGGTTAAGTCACAGCGGCCAATGTTTTCTCCCGAACTTAACCTGCCTGACGGCTCACAATATGGAGATTTACTGAAGCACTTCTTTGGTCAGCCGCGTCAACCGTCTAAAAAAAGAGAAACGCATTCATTAGGCTCAGGTTTTATTATCTCCACCGACGGCTATGTGTTGACAAACCATCATGTTGTTAAAGGCGCAGACGAAATTATCGTTCGCTTGCAAGATCGTCGAGAGCTGAAAGCCACCCTAATTGGCAGTGATGAGCGTTCTGATGTTGCGCTATTGAAAATTGCTGCAGATAAATTACCAGTTGCTAAACTTGGGATTTCTCAACATTTGAAAGTAGGGGAATGGGTGTTTGCCATTGGCTCACCCTTTGGTTTTGAAAGCTCAGTCACGGCGGGCATTGTCAGTGCAACGGGCCGCAGCTTGCCCAATGAGAATTATGTGCCCTTTATTCAAACAGATGTTGCGATTAACCCAGGCAACTCCGGTGGGCCTTTGTTTAACCTCAAGGGTGAAGTAGTGGGGATTAATTCGCAAATATACAGCCGTTCAGGTGGTTTCATGGGGCTTTCGTTTGCGATACCAATAGACATGGCAATGACTGTTTCTCAGCAGCTAAAAACATCTGGTCGAGTTGATAGAGGCTGGTTAGGTGTTCGGATTCAAGATGTAACACGTGAGCTAGCCGAATCATTTGAAATGAAAAAACCACGGGGCGCCTTGATTGCACAAATCATTAACGGCAGTCCTGCTGAGTTGGCGGGGCTGGAAGTTGGCGATGTCATTATTGCGTTTAATGGTAAAAATGTTGATATTTCATCCAGTTTGCCGCCCATGGTTGGTATTACCTCTTTGGATAAAGAGGTACCGGTTACAATCATTAGGGATAAGGCCGTTAAAGTGATTAATGTGAATTTGCAAAAATTGCCGGAGGATCCGTCGCTGTTGTCACAAGAAACGGTGGGTAAGCCACGAGCTGAATTGGTGCTTGGGATGTCAGTTAAAAATATTAATAAATCCATGAAAAACAACTCATCTATTCCATTAATCGGGGTTGTGGTGGTTAATGTTAATGCTGAACCAGCCCTGCACTCTGGGATTAGGCCGGGTGATGTGCTGGTTCAACTGGATGGGCATACCCTTGAAAGCGTTCAGAGGTTGAAGGAAGTTGTTGCTAAACTCCCAGATAAGGAGTTTATATCCGTATTAATAAACAGACAAGGTGCCCCAATTTTTCTCGCTTTGAAAAAATAATAGGTACAATAGGGCCTTTAGAAAAACGCCTCATTAGAGGCGTTTTTAATTGATGAGTAAATAAGCGTGCCAAATATAAATTTAACAAGAAACTTTTCTATCATTGCCCATATAGATCATGGGAAATCAACACTGGCTGACCGCTTGATTCATATCTGCGGTGGGTTAACTGATCGAGAAATGGCAGAACAAGTGCTCGACTCAATGGACATTGAACGCGAACGCGGCATTACCATTAAGGCGCAAAGCGTTACCCTATATTACAAGGCTAAAGATGGTGAAACGTATAAGTTAAACTTTATTGATACACCGGGGCATGTAGACTTTTCGTATGAAGTGTCTCGCTCGTTAGCTGCTTGTGAAGGTGCGTTACTAGTAGTAGATGCGGCGCAAGGGGTTGAAGCGCAAAGTGTTGCAAACTGTTATACCGCTATCGAGCTTGATCTCGAAGTGCTTCCTATTCTTAACAAAATTGATTTACCATCAGCTGAACCAGATCGAGTCGCCGAAGAAATTGAAGAAATTATCGGTGTAGAAGCAATCGATGCCCCACATATTAGTGCTAAAACAGGTATAGGTGTTGATCAAGTTTTAGAGCAAATAGTTAAGCAAATACCGCCACCTAAGGGCGATCCTAATGCACCTTTGCAAGCACTTATTATTGATTCATGGTTTGATAATTACTTGGGTGTTGTTTCATTAATACGTGTGGTGAATGGAACAATTAAGAAAAAACAAAAAATAAAAATGATGTCATCTAATGATGTGCATTTGGTTGATCAAGTAGGCGTTTTTACACCGAAAAGAGAAGTACTTGATGAACTTTTCCCGGGTGATGTGGGCTTTATGGTGGCCGGTATTAAAGATATTTATGGCGCTCCAGTTGGGGATACCATTACAGTGGTATCAAATCCATCAGAAAACGCACTACCAGGCTTTAAAAAAGTTCAAGCAAGGGTTTTTGCCGGCCTATTCCCATCAAGTTCAAATGATTATGAGCACCTTCGAGAGTCTTTGAATAAGCTCAAACTTAACGATGCCTCGCTTAATTACGAGCCAGAAACATCGGATGCGTTGGGCTTTGGCTTCCGTTGTGGCTTCTTAGGGATGCTGCATATGGAGATTATTCAAGAGCGTTTAGAACGAGAGTACGACCTTGATCTGATAACAACAGCCCCAACGGTTATCTATCAAGTACTGCTGCATAATGACGAAATTTTAGAAGTGGATAACCCTGCTAAATTGCCTAATATTTCAACCATCAAAGAGATTCGAGAACCCATTATTGAAGCAAATATTTTGGTGCCACAAGAGTTTTTAGGTAATGTTATTACTCTGTGTATCGAGAAACGTGGTGTGCAAACAAAAATACAGTATATGGGTAAGCAAGTAGCGCTTAGCTATGAAATGCCTATGAGTGAGGTGGTACTAGACTTCTTTGACCGCCTTAAGTCTGTCAGTCGTGGTTACGCTTCCTTTGAATATGAATTTAAGCGTTTTCAAGCCGCACCATTAATTAAACTTGATGTGCTTATTAATGGCGATAGAGTCGATGCTTTATCGCTAATCGTGCACAGTGAGGTGAGTCAAAGCAGAGGGCGTGAGCTGGTTGAAAAAATGAAAGAGCTTATCCCGCGGCAAATGTTTGAAATTGCCATTCAAGCGGCCATTGGTTCTAAAATTATAGCAAGGTCATCTGTTAAAGCACTTAGGAAAAATGTCTTGGCCAAATGCTATGGTGGGGATATTTCTCGTAAACGCAAATTACTAGAAAAGCAGAAGGCTGGGAAAAAACGCATGAAACAGGTTGGTAATGTAGAAATCCCTCAAGATGCTTTTTTAGCCGTTCTTAAATTGGGTAATGATTAAGGAAATAAGCATGCATTTTGATTTTTCAGCTGGGTTAACACTGGCAACTCTTTTAACTGGGCTTATTGCCGTACTGTATTACCTGTTTCAGCTAAAAAACAAGCAAACTGTAGGTGGTAAAGAACCGCTAATCGTTGAGTACTCGAAATCCTTCTTCCCAGTGTTATTATTTGTGCTGGTGCTACGGTCTTTTATTGCTGAACCCTTTAGAATTCCTTCTAGCTCCATGATGCCAACCTTGTTAATTGGTGATTTTATTTTGGTGAATAAATTTGCCTACGGAATTCGACTGCCTGTTACCAATACAAAGGTGATAGACATTGGCAAGCCAGAACGGGGTGATGTCATGGTGTTTAGATACCCTAAAGACTTATCATTAGATTACATTAAACGTGTCGTTGGTTTACCCGGTGATACAGTAGGCTATTATGATAAGCACGTTTACATTAATGGTGAACGTATCACACAAACAGACTTGGGTATCTATGAGGGAACTGGCCAGGGTGAAAAGATGAATGGCTCACAGCTGTATCAGGAGTTATTGCCTACCCAGCAGCATGATATTTTATTGATGAAAGAGCGGCCCTCTATTGAAGGTGAGATGGTTGTTCCAGAAGGACACTATTTTATGATGGGTGATAATAGAGATAACAGTAATGACAGTCGTTACTGGGGGACAGTACCCGAAGAGAATATTGTCGGGAAAGCCTTTGCCATATGGATGAACTGGGATAGTAGTAACGGTGGAGTAGCGTTACACCGCTTAGGAAACACGATAAACTAAACGTAAAACTAAAGGGAGACGGTTATGTTAGGAAAAAAAGAAAAAGGTGCAACATTTATCAGCCTAGTTATTGTGCTGAGTATTATTGGTGTGATTACACTCAGCGTTTTAACGATTTTTCCAGTTTATATGGAAAACTTAGCAGTCAAAAAAGCTGTTGAGGCGATAGAGAACGACCCTCAATTAAAATCAATGTCTGCTGGAAAAATGCGTAGCCTCTTTGAAAAAAAGTTGGACATGAACCAAGTGACCAGCGTAAGGGCTAAGGATGCAAAAATCGGCCGAGGGCTAACGGATATAAGCTTTAAAGTGGAGTATGAAGTCCGTAAAGAATACATAGGGAATATTGATATTGTGATGTCATTTAGTAATGAGTTCACAGTGGATTTATAATAACTACGTTAACCTTGCCTAGAGAATATTAGTGAAATTTAATGCAAAACAACTGCAAAAAAAGATTCAAGCCGAGTTTTCAAACCTAGCTTTACTTGAGCAGGCGCTAACACACCGAAGTATTGGCCATAAAAACAATGAGCGCCTTGAATACCTTGGCGATGCCATTTTAGGCTTTGTTATAGCTGATGAGATTTATAGTAAATTCCCAACAGCAGATGAAGGGGTGATGAGCCGGTTACGCGCACATTTAGTTAATCAAACATCGCTAGCAGAAATAGCCACCCAATTAGAGCTTAGTGACGAGCTCATCCTGGGCCAAGGTGAGATGAAGAGTGGTGGTAAACACAGAGCATCTATTTTATCGGATGTGCTGGAGGCGATAATGGGGGCTATGTATAAAGACTCAGGTATTGACCCGACAAGAGAATGGATTTTAAGGGTCTTTAAAGACAAGTTAAAAGGCTTATCTCTAGATACCGCGATTAAAGACCCTAAAACACAGCTACAAGAATATTTGCAAGCACGAAACCTTAAGATCCCAACTTACACTGTATTATCAACAACCGGTGCTGACCATAACCAGCTGTTTACTGTTGAATGTTTTGTTAGCCAAGCTGGTGCACCATTATCTGCAAAGGCAGGGACACGCAAAAAAGCTGAACAAAAAGCTGCCGGTAAAATATTTAATGTTTTAACCAAGACCTCACCACCTTCAATAAAGTAATTTTTGCGCGAATGACTAGTCTAAATAAACCATTTATTTCTACTCATTAGCCATCAAAAATTGTTAACGACTTACTCGACATACGCAGATTATAGAGACACTAGATATGACTAAAACTCCCTTTAAAACAGGCTTTG
>ERZ1027208.282-NODE-282-length-22076-cov-21.739930_pt1 | contig 22076 bp, 19 predicted proteins | sample MGYA00520867_ERZ1027208 | MGnify/ENA primary metagenome ERZ1027208 (study PRJEB33311, sample SAMEA4378413) | marine metagenome | biome: Marine biome; feature: Fjord; material: Water | collected 2014-07-20T08:00:00Z/2014-07-... | depth 75 m ...
TATTTTGTCCCATGGACGGCTGACTCGCAACTTTGATTGCAGCTCTTTAGTTCGTGTCGTTTCTATGTTGATACCTAGTCCGAGTAGATCTAACCTTTTCTCTTCGTCAGCAGCGTCAGATGTGGATAAGAGACAGCTTCTGAAGGATCTAAATATTACCCAGATTATATTACAAATACTGTTGCACATCAAACAAAAGATTTGTTGAAGATTATTGGTTACAAATCAGAGGTCATCCCACATTTAGAAGAACCATCAATGAAGCTCCTGGTTAGAGGTAAGTACCTAGCTAGGGTTATAGAAGGGTGTAATTCTATTAGTGTTATAATTTTATTTGTTTCTTTTGTTATTTCATTTAAAGGAAAATTAAAAACGACTTTCTTGTTTTTGTTAGCAGGGAGCGTAATTATTTATGTGTTTAATTTATTAAGAATTGTAATTTTATCTCTTGGGTTATACCATTATCCATGGAGAAGTGAACTGTTGCATACCGTTGTTTTTCCAGCTATAATTTATGGAATAGTGTTTTTGCTTTGGATGCTTTGGGTAAATAGATTTTCTAATGTAGGAACGAATAATGGGTAAGTATAAAAAATATATATGGTTGTTCTTGCTGTTCGGCTTATTAGCTATAATCCGTTTGTTTGAAAATGAAATATTTTACGACCCGTATTTAACTTTTTTTCAAAATGACTATTTGTACTTAGATTCCCCAAGGCAAGAAATGTTAAAATTAACTTTGTCTACAAGCTTAAGATTTTTTTTAAATACGATTGTTTCACTTTTAATTTTATATGTTTTTTATAAAGACACAAGCATTATAAAGTTCTCGGTTTTGGTTTATGTTTTTTCTTATTTTGTACTACTAGCTTTGTTTTTATATTTTGTTTTAAGCCCTAAACAAGAAGATTACTATCTGTTTTTTAATATCCGACGTTTTTTAATTCAGCCCATAATTCTTCTCTTACTATTACCTGCGTTTTATTACCACCGAAAGGGAGCATAACTGTTAATGAAAGCTTAAAAGTAGATGAGTACTTAATTTTTTTGTAAATTTGCATTGTGATAAAACAATGGTTACATAAAGTTTTTTCTATTTCTATGGCACTTTTAGTGTTGTTTTCAACAATATCTTTTACTGTTGAAAAGCATTATTGTGGAGATTTTTTAATTGATACAGCTGTGTTTTCTCAAGTAAAGAAATGTGATGTAGAAATGGCTAACGATGAAGGTGCAATAGTTGTTAAAAAGAAGCATTGCTGCAAAGACGAAATTGAAGTTGTACAAGGTCAAGATGATTTGAAAATTACTTCTTTGGATGATTTAGATTTTCCGTACCAATTATTTATCACATCTTATTATTACACATTCATTGGTCTTTTTGAAAGCTTACCAAAGCAAATTATACCTCATAAAGATTATTCTCCACCCAATCTGGTCACCGACATACAGGTTTTAGATCAGGTCTTTACCATTTGATTTTTTCAATTTAACTAGTTGTTGATGCGTTTTCTTGCGCTTCAATTTTTAGGAATTGTTAATTCAAATACTTTTACAAATGAAACTTAATTATTGGCTTATAGCCATTTTACTAATAACTTCGGTTAATAGTATATTCTCTCAAACTTCAAATTCAGGAGAACTAGTTAGAGAATATAATTTAACTGTAGACAAACAATCCATAAACATAACGGGAAAACCTGTGAAGGGAATGACCATTAATGGAAGTATTCCTGGGCCAACCTTGGAGTTTGTTGAAGGAGAACAAGCGGTTATAAATGTTACCAACAATATGGATGTGGAAACTTCCATACATTGGCACGGCATTTTATTACCCAATTTTCAGGATGGAGTGCCTTATTTAACAACACCTCCAATAAAACCTGGAACAAAATTCACATATACTTTTCCAATTAAACAAGCTGGAACCTATTGGTATCACTCCCATACTATGTTACAGGAGCAAAGTGGTTTATATGGCTCTATTCTTATTCATCCAAAGGAGAAAACCTTGAAATACGATAAAGATTTGGTATTACTTATTTCCGATTGGACTAATGAAAAACCTAAAGATGTGTTACGTAACTTAAAACGCGGAACAGAATGGTATGGCATTAAAAAAGGAACAGCAATACCATTAAATAAGGTGATTGCAAAAGGCGGTTTCGGTGCTCAACTCGATTTTTGGAGGCAGCGAATGGAAGGTACCGACATTGCAGACGTTTATTATCCAGCATTTTTAATTAATGGAAAACCTTCTGTAGACTATCCAGAATTTAAACCTGGTGAAAAAATAAGGCTTCGTATTATAAATGGAGCGGCTTCAACCTCTTTTTGGATGACTTTTGGAGGTGAGATGCCTACATTAGTTTCTGCAGACGGATTGGATGTTGTTCCTGTTAAAAGGAATAAAACCTTTATTGCAATTGCGGAAACCTACGATTTTATTGTCACGATTCCAGAAAACGGTAAGATTGAATTTAAAGCAAATTCTCAGGATGGATCTGGAAGTGCCTCGGCATTTTTAGGAACAGGTAATGTTTTAAAAGCAGTTGATGTTGTAAAGCCTGATAAAATTGCTATGATGAAAAAAATGGCAAATATGAAAATGAAAATGGGTGCACATGCTATTAAATTTCAACCTAATAAAGACGAACGTTACAAAATGAAAGAGGAATATGGGATGAAGATGGATCATATGACTGCCGATCATTCAACAATGAAACAAGGCAATATGAATGTGAATATGAAAGATATGGAAATGAAAGAGGATTCAATGACATCTAACGTAGTTGACCATTCCAAAATGGACCACTCTAAGATGAACCATGAGTCTATGAAAATAGATAGTATGAAAACTGATGATGTGGCTATGGATGGTATGAAGATGAATTCGGAATATAATTATGATTATTTAAAATCAGCAGAGAAAACAAATTACTCCAAGGGTATTCCTGTAACAGAAATTTTATTGAATCTTACTGGTAATATGAACCGATACATTTGGAGCTTTAATGGTGTGCCCTTATCGGAAACCGATAATATTCCTATTAAAGGCAACGAAGTAACGCGTATTACTTTTAACAATTTAACGATGATGCATCATCCTTTGCATTTACACGGTCACTTTTTTAGAGTGCTCAATAAAAATGGTGATTATTCACCTTTGAAGCATACTGTGAATATTCCTCCAATGGAAGAATTAACTATTGAGGTGTATGGAGATGCAGAAGATGGCGATTGGTTATTTCATTGCCATATTCTTTACCATATGATGAGCGGAATGACACGTGTCTTTAGTTACAATACACCGCGTGATGAACGTTTAGATTTATATCCAGTAAGTAAATTAATTAACGAAACAGATCGTTTTTATTCTTGGGGAACAGTAGATGCAGCATCACATATGACTGAGCTGAATCTTATAGCTTCTAATATGAGAAATCAATTCAACCTAAAGGCAGAATACGGTTGGAACAAAAATATAGAAGCAGAGTTTACGTACGAGCGCTATTTGCACGATTACTTGCGGGTATTTGGAGGCGTTAATGTTGAAAACGAATATGATAAAAGTTTAGACGAGATAAATACAACTGCCATTGTTGGAGTGCGTTATTTAACGCCCTATTTGTTCAATTTAGATGTACGAGTAGATAATAAGTTGAGACCGGAAATTCGCTTAGATAGAGAAATAATGCTTTTTCCAAGGACTTTTATTTTTGGGAATTTTGAATATCAAGCTAATTTTGGCTGGGTTGACAACCTACCAAATAATGATAACTATAAAGCTGAAACTACGTGGAGTGCAGGTATTGAATATTTAGTTTCAAAAAACATATCACTACAGGCTAGTTACGATAATCGCTTTAAAGCAGGTGGCGGACTATCCGTTAGATTTTAATAATTTAAAACATATAAAAATGGAAAAATCAAACTATAAAAAACTCGGTTTAATGATGCTAGTCTCTTTTGTGATTATGTATCTCGTTATGTTCTTAAATGTAGATGCGTTAGAACATATTATGCTCAGCAATACACGGACATATATGACGCTTTTAATGGTTGCGCCAATGGCAATATCTATGTTGCTTTTTATGCTGTCTATGTATAAAAACAAAAAGATGAACGCTATTATTTTAAGCATCGCAAGTATTGTGCTTATAGCCTCTTTTATGATGCTAAGGAAACAGACACTTGTGTCTGATGTGCAATATATGAAAGCTATGATTCCTCACCATTCATCAGCAATTATGACCAGTCAAAACGCTCATTTAAAAGATCCGGAAGTCAAAAAATTAGCCAAAGACATTATTAAAGCACAAGAAGAAGAAATTGCCCAAATGAAAGCAGCAATTAAAAGATTAGAATCAAAAAAACAATAGTATAATGACACACACATATACAATTACAGGAATGACCTGCAATGGTTGCCGAAATAATGTTGAGCAAACGTTGAATGAGGTTGATGGTGTTATTAAGGCATCGGTTAATTTAGAAAAAGCCGAAGCAATTATAGAGATGCAAAATCATATTCCTATTGAAAAGTTTCAAGAGGCATTAAAAGCAAAAGGTGGTCATTATAGTATCTCCTTACCTGGAGAAACACATAAACAGGAACACACTCATAAAACTGAAACAACAAAAGGAAAGGGAACAGGCGTTTTTTATTGTCCTATGCATTGCGAGGGCGAAAAAACATATGATAAAGCAGGCGATTGTCCTGTTTGCGGAATGGATTTGGTAGAAGAAGTTAGTCTGCAGCAACATATAGGAACACAATATACGTGTCCAATGCATCCTGAAATCATTAAAGATGAAGCTGGTTCGTGCCCAATTTGCGGTATGGACTTAGTGCCATTAGAAGCAGATGTTTCAGCAGAAAAGAAAACATATGCGAAACTCTTAAAAAAGTTCAAGATAGCAGTTGCTTTTACTCTGCCTATTTTTTTAATAGCGATGTCCGAAATGATTCCCAATAGTCCACTTTATAACATTTTAGAGTTAAAATATTGGAACTGGATTCAGTTTGGGTTATCAATTCCAGTAGTATTTTATGCTACTTGGATGTTTTTTGAACGTGCCTATAAATCGGTTACAACTTGGAACTTGAATATGTTCACGCTTATTGGGATTGGATCAGGTGTTGCTTGGTTATTTAGTGTATTTGCATTGTTCTTTCCAGCATTTTTCCCCGATCAATTTAAAACAGAATCAGGAACTGTTCATATTTATTTTGAAGCAGCAACAGTCATATTAACTTTAGTATTACTAGGGCAATTGTTAGAAGCAAGAGCACATAGTAAAACCAATAGTGCAGTAAAAGAATTACTCAAATTAGCACCCAATAAAGCGATTAGAATTACTAACGGACAAGAGGAAGTTATTGCAATCGAGAAGATTAATGTTGGAGATGCTTTGCGCGTAAAGCCAGGAGATAAAATTCCTGTTGATGGAATAATAACCGATGGAGAAAGCACAGTTGATGAATCTATGATTACAGGAGAACCAATTCCTGTTTCCAAAGCAAAAGGAGATGCAGTAAATTCTGGAACCATAAATGGGAAACAATCCTTTGTGATGAAAGCCGAAAAAGTAGGAGCAGACACCTTGCTTTCTCAAATTATAGAAATGGTAAACAAGGCTAGTAGAAGTAAAGCTCCTATTCAAAAATTAGCCGATAAAATCTCAGGTTATTTTGTGCCAGTTGTGGTTATAATATCAGTGATTACTTTTATAATTTGGAAAATTTTTGGTCCAGAACCATCTTACGTTTATGCGTTGGTAAATGCTATTGCAGTATTAATAATTGCGTGTCCTTGTGCTTTGGGTTTGGCAACACCCATGTCTGTTATGGTAGGTGTTGGTAAAGGTGCAAAATCTGGAGTTCTCATTAAGAATGCTGAAGCACTTGAAAAACTGAATAAAATAGATGTTTTAATTATTGATAAAACAGGAACTATAACGGAAGGGAAACCATCGGTAGAAAAAGTAGGAAGTGTTTTTGACGATTTTAATGAAGACAGAGTCCTGCAATACATTGTATCTGTAAATAATTTAAGTGAACATCCTTTAGCTGAAGCAACCGTAAAATATGGTAAATCAAAAAATGTTAAAATTTTAGAAGTTCAAGATTTTACATCAGTAACAGGAAAAGGTGTTACAGGGATTATAGAAAACAAAAAAGTTGCGCTTGGTAACGAAAAAATGATGGAACAAGCTAATGTTTCAATTTCAGAAGTTCTTCAAGAAGAAGTTTCAAAACATCAAAAAATGGGCAAAACAGTGCCCTTTCTTGCTGTTGATGGTAATGCTGTTGGTTATGTTGTTATTTCAGATAAAATTAAAGAAACCAGTAAAAAGGCCATTGCAACCTTGCAGGAAAAAGGTATAGAGGTCATTATGCTTACTGGTGATAATAAAGATACGGCAAAAGCGGTAGCTTCAGAATTAAGTCTAAAACATTTTAAAGCACAAGTATTACCAGAAGACAAACTTAAGGAAGTTGAAAAACTTCAAAAAGAAGGAAAAACAGTTGCAATGGCTGGCGATGGCATTAATGATGCTCCAGCCTTAGCTAAAAGTGATATTGGTATTGCTATGGGAACAGGAACAGATGTTGCTATAGAAAGTGCTGAAATTACTTTAGTAAAAGGTGATTTACATGGTATTGTAAAGGCTCATAATTTGAGCAGTAAAGTAATGAAAAACATTAAGCAGAATTTATTTTTCGCATTGGTTTATAATTCCATTGGTGTACCAATTGCAGCAGGAATATTATTTCCGTTCTTCGGTATATTATTATCTCCAATGATAGCTGCTTTAGCAATGAGTTTCAGTTCAGTGTCAGTAATTGCAAATGCTTTGCGGTTACGAAATATAAATATTGATTAAACAAAAAATGAAAAAAATAATATATATACTACTAATGCTTCCTTCAATAATGTTTTCGCAAGAAAAAATAAGCGGAATGATTATGGAAGCAAACGAAAAAAACGAACATATTGGGTTGCCTGGGACAAATGTGTATTGGTTGGGTACTTCTGTTGGAACAATAACAGATATTGATGGTAAATTTATAATTCCTTATCAAAAAGAGTACACAAAGCTGGTTATTAGCTATGTTGGTTTTAAAACAGATACATTAACCATTCTAGAACCCAAAATGATACACCATTGGTTAAAACCAACTAGTAATTTAGATGAGGTCACAATAACCTCAAGAAAGCAAGCGACAGCTAAATCGTATTTAAAATCTCAAAATGTAATTACAGTTAGCAGCGACGAATTGTTAAAAGCGGCGTGTTGTAATTTGTCTGAAAGTTTTGAAACAAATCCATCAATCGATGTCAATTTTGCTGATGCAGTCACTGGAACGCGACAAATTAAAATGTTAGGTTTAACAAGCCCTTATATTTTAATTGCTACTGAAAATATACCAACAGTTCGTGGTGCCGCTCAAGCTTATGGATTGAGCTTTATTCCTGGAACTTGGGTACAAAGCATTCAGATTACTAAAGGAGCAGGAAGTGTGGTTAATGGTTACGAAAGTATTGCAGGTCAAATTAATGTAGAGCTTCAAAAACCAACAACAGATGATAGGTTGTTTGTTAATGCTTATGGTGCAGCAAACGGTCGTTTGGAATTAAACACACATATCAATACAAAAGTTAATGATAAGTGGAGTACAGGTTTGTATTTACATGGGAATATGCGAGATGAAAAATTTGATAAAAACGATGATTCTTTTTTAGATATGCCACTTCAAAAACAAATGAACTTAATGAATCGTTGGCAATACACTAATGCAGAAAAAGGTTTTGTAAGCTTCATTAATTTGAAGTTTTTAAATGATGAAAAGCAGACAGGGCAAGTGGATTTTAATCCTGATACAGATAAGCTTACTACCAATTATTGGGGAAGTGAAATAGATACTAGGCGCTATGAACTTTCTGCAAAAATGGGTTATGTAAATCCTGAAATCCCATACCAAAGTGTCGGCGTTCAAGCTGCATTTAGTAGCCACGATCAAGTTTCTTATTTTGGATTAAATCAATATGATATAACACACAATAGTTTATATGCAAATGCAATTTATAATTCTATAATTGGCGATTCAAGACATAAATTTAAAACAGGATTAAGCTACACTTACGACCATTATGATGAATTTGTGAATACAACAGATTTTGAACGTACAGAAAACTCTATAGGTGCTTTTTTTGAGTATTCTTTTGATAATTTGGACGATTTTAACCTAACAGCAGGTGTTAGGGTTGATCATCACAATCTATTAGGAACATTTGTAACCCCAAGAATTCACGCACGTTATACACCTTGGGAGAAATCGGCTCTAAGGGCATCCATAGGAAGAGGAAAACGGAGCGCTAATATTTTTACAGAAAATCAAAGTTTATTTGCAACATCTAGAAGTATTAATATTTTAAATACAAATGGAGAAGTTTATGGATTAGACCCAGAAATTGCCTGGAATTATGGGGTATCTTTTTTACAGGGTTTTAATCTCTTTGGAAGAAAAGCAGATGTTACTTTAGATTTTTATAGAACCGATTTTCAAAATCAAGTGGTTGTAGATTATGAAACCCCACAGGAAGTAAATTTCTATAATTTAGAAGGCGATAGTTTTGCCAATAGCTTTCAAGCGGAATTCAACTATAATATTTTTGAACATTTCGATTTGCGTTTGGCCTATAAATATTACGATGTGCAAACACAGTACAATTCAGGTAAGCTGGAAAAACCATTAACACCAAAAAACAGGGTGTTTGCTAATGCATCTTATGAAACCAATAAAAAAGATAGTGGCTCACAATGGAAATTTGACGCAACTTATAATTGGGTAGGTGCGCAGCGCTTTTCATCAACAGCAAGCAATCTAATTCAATACCAACTGCCAGAGTATTCACCTACTGTTGGAACTTTGAATGCTCAAGTTACGAAAGTGTTTTCTCCAAAATTTGAAGTATATTTAGGAGGTGAAAATATAACAAATGTAAAACAGGATAATCCTATTTTAGGAGCGGACGATCCTTTTGGTTCAAATTTTGATACTACATTTGTATATGGCCCAATTTTTGGAGCTAGTTATTACGCAGGATTACGATTTAAAATAAAATAAATATATAAAATGAAAAAATTAATAATATTAACCGTTTTGATGTTTGCAGGAATAACATCTTTTGCACAAAATAAAAATGCAAAAGCATCTTTGGAAGTCGATGGTGTTTGTATGATGTGCAAAGCTCGAATTGAAAAAGCAAGTATTAAAACCAAAGGTGTTAAAAGTGCTGTTTGGAATGTTCAAACACATGAGTTAAAATTGATTTACGATGAGCGTAAGACCAATTTAGATTCAATTAAGAATAATATAGTAGCAGTTGGCCATGACACAAAAGATTTAAAAGCAACAGATGAAGCTTATAATAGTGTAGATGCTTGTTGTAAATATCGAGATGAAGAAGTGGTAAAAGACCATCAGTAATGTATTTCAGTAAAACTTTAAAAGCCCAACATATTTAGTCTGGGCTTTTTTTGGTTAATATTATTCAATAAAGCATAAAATAAAGTTAAACACCTGGCTTATTTTGTAATCAACCGTTTTGTTTTTTAATTTAATGGAAACCAATACATTAAAAAATTATGAAAACAAATTATATCTCTTGTATAGAAGCTTGCCAAAAGTGCTTAATAGACTGCCAGAACTGTTTAGTTAATATGGCAACAAAATCAAGTATGAATGATTGCCCTGTTTGCTGTATAGAATGTATTGATGCTTGTTTAGCTTGCATTAAATTTTTATCAGCAGATAGTAAGTATGCATCCAAATATTGTTCAATCTGTGCCGAAATATGTAAATGGTGTGCAGAACAATGTGGCGAGCACGATCATAAACATTGCCAGACTTGTGCAGAATCTTGTTTAAAATGTGCCGAAGAATGCGAAAAAATTGCAGCTTAGAATAGATGTGTTTTTAATAATTAATTTTAGTTAAATTTTAGCCAAAATGAAATCTACGAATTGAAATTAAATGTACATTTATGTAGTTCTTAAAATATATATTATGGGACAATCAAAGTCAGCAAGCAAGTCAGCTTTACCAAAACAAGCGGTAAAGAAGACTCCACAAGCTCCTGCTAAAAAGAAGTAGTTTGTGTTTGGTTTACTCAGGTAAACCCCAATTATGAAAAACAAAAAAACCACCTTATTTAAATAAGGTGGTTTTTATATTTTATGATAAATATGTCTTGTTTTAAGACTTTTATTACATCATTCCTGGCATTCCGCCTCCCATTGGCATTCCGCCAGCGGGTGAATCTTCTTTAATATCTATTAAAGCACACTCTGTAGTAAGAATCATTCCAGCAACCGATGCTGCATTTTCCAATGCTATACGAGTTACTTTTTTAGGATCTATAATACCTGCTTTAAGCATATCGACATAGGTTTCAGTTTTGGCATCAAAACCAAAGTCTTTTTTACCTTCCATAACTTTGGCTACTACAACACTTCCTTCTCCACCAGCGTTTTCAACAATAGTGCGCAAAGGTGATTCAATAGCTTTTGCTACAATTTGAATTCCTGTTGTTTCATCTAGGTTTTCAGTAGTTATTTTATCTAATACTGATTTTGCTCTTACTAATGCAACACCACCACCAGCAACAATACCTTCTTCTACGGCAGCCCTTGTTGCGTGTAAAGCATCATCAACACGATCCTTTTTCTCTTTCATTTCTACTTCACTAGCAGCACCAACATAAAGTACAGCAACACCACCAGCTAATTTAGCTAAGCGTTCTTGAAGTTTTTCTTTGTCATAATCACTCGTTGTAGATTCAATTTGTGCTTTAATTTGATTTACCCTGTTTTTAATTAGAGCTTTATCACCAGCACCATTTATAACTGTTGTGTTATCTTTATCAATAGTTATGCGTTCAGCAGTTCCTAACATTTCTAAAGAAGCATTCTCTAAAGTGAATCCTCTTTCTTCAGAAATAACAGTACCACCTGTTAAAATAGCTATGTCTTCAAGCATTGCTTTACGTCTGTCACCAAAACCTGGTGCTTTTACAGCAGCAATTTTTAAAGACCCACGTAATTTATTAACTACTAAAGTAGCTAAGGCTTCACCATCAACATCTTCAGCGATAATTAATAATGGTTTTCCAGATTGAGCAACTGGCTCTAAAACCGGAAGTAAATCCTTCATTGTAGATACTTTTTTATCGTACAATAACACATACGGATTTTCTAAATCTGTAATCATTTTTTCGCTATCAGTAACGAAATAAGGAGATAAGTAACCTCTGTCAAACTGCATACCTTCAACAACATCTACATAAGTATCAGTTCCTTTAGATTCTTCAACAGTTATAACACCTTCTTTACCAACTTTACCAAAAGCTTTTGCAATTAAATCACCAATAAGCTCATCGTTGTTTGCAGAAATAGATGCTACTTGTTTAATTTTTTCAGAAGAATTTCCTACTTCTTTAGCTTGCTTTCCTAAATCTTCAACAATTGCAGATACAGCTTTATCTATACCACGTTTCAAATCCATTGGATTTGCGCCAGCGGCAACGTTTTTTAATCCTTCTTTTACGATAGCTTGAGCTAAAACAGTCGCAGTAGTTGTTCCATCACCAGCTAAATCGTTGGTTTTAGATGCAACTTCTTTTACCATTTGTGCTCCCATATTTTCAAGAGCGTCTTCTAATTCTATTTCTTTTGCTACTGAAACACCATCTTTTGTTACAATAGGTGCGCCGAAAGAACGACCAATAATTACGTTACGTCCTTTTGGTCCTAATGTTACTTTTACTGCGTTTGCTAATGCATCAACACCACGTTTTAAACCATCGCGTGCTTCTATATCAAATTTTATGTCTTTTGCCATAATTGTAATTTGTTTTTTAGTTTATTGAAATTAGTTATTAAATGATTGCTAAAATGTCTTCTTCTCGCATCATTAAATAATCGGTGCCATCAAGTTTTAATTCAGAACCTGAGTATTTTCCGTAAAGTACGGTGTCACCTATTTTTACAGTAAGTGGTTCATCTTTTTTGCCTGTTCCAACGGCTACAACAGTTCCTTTGTGTTGTTTTTCTTGTGCGCTATCTGGTATGTATAATCCAGATGCAGTTTGCGTTTCGGCAGGTAGAGGCTCAATAAGCACTCTGTCTGCAAGCGGTCTAATGTTTACTTTACTCATTGTATATTTTTTATGTGATTAATTAAATTATTACTGATTATATGAAGCTAAAAATGTGCCAATAAAAGAGGACTGACAAACTTACAGATTCTATGATTTTATTTAATTTTAGTCAAAAAAAAAGCCAACTTCTAAAGTTGGCTTTTTTTATAAATCTATGATTTATTATGGGTTTTGTACAGTGTCAATTATTTTGGTAGCTTCATCTGTTGCAGGTGCAACATCGCTTGCTGGAGCTGTTTGTAATGGTTGTACTGCATTTTCATCTAAAGCTTTAGATTCTGTAGTACTAGAACCACGGTTGATTGCAACATTAGATAATAAAATTAGTGCAATTAAAATAGCCGCTAAAGTCCAAGTACTTTTGTCTAAGAAATCAGTTGTTTTTTTAACACCACCTAACTGTTGTGTTCCACCACCTCCAAAAGAAGAAGATAATCCGCCTCCTTTAGGATTTTGTACCATAATTACTACAACTAGTAGGAATGCCACTACTACCATAAGTGCTAAAAAGATTGTAAACGTACTCATTATTCTATATTATTTTGTTCTTGTAAATGTTTTACTGCCTTAATTTGGTCTGCAAAGAAACCACTTTTTTCTGGATATTTCAAACTTAAAATTTTATAAGATTGAATTGCCTTTTTATAATTTTTTTGTTCAACATAAATACGAGCTAAAGTTTCTGTCATTAAAGCTTCAGGCTGTATCATTTGTTCCTTAGCGATATTGTGGTTTGTTGCTTTTGTTTTTGTTGGTTTTAATTTTGGGCTTTTATTTATAAACTGCTCTATAAGTTCAAATTTCTTAGCTCTTTCTACAGCGTTTGTTTCTTCTGTGTCTTTATTAATAGTATTAGTTTCTTCACGTTGTATAGGCTTTAAACGTGTTAAGGTAAGCCATTCATTAAATGAATGGTTTTCTGTTTTTTCAAACTGTAGCGGTTTTCCTAAGCTTAAAACTTCTTTTGGAGAAAGTGTTTTGTTTTCTTTTAGGCTTGTTGCTTCTTCTGTTGTTTCTGTAGACTTTAGTTTAAAATTTGCAATTTGTTTTTTCTCTATTTTTGGTTGAAACAAAGTTGGGTCTAAAACTTCCTTTGTGTCTTCAATTTGCTTGTTTAAGGCTTCGTCTATTTTTACACTTTTATTAATCGAAATATCTTCTAAAGTGACTTCAATATCATTGACATAAGACGTGTTTTGTTTTATGAATTGAGAAACTTCGTTTTGTTGAAATTCTTTAGAAGTAATAAAATCAAACAAAATACTACGGTCTGTTGTATAAGCAGCGGTTGATTTAAGTGCTTGATTGTATTTAAAGCTTTCAGAATTCTTTAATCCTTTTAAATACATTGCTCTAGCCGATTGAAAATACGGAAACTCACTAATGATAGATTTTAGATCATCAGTTTGTTCTTTTGTAACCTTTTGCGGTTGTTGGAGTATATATGTGAAATCGGTTTGATTCATAATTGGCTTAGCCAAATTTATAATTTTTACTGCTCTTTACCAATTTGCCAATGAAGCATTGAAAACATCTTGAGTGATGCGTTCAAAAATTTCATCAAAAGCGGTAGATTTTATACTTCCAGAAAGCTGTGAACTTCCTGGGTAATCGTAATAGAAAGAAAAGTTTTTTTCAAAATCGTCTTCTTCTTTTTTCTTATTATAAAAACGCACTTTAACACCAATGGTTAATCTGTTTTGAGCTGCAGTATTATTAGCTGTTGCTGTTGTTGGGGAAATTCTATATTCTGTTATTTCGCCTTCGTAAACCAAATCGCCATTAGAAGTCACTAAACTTAAATTGGTTTGGTTTTGTATTAAATCTTGCAAAGCTATTGTGAAATCTCTTTCTAAGCCAGGCTCAATTAAAACAGCATTGTTTTGAAAATAATTAACCTGATATGTTTTTGCATCTCCTGTATCTGCACCAGTAAAAGAGTAAGCGCCACAACCTAAAAGTGTTGTAGTAAGAATTATAGTTATTATGTATTTAATGTGTTTCATATTTATAATAAGCTTGATGTATTTTAGCTAACGGAAAATTATAAATCAAATTGTTTAATTTTTCTATATAAAGTACGTTCGCTAATGCCCAATTCTTCAGCTGCTAATTTGCGTTTTCCATGGTGTCGCTCTAAAGATTTTTTAATTAATTCTAATTCTTTGTCGTGAAGTGATAGCGTTTCTTCTTCCTCGATTTCTTCAGCAAAGTGATATTTATCGGTTGTGTTTTTAAAAGTTTCAGCTTGTTCAGTTTTTTGAGGAATAGATAAAACTTGTAAATCATCTATGGCTTCTTCGTAATCTGAATCGGAAGTGTCATCTCCATAAATTTTTTCGATTAAGCTTTCGTTGTTTTTTTGAACGTCTTTAGCGTTTCCTGACTTCATTAGTTCCATTGTGAGCTTCTTTAAGTCATTTAAATCGGCTTTCATATCAAACAATACTTTGTATAAAATTTCGCGTTCGCTACTAAAATCACTTTCAGCTTTGGAATTATTTATTACTGCTGGTAAATTAGAGTTGTTTGATGGTAAATAACCACGAAGTGTTTCAATAGAAATGGTTCTGTTTTGTTCTAAAACTGAAATTTGTTCTGCAACATTTCGTAACTGTCTAATGTTTCCGCTCCATCTAAATTTAAGCAATAGCTGAGTTGCCTCATCGCTAAGTTTGATTGTTGGCATTTTGTATTTTAAAGCGAAATCACTGGCGAATTTTCTAAATAACAGATGGATATCTTCTTGGCGATCGCGTAAAGGCGGTAAGTGAATATCTACAGTACTTAATCTATAGTATAAATCTTCCCTAAATTTGTCTTTTTTAATAGCGTCAAACATATTTACGTTTGTAGCAGCTACAATACGCACATTGGTTTTTTGCACTTTACTTGATCCTACTTTTATAAACTCTCCATTTTCTAAAACACGTAATAAACGCACTTGGGTTGTTAGTGGTAGTTCGCCAACTTCATCTAAAAAAATAGTACCACCATCTGCAACTTCAAAATAACCATTTCTAGTTTGTGTTGCTCCTGTAAAAGCGCCTTTTTCGTGACCAAAAAGTTCGCTGTCTATTGTTCCCTCTGGAATTGCGCCACAGTTAACAGCAATATATTTGCCGTGCTTTCTGTGTGATAATTGGTGGATTATTTTAGGAATGCTCTCTTTACCAACACCACTTTCTCCTGTAACTAGAACAGAAATATCTGTTGGAGCAACCTGAATCGCTTTTTCTATGGCACGGTTTAGTGTTGCACTGTTTCCTATTATTCCGAAACGTTGTTTTATGGCTTGAACTGATTCCATATATTAGTTTACGTAATTAAAAGTTTCAGAGAAAACAAAGGTTAATTCTCCTTCAAAATTATATGAAATATTTCTTGTTGAAATTCTGTTAGAAGCATTGTATTGTAGGTCGAAATTAAATGCTGCACCATTTATATTAACACCGTTCCAGTTTTTTGATGCATGAAATTGAGCTAACGTGTAACCGATTTCATCAGAATAATCATCATTTAAAAAAGATAAAATATATTGTTCATCAAAAACTGTTTTTAAAGGACTTTCAAACCCATCATAAGAATAAGAGATCGTGTTGTTGGTCTCTCCAGTTGTTATGCTATTGCTGCAATTTCCATCACTATTATATGTGATGGTTTCTACTTGAATTGATGCTGTTCCATCAAAAGATTCTTTTTTTGTTATTTTGTTGCTCGTATTTAGAGTGAATACTGTAGAAATGCTAGAACCAACTTCTGTTCTTGTTATAACGTTTCCGTTATATGTGAAGTTATATATATAATCGTCAAGATCGTCTTCAAAATAATCATAAGTGATCTGAGATATTTCACCACTAGTGTATGTTATGATATACTCGTTGGTGGTTTGACCTGAAGCGTTAACAGAAATGTCGCTTGTGATTTGACCATTTCCATTTCTAGTTATGGTTTGTGTTTCGCTTTCAAAAGGACTATCATTTACAGAAACTTCAATATTACTTGATGTTATTATATTGTTGGATATATTAGCATCAGAACGTGTTATTGTATGAAAGGGAAGTCCAAAAAAGGAAAAACTTATATCGGTGTCTAATTCATAAACATCTAAAGTTAAATCAGAACTATCGCTCCCAGTGCCATTTCCATTTCCTTGGTTATTTGTTAGAACATCAGTGCCTCCAAATTCACCTTCCAAAGGTTCGTTTTCACAGCCAGTAAATAATGATATGGATAAAAGGACTAATAAAATTTTTTTCATAATTAATTGTTTTTTGAATACTCAATGGCTTCGCCTATAAGTGTTGCTTTTGTGCAATTTGTTACTTTAACATATACAAAATCTCCAATTTTATAGTTTTCTTTTGGAAATACTGCTACTATATTTTTGGCACTTCGACCAGACCAATGTTGGTTCGATTTTTTCGACTCTCTTTCTATTAGTATTTCGACAATTTCACCTAAATGTTCTTTGGTTCTAAGCTCGCTGTGCTTTAATTGAAGTTCAATAATTTCACTTAATCGTCTGCTTTTTGTTTCTTCAGGAATATCGTCTTCCATTTTACGTTCAGCTAGTGTTCCAGGTCTTTCAGAATAAGTAAACATATAACCAAAATTATATTTCACATATTCCATTAGGCTTAACGTGTCTTGGTGATCTTCTTCAGTTTCTGTTGGGAAACCTGCAATCATATCTTGAGAAATCGCACATCCTGGAATTATTTCTTTAATATTATCAATTAAAGTAAAATACTCTTCACGTGTATGTAAACGATTCATTTCTTTTAGAATTCGATTGCTACCACTTTGCACGGGTAAATGAATATGGTTACAAATGTTATCGTATTTCGCCATTGTTTTAATAACGTCTAACGACATATCTTGCGGATTTGATGTAGAAAAACGAATACGCATTTTTGGTAAAGCTTCTGCACAAAGCGAAAGTAGTTTAGAAAAATCTACAGCTGTAGCTTTTTCCATTTCGGTTGCTTTTACAAAATCTTTTTTAAGTCCGCCGCCATACCAAAGGTAGCTGTCAACATTTTGGCCAAGCAAGGTGATTTCTTTGTAGCCTTTGCTCCATAAATCCTTAACCTCTTCAATAATACTTTGTGGGTCACGGCTACGCTCACGACCACGAGTAAATGGAACAACACAAAATGTGCACATATTATCACAACCACGGGTTATAGAGACTAATGCTGTAACACCATTTGTGTTTAAACGAACCGGCGAAATATCACCGTAAGTTTCATCTTTTGAAAGTACTACATTTATAGCATCTCTACCATCTTCGACTTCAGAAAGTAAGTTGGGTAAATCTTTATAAGCATCAGGACCCACAACTAAGTCAACAATTTTTTCTTCTTCTAAAAATTTGCTTTTTAAACGCTCAGCCATACAACCTAACACACCAACTTTCATTTTTGGGTTAATGCGCTTAACGGCATTGTATTTTTCTAAGCGTTTTCTAACTGTTAGTTCAGCTTTATCACGAATAGAACAGGTATTGACTAAAACCAAATCTGCATCCTCAAGATGTTGTGTTGTATTATAGCCTTCTTTATGCAAAATTGAAGCTACAATTTCACTGTCACTAAAATTCATTGCACAGCCATAACTTTCAATAAAAAGTTTTTTACTGTTTTCTTCCTTCTGCTCTAAAACAAGGGATTGCCCTTGTTTGCTTTCATCTATAGTTTTTTCCATAAAATATTGAAAAAATTATCATTCAATAAGTTTGCAAAGATACGGTATTTCTGTAATTATGACAATATGACAGTATGTTAATTTTATGAGAATTTTAAAAGCCCTATTTATTCTTTTTATCTATTGAAACACAACAGTGTATTAATTTAAGAAGCTTATTTGCTGTCTTATAAAGAATGTTAACTTTTAATTGTGGCAAGTTTGTTAATTGAAGAAGGCGATAAGAAACTTTTGAATATTGAAGGTTTAGACACCTTGTTTACATATACATATTAAGGTAATGGTAATTTGTGAAGGTCTAATTCATTATTCTTTATTTCTGAATGCACTAGTTTAAAAAATTCTTAATTATTTAGTTGATTTTGAATTTAATTAGGTTCATATATTTTTTTTGATATACATTTGTACCTAATAAATAATGAAGAATGGCGAAGAATTTAGTGATAGTTGAGTCACCTGCGAAAGCAAAAACTATAGAAAAATTTTTAGGAAAAGATTTTAAAGTTGAATCTAGTTATGGTCATATTTCTGATTTACCATCTAAGGAATTAGGGGTAGATGTAGAAGGTGATTTTGACCCAAAATATGAAGTTTCCACAGATAAAAAAGCAGTTGTAAAAAAACTGAAAGATTTAGCAAAGAAAGCAGAAATGGTTTGGTTAGCTAGTGATGAGGATCGCGAAGGGGAAGCTATTGCTTGGCATTTAGCCGAGTCTTTAAAGTTAGACAAAGACAAAACTAAGCGTATTGTTTTTCATGAGATTACAAAAGCAGCCATTCAAAAAGCTGTTGAAAACCCGCGCAGTATAGATTATGATTTAGTAGATGCGCAACAAGCACGTCGTGTACTAGATCGAATAGTTGGTTACGAATTATCGCCTGTGCTTTGGAGAAAAGTAAAAGGAGGTCTTTCTGCAGGACGAGTGCAATCGGTCTCAGTGCGTTTAATTGTGGAGCGTGAGCGTGAAATTCAAGAGTTTAATGCTGAGGCGTCTTATAGAATTGATGCTGAATTTTCAAATGAAGCTGGGCAATCTTTTAAAGCGAAACTGCCGAAAACATTTAAAACAAAAGAAGAAGCTCTGGCGTTTTTAGAAAAGAATGCAAATGCAAGTTTTAAAGTTTCAGATTTAGAGAAAAAACCAGCAAAAAAATCACCTGCAGCACCATTTACAACATCTACATTACAACAAGAAGCTTCAAGAAAATTATATTTTTCAGTAAGTAAAACAATGACGATGGCTCAACGTTTGTACGAAGCTGGTTTAATTACTTATATGAGAACAGATAGTGTGAATCTGTCTGATGAAGCTAGAAAAGGAGCAGAAAACGAAATTATTGATGCTTACGGTAAAGAGTATAGTAAAGAGCGTAATTACAAAGGAAAGTCTAAAGGAGCTCAGGAAGCACACGAGGCTATCCGACCAACAGATTTTTCATTACATTCTGTAGATATAGATTACGATCAAGCAAGATTGTATGATTTAATCTGGAAACGTTCCATAGCATCGCAAATGAGCGAGGCAAAATTGGAAAGAACAAATGTAAAAATCAATACAAATTCACATAATGAAACTTTTACCGCAAATGGAGAAGTAATTAAATTTGATGGGTTTTTAAAAGTATATTTAGAAGGTACAGATGATGAAGATGTAGAGCAAGAAGGAATGTTGCCTGCAATGAAAGTCAACGAATCTCTGCTTAATAATTCTATAACTGCAACAGAAAGATACACAAGAGCGCCATATAGATATACTGAAGCTTCACTTGTTAAAAAACTAGAAGAATTAGGTATTGGTCGTCCATCTACCTATGCACCAACTATTTCAACTATTCAAAATAGAAACTATGTTGAAAAAGGAACCGTGGAAGGTGTTGAACGTAATTACACACAACTAGTTTTAGAAAATAATAAAGTAAAAGATAATTTACTAACCGAAAAAGTAGGTTCAGATAAAGGTAAGCTTGTACCAACAGATATAGGTATGATCGTAACCGACTTTTTAGTCAATCATTTTGAAACTATTTTAGATTATAATTTTACAGCTAAAGTAGAAAGCCAATTTGATGACATTGCAGATGGAAAAGAAGATTGGAAAAAGATGATGAAATCTTTCTACAAAAAATTTCATCCAAGAGTAGTTGATGTGCAAGAAAATGCAGATAGGGAATCCGGAGAGCGTATTTTAGGTCAAGATCCAAAAACAGGAAAACAAGTAAGTGTGCGTTTAGGTAAATTCGGGCCAATGGTTCAAAAAGGGACTGTTGATGATGAAGAGAAACCAACATTCGCAAGCCTTAGCCCAGATCAGCAATTAAACACTATTACTTTTGAAGAAGCGATGGATTTGTTTCAGCTTCCAAAAAATCTTGGTAAATATGAAGGTGAAGAAATCGAGGTGAATAATGGTCGATTTGGACCTTATGTTAAATTTGGAGATCAATTTGTGTCCTTGGAAAAAGGCACAGATCCTTTAAATGTGGATTTAGATGATGCTATTGTTTTGATCAAACAGAAACAAAAAGCAGATGCTCCTATATATATGTACCAAGATTTACCTGTTCAAAAAGGTAAAGGACGTTTTGGTCCATTTATTAAATGGAACAATATGTTTATTAATGTCAATAAAAAATACGATTGGGATAATTTGTCTGATACAGATATTGTTGAGCTAATTGAAACTAAAATTCAAAAGGAGATAGATAAAGTTGTTCATAATTGGGAAGATGAAGGTATTAGGGTTGAAAAAGCAAGATGGGGTAGACATAATATTCTTCAAGGTAAAATAAAAATAGAATTGCCTAAAACTGTCGAAGCAGCTAAACTGTCTTTGGAAGAAGTTAAAGCAATAATAGAAAAGAGCGCACCTAAGAAAAAAACAGCTACTAGAAAAAAAGCAGCACCAAAGAAAAAAGCAACAACTAAAAAGAAATAGTATATGAATTTTAACTTTTTGTCTCCTGTATCAGATTCAGTTTTAGCTCACAACGAGTTGTTATCTATGCAAGCATTAGGGCGAAAATTAAAAGTGCATTCTAAGCAAAATGGTGTTCCGGATTTAGATGGTGTAGATATTGCTATTGTTGGGGTTTTAGAAAACAGGAATGACATAAATTATATTGGAGAAGAATTTAAATTAGATGAAGTTCGTAAATCTTTCTACTCCTTATATCCAGGAAGTTGGAATACTACGATTGCAGATTTAGGAGATATTAATAAAGGAGAGTCTGTAGAGGATACTTATTTTGCATTAAAGACAGCAGTATCTATTTTAGTTCAAAAAAATATTATACCTATTATATTAGGAGGGAGTCAAGATTTAACTTATGCCTGCTATCGTGCATACGATAACTTAATGCCAATGGTAAATATTGTTAATGTTGACTCGAAATTTGATCTAGGAGACTCCGCAAAGCCAATAAAAAACAATAGTTTTGTTGGGAAAGTTATTTTAGACGAGCCATATAATTTGTTTAATTACGCAGCAATAGGTTATCAAACGTATTTCAATTCACAGGAAGAAATAGACCTTATGGAACGGTTGTATTTTGAAGCCTATAGATTGGGAGCAGTTTCAAAAGACATAACAATTGTAGAGCCAGTTATGAGAGATGCTAACTTAGTTAGTATAGATCTAGGAGTTGTTAAAGCATCAGAAGTAAGTTTGAAACAACGTTTGTCTCCAAATGGTCTAGATGGAAAAGAAATATGTGCGGTTGCCCGTTATGCTGGTATTAGTAATAAAGTAACTTCATTTGGGGTTTACGAATACAAACCGTCATATGATGATGAAGTAACGTCTATGTTGGTCGCGCAAGTGTTTTGGTATTTTATTGAAGGTGTTAATTGCAGGGTGAAAGATGATAACTTTTTAGATGATGTAAATCATCAAAAATTCATTACTTTAGCAGACTCACAAGAGTTGGTGTTCTATAAAAGCACAAAAACAGGAAGATGGTGGATAGAGATACCTTTTTTGGCAAATGTTAATAATAAATTAAAAAAGCATACGTTATTACCATGCACGCATCAAGATTATTTGGATGCTTGTAACGACAAAATACCAAATAGATGGTATAAAGCGTATCAAAAAAATAGTGTTTAGCAACAAAATGGTTTGATATAAGATATAATAT
>ERZ1027208.284-NODE-284-length-21988-cov-16.130032_pt1 | contig 21988 bp, 20 predicted proteins | sample MGYA00520867_ERZ1027208 | MGnify/ENA primary metagenome ERZ1027208 (study PRJEB33311, sample SAMEA4378413) | marine metagenome | biome: Marine biome; feature: Fjord; material: Water | collected 2014-07-20T08:00:00Z/2014-07-... | depth 75 m ...
ACAAACAATAATGTTTAATAAAGCCTTCGATGTAGCTCACCATAGGATCTATCTGGTCTTATGGGAGCGCCATAAATTCACAAACAATAATGTTTAATAAAGCCTTCGATGTAGCTCACCATAGGATCTATCTGATCGTGGGCCATAAATTCATCAGGTTGATGGGCTTGATCAATAGAACCTGCCCCCATGACAACTGTATCAATATTGTGTTGCGCTAAAAACGGGGCTTCGGTAGCAAAGGCTACAGCTTCAGCACCGTATCCGGATAGTTTTTCGGCCAACTTCACCAGTTCACTATTATTTTCATTCGAAAAGGCATTTACGCCATCAAATAAGCGATAGCTTTCAATTTTACTATGCGTTTCTTGAGCAATTTTTTGCAGGCGCTGATTGATGTTGTCGCGCAATGTATCCATGTTCATGCCTGGAATGGTTCTAAGGTCGTAATGCAATTCACATTGGCCACAAATTCTATTTGGATTATCACCGCCGTGAATACAGCCAAGGTTCATGGTGGGAGTAGGCACACTAAACGCGGTATGTTTATGGGCTTGTTGCAGCTCGCTGCGGTACTCCATTAAGTTACTCATAACTTTGTGCATAATTTCCATAGCGTTATTACCAAGGTCGGGGTTGGAGCTGTGACCCGCTTGGCCTGTCACGGTAACGCCTTCCATCATGATGCCCTTGTGCATGTTGATAGGTTTTAACCCAGTGGGTTCGCCAATAATGGCAGCCCGTGCTTTGGGTAGCCCCAGTGTTGCTAGCGCTCGTGCGCCAGCCATACTGGTTTCTTCATCTGATGTGGCCAGTATAAAAATGGGTGCTTTGAGTTTTTTAATGTCCACTTTTGAAACAGCGGCAAGCGCAAGTGCGAAAAAACCTTTCATGTCACATGTACCTAAACCGTAAAACTTATTGTCTTTTTCGGTTAGGGTAAACGGATCGCTGCTCCATCGCTCAGGGTTGCAGGGTACTGTGTCGGTGTGGCCAGAAAGAATCAGGCCACCAGGGCCGCTCCCCAATGTCGCTAGCATGTTGAACTTTTTACGCTCGGCATCTACGCACTGAATATCGACTTTAAAGCCCAGTGTTTCGCACCAGCTGGCCAGTTGATTGATAACCGCTTGATTACTTAAGTCGTATTCATCTAGGGTGCTAGACATACTTGGCAAAGAGATAAGGGTGCTGAGTTGTTGCTTGATATCCGGTAGCAATGTTTTGTCCATTTTGATGAAACTCGGTTAATTTCAGTGTATCAAATATGAGGCGCTCGCCTAGGGTTAACCAGACTCTTTCTCATTAAATAGCTTAAAACCCTGGCCAGATTTGTCATGCTGGGCCATATGAGTCATGAAATTGCGAATTACTCAGTCGTGAGGGGATAAAAATATGCAAATAGTTGTGAAATATATGCAAAGTTAGCCTTTGGTCTACTGAGCCGAAAGGATGTTTCTGCTAAGCTCTGCTTGAGAAATAATAATAAGTTTAGAGTTTAAATGGCAAAAGAAGTCGAATTAAAACTGTCTCTTCCTGAATATGCGGTGCCTAAAATATTGGCACTATCAGATCAGGCTTGTTGTCCGCTTGGTAATAGCCAGGGGGAGCCGTTGATATTGGATAACCAGTATTTTGATACAGTGGATTTAGCGCTTAATCTATCCCATGCGGCATTGCGCATTCGTAAGAGTCAGCACGGTTATAAACAAACGCTAAAAAACAAAGGTCAGGCCATAGCCGGCTTGCATCAGCGCGGTGAATGGGAATACGACATTGATCAGCCTGAAATTGATTGGTCTTTATTTCCCACTGAATTGAATATTGACCCAAAACTTAAAAGTGCCATTAAGCCGCTTTTTAAAACCGATTTTAATCGCCATGTTTGGGTTAAGCAATTCGGTGGCAGCCAAATTGAAGTGGTATTAGATCAGGGTTCAATCCATAACGATCATAAACGTACCCCTTTATGTGAAATAGAATTAGAACTGCTTACAGGGCAAGCAGAGGATTTATTTGGATTTGCACATGAACTGGCAGGCCAATTACCCTTAGTGCCATGTGATATTAATAAGGCCGAACGAGGCTATGGATTAGAGTCCAATATCAGTTTTTACAGTGCTCCAGATTTCAGCGGGCAGCTAGAAAACGAGCTGAACATAAATCTATTTTTACAAGATGCGTTAACGCGTATCAATCGGCATTGGGACCGCTTTGGCCAAAAGGCCGATTGGTGGTCATTGTTGGTTTTAAGCCGACATGTGCAAGCGGTTGAGTTTGTTTTGTCTTGCTTAATTCGCAGTGATGAAAAATTGAGCCCGGAATTAGAGCCAATAGTAAACAGCTGGAATCAATTGCAAAAACAAATGGCAGTCTTGTTGGCCCCTGCACGAGTGATCATTGCGTTGTTTGTAGACGATCACAGTAATAGCCGTGGTTTAAGTCAGCGTTTATTGCAAAATTTAACGGGGTCGTTAAACGAAAAAATTCAGCAATGGATGAATCAGAATGCACTAGGGCAATCGTTATTATTACTGGGTGATTTTTTATATCGACACGGACAGGGTTTAAATAAAATAGACAATGTCAGTGATGTGCTATGGCAGCCATTTTCGCAATTAAAAGAACGGTCTTTGGATATGCCTGTCCAAGAGTTTCAAGACCTGCAATCTATTCAAGCATTGGCGTATTTCTATAAGCGTTTTAATCATGAATCTTATGGCTTAATTAATAATTTAGTACGCCAACATTTAGTGGTTATGGGCATGGGTGATGCGATGTCAATTTGTGTTATCACTGATGACGATAGCCGCGCAAAATTGGCCAGCTGGACTCGCAGAATTACGGTAGAGCAACGACGTTTACAAGAGTGTCGTGAGCAATTAAAAAACCAAATATTGACCTGATATGTTACTCGTAACAATCAGTACGTGTTAATAATATAAAAATGACAACGCAGTAAATCGGATATCAAAAATATTATGGCCATGGCACCTGTATCAGACTTAAAAATTTCGCTTAATGCGTTGTGCCAGCAGCTAAAAAAGTTGGGGCATGTTGATGCAGAGCAATTAGCTGACATTAATCAAGCGGGATTAAACGGCACAAAACATCCCGTACAAGCAATTGCGAGCCACAGTTTTAAGTGCGCCGATCAATCCGCTGTAAAGTTGGATGAAGATTTTATTATGGGCATTCTAGCCGGAGAAGCCGAGTTAGAAATGTATACCGTTGACCCTTTAAAAGTGAAGCCCAGCGAAGTGACACCGACAATGTCGTTTGCATTTGCTAAGCGTCACGGTTTATTGCCCGTCGCGATTTCATCCGATACTGTCACCGTTGCAACGGCTGAGCCGTTTGACCGCCGTTGGATTGCCGATATTGAGCACATTAACCGCCGTGAAGTACACATGGTGGTGGCCACACCTAGCGATATTCAACGCTATCAAGTGGAGTTTTTCTCGTTAGCGGCATCAGTAAGTGGTGCAACGGCCTTGCATCAAAAGCAGGGCGGTAATCTTGAATCGCTCGTTGAGCTGGGAACAAAAGGCAGCAGCGATGCCAATGATGAACACATTGTTAATATTGTTGATTGGCTATTCCAGTATGCGTTTGAACAACGGGCCAGTGATATCCACATAGAGCCCCGCCGAGACATTGCAAAGGTGAGGTTTCGCATCGATGGTGTTTTGCACCCAGTTTATGAATTTCCTGCCACGGTAGCCAATGCGGTTACCAGTCGAATTAAAAGTTTAGGTCGCATGAATATCGCGGAAAAGCGTAAACCTCAAGACAGCCGAATTAAGACCAGAGCACCCGGTGGCGAAGAAGTCGAATTGCGACTGAGCACCATGCCAACCGCGTTTGGTGAGAAACTGGTGATGCGCATATTTGACCCGGAAGTATTGCTTCGTAATTTTACCGAGCTGGGCTTTAGTAAAGACGATCAAAGAAATTGGGATGCCATGACCCGTCAAACATCAGGCATTGTTTTAGTGACGGGGCCAACGGGGTCGGGTAAAACCAGTACCTTGTACAGCACCCTAAAACAACTGGCCACAGAAGATGTGAATGTGTGTACGGTAGAAGACCCTATTGAAATGGTTGAACCTGCATTTAACCAAATGCAGGTGAATCCTCAAATTGACCTCGATTTTTCATCGGGCATTCGAGCACTAATGCGACAAGACCCCGATATCATAATGATCGGCGAAATTCGTGATGCCGAAACCGCTGAAATGGCGGTACAAGCTGCGCTAACAGGTCACTTGGTTTTATCTACGTTGCATACCAATGATGCCCCTAGTTCCATTGCACGCTTGCTGCATATTGGCGTGCCCCATTATTTAATTAAGGGTTCATTAGTCGGTGTCATGGCACAGCGCTTAGTGAGAACTTTGTGCCCTCACTGTAAGCAAAAACACCCAACTGACACCCAAATGTGGCAAGACTTGGTGCGCCCATGGAGCGCAAAGGCGCCAGAGTTCACATATCACCCAGTTGGTTGCTTAGAGTGTCGAAATACAGGGTATATGGGTCGTGCAGGACTCTATGAACTTATGGTTATGAATGATACATTGGCTGACCATGTACAAGAGCAAACGGACGTGGGTTCACTAAGACGCAGTGCCATGAAACAAGGTATGCGCAGCTTAAGGTTGAGTGGGGCGCAGAAAGTTGCGTCGGGACTCACCACTATTGAAGAAGTTTTACGAGTGACACCTGCGGAAGTAGGATAAATAGATTATAGGTTTTGCCAATAGTAGCCCCTGTACATTAATAAGCGGGTTACGATATTTCATAGAATTTTATATAGGCGTGCAATGGGTATAAAGCGCGTTTAGAAGGTAGCAGTATGAACATACCAGCAATAATAGATTTAGAAGCTTCTGGCTTTGGTCGGGGCAGCTACCCAATTGAAGTGGGTGTAGCATTAGAGGATGGCACCGTTCACGCAATGTTAATCACACCAGCGAATGGTTGGGATCATTGGGATGAAAAAGCCGAAAAAATTCATGGCATAACACGAGAGCATTTAAAACAAAATGGTAAGCCTGTTCGTGAGGTGGCTATTTTTTTGAATGATTTATGTGGTGGTCAAATCTTATATAGCGATGCTTGGAGTTTTGATAGCTCTTGGTTAGGTCGTTTATTTGATGAAGCAGAAATAGTGCAGCGATTTCGTTTAGATACCATTACCCGTTTATTAAACGAAGATGAATTAAATCGTTGGAGTGATGTTAAAGATGAAACCGGTAAAGTGTTAGGTTTAGAACTTCACCGAGCCGCCAATGATGTGAAGCTTTTGCGTGAGACGTTTAAAACCGTTAAAAGCTAACTCTAAAATCATCCGGTAAATTAAAGCAGCGTAAGCTGCTTTTTTTATGCCTGTCATTTATGTTTAGCGTACATAGATAGGATCATCATTAACTTTTAACGGGCCAATCAAGCAATGTTGTTACCCGTCGGCTAGCTCATGTTTGAGGGCACTGTGAATATTAGGGTGTTTGAATTTGAAACCATGTTGAGACAAAACCTGAGGTTCAATACGATTACTGCCCAGAAGCAATAGTTTGCCCATTTCGCCAAATAATATTTTCACCACTAGGCTTGGCATGGGAAACAGGGTAGGTCGTTTGAGCGCCTTTCCTAAGGCTTTGGTAAAAGTATGATTACTAACAGGGTTTGGTGCGGTTAAATTAACGGGGCCGTGGATATCGTGAGTTAACAGGTATTCAATGGCTCGTAATTCATCCGTTAGACTTATCCAGCTCATGAATTGCTGCCCGTTGCCTATAGCCCCGCCTAAGGCGAGTTTAAATGGCAATAGCATTTTTTGTAGCGCACCGCCCTTGGGTGAGAGAACAACCCCCGAACGAATGAATACCGTGCGCACACTTGTATCTTTAAGTGGGTCGGCTGCCGCTTCCCACTGAGTAACCACATCACTTAAATAATTATCACCAGAGTCAGATTGTTCATTGGAAAGCTTGTTACCGGTATCGCCATAAAAACCAATGGCGCTGGCATTAATGAATACTCTGGGTGGTACTTCGAGGCTTGCAATGGTTTTGGCCAATAGGTGGGTGCTATTTACCCGGCTGTCTATAATGCTGGCTTTGCGCGATGCATTCCAGCGTTGATCGCCAATGTTCACACCGTTCAAATTGATCACGGCATCAAGTGTAATACTTGGATCCAAATGAATGAATCCTGCATCAGGATTCCAGTTGAAATTAGACTCTGGCTTATTCCTATTGAGTATATAAATGTTGTGACTTTGTGATTTCAAGTGACTTGAGAGAGCTTGTCCGATTAAGCCACTGGCACCACTGATAAGAATATTCATAATGACCCATACCGTTATCTATTAACTAATTAAGCTTACGATAATTGAAAGTGTTTAGATCACACATTATATGAGTGCTATATCGTCTCACCCTTTCTTTATGTTAATAATTCGGCTGGTGATTTGGGCAGCCAAATTACATTTCATGCATTAATATTTTCTATTTGTGTCGGCTCGCTAAAAAATAAAAAGAATTGTTGCAGGTTCATTTGGTCTCTCCATTAGTGATTAATATGCAAATGCGATCACCATAATAGTTGTCTGCGTAATTGCATTCGTATTGATCGCTGTTAGATTGAATGTTGATTTTTGTTGTAGTCGTTAATTTAGTATTCACAATTATTATCCTTTTAGTTTCCCCTAGTATTTTTTAAAAATGACTAGGGGGATGTATCGAATATTATTTCATCGCCTGAGCGACACGTTTAGCATAATCAGAGTCAGCTTTTTCAAATTGGGCAAGCATTCTATTTTGAATGCTTTCATTCGCCTGCTTTAACCCGCCGCCAATGTTGCCAGCTAATTGATTCTTTTGATCGTCACTCATTAACCGGAATAGATCGCCTGCTTGTGAGTAATGATCATCCTCATCTGTAGAGAACTTATTGATCCATGCATCGGCTTCGATAGGCATAGCAGGCTCAGCAACAACAGGTTTGGGTGCGGGTGCCCCTTCGCCAGCACGATCATTTGGGTAAAAATTCACGTTGCTGCCTTGGTTGTTGTGAGCCACATCGGCCGAGTATTCACTTTTAGCTGCACCGAATGGGCACATGCCTGCCATGGCACCGTCACGCTGGTAATGATTCACTGGGCAGCGTGGTGCATTCACCGGAACTTGGGCAAAGTTGGCGCCAATGCGGTATCTGTGAGCATCCGAATATGCAATCAATCGACCCTGTAACATGCGGTCTGGTGAAGCACTGATTCCAGGCACAAGATTGCTTGGAGCAAAAGCGGCTTGTTCATTTTCAGCAAAAAAGTTGTCCAAATTTCGGTTAAGTTCCAACTGACCAACTTCAATTAATGGGAAGTCTTTGTGAGGCCATATCTTGGTTAGATCAAATGGATTGATCTTGTAAGTTTTGGCTTCTGCTTCACTCATGATTTGAACCTTGGCTGTCCAGCTAGGAAAATCCCCTTTATCAATGCTTTCAACTAAATCTTGTTGTGCCCCATGACTCGGCATTTTCTCAGCTTCTTCTCCTGTTAAGGTTTTAATTCCTTGATTGGTTTTGAAGTGCCATTTGAACCAGTAGCGCTCGCCCTTACTGTTGTACATGCTGTAAGTGTGAGAGCTAAATCCGTGCATGTGTCTGTAGCTAGCAGGTATGCCTCGATCCGACATTAAAATGGTCATCTGGTGCAGCGATTGTGGATGGCTTGCCCAAAATTCAAACATGGCGGCTGGATCGGGTAAGTTGGTTCTTGGGTTTTTCTTTTGCGAGTGAACAAAATCAGGAAACTTGATTGGGTCACGTAAGAAAAACACAGGTGTATTGTTACCCACTACATCGTAGTTGCCTTCATTGGTGTAAAACTTAACAGCAAAGCCACGAGGGTCTCGAGCATAGTCTGAGCTGTCTTGACCACCACCAACGGTACTAAAGCGTAAAAACAAGTCTGTTTTAGTGCCTTCTTTTTGTAAAAAGTCGGCAATGGTGTATTCACTTAGCGACTTGCTAACTGTGAATGTACCGTAGGCTGCTGAGCCACGGGCATGCACCACGCGCTCAGGGATACGCTCACGGTTAAAGTGAGCAAGCTTCTCAAAGGTATAGTGATTATCGAATGTTAAAGGCCCACGAGATCCCACGGTAATGCTGTTGTTATCGTCGGCAACGGGTGCGCCATTAGCGGCGGTTAATATGTTGTTAATGTCTTTGTCACTGGAGTTGTTTGTGGGGTTGCTCATAATCTTTATCTCTCTGCTTAAGTTGGTTTAAGTAACCAGCTGTTCTAAGTACAGGATTAAAGATAGAGGACGCTGAGCAATAGAGACAATGAATAATAGCTCTTAGGTTGATAGCTATTAGCTATTCAAGATTAATAGATAATAGCTATTATGTTTATTAACGTTAGGTGGCATATCCCTTTGCTTTTTCTAGTGGCACCTTGCTGCGCACAAATATGCCATTGCCACGGGCCAGCTCTTTACCGTCTTCAGTATATAAAATGGATTCAGCGATCCATTGTGAGTTATTTTTATTCACTACTTTGCCAATCGCTGTGACCTTACCTTCACTAATAGGCCGAGTAATGTAGGTTGTAAAACTGGTAGTAAGCACAAAAACCTCGGTTTCTAAGCTGTTACAAGCAAACCAAGCGGCATCGTCCAGCATTTTAAAATACACACTGCCATGCATGCCTCCTGCGCTATGGTGGTGGCGTGCATCGGTATGAATCGTAATTTCTGCCTGAGCTTCCGTGACGATCATTACGGGCTCATAAAAGGCATTAATGGGTGCGGCTTGATACATGGACTCTAGTTGACGGTAGTGTTGTTCCATCTATGCTTTCTCTTTAATTAAATATTGGAAGTAGGGCGTTATTGAACTTGATTACGGTAATCAGACAATGCGCGCAATAACCAAGTTTTACTGCTTAGGGTTTGCTGGCCATGCCCTTGTTGTTTATTACTGGCTGGGCAAATAACCGAATAACTTTTACCTGACATGGTACTTTTGCTGGCCGACTTTTCTATAAATTGCTCAGCCGAAGTGATGTCGTCTTTGTAGTATTGGTATTTCTTCTCAATGTGAACAAGTGCGTCAGGGGACGAATGAATATCTCCGTTTCGATTAAATTGGCAGTCACTGTTTTTTATGTATTGTTTAAGGTAATTGATTTCTTGTTCGAATGGATTTGCACAAACCAGACTAGAGAGCAGTACAAGACAAGGAATGAGCAATATTTGTAGCATGCTTTTGTTGTGTATCGCCATTATTTTTCTACTTTTTGAGTCGAGCTGGGAATGGAATAAGTACCTGTTGCATGGGCCACTGGTGCTTCAATGCCTTCACTGTAGATAAATACATCACCAATGACCAATTTAGCGCCTAACTTGATCAGTGTGCATTCACCGATTAAATCTTTTGTGGCATCAGGTTTGTTTAAAAAATTAATATTGATGTTGGTTGTAACGGCTAAGGGAATTAATCCTTTTTCGTTAAGTATGGCCACATATAGCGCTAAGTCAGCCACCGCAAACATGACAGGGCCCGAAACCGTACCACCAGGCCTTAGGTCTGCTTCTTCAACCTTATGTCGTACCACTGCTTGTTTGTTACCTAAGCGCTCTACCCGAGTTCGACATTGTGGAAAGTCACGCTCTAAAAAAGAATTGATCTTGGATACATTAGGCATATATAGATGGCTTTTAATTGTAATGTGTACAGATCAGCATAGCGAAAACGAGTGATCGCTGCATTAGCAATAGAATTTAAAATCAGTGGTCAGAATGGGCATAAGAGCTTGATGGAAGGCATACATAAATAAAAAAGCCTGCTTATCTAATCATGTTTAGATAAGCAGGCCAGAGACAACTCGGTAGTAAATAACGTTTAATGAGCCCCTAAAGCGGCGTCATCATTCTTGTAATACGCTTCAACTCTAGGGTTCATGATGGCTTTCCATAATGGGGGCACAAGGGCAATCATGAACATGGTGGCATAACCAAATGGCAATTGTGGGCTGCCCTCGTGATGGCGTAATACCTGATAACGTCTTGCAGCATATGCATGATGGTCGCTATGACGCTGCAGTTGGAATAAAAACATATTGGTTAAAAAGTAATTGCTGTTCCAGCTGTGTTCGATTGAAACGCGCTCATACTTTCCTGTACTCATCTTACGGCGATGTAAACCATAATGTTCAATGTAATTGATGATCTCTAATAACGTGAAAGCGATAAAACTTTGGACAAAGAAGAAGGTGACACCCATCCAAAATTCAGCACCGAGCAAAACAAAGAACCCACCCATTAATAAACTGATGGCAATACTGAACGTGTAATACCAGATTAATTCGTTTTTCACGCTTAATAACGACAGTCCTTTTTTAGCTAAGCGAACCTTTTGTAGTTTCCATGCATTTATAAAATTATGGATGTAAGCATTGGGCAAAAAACTATAAAGGCCCTGATTATAACGGGATGAGCTTGCATCTTCAGGCGTCGACACATGAACATGATGACCATAAATGTGTTCGATAACAAAACCGCCGTAGCTAACCAGTGATAAAAGTAAGCCCCCTGATATTTTTTCTAATTTGGTGTTTTTATGAATCAGTTCATGGCCAACGTTAATCGCTATGACTCCACCCACAACCCCCATACTGACTATGTAACCAATTTGACCGAAGACAGATAACTCGGTCCAATTGATAAGAAAGTACGCCGTACTAAATAAGCAAATCAAATATAGTGGGAAGGCTGAAACGGCAAGGTAGCGATAAAACTTATCATTGTTTAGTTGAGATTCATCATCAATCTCTGGGTTGACAGGGTCTTTACCCAACAGTAAATCAAAAATGGGAACAACCACATAAACTAAAACTAAAGCAGACCATGCGTAAAAAGTACTGAATTCAGGATTTTGACCCCAGTAATAACTCAGCGCAGGCATAAACAAAGGGATAAGAAAAATAAAGTAACCGTATTTTTTAATGGTCAAAGCGGTTTGTGGTTTCAGTGCCTGCAATAACATGCGTGGTTCTCCTTAGTGTTTACGGTAATTACTGCATGACCGAATTTATTATTTTAATGTCGAGCGATTGTTGAAGATTAGTTGCGGATAATAGGATTGTCAAACAATTTGTCAATTTAACAAAATATTGGCGCTTTGAGAGGGATTTAGAACATTATTAGGCCTAATGTTATTTTTTTGACTGTTTTTTAATCGAAATAAGCTGTGAGGTGAATAAATAGGTCAGTTTAAGAAGGGGGGGGATTGGGAATCTTATTCATATGTACGAAGTATTAGTTAGTGCTTTTTAATGTGTTCTTGAACAAATTGGCCGAGTGGGATAGCTGGGGTCCAATAAAATCCTTGGGCTTTAGTGCAATCTAAAGACTGTAAACAGTGCATTTCTTTTTCAGATTGAATGCCTTCAGCCACGGTTTTTGCACCCGTTGAATGTGCTAATTGGATAATGGCTTTGGCTATATTTTGGCTTGTTAAGTTGTGATCAATGCCTCTTATGAAAGCCATATCAATCTTGATCTCATCTGCCTTCATCGTTTGTAGGTATTGCATTGAACTGTAGCCGGTCCCAAAGTCATCAATGGATATTCTGAATCCCAGCAATTTTAATTTACGAATGGTTTCCAAAAATAAGTCTGCATTATTTAAAACAGCCGATTCAGTCACCTCTAAAATTATTTTACTGCTGTCTATGTCGTGATAAAAAATACTATTCTGAAGATGAGAAATAAGCTGGTCTTGCGCCATATCCAGTGCAGACAAATTGATTGAAACTTCGAATGTGTTGTAAAACAGAGGATAGTCTTTTTTGAGCTGACTTAACCATTTACAGGTATTATCAATGACAAATTTAGTGATGGAAAAAACAAGGCCACTTTTTTCGGATAAGGGAATAAAAACATGAGGGCTAATGTAGCCTTTTGCAGGGTGGTGCCAGCGTAATAGTATTTCGCCACCATCAAGTTTTTGGCCTTTTAATAAAAATTGAGGTTGGATGTATATTTCTAATTGGTCCTGCTTGATTGCGGTTTCAAGCTCGCCCATGAGTGTTACTTGATTGATGATTTTTTCATCTTGATCAGGAGTATATACCGCCCATTTTTTATTCAATTGCTGAGCCGTCAATAGCGCTACCTGGCTTTGCCTAAAGCTATCAGAGAAATCATCAGGGTCATTTAGTAGGTTACAGCCGGCTGTAAAACTAATTTTTATATTGCGGTGTGTGTCTTCAGAGTATTCATCTATTTTATTTACTAAGCCTTCAACAATATTTCGTACGTGTCTATTTTGATCCGAAGGAGATAGACCTTTAGGGATGCTCCCCATTAAGAAAACTTGCTCGCCTGGTAATGCAATTAAATGAATATTACTGCCTGATGGTAATTGCATTGGGACAGACCAATCTTTTGTTTGTATAAACTTAGAGATCAATCCAGTCTGATTTCGATAAAAATCAGAAAGAGCTTGAGGCCCGTATAGACTCACCAGTTCTTTTAGCCCATAAATCTCAGCCACGATTAAAATAATCTGTTCGTGCTTGGTTTGAATGCTTGGCATGAGATCAGGCAAGATACCTTTTAAATATGTGAAATTACCAATATTGGTATCAGGATAGATATAGGATTGGCTTAGCATATCGGTTTCTATGCTTTTCATTCTGTGGGCCAGGGCCACAGAGAATAAAAAAAGTTCGGACAATGTTCCGAATAAGAATCCGTGCAAGGTAAAAAAATTAATTGGTAAAAGCCCTAACACCGTTCCCATGCCAATGGCACCACCAGTAAGTGTGAAAATCCAAGACATTAAAAAATATTTTGCGGGTTTATAATTGTTTCGATAGGCCATCACAGCCGCTGTAATTCCGAATACGGTTCCAAATAATTGTATGATTGAAAATAGAGGTATCATGGTGTATTCGGGTACAACAAAGCTGGTCGCTGCTCCCAGTAAACTGATATAACTTAAGGGCTTAAAAAACCGACTCAGTTTTTGGGCATTAACTTCAATGTCTAAGAATATATAAGCAAAGTTTACAATAAAAAATATCACTAAAAAATTCATGACCATGATATTTTGTGATAAAAAAATCTGCATTTCTAATGGAAAAATTAAGTAGCCATAGCCGTTTAATCCACCAAAATAGAAAATCATTAAGCTGTGGAAACCCATATACCATAAGTAAGCTTTATTTGGGTGCATGGAATACACGATAACGTTGTACAGTGCCAAGACTAACAGAACGCAGATAATCCCTCCCCAGAAGAAGTTAATGACCCGTTCTTTTTGTTTCAACCCTTCATCATTGTAAATGGTCATGGGCAAGATACTGGGGCCATCATTCTGTTTGTAAATCAATAGCGTGAGCGGCTGATCGTTTTGTATATAAAACTGGAAGTACGGGCTTTGGTATTCACTGATGTCTGTGTGGTGAATAATATTATTCTCATCGGTGATTCCCAACTGCTCACTTTTAATAAGCGTGCCCTCATCGTACAAATAAAAATGTAAGTGCCGAATGATGTGGCTATCGATGGCAATGGTTCGACGCTGTGGTTGTTTGTTGATAAATTTTGCGTTTAAACGCACTTTGTACCAACTGCCTTGTTTGCTGGGTTGAATGGATTGAGGAAAACTTTTGGTAGAAAAGCGTTTGTGCTGATTTGGTGTTAATAAAGCATCACTGTCAGTAATGATGCTGGGCAGTGCTTGAGTGATATGAATCACCTGACTTTCATCCACCACCAAGTCTAATGCCTGCACTTGAAACGTGAGCATAAGGCCAAAGAGGTAGACGGGCAACGGTATCTTCATAAGTAAGCAATTGCTAAATAGTCTATTTAGACTAGCTCAAACGTGCTTTAAATGCCCCTATAGATTGGTACCTAAACTCGCCAAAAGCTGCCATTTTTTTGATTAACGTCATAACAAACTAGGCTTTTAGTGAAGCAGGGCATTAGGTCAGATTGATGATGCGTCACATACAGTAATGTGGTGGCTTTTTGTTGCGCCAATAGATTGATAAACCCTAGTACCAACTGGCGATTGGTTTCGTCTAAACCTTGGCAAGGTTCATCTAAAATCAACAAGGCAGGTTGCTTAATCATGGCTCGACAAATAAGTACTAGGCGCTGCTCACCATAGCTAAGCTGATGCAGTGGGGTATTGGCTTGATCTTCTAAGCCCACCTGCCTTAACCAATCTAGTGCTAAAGACCTTTGATGATCTTCGACCTGTGTATAAAGGCCAATGCTATCAAAAAGACCGCTGATAACAGTGCTGATTACGTTTGTCCCAGCCTTATATTGCCATTGAAGAGCAGCACTGATAATGCCGATATGTTGTTTGATATCCCAAATGCTTTCTCCACTGCCACGCTTGATTCCAAAGACAGTGAGGTCGTTGGCATAACATTGTGGGTGGTCGCCACTAATTAAATTAAGCAGGGTGCTTTTACCGCAGCCATTGGGGCCCAATACGGACCAATGCTCACCTTGATGAATGGTCCAGTTTAAGTTTTCAAATATCAGTTTATCACTGTAGGACACTCTACCATTATTCAGCAGAACCAAGGGTTGCCTATCTGTAAGCGTGAGCCTAGGCGCGCAGGGGTCACGGTCAGGTAGGTGTAAGGTTTCAGCATTAAACGTTAAAAAAGCCTTTACTGTGTCATCTTGCATGACGTGTTCTTTAGAGCCTTGGGCGATTAGTTGGCAGTTATGTAAAAACCCCATGTGTGAAACCCAATTAGGCACTTCATCTAAGCGATTCAGAATGAGTATTAAGGTTTGACCATTGGATTGCAGCTGTCCAAGAGTCCGCTTTAGATTTGATTGGCTTTGCGCATCTAATCCATCGAAAGGTTCATCAAATACCAAAAGGTCGGCTGGTTGAAGTAGGGCGCGTATTAATATTACCTTTCTACTTTCGCCCGTACTGAGCTTACGAAAGCCTTTTGTAAGTAGCCCTTGTATAGAAAATGCTTGAGTCCACTTATCAATGGCATCTGTGTCAGGGCTGATTTCTAGCAGAAGATCTAGCACAGGGGTGCCTTCAAATACTTGGTTAGTTAAATCACTTTCATCACGTTCGTGTTCTCGATCAATTAACCGCTGTTGCTCTTCAAAACTCACAACGGCAATACGACGAGTGTTTATACCTGAGAACGATTGATTAACAATACTTGAATCATCAAGTATCAATTGCCCCGAAAACAAACTGGCCAATGCAGATTTACCACTGCCATTACTCCCAATGAATGCCCAAGCGTCTCCTGACTTAATGGCTAATTGATTAATCACAAGTTGATGGTTTGGATTCAGCTGATGTTGCAGGTTGTTGATGGTGATCATGTTAATACGTTGGCTTTTCTAATTCATAAAGATTTTGCTGAACGTCTTCTAGTTTTTCTTCAAATATTTTTCCTGCATCTTGAAGGCCTTGATTATAAAAATAACCCCCTACTTCTTTCGAAAAAAAGTCTAATAAAAATTCAGCTTCAAATTGGCCAATTTCTTGATGCATTTCTTGATCAAAATATTTTTTTAATTTCGCAACGATTTCTACTTTTTGATGCTCATCGAGCTTTATCTCAGACATGTATATACCTTTATAGCCAGCGTCTTACTTTTTTACAGTATTGTTCGTATTCTGCACCAAATAGGGCGCTGAGTTGTTGCTCTTCTAGTGAGATTTGAAAACGATTTAGATAAGGAATGAATAAAGCTGAAATAATTAATCCACTAATATGGCCGTAAAAACAAGCGGTACCCACAATGATAAAAAGAAACCCAACATACATAGGATTTCGACTGACTTTATATAAGCCAGAGATGACCAGAGTATTGCTTTTTTCAGGGGTTCTAGGGTCGACAGTGGTTTTAGCTTTAAAAAAGCTGATGGCAGCGGGTAATACAAAAGCCATGCCCACAATCCAGAAAGCAAAGCCCCACTCTACGGCGCTAGTAATTGAAAGCGATAGTTGAGGGGTTAGCTTAGCGCATAAGGCAATTATGCCGCAAAGGGCCAATGTTAGCGGTAGGGGTGGCAGTAATAGTTCGAGTTTTTTCATGATGTAACCTGTACTTCGGCTTATTTAACTAATGACTTGCCTGGACTTAAAATCCAGCAGCGTTCCATGTGGTCCATGCCTACTTTAGGGTAATACGTATTGGCATCAGGGCTGGCTAATAATATAAGTTTGCAGGTGTCTTCAGTTTTATCTGCGCAAAGGCTAATAAGCTTTTTACCGATACCTGAATGTTGCAAGCTGGCGTCTACCGCTAAATCAGATAAATAACAGCAATAATGAAAGTCAGACATGCAGCGAGCAATACCAACTAATTTATCACCAATCCAAGCACTGTAGGTCAGATTTGCATTATCTAGCATACCTTGAATACAGGTTGGATTTTCAACCGGTCTACGTTCTCCAAGTGTGCTGGCCTTCAGTAGCTCTAAAAACTGATCAGCGTCGATTGTATGATTATACTTGTATTCAACTTCCATTGTTCTGCGAAACCTTCAAAGTTATTTTGGGCGTAAAAAAAGCGCCGAAGCGCTTTTTAAGAATGATTCATTCAGCGCTTCTAATTAAAATTCAGCGTTGTGATAAATATTCTGAACGTCGTCAAGATCATTAAGCATGTCTATGAATTTTTCAAACAATGCTACGTCATCCCCTTTCACTTCCGTTGTGTTTTGAGGGATAAACTGTATTTCATCCACATCAAATTCCACTTCGCCTAATGTTGCGGTGATAGCGGTCTTGGCCTTGAAATAATCGGTATGCGGTGCAAAAACCGTCATTTTACCTTCTTCACACTCGATGTCGGTTACATCAACATCGGCTTCCATTAAGGCTTCTAACATGGTTTCTTCGTCATCACTGGCGAATACAAAAATCGCGCTGTGGTCAAACATGTGGCTGACTGCACCAGCTGTACCTATTTTGCACTTGGTTTTAGTGAACGCGATGCGCACATCACCAAAGGTACGGTTAGGGTTATCTGTTAAGCAGTCGACAATCACCATGGTGCTGCCAGGGCCGTAGCCTTCGTAACGGGCCGTATCAAAATCTTCGCCACCGCCGCCTTTGGCTTTATCAATGGCTTTGTCGATTACGTGTGAAGGAACTTGGTCTTTTTTTGCACGATCAATAATGCTGCGTAGCGCTAGGTTACCATCAGGGTCTAAGCCACCTGATTTAGCAACAACGTATATCTCGCGACCATACTTACTGTACACCTTGGCTTTGGCGTCAGAGGTTTTGGCCATGGACTCTTTGCGGTTTTGGTAGGCGCGACCCATAATTAATACCTAAATCTTAAATATATAAACGGAGTAAATTGTACTGGCTTTAGTCGCTTCTATAAAGGCCCTGTTTAGCCGTATTAGGGAGCAATCTTGATTTGTCGTGCTATTTTAAGCCCAAGAAATGCTGACGCTCTTCTTTTGTGAACTTTTCAATGGCATATCGAAGCATGACTCGGGGCATGCTTGTGGCGTGTTGCTCTAAGAAAGCCGCTTCAATGGCCTTATCTCGGTTGCCTATTTCACGCAGCATCCAGCCGACAGCCTTATGCATTAGGTCTTCTTTATCGTGTAACAGTAATTCAGCAAGCTTAAGCGCATCGGTAAATTGATGGTCTCTGATTAAGCTAAAGCAAGAGATCATGGCGATTCGTCTATCCCAGAGTAATGGGGATTTGACCAATGTGTACAGCACGGCTTTGTTACGGTTGACCAGGTAAGGCCCTGATATGTGAGGGGCACTGCAATCTACTAGATCCCAGTTATTTATGTACTCACTGTGTTTTAAATACAGCTTATATATTAGGTCTTGTTCGGGACCTTTTGCTTTTTTGAATTTCAAAACCAGTATGAATAGCGCCAGCATGCGAGATTCATGATATTGGCTTTTCAGAAGGGTAAAACAATCTTTAATGGGAAGCTGCCGATATTCTTTACTCAGGATTCTGAGATCGGGTGCACGGATGCCTAGAAAAACATCCCCTTCGCCATATTCCCCTTCGCCTGTTTTAAAGTAACGCAGGGCAAGGTCGGCTTTTTTAGGGTCGGCTAAAGATTGTATGCGTTGGTTTAATTCTAGCAGCATTACTTAACCCGGAGGCCACTGTAATTCTCGGCCACCGATAACATGATAGTGTAAATGAAACACACTTTGGCAAGCGTCAGCGCCATTGTTGACGACCAATCTAAATGCTTCCCCAATGCCTGCATCAGCGGCGACTTGATTGGCCACAAGATTCAGGTGGCCTAATAGCAGTTTGTCTTCATCTGTGGCATCGCACAGGCGTGGAATTGGTTTTTTTGGTATCACCAAAAGGTGAACGGGTGCGTTAGGCATGATGTCTTTAAATGCTAAGCACAGCTCGTCTTCGTATACGATATCTGCAGGGATTTCTTTATCAATTATTTTGCTAAAAATTGTCGGGTCACTGGGTAATGGCTTTTGCATGTTACTCACCGTTTTTGCTCAGAAAGTCGATCTCTTAAACTTACCATATCTTTTAGGCGATTAAACCAAAATGGCGCCCCTAACGAAATTAATATCGCGCTAAAGATAATGCCAATCCAATTTGTAATGGTCTGTACATTAAGTGATGAGTAATACGGCTTCCACTGTTCTGGGGTGATTTCAAAATTGAGCGCTTGGATATGATGCTGAACTAATTCACTGCTTTTTTGAGCGTTAATTCCAGTTGTTGAATTTGAGGTAAGTTGTTCAGCGACTAATCCCACTTGTGATCGATAATAGCTGTCCTGATTAAGGTCTTTTAAAATGCTAAAGCAGTTCAGTTGAAAGACAAAACAAAGAACAAAGGCGGTAGCAATACTGATCTGATGCATCCATTGTTTGAAACGTTGGCTCATCAGCTCTTCAAGCGCATCAAAATAATAATGGATTTTTTGAGTAAGTTGTTCGCGCTGCTCAATACTTAATTCGTGGGTGCTGTTAATAATATCAATTAGTTCTTGTTGGCCAATACTGGTGAGTTTAAGTTGGTTACCTTGAAGATTTAGAGGTAATGCCGTTGCATAGAGTTGCTTAGGACTGCGTTGATCAATTTTATCGATTATATTTTTAACTAAATCGGCTTCAAGAAAATCAATTTGGCTGAAAAAAGATTCGATAACATTCTTAAGGTTTTTCAGACGTAAATTCAATGCTGCTTGTGCACCATGAACCAAGGCCGTCACTAATAAACTGAATAGTAGCATAATGGCTGAAAACCCAATAAAAATACCCAGCATATCCATTAACATTCTGACTTCCTTAAGGTGTTGTTTTTTTCGGAAGTATATAAGTTTACTCTAAACTAATCATGAGGTTTTCAGCCTGTTATCAAGAATAACGCTATATAAAGTAAGGGGAATGCAAGCTCGAACAAAATGAGTGGTTTTTTAGATCTCATCTATACTGATGAATAAGCAAAATAGCCATTAGATAGACTCAGTGTTGTATGACTCATCGGTATGTATATTCAATTATTGTGGCGCTATTGGCCGTTCTCGCTATTTTGGCAGCCTACGCACTATATAAGCGCGCCCCCACAGACTCGATTTATAATCGTATCCCTACTGAATTCGATTTTATTGAAGTATCCGGTCCAATACAGCCTATCCCAATGTTAAAGTCGATCGATAAGAATTGGCTAGAATTAGGTAGGGCACTGTTTAACAGTACGCTGCTTTCTCATGATAATAGTGTGTCTTGTGCTTCTTGCCATACGATCAGTCAGGGGGGAGATGATGGATTTCCCATGTCGATTGGGATTAAAGGTGCCGTTGGCGGCAGAAATTCCCCCACCGTTTTGAATTCTGTATTCAGCTTTCGACAGTTTTGGGACGGGCGCAGCTCGGATTTAGCAGAGCAAGCAGTCGGACCTATTCATAACCCGATTGAGATGGGCAGTAACTTCCCCGAAATTATATCTAAACTTAATCAATCAGATGAGTTCGTTGCAGCATTTAAGCAAGTCAGTACCGGCGGCATTACATCGGATGCGATTGTGCAGGCCATTGTGACGTTTGAAGAATCTCTAATAACCCCTAATTCCGCCATCGATCAATATATAAAAGGTAATGATACCGCTCTAAATTCTCAGCAAAAAAAGGGGTATAAAAAATTCATCGCGTTAGGCTGTGTGTCTTGTCATCAGGGCGTGAATATTGGTGGTAATTTATACCAAAGAATAGGCCGTATTGATCATGTGCCTGAAAAGCTATTGCAAGATAAGGGTCGATTTGAGATCACAAAAAATCAAAACGATGAATTTGTATTTAAAGTGCCATCTTTGAGGAACATTGCCCGTACAGCCCCATATTTTCATAATGGATCAGTGGAAACCTTAGAAGAGGCGGTGAAAATTATGGCGTCGGGTCAGCTGGGAATCGACCTAACGAAACAAGATGTCGAAGATTTAATGGCATTATTCGAAGCCTTTAATGGCGAGCTTCCATAGGGTAATTATGAAAGACGCGATTAAGTCAAAACTATCTTACTTATTTGAATTTCTATTATTAAGTTTAATCTTGGTATCCGGTATAGAATTTATCGATAATTATAGTTTTTATCAGGTGGACAAAAAAGAATTTAAACTGAAGTCAAGTTTACATAATAAAGCGGTGGAGCTTTCGGTTGAAACGTTATCTGCCATGAGTACTGCCACTTATCATTATGATAGATATGCACAAAAGCAATTGGGTTTCGAGAGGTTACTGGGTAAGACGATTGATCTGGGTGTGCCCGATAAAAAATTCCAATTAGCCATGTCAGATTTTTTAAGCACAGTAACAGGGTATATGCAATATGCCACCATGTTAAAGACGTCTTTTCGATTTGTATCATCCATGGCATTAAAAACGAAAAGTTTAAGTGAGTCAGAGAAGCGCCAGGTTTCAGAGGTGGTTTCACTCATTGCGGTGTTTAGGAATAATGCCGATAAAGAATTACTAAATAATGTTGCACACAGAATTGGCGTTTTAAAAAATACTTTTATTAGTTTAGAAAAAAATAATATAAATTGGAAAATGTTTAGATTGCATATTAATTTCATTTTGTCTGAACATGTTAATGCGGCAACTCTATTGGGGCCAATACAGAAAACAACAATAAGTCAGTTTATGAGTGATGACTTAAAGCAATTGAATGAGAAGATCGAGCGTCATTTTTTAAAGATTACACTGTGGTTGCTAGCGTTTAGCGTGGGAATTTTCATGCTTTTTTTCATTGCTATAATGCGGCAGTCGAAAAGCTTACGACAAGCTAATATATTGGCTCGACAAGCCGCTGAATCTAAGTCTCAATTTCTTGCTAATATGTCTCATGAAATTAGAACACCTATGAATGGAATATTTGGTCTAAGCGAAATTTTATTGAAGACAGATCTTACCAGCCAGCAAAGGAATTATTTGGATAAGCTGAGATTTTCAGCCAAGTCATTGACGACCATTATTAATGATATTCTTGATTTTTCAAAGATGGAATCAAATCAGTTAAGCCTCGAAAAAACCAATTTTAATCTTCATGAATTGTTAGAACAAACCGTTCAGTTGTTATCTCATCAGGCTAGAATAAAGAGCATTGATCTTATATTGTCTATTAGACCCAACTTACCTACTTTTGTAAATGGGGACCCAGACAGGGTCAGACAAGTTCTTATTAACTTGATAAACAATGCTCTCAAGTTCACTCCTAAAGGTGATGTGACGGTCATCGTATCCAAGAAAAATGGTAATTTAGATTCATGGATTATCGAATTTTCCGTAATAGATACCGGCATCGGAATTTCACAAGATTTACCTCACAGCCTATTCGAAAAATTCACAATGGCCGATCCGTCACACTCTCGATCCCATGAAGGAACAGGGCTTGGTCTCGCCATATGCAAACATTTAGTTTCATTAATGGGAG
>ERZ1027208.285-NODE-285-length-21943-cov-17.800576_pt1 | contig 21943 bp, 18 predicted proteins | sample MGYA00520867_ERZ1027208 | MGnify/ENA primary metagenome ERZ1027208 (study PRJEB33311, sample SAMEA4378413) | marine metagenome | biome: Marine biome; feature: Fjord; material: Water | collected 2014-07-20T08:00:00Z/2014-07-... | depth 75 m ...
GTATAAGTTCAATGATCAGCATTGAAAAGGATAACGATAATAACGATCGGTTTAGTTTTAATTTACCCTTTAGATGTATAGATATAAAATTTGGACGATCTAATGATGTGCTTTCTACTCTTCCATGGGACGTCAAAAGTATTATCTGGCTAGATTATGATGGTGACTTAACAGCGGCAGAACTTGCGGATATTAAATTCTTGGTAATGAATGCTGTTCCTGGTAGCCTTATCATAATGTCTGTAAATGCACACCCATATAGCGTTAGAGACGTATCAATGGAAGATTATGCTGAACATAGATTTGAAAAACTTAAATCTAAAGTTAGTGAGGGTAAAATACCCACAGACATAAACGGGACTAAACTTGCTGGATGGGGCACAGCTAAAGTTTATCGCCGAATCATTCAAAATGAGATTGATGAAACTTTAAATGATATCAATGGTGTCAGAGAACCGGGCACACATTTAAAGTATAAGCAGCTTTTTAATTTTCATTATTGCGATGGTGCAAAAATGCTGACCACTGGGGGGATGCTTTATGATGAGGGCCAACAAAATATTGTTGACCAATGTGCTTTTGAAGACCTCGAATATATTTCCTCTGATGAAGCAGCTTGTCTTATTGAAGTACCAAATCTTACATATAGAGAAATACGTCATTTAGATAAACAGCTACCAAAAAAGATTGACGAGGAATTAGTAGCGCATTCAATCCCTGAAAAAGATATTAAAAAATATGAGCGAATTTATAGATATTTTCCAAACTTTGCTGAGACAGAAAATTAATTGTGAAAAACAAAAGGGGACTGAGTAAGCCTCCCCTGCCAGGTTAATAAAAGGGCATTAGCCTTTTCATATTAATCAGGGCTGATCCGACCCAGATACGAATATTGCCGTTTTCGAATATAGAAGAATACATCAATATTCAAATAAACTTTGCTTGCTGTTTAGTTCTGTAATCCAGTTGATCAACCATTCTGTCTTTAGTCTACAATAACCCTAAGCAAGGCCAACTCTCAAAGACATTGAAGGTTGTGAAAGGGCTTTGATGTGGGTTGATTAAACATTCAAAAACTTCCCCGTGAAGTTAATAACCATTTTCTGCCTTGATAGCTCGGAGGCATTACAAATATTGAAGTACTTCGCTAGTGCATCAAGTGTTTTTAGCTTTGATGCCATTCCCCCTGTGTCAGACTAGTTGTCGCCTCCCCGAATTGGGATAATTAAAAAAACAGGGCGCGGAAAGATGATCACATGTCACATTATTCACAAGAACGAAAAGAAGCAGTACTGAAGAAATTATTGCCACCGCATAATCAATCGATTATTGAAACATCAAGAAACGAAGGCATTAGTGAAGCCACGTTATATAATTGGCGCAACAAAGCAAGACAACAAGGAGCTCCTATACCAGATAACCCCACAGGCCAATGGTCGGCAGAAGCTAAATTTACAGCCGTCATTGAAACAGCCTTAATGACCGAATTAGAGCTTAGTGCGTATTGCCGAAGTAAAGGCCTTTACCCTGAACAAATACAACATTGGAAAGCTGCTTGTATTGAGGGTAATCAGACTGCTCATCGCCTGATAAAGAAAGACAAACAAACCACCAAGAAAGATAAAAAGCGCATTAAAGAGCTTGAGCGTGAACTACGTCGAAAAGATAAAGCATTAGCTGAAACCGCCGCTCTGTTGGTATTGCGAAAAAAGTTGAACGCCCTCTGGGGGAACGGCGAGGACGATTAACCTTGCACTCAGAGCGGAAACACCATGTTAGTTTAATAAAAGAAGCCATTGTTAGCGGCGCCTCGCAAAAGCGTGCTTGTCTCGAACTTGGCATGACAGCCCGTACCTATCAACGTTGGACTGCGGGGAACACCATCAAAAAAGACAAACGACCTGAAACAAAAACGGTGCCCAATAACAAGCTGACGGCCATCGAGCGACAACGCATAATTACGTTATGTAATCAGCCTGACTACGCCAACCTCCCCCCCTGGTCAGATAGTGCCAACACTCGCAGATAAAGGCGAATACTTAGCCTCAGAAGCGAGTTTATACCGTATTTTAAAGGCCGAAAACCAATTACATCACCGCGGACGAAGTAAAGAAAAACAGGCGCATAAGAAGCCTACCACCCATATTGCCAAAAAAGCCAACGAGGTATGGTCTTGGGATATCAGTTATCTTCCATCACCCGTACGAGGTCAATATTTTTACCTCTACCTGATAGAAGATATTTACAGCCGTAAAATTGTTGGTTGGGAAGTTCATGATAATGAAAGCGGCGAAAAAGGTGCTGCCTTAATGCAGCGAGCCGTTATGGTAGAAAACTGCTTTAAACAACCCTTGGTATTACACGCTGATAATGGCAGCCCAATGAAGTCACAGACAATGCAAATCAAACTGTATGATTTAGGTGTCACGCCTTCGCACAGTAGACCCCGCGTGAGCAATGACAACCCTTACTCTGAGAGCTTATTTAGAACCTTGAAATACTGTCCGCAATGGCCATCGCAGGCGTTTCAGTCATTGACCGCAGCAAGACAATGGGTTGCTAAGTTTGCATCGTGGTATAACACAGAACATAAACACAGTCGGATTAACTTTGTCACACCCAATCAGCGACATCAAGGAGAAGACGAATCTATTTTAGCTAAGCGAAAAAACGTGTATGCCGCCGCTAAAAAAAGGCATCCAAACCGATGGTCGGGTCAAACACGAAACTGGGATAAAATAGGTGCCGTAGCACTTAATCCTGAACGAGAGGAGATAGTAAATGCTGTAGCTGCATAATTAGAAAAAGCGACAACTAGCTTGAAAAACACCGCATTCGAACCTTACTAATATGACTACCGGAGTGATTAGTAACAATCACAATGCTTTCTATAGCGGCACTGACGTCTCTGTCAATATCGCATATAGCTCTTATGCTGCCCGTACCCAGTTTGGTTATAAAAGATGATTTATTTGAATGGTTCAAATATTATTTAAAGCTTAGTTTCAAATACCTGTGCCATCACGCTCTCAATACGACACGTATTTGAAACCAAGTTAAAGGACGAGTGAGCTATGAGGCTACATTTGAACCGTACCCGCCCCCTCCCTCAATACTTAATAGTAATGGGGTCGTTGATAAAACTAAGTTCATTGCACAGCCAGTTTTTTGGGTTTAAAACCTAGGTATGGTTTGATTTAGAAGTTACACCTGAGTTACACCAGAGAAAAATGGCAATAAAAAAGCCCCAGCAAATAAATGCTGGAGCCTTGGTATTCAATGGTGCCTAGGGCCGGAATCGAACCGGCACGGCCGTTAAAGCCGCGGGATTTTAAGTCCCGTGTGTCTACCAATTTCACCACCCAGGCAATCAAATTGAGCGCGAATTTTACCCTATGAGTTTAGTTATGACGAGCATAAATTTTAAAATTTTATACATTTGTTATAAAGCCTTCCTTAATCGCCAGTTTTACTAATTCTATGTCGCCACCAACACCTAATTTCTGATGTACTCGATAGCGGTGTGTATTAACAGTTTTAGGGCTGATTGAAAGCGCAACCGCTATGTCGTTAATCTTTTCGCCTTCGAGTAATTTGCTTACTATTTGGAATTCACGACTGCTGAGCTGAGAAAACGTGTTTTTTTCTGGTTCGCTGTTAGTAAAGACCATATTGGTTGCAACAGCGGAAGATAAGTAATTTTTTCCCTGATAGACCATGACGATGGCTTTTATCATTTCATCAACAGGGCAACCTTTGTTGATATAGCCTTTAGCCCCAATTGATAATGATTGATGAGGCACAGGGCCATCATCATAAACACTCAGGGCAATAATTTTTGCATCGGGTTTGTGTCTTAAAATACATTTGATTGCCTCAGAGCCACCCATCCCTGGCATATTTAAATCCATAAGAATAATATCGGGATTAAGTTGGTCGTTTAGACGCATCGCTTCTTCGCCAGATGAGGCAACAGCTAATACGTCAATATCTGGGTCGGTCGCTAGTAATTGTTCAATGCCTGAGCGGACAAGTTCATGGTCATCAACCAGCAAAATATTAATTTTATTCGTACCCATGGATGGCTTTTTTTGTTGTTTTAAATAAAGTCGCTTGACTCACATTATTAAAAGAACAGATAATGCGTTCGCTTTTGGTGTTGAGTATAGCACTCAACTAATAGGGAAGTTGGTACGATTTATTTCAAGCCCAACGCTGCCCCCGCAACGGTATATAAGCCAAAATGTATCAAACGTCACTGTGTCAAAACATGGGAAGGCGATACATTGATTAACGTAATAATTAATCACTTATGAGCCCGGAGACCTGCCACTAGCAAACCGGTACGTTGCGGGTGGGCAACTTGGCTGATGTTGATTTTTTATTCTCAACTTCTTCCTATTCCTCTTGTGGCGTTTTTATTTATTGGCGCGGGGCTGCGCCTTACAACGAGGAAATCTCATGAAAAAAACACTATTAGCGGCAAGTGTTGCTGCTTTATCACTATCTCAATCTGCCGTATTTGCTGAAGACGACACGGTTATTGTTACAGCCACGCGAACGGCACAAACTGCTGATGAAACGCTTTCGTCGGTATCTGTCATTACTAAAAAAGATATAACTAAATACCAATACAAAACTGTTGCGGAAGCTATTTCAGGGCTTGCTGGCGTCACGATCGGCAATACTGGTGGCCTTGGTAAACAAACATCTATTTTTTTAAGGGGAACTGAGTCTAACCATACTCAAATACTTTTAAATGGGGTTAAATTGGCCAAAAATTCATTTGGCGCCCCGCAAATTGAGCATATACCGTTAAATCAAATTGAACGTATTGAGTTGGTGCGCGGTCCTCAGTCAGGTTTATATGGTTCTGGGTCTATTGGTGGGACAATTCAGATTTTCACTAAAAAAGGTTCGGGGGAATTAACGCCTAGTCTTTCAGTTGGTTTTGGCACACATGGCACAAAAGAGTCCACCTTTGGGTTATCTGGCGGAGATTCTTCAACATGGTATAACTTAAGTGGTGGCTATACAGAAACGAACGGCTTTAATTCCTGTGATGGGCGCAGCGGCACACTTTTTATTGGCTGTTTTGCAACTGAACCAGACAGGGATGCCTACCGTAATGCTAACGCTTCGTTACGTGTTGGACATCGTTTTGGTAACACTGCCGAGTTGGAGTTTTTTAGCTTATACAGCGAAGGCGAAAGCGAATTTGACGGGTTTTTTAATACCAGTGATTTTTTACAACATACGTATGGTAGTACGCTAAGCATCGATGTTTCGGATAGTTGGACTATTAAAAGCACCTTGAGCCAAGGTCGTATGGAGCTAGATAATGAGGGCGCTTTTGCAACGAGCTTTGCTGATAACCTTCAAGATAACTTTAGTATTCAAAGTGATGTTCAGTTAAATGATGAACATTTACTTACCATTGGTTATGACTATGAAGATGACAAAGTTGAAGAGTCTTCTGGTTTTGCTGAAACAAACCGTCATAGTAACGCAGTATTTGCACAATTATTGGGCGAATATGACGCACATTCGTACCAGTTGGCCATAAGAAATGAAGATGATGAACAGTTTGGCAGCCATACAACGGGCAATATCGCATGGGGTACTGCTTTAGCGAATAACTTACGCATAACCGCCTCATTTGGTACGGCCTTTGTAGCGCCTTCGTTAATTGACCTATATTCACCTTTTGGTTCTAACCCAAACCTAGACCCTGAGCAATCAAAATCCTATGAATTAGGAGTTCAAGGTCAACACGTCGGTATAAACTGGTCTGCAAATATTTATCGTACAAAAATCAAAGACCTCATCGCTCTGGATAATTTCTTTGTGCCACAAAATATTTCTGAAGCGGTTATTAAAGGCTTGGAACTGCATGCAGCGACCCAATTATCTGGTGTTAATCTGGATGGCCAATTGTCTTGGCTAGACCCAGAAAACAAAAGCGGTGGTGTGAATGATGGGAATGTATTAGCTAGACGTGCTGAACAAACGTTTACACTCAATGCAAATAAATCTTTTGGTAATTTCAATGTGGCGAGTAAGGTTTTTGTTTCAGGGCGTCGTTTCGATAATGCCGCTAACACTCGACGACTTGCGGGGTTTACAACGGTTGATTTAACCGGATCCTACAATATCAATAAAGATTTAACAGCCCAAATTAAAGTGGCTAATTTGTTTAACGAAGAATATGAAACGGTCTCAGGTTACAACACAGACGGTACTAATGTATTTTTCTCAATTAACTATCAACCCGTTAATTAAAGCCCCTTGAATAAAAGAGGGGAGTATTTAAATACTCTCCTCTTTTTCATTACTCCACGGTAAAACCCAAGGCACTCCTTGATGGTTACCAAACAAAGCATTTACGCCATATATCCGTTTCAAGTTTGACTCGGTTAATACATCTTCTGTTAACCCTTCAGCCACTTTTCGCCCATTGTCTAGCAGCATCAAATGTTGGCAATACCGCATGGCCAAATGTAATTCATGCAATACGACAATAACGGTTTTCCCTCTGTTCGCCTGATTTCGCAACAGTGCCATCACTTCAATTTGATGCCGTGGATCTAGCGACACAATCGGTTCATCAGCTAACAAAATATCACTTCCAGTCGCTAATGCCCTTGCTAACATCACGCGTGCTCGTTCACCACCAGATAGTTCGTTCACCGAACGTCCAATAAGGTGTTCAATATCCACATCTTTAATCGCTTGCTTGACCGCTTCCATATCTACGTCGCCAATCTGTTGGCTATTAACATGCGGATGCCGGCCTAACATAACAACGCGTTCCACACTCATTGGCCAATGGCATTCTGTTGATTGTGCCAAGTAAGTCATTTTTTTTGCTAAATCAATTCGTTGCAGTTCTTGAAGCCTTTCACCATTAATGCTGACATGGCCTTTTTGAATCATTTGTAGACCCGCCAAGACGCGCAATAATGTTGATTTACCCGCACCATTAGGGCCAATTAAGCCAATCAATTGCCCGGGCGGGAATTCGGCATTAATATCGTTTAAAATCAATTGCCCGGATAGGGTAACGTGAATGTTTGACGCCTGAATGCTCATGGTGCCCATTCCCGCTTAGATTTTAGAATCAAATGTAAGAAGAAGGGCGCGCCTAATAACGCGGTTAAAACGCCTATTTTTAGCTCTTGTTGGGTCGCTAATAATCGCACGGTTATATCCGCAGCTAATAGCAACACCGCGCCACCTAATGCACTACAAATAAGTAAACGCCCCGGCTGGTAACCTACATAAGGGCGCAATACATGCGGCACCACTAAACCGACAAATCCTATACCACCGCTGACTGATACGGCAGCACCTACCGATAAAGCCACGCCCAGAATTATTCGTTTGTTCAATCGTTGAATTTGAACACCTAATGATTGAGCCGTATCGTCGCCTAATGATAAAACATCCAAGTCATGTCGCGTGCTAAGCATCAACCACCAACCAATCAGTGTTGTAGGTAATATAAGCCAGACGTGAGTAAAACTTCTATCGGCCAGCGACCCCATTAACCAAAAAAATATTTCTAAGGCTGCATACGGGTTAGGGGACAGGTTTAGCGCTAAGGCTGTTAAGGCAGCAGATAAACTACTGACGGCTACACCGGCCAAAATAAGCGTTAGCATGCTGTTGTTATGCCGCGTTAATGCATACAGGAAGATAACGGCTAATAACGCACCCACAATGCCACCCAAGGGTAACGCCATCGGGAAAGCCGTTGCCAATCCAAAATAAAAGACAATCACTGCGCCCAATGCCGCACTGGTAGAAACGCCTATAATGCCGGGCTCAGCTAATGGGTTGCGAACCATCCCTTGCAAGGCGGCACCCGACAAGCCTAGCGATGCACCAATCAATACGGCTAATAAAGTTCTTGGCAAACGGATATCCATTAGGATGATGGATTCTAAGCTAGAGTTATCATTAGAAATGTTTTTTAACGTATTGATTATACTTAAATTAACATCGCCAACCATTAATGAAATAACAAACAACACGAGCAATGCAATAATCAACATAATGGTCAGACGCTTTTCTTGGTAGCGGTTATTTAATGAGTTTAATGTCGGCATATTAGTGCGTTATGCTTTGCTGAATATAAGAAGCTGCAGCAATGGATGATGGGCCTGCACAGCTCCAGTAACGGTCTGGCACGCTAATTTTCTGTACGTGCTCCAACGCGCTGAGTTTTTCTATCGCATCGTGTTGTAACACTTGGTGCGCTAGCGAATCTGTATTAGCGTCTAATCTGCCTAACAGCAGAACATCGGGGTTAGATACGAGCAAAGACTCTAATGATAGCGGTGCGATATACGCCATACCCGTTTCAGCCGCAATATTCTTTAAACCAGCTAGCTGTAATATTTCATTCACTATCGTCTCTTTGCCGGCACTGAAGCCATTGGCGTAATACACAACAGCGCGTAATGCAGGTGCCGCCTGGTCGCCTGATTCTAAAGCTGTTATCTCATCGCGCATCGTTTTAATGAGTTTGTTCGCACGTTGCAACTGACCTACTTGCTCACCCAAAAAGGCTATTTGCTGAATAATATCGTCAACAGTTTTAGGCAAGCCGAGCTTAACAACCTTATAACCCAACTGATCAAGCATTTGGTTGGTTGCCGTAGATGTAAAGGCACCCGCAACAATCAAATCCGGTTTTAGCGCCATCACCTCTTCAATGCGGTCGTTATGTTGATGGAAATTACTGGCTTTCTTATAGGAAAAAGATGCCGAAGCGTCAGACGCAAGCTGAGTAATACCAACAAGTGAAGAGGGTTTTAGTAATTCCATTAACAGTTGATCTGCACATAAGTTCAATGAAACAACCCGTTGTGACTTTGCTATAGTAGACACACTATAAAAAAGCGCACTTAAGCTAATCAACAAGAGTGTTTGTTTGAAATTCATTGGAATAATTATAAAGGCATTTGCATATGAAACTACTGAACTATGGCCCGAAAGGGCAAGAAAAACCGGGCTTGCTAGATAATGAGCAAAACATACGGTCCTTAGAGGGTGTTTGTGATGTTATTTCATCGTCTTTTCTGGCGAATGGTGGTTTAACCCTGTTAAATAATATTGATATAAATACGTTACCCATAGTAAATAGTAATGAACGCATTGGCGCACCACTACTAAACCCAGGTAAAATTATTGCCGTTGGCCTTAATTACGACAAGCACATCAAAGAAACAGGCTCTAAGCAGCAAGAAGAACCTGTGTTGTTTACAAAAGCAGTGAGTTCGTTAAATGGTCCATTTGACCCCATTGAACGCCCTAAAAACGCAACACAGGTTGACTGGGAGATTGAGCTGGTCGTTATTATTGGTAAAGAAACTAAATATATTACAGAAGACCAAGTAGAGGCGCATATTGCCGGGTTTTGTACCGGCATTGATGTCTCCGAGCGTCATTTTCAAAAACACCGCAGTGGTCAATGGTTAAAAGGTAAAAGTGCTGATACTTTTGCCCCCATTGGACCATATTTCGTTACCTTGGATGAATTTAAGCAGTATCAATCATGCAATGTACGCCTAGATGTAAACGGCGAACGTAAACAATCCAGTAATACTGACACAATGATTCATTCTGTGAAAAAACTCGTCAGCTACATTAATGAATTTATGAGCCTACAACCGGGGGATTTGATTTTTACCGGCACTCCTGAAGGCGTTGGGCTTGGGTTTAAGCCGCCACAGTTTTTGCAAGCAGGTGACCATATTATTGCCGAAGTAGAAGGGCTTGGCGTTCAAGAGCATTCCATCATTGACCACACTACATAAATTGGTTAATTGGTCAAAAAGTGACCGTTTTTTATAAGTATAAGCCAGTCTTCAATTTTTCTTTTTTTAAGCGACTTTTACACAAAGTTATCCACAGATTCAGTGGATAACTTTAAAACCTCTTTTAATTATCATTTGATTTAAGTACACTAATCAAAAGACAATATCGTAAGAGGTTATACCTATGGCAGACAACACATCAAAACGAGGCGGCGTGCGTGCAGGAGCAGGGCGTAAGAAAGGTTCTTCTGTATATGGCGAACCCACTAAAGCGGTTAGAATTCCAGAAAGTTTATTAGCAACTGTTACAGAACTACTGGACTATAAAAAGAAACAATCGGAAATCACTGACATTGACTACCCAAATGTTTTTTTTCCAGATCTTGATGGCTCCTCACCATCAATCCCTTTCTACGGAGCTAGTGTTGCCGCGGGTTTCCCGTCTCCCGCTGATGATTACGTTGAAAAACGACTTGACTTAAATGAACTACTGATCAACAAGCCTGCATCAACCTTTTTCGTTCGTGCGCAAGGTGAGTCAATGCTCGGCGCAGGTATACATTCTGGGGATGTGTTGGTTGTTGATCGCTCTCTAAACCCCAGTGTTGGTAAAGTTGTTGTTTGCGCATTGGATGGCGAGTTAACGGTTAAACGTTTACGCTCAAAAGAAGGCAAACTCGTATTAGCGCCCGAGAACCCTGAGTTCCCTGATATACCGCTGAATGAGGGCGCAGAGATGGTTATTTGGGGTGTGGTAACCAGTGTTATCCACAATGTCTAAATTCGTCGAAAAAACAGCTAAATGCCTGCAAATATAGCGCTTGTTGACTGCAATAATTTTTATGTCAGTTGCGAGCGATTATTCCGCCCAGATCTAATAAATAAGCCGGTTGCTGTCCTCAGCAATAATGACGGCTGCATTGTGGCACGTAGCCAAGAAGTTAAAGATTTAGGCATCAAAATGGCTGTGCCAGTCCACGAGGTGAAAGGTCTTATCCAACAGCACGATATTCAGTTATTTTCCTCTAATTACCCCCTATATGCCGATTTGTCTGCGCGCATTATGCACAGCTTATCTGCGTTTTCCCCAAGAGTAGATGTTTATTCTATTGATGAAGCGTTCGTCGATTTAGATAGAGCGAACGTTGAGCCAAGCGAATTAGGGCATGATATTAAAAACAGCTTATCTCAGTGGGTAGGCATACCCGTTGGCGTGGGTATTGGTCCAACCAAAACACTTGCAAAACTAGCAAACTATGCAGCCAAGAAGTGGCCGAAAACAGGTGGAGTGGTTGATATTAGCAATGCTGTTAAGCGAAAAAAAATCATGCAAATAACCTCTATTAATGAAGTATGGGGCGTTGGGCGACGTTCAACAGAAAAATTAAACGCACGGGGAATAGAAAGCGTTTGGGATCTACAGTCTCAATCCATAGGTTCAATTAGAAAACACTTCAATATAACCTTGGCTCAAACAGTGCAAGAGCTACAAGGCACGCCTGTTATGCCATTTGCGGAACCTGCCAAGCCCAAGCAACAAATTATTTGCTCTAGAAGCTTTAAAGCCAAGCTAACCAGTGAACAAGATTTAGCGCAAACGCTTAGTGTGTTTTGCCTGCGAGCCGCAGAAAAACTACGCGCGCAGCAAGGGCTAGCAAGAAAAGTGAGCGTATTTATTCGCACCAGCCCCTTTGACAACAGTGAGGTGTATTCAAAATCGGCACACTACAAACTAAAATCCGCTACGCATGACAGCAGAGACTTGCTGAAAATAACCAAACAATTACTGGCTAACATTTATAAAGAAGGACACCAATACCAACAAGCGGGCGTTGTACTAGGGGACATTACAAGTTCAGGCGCCAGCAGGACAACACAGCACGACTTATTCGCACCAAACGTAGATGAACTTAGTGAAAAACTGATGACCACCTTAGACCAAATCAACCGGCGTTTTAACAACCAATTAACGCTCGCAGCGGTAGGTGATAAAAAACTGCGGCAATCAGTACTCATTAATCGTTCAAATCAATACACAACCGACTGGAAGGGTCTAGCTAAAGTTAAACTGCAATAAAAAAGGAAGTAAAATAAATTGCTTCCCTTCTAAAACAGAAAGTTATAGTCCTTAGTTAAAGCGTACCATCAATAACTTTTTGAGCTAAGTCAGCCCAGCCAGAACCCGCTTTAGCAGCACCTTCTAAATAATTTGCAGGCGCAGATTGGTAAGGCGGGCGACAAGGGCCGGCTTTCATCCAGCCACCGGCATTGATGCGTTCTTTCTCTAGCTGTATGTTGTAACGAGAGAATTCAGCAAAGCCACCTGGTGGGAATAAATTCGCTAATACAGGAATCATTTTCTCATATAAGCCATTCGGTACAGACCAATCACCCGTTTTAACGGACTCTTTAACGCTGTCACGCCAAAGAATGGTTAATTCTGGGCCTGTACAGGCACAAGGTGACCAAAATGCGGTATGGAATTCAGGGTCCATTTTAGCCGCATCGGCGTGATCAAATTCTAATGGTAAGAAACGAATTTGCTTACGTGATACTAATGTATGTAAGTGTAGTTGACCGATGTTGATATATTTACAAGTAATAACCTGCGGAATATTAGCGACTTGCGCCCAAAATGGAGCAGGGAAGTCGAACTTGAATGCTTCTGGATTTGCGTACACACAAATCGCCATTTCTGGAACCGCTTCGGCCACGTCTTGATAAAAACGAACTGCACCCGGCACATCAATTTGTTGCCACATTGGTAAGCCAAGCATGGTGCCATCTGCACCAATATCACGAGCGTGCTTTAACTGACGAATGGTTTCACGGGTATTCATGGTGGTAACGCCAACAAAAACCGGTACACGGCCATTGGCTGTTTCAACCATCACTTCCATCATTTTTTTCTTTTCTTCCCATGTTAGCGTCGCGCCTTCACCAAACGTGCCTTGGCACATAATGGCATCAACACCAGCAGTGATAAGACCTTCAACCGCTTTAGCTACCTCGTCATAATCAACGCTGTCTTCAGTTTGCCATTGATCACCAGTATCAATAGCTGGGGTTGGAATAATCGCCCATGCGCCGTTTACGTCGTCTACGGTTAATCTATCTTGTCTTCTAGCCATGTGACTTTCACCTTAATTATTGATAAAAATATTATTCTAAAGCGAATTGAAATTTATGCCAGTGACTTTCATCAGTTTTTGCTTATATTCTAATTAAATGTCAGTTGCTGATAAAAATCCAAGCTGTCAGGATTAGACAAAGCATCTTTGTTTTTAACCACTTCACCGTGAATCAGCTTTTTAATCACTAATTCAACTTTCTTACCGCTTAATGTGTAAGGAATCGCTTTGGTTTTTATAATTAGTGCGGGCACATGCCGTGGGCTGCATTTGTCTCTAATGGCTTTTTTGATGGTGGTTTGTAATGCCTCATTAAACACAGCGCCATCATTTAGAATGATGAACAGGATGATACGTTCATCACCGTCCCAACGTTGCCCTACAGCAACTGAGTCTGAGATTTCTGGTAATGCTTCAACCACGCGGTATAAATCAGCAGTACCCAAGCGTACGCCACCGGGGTTTAAAGTAGCGTCTGAACGACCAAAGAAGCGCACGCCACCGTGTTCGTTAATATCCACATAGTCACCGTGGCACCATATGTTGGGGTATACATCGAAATACGCGTCGTGGTATTTTTTGCCGCCATCGTCATTTAAAAAGTAAATAGGCATTACAGGGAATGCAGCACTGCACGTTAATTCGCCTTTTTCACCAATGACAGCTTGGCCGCTTTCATCAAGCGCTTCCATCTTCATGCCCAGCATACTGCATTGTAATTCGCCACGATGTACAGGCAGCCAAGGAACACCGCCAGCAAAACAAGAAACAATATCAGTGCCACCAGAAATGGAGGCCAACAATACGTCTTCCTTCCAATCACGGTAAACGTAGTCAAAGCTTTTTTCTAACAAGGGCGAACCGGTTGAAAGAATCGTTTCTAATGAAGGAAATTTAGATAAGTTTTCAGGATTTATACCCATGTTTTCCAGCGTGTCGATGTACTTAGCGCTGGTGCCAAATATATTGATGTTTAGTTCATCAATCATCTTTAGCAAAATGCTTTTATCTGGTTTTAGCGGGTTGCCATCAAACAGCACGATAGCACCGCCAGTTGCAAGGCCCGATACCAACCAGTTCCACATCATCCAGCCGCAGGTGGTGAAATAGAACAGCGTTTTGTCGCGGTTCATATCCGCATGTAATTTATGTTCTTTAAGGTGCTGTAGTAGCACGCCGCCCGCACAATGGACGATGCTTTTTGGTAAGCCCGTGGTCCCAGATGAATACATGATGTACAGCGGGTGATCGAACGGTAATTGTTCAAAGACTAGCGCTACTGGTTCTTTTGCTAGAAAGTCATCCCAAAAAACACCATTATTGATATTGCCTAGCTCAGGTTTCTCAATATACTTAGCCACCACAACCGCTTCCACAGAGGGGAGTGAGTCAACAATGGCATTTAGTTTATCCAACGTATTAATGTACTTGCCCCCGTATAAATAGCCATCGGCAGCAATCACCACTTTGGGGTTAATTTGCTGAAAGCGATCCAGCACGCCTTTAATCCCAAAGTCGGGCGAGGTGGATGACCATACCGCACCAATGCTCGCTGTCGCCAGCATGGCAATAAGGGTTTCTGGAATATTGGGCATAAACGCAGCGACACGATCGCCTTTGGTTAGGCCCATTTCGCGTAGGCTATGCGCTAGTTTTTCAACTTCGGCAAAAAGTTCTGCATAGCTTAATTGAGTTTTAACTTGATCTTCGCCCCAAAAATACACAGCGGTTCGGTCATCACGAAAACGTAGTAAGTTTTCTGCAAAGTTTAAACGTGAATCAGCAAACCAAGTCGCCCCTGGCATTTTATGAATATCATCAACAACCGATGAAAAAGGGGTAGAGTGAATAACGTCGTTACTCTCCCAAATGTTCAGCCAAAACGCTGGAATATTGCCAATAGACCAATCATACAGATCACCGTAGCTATTTAGGGACAGGTCGTAGCGTTGATTAACGGTTTGGGCAAATTGCCAAACTTGCGAGTTCTCAATTCGTGATTGAGAGGGTGCCCAGAGCTGTTTGTTCATATTAGTTTTTTATTAAAACGTTACCGACACGGCTATTATTAGCTATGCCAAGCTGTTGAGTAATGTATTGACCGGCAGCAGCGAGCTTCTCTAGATTAATACCAGTCTCAATGCCCATGCCGTGGAGCATATACACCACATCTTCAGTTGAAACATTGCCCGATGCACCTTTGGCATAAGGGCAGCCGCCTAATCCAGCGACAGACGCATCTATACTTGCGACACCGTATTCCAAGCAAGCTAATAAGTTTGCTAAGGCTTGCCCGCGTGTGTCATGAAAATGTAAGCCAATTTTATCAGCTGACACTTTGCTAAGAACAACATCAAGCATCCTTTTAGCTTTTAGAGGCGTACCGATACCAATGGTGTCACCCAATGAAACTTCGTAACACCCTAAGTCTATAAGCGCTTCGCTTACCTCAGCCACCTTTTCTGCGGCAATATCACCATCATAAGGACAACCCAGCACACAGGACACATAGCCGCGAACACGCACGTTTTGTGCAATAGCAGGGCGCATCAATTCTTCTATACGTTGTAACGATTCATCAATAGAACAATTGGTGTTTTTCTGCGTAAAGCTTTCTGATGTGGCTGAGAAAACTGCAATTTCCTTAACATCGCACTCTAATGCGCGTTCTACACCTTTTAAGTTGGGCGTTAAAACAGCGTAATTAATGCCATTGTTTAAGTCTAGTTGGGCAAGCACATCCACTGCATCGGCCATTTGCGGCACCCACTTTGGGCTGACAAAACTAGCTACTTCAATATTGTTAACACCCGCTTGTTGAAGCCGATTAATAAGCCCAACTTTATCCGCTGTAGAAACGTTTTGTTTAATGTTTTGTAAGCCATCACGAGGCGATACATCAACAATGCGTATAGATTTTGGATATGTTGCCATGGTTTATTCTGGCTCCACAAAAGTTATTAAGGTGACATCAGCTTCCACAAAAGAATCTTGGGCATGGAATACATCGTCAACAACGCCATCGAAAGGAGCGGTGAGCGTGTGTTCCATTTTCATTGCTTCCAAGATTGCTAGGGGCTGGTTTTCACTTACCGAATCACCGGGGTTAACGAATACTTTTAGTAATTTTCCAGGCATCGGCGCTATGATATTGCTCGCCAAGCTTGAGCCGGACAAGTCTGGTTCAAATGGATTGATAACCGTCAGTGCGTACCAGCGGTTTTTCCACGATATGCTGAGCTCTTCACCGTGTTTAAGGATGTTAAATCGCTCCCAGCACTTATTAATTTGTAAGCGAATCGATGAGCCATTAGATTCATCTAATAGCACTTCTAAGTCATTATCTAAATGAATTATAAAATGATGATCGTGCTCAGTCACAGTAACGTCTAACGGCTCACCATCTTTGTATTTAAAATATAAACTGCGTTCACTTTGGCCGTTTGGTCGCCAGCCTGTTGTATCGAACCAAGGGGAGTTTGATTCCTTTGATTGAGCCGCCATAGAGGCCACCGCTTTTTGTTCATCCAACAGCAAGCGAACACTGGCTGCAAGTAACACAGCTTGTGGCAATTCAACATCGCTATCCGCAAGCAAGCCATCAAGTTTTGCATCAATGTATTGCGTGTCGATGTTGTTATTGATGAAATCTGGGTGGTTCGCCAAGGTTTCGAGAAAAGCGATATTGTTTTCAACACCCATAATGCCAGTTTCACCGAGTGCATTAACAAGGCGTGCTCTGGCCACTTCACGGTTTTCACCCCAAACCACCAATTTGGCAATCATTGGGTCGTAAAACACGCTGATGGTATCGCCTTGTTCGACACCAGTTTCTATACGGCAGTTTTCATTGGCTTGCGGGAAAATAAGGTGTTGCAGCTTACCGGTTGATGGCAAAAATAAATTATTTGGGTTTTCGGCATACAATCGGGTTTCAAATGAATGCCCTGTGCTGGTGATTTGCTCTTGGGTCAGCGGTAGCCGTTCGCCTGCTGCCACTCGTAATTGCCATTCAACAAGATCTTGCCCGGTGACCATTTCGGTAACAGGGTGCTCGACTTGAAGGCGAGTATTCATTTCCATAAAGTAAAACGAACGGTCTTCGCCGACGATAAATTCAATGGTGCCTGCGCCGTTGTAATCAATAGCACGAGCCGCGTTAACTGCGGCAATGCCCATGGCTTCCCGAGTGGCATCATCTAAAAATGGAGAGGGCGTTTCTTCAATAATTTTTTGATGACGGCGTTGTAACGAGCATTCACGTTCGTGTAAATGCACATAGTTATCGTGCGTATCGCCAAACACTTGGAATTCAATATGACGTGGTTTGCCAATATAGCGTTCGAGTAACACCCGATCATCACCAAAAGCATTTTGAGCCTCACGCATAACAGCATCGAGTAAATCGACAAAATCGTCAGGTGCGTTAACTACACGCATGCCTTTACCACCACCGCCAGATACCGCTTTAATTAGTAAAGGATAACCAACCTTATCGGCTTCATTTTTTAAATGCTCAGCACCTTGTTGTTTACCGTGATAGCCCGGCACAACGGGCACATTGGCAGCTTCCATTAATGTTTTAGCCGCATCTTTTGCACCCATTTTCTCAATGGATTCTGCTGAGGGACCAATAAAAGTAATGCCGGCAGCAAGGCAGGCACGGGCAAAGTCACTGTTTTCGGATAAAAATCCGTAAGCAGGGTGAATGGCTTCTGCACCAATCCGTTGTGCTAATTCAATCAGTGTGTCGACTTTTAGGTACGACTCGTCAGGGCGTGATCCACCAATATAATAAGCTTCGTCGGCAAGTTTAACGTGTCGTGCGTGGCGGTCAGCCTCCGAATATACCGCAACACTGGTAATGCCCATTTTTTTAAGCGTGGAAATGACACGGCAAGCGATTTCGCCACGGTTTGCAATTAATACTTTTTTAAACATATCTTTAACCTACATCCTAAAGATGCCGTAATTTGTTTTTTCAATCGGTGCATTCATTGATGCAGCAATCGCCAAGCCTAAAACTTTTCGTGTGTCGCGTGGGTCAATAATACCGTCATCCCAAAGGCGTGCTGTTGCATAGTAGGGGTTACCTTTTTCTTCGTATTCATCACGAATAGGTTGTTTGAATGTTTCTTCATCTTCACTAGACCACTCTTCACCTTTACGTTCAAAGTTGTCGCGTTTAACCGTCGCTAAAACAGATGCTGCTTGTTCACCGCCCATCACAGAAATACGCGAATTAGGCCATGTCCACATCATACGAGCACCATAGGCTCTACCGCACATACCGTAGTTGCCTGCGCCGTATGAACCGCCCACGATAATGGTGAATTTTGGTACGCTGGCACAGGACACAGCAGTCACCATTTTCGCACCATTTTTTGCGATTCCTTCATGTTCGTATTTTTTGCCGACCATAAAGCCAGTAATGTTTTGTAGGAAAACAAGCGGTATTTTTCGTTGGTTACACAGTTCAATAAAATGCGCACCTTTAAGTGCCGATTCTGAAAATAAGATGCCGTTATTGGCAATAATCCCGACCGGGTAGCCGTGCAAGTGCGCAAAACCGCAGACTAAGGTGCTGCCGTATAAAGGTTTAAATTCATGAAATTCTGAGCCATCAACTAGGCGCGCAATAACCTCACGAATATCAAACGGCTGTTTTGCATCCTTGGGAATAACGCCGAGCAAATCGGACGTAGGGTAAAGCGGCTCTGTTGTTTCGCGTACTTTTACAGGAACATCTTTCTTACGGTTCAGGTTAAAAACAATATCGCGCGCAATAGACAACGCATGACTGTCATCTTCGGCTAAATGATCGGTTACACCGGATTGTTTGCAATGCACTTCAGCACCACCGAGTTCTTCGGCACTAACTTCTTCACCCGTTGCCGCCTTTACTAGCGGTGGGCCAGCAAGAAAGACTGTTGCTTGTTGTTTAACGATAATCGATTCATCGCACATGGCAGGTACGTAAGCGCCACCAGCGGTACATGAGCCCATTACCACGGCAATTTGAGGAATCCCCAGTGCTGACATATTCGCTTGGTTAAAGAAAATTCTGCCGAAGTGCTCTTTGTCTGCAAATATTTCATGCTGCAAGGGTAGGAAGGCACCGCCGGAGTCCACAAGGTAAATACACGGCAAGTTATTTTCACGGGCGACTTCTTGTGCGCGTAAATGTTTTTTTACGGTAATCGGGTAATAAGTCCCGCCTTTAACAGTGGCATCGTTTGCCACGACCATTACTTCAACATCGTGAATACGGCCTATGCCGGTAATAATGCCGCCTGCGGGCGCATCATCATCGTACATGCCGTAAGCAGCCAGTTGAGACAGTTCCAAAAAGGGGCTACCAGGGTCAAGTAAGGCTTTTATTCGATCTCTCGGAAGTAGCTTGTCCCGAGCGATATGTTTTGCACGAGGCCGTTCACCGCCACCTAATGACGCGGTTTGAATGCGCTCTTTCATTTGATCCACCAAGGAGCTCATTTGCTCGGCATTGTCTTTAAAAGCAGGGGATGCAGTTTCGATTTTTGAGGATATATGTCGCATAGCGTGTTGTTTTTGTTAAATTATTTCAATGGCAACGGCAGTAGCCTCGCCACCACCAATACAGAGTGTTGCAATGCCTTTTTTCAGGCCACGGTTTTTTAATGCATGAATGAGCGTGACGATAATACGTGCGCCCGACGCGCCAATGGGGTGGCCTAACGCACAAGCGCCTCCATTAACGTTTACTTTGTTTGGGTCTAGCTTGAGTTCTTGTATAGCGGCCATTGTGACAACGGCAAAGGCTTCGTTTATTTCAAATAAATCAACGTCGTCGAGTGCCCAGTCACATTTTTTAAGAAGTTTTTCTATGGCATAAATCGGCGCGGTACTAAACCAGTCAGGATCATGTGCGTGTGTCGTATGGGCAATGATGTTAGCGAGTGGCTTTATATTTTGATGACTGGCTTCATCGGCATCCATTAACAATAACGCAGCCGCACCATCAGAAATTGATGAGGCGTTCGCTGCGGTGACACTGCCGTCCTTTTTAAAAGCAGGACGCAAGCTGCGAATTTTTTCAATATTAGCTTTTGATGGTTGTTCATCTATTGAATAAAAAGTTTCGCCTTTACGAGTTTTAACGCCAACTGCTGTAATTTCATTAACAAACGCGGTGGATTCAATGGCCGTTGTCGCACGTTGCAATGAATTAATAGCAAAGTCATCTTGTTGCTCACGAGTAAAGCTAAACTTGTCGGCACATAACTCAGCAAATGAACCCATCAAATTACCGTGTTTGGTGTCACGAAGCCCATCAAAGAACATATGATCAATCATTTCACCGTGGCCCATTTTTTGCCCGCTACGTGCAGTAGGGAGCAGGTAAGGTGCGTTGCTCATTGATTCCATGCCGCCTGCGACAACAGCTTTAGCATCGTCGGCTTTTATTTGGTTAAAGCCGTAAATAACGGCCTGCATGCTAGATCCACATACTTTATTAATGGTGGTGCAGGGTGTTGATAAACTAACGCCACCTTTTAAAGCCGCGTTACGAGCAGGTGCTTGACCTAAGCCTGCAGGTAAAACGCAACCAAAATGCACGCTGTCTATTTGCTCAGTGCGTATCTGTACAGAGTCTAATACGGCCTGTATTGCATTTGCACCAAGATCGGTGGCAGTTAAACTTGAGAATTGCCCTTGAAAGGAGCCTAACGGGGTTCTTTTTGCAGCGACAATAACAACTGATTTAGGGGACATTGAGTTACCTATTTATTTAGTGTCTTCAAATAACTCACGGCCAATCAACATTCGACGAATCTCATTGGTGCCGGCACCAATGTCGTATAGTTTTGCGTCACGTAATAAGCGTCCCGTTGGGAATTCGTTGATGTAGCCGTTACCACCGAGCGTTTGAATTGCTTCTAGTGATACTTTGACCGCGTTTTCCGAAGCAAATAATAATAAGCCGGCTGCATCTTTTCGCGAATCATTGCCTTTGTCATACTGTTCAGCTAATCGGTAGGCGAAAGCACGTGTTGATTGTAGAGCCACATACATATCAGCCATTTTTCCTTGCATCAGTTCGAACATGCCAATTGGTTTGCCAAACTGCTTTCGCTCATGAATATAAGGCAAGCAAATATCCATAGCCGCTTGCATAATACCAATAGGGCCGCCTGATAACACCATGCGCTCGGTATTGAGGCCACTCATCAGGACTTTAACGCCTTCGTTCACTTCACCAAGAACATTTTCTTCAGGGATTTCACAATCCTCAAAAACAAGTTCACATGTGTTTGAACCACGCATACCGAGTTTGTCTAGCTTTTGTGCCGTGCTAAAGCCTTTAAAACCTTTTTCAACAATAAACGCCGTCATGCATTTTGAACCGGCTTCTGGCCCGGCTGTACGCATGTACACGACAAGCACATGAGCATCCGGTCCATTGGTGATCCACATTTTATTGCCGTTGGCGATCCATTTATCGCCTTTCTTAACCGCTCGGCAACTCATTGAACCCACAACATCTGAACCCGCTCCAGGTTCTGACATAGCAAGAGCACCGATGTATTCGCCCGTACATAATTTAGGTAAATACTGATGCCGCTGTGCTTCAGTACCATTTAAATAAAGATTATTTAGGCATAAGTTAGAATTGGCTCCGTATGAGAGCCCAATAGAGGCAGAGGCTCTAGAAATCTCCTCCATCACAACAAGGTGTGATAGGTAATTTAAACCAGTACCGCCATATTCTTCGGGGATGGTTATCCCGAGTAGACCCATGTCGCCAAATTTTTTCCAAAGTTGGTTAGGGAACTCATTCTTTAAATCAGTTTCATCTGCTAGAGGCGCTATTTCGCCCTCTGCAAATTTACGAACAGCGTCTCTTAGTTCATCAACGTCATCGTTGATTTTGATATTAAACGGCATGGTGACACTCCATATAATTATTGCTAAGATGAAATAGTATCATTATACTAATTCTAACGC
>ERZ1027208.288-NODE-288-length-21673-cov-33.054538_pt1 | contig 21673 bp, 20 predicted proteins | sample MGYA00520867_ERZ1027208 | MGnify/ENA primary metagenome ERZ1027208 (study PRJEB33311, sample SAMEA4378413) | marine metagenome | biome: Marine biome; feature: Fjord; material: Water | collected 2014-07-20T08:00:00Z/2014-07-... | depth 75 m ...
TATGGGTGGCGCACAAACTGGTACAGGTAAAACCGCCAGCTTTACCTTACCCATCCTGCAGCGCCTTATGGAACAAGGAAGCTCTAAAAACTCACCCTCAAAAGTACGTGCATTAATTTTAACGCCTACTCGTGAGCTTGCGGCCCAAGTGGCCGAAAGTGTGCGTGATTATGGTCGTCACTTACCCTTATCTTCCTTTGTTGTTTTTGGTGGCGTTAATATCAACCCTCAAAAACAAAAGCTTCGCAAAGGTGTCGATGTTTTGATAGCTACACCTGGTCGTTTACTTGACCACGTGAGCCAAAATACTGTCGACCTATCTGCAGTTGAGATTTTGGTTCTTGATGAGGCCGACCGCATGCTCGACATGGGCTTTATTAGAGATATTCGTAAAGTGCTCGCGTTACTGCCAAAGCAAAAGCAAACGTTGCTTTTTTCAGCCACCTTTTCAGCTGACATAAAGAAACTCTCGAGCAGCCTACTTCAGCAGCCGTCATTGATCGAGGTCGCCAAGGAAAACACAACATCCTCACTTGTCACTCAAGTTATTCATCGTGTCGATAAGTCTCGTAAAAGAGAGTTACTATCCTTTCTTATTGGCTCAAATAACTGGAAACAAGTCCTTGTATTTACTCGAACAAAGCATGGCGCCAATAAATTAACTGAACAGTTAAATAAAGACGGCATTACCTCGGCTGCTATCCATGGCAATAAAAGCCAAGGTGCGCGTACCAAGGCTCTAGCTAATTTCAAATCAAACCAAATTCAAGTTCTTGTTGCCACCGATATTGCCGCACGTGGCTTAGACATAGACCTGCTTCCACACGTTGTTAACTTTGAACTACCCAATATTCCAGAAGACTATGTTCACCGTATTGGCCGAACAGGCCGTGCAGGTACTGAGGGTGAAGCTATGTCCTTAGTTTGTGTTGATGAACTTAAGCTTTTAAAAGATATTGAGCGGCTCACTAAAGAATCAATACCTAAGGTGACCATTGAGGGCTTTGAGCCAGACCCTACCATTAAAGCCGAACCAATAAGGCAGGGGCGAAATAATCAAAATCGTTCCTCAAAACCACGCAGTGGAAACCCGCCTTCTAAAGCAAGGAAAGCGGCACCGAAGCCTCGTTCAAACACGGCTAAAAAGCGTCAAAACACATCTTCTCCACGCCCAGATAACTTCGGAAATCGTTAAACCAAGCGCTTTAATTTAAACACTATATACGGACAGTCACCATGCTAATCAGTTCCAACATCACCATGCAATTTGGCGCCAAGCCATTATTTGAAAACGTTTCAGCTAAATTTGGTAACGGCCATCGCTATGGCCTTATCGGTGCCAACGGTTGTGGCAAATCAACTTATATGAAAATCCTTAGTGGTGAACTTGAACCCACAGCCGGTAATATTTCAAAAGAGCAAGGTGAGCGAATCGGCACACTTGGCCAAGATCAATTTGCTTTTGAACAGTACAGTGTCGTTGATACGGTCATCATGGGGCATGAAGAACTATGGGCCATTAAGCAGGAACGTGATCGAATTTACGCTCTGCCAGAAATGACTGAAGATGAAGGCATGAAGGTCGCTGAGCTTGAAGTTGAGTTTGCCGAGCTGGATGGCTACAGCGCAGAAAGCAGAGCAGAAGAGTTACTGATGAGTGCCGGTATAGAACAGTCGTTTCATTACGGGCTAATGAGTGCGGTTGCCCCTGGTTGGAAGCTTCGTGTCCTGCTAGCCCAGGCACTATTTTCTGAGCCAGACATACTATTATTAGATGAGCCAACTAATAACTTAGACATTAATACTATTCGTTGGCTAGAAACTATTATTAAAGACTCTAAAAGCACGATGATTATCATCTCGCATGATCGGCATTTTTTAAATGCTGTCTGTACGCATATGGCGGATATTGACTATGGTGAGCTACGCATTTACCCTGGCAACTACGACGATTTCATGATGGCTTCAACGCAAGCTCGCGAACTCTTACAGTCTGAAAATGCCAAAAAGAAAACTCAAATTGCCGAACTACAACAGTTTGTGAGCCGTTTCTCTGCGAATGCATCTAAGGCTAAACAAGCAACCTCTCGGGCAAAGAAGCTTGAAAAAATTGAATTAGCTGACATTAAGCCATCGTCTCGGGTTAGCCCCTTTATTCGATTCACTCAAACCAAAAAATTACACCGAGAAGCCGCTACGGTAGAAGAGTTAGGTCATGGCTTCGATGAAGGGCCTTTATTTGAACATGCTAATTTCATTTTAGATGCTGGTACTCGCCTAGCCGTTATTGGTGAAAATGGTGCCGGTAAAACAACCTTTCTTCGTTGTTTAATCGACCAACTATCCCCTAGCCAGGGACATATTCGATGGGCTGAAAATGCTACTTTGGGGTATTGCCCTCAGGACTCTAGCGACGACTTTAATGTTGACATGACATTATATGATTGGATGAGCCAATGGCGAAAACCTAAACATGATGACCAAGTCGTTCGCATGACATTAGGCCGCTTATTATTTTCTTCTGATGATTTTAATAAGAAAGTAGCCGTTTGCTCAGGTGGGGAAAAAAACCGCTTATTATTTGGCAAGCTCACACTTGGTGAAACGAATGTTTTGGTCATGGATGAACCGACCAACCACTTAGATATGGAGTCCATTGAGGCCCTTAACTTAGCCCTGGATAATTATGATGGCACCTTGGTTTTCGTTAGCCATGACCGAGAGTTTGTTAGCTCTTTAGCCACACGGGTTATTGAGATTAAAGCAGATGGCATCGTTGACTTCCGTGGCACTTATGATGAGTACTTGCACAGCCAACATATTGAAACTAACAGCTAAACCTAACCGTATGAATGAGCAAGGCTTAGCCTATTATTGCGAGCCTTGCTTATCAATAACCCTGTGTTATTTTAGGCATTTAGCTAAGTTCTTTGCCATTTCAACCTGCCCTTTTTCACGAGCAAACTCAATATTTCTAAGCGGTATTTTCTCTGGCTCTTTGACTGTCTTCAAGGCTATTTCTATGCTCTTCTCTCGAATGAGATGCAGCATAGGGTATGGCGAACGATTAGTATAATTGGCAGCATCATCAAGCTCTGCACCTTCAAAGCAATAATCTGGGTGAAAGCTGGCTAGCTGAAACTCTCCCTCACACCCCATGTCCTTAATGAGTGCCTCACTCCATTCTAATAGGTCTAAGTATTGATCAAAAGCATCGTAACCAACTGGAAAGATAACTAGGCATGTCTCGATCTCAGGTTGATGCTGGAGCTTTTCCAACTGTTCAGCCAATCCTTCCAAACAACTTTCTAAAGAGGCTTCCGTAATCACCTCATAGGCGACACCACCAACATCGACCACTGGTTTCGCAAATGGGCAAAAATTAAACCCAACAATAACCTCTTCAACCCATTGCCGAGTTTGGTTAACGATGATGCTTTTATCCATAAAGGGGCTTACCAAACAAGGTCATCAGGGACAGCAAAATCAGCATACTCATCATCAACATCGGCCGATTTTTTTTCACTTAAGTCAATCACACGCTGCGGGTCTCTCTCGGCAACTTTATCAGCCACATCACGCAAGACGACTTCGTAACTTTTACCCAAATTAATCACTACCGCCTGACCAGAAACAATCTTCTTACGTAAATCATCTGAGATATAAATTGTTTTTATTTTATTTTTATCACTAAAATTAAAAGCATTACCATCATCATCTTTTGCCAGCTTATTCGCATTAACTAGTTGGGCTATTTGCGCATAAGTTTCCCTTCTTTCTATTTTTCGTTGACGTTTTTCATTGAGTAATCGGTCTTTTTCTAGTTGCTCAGCCCTCGCTTTTTGCGCCCAAAAACCCGCTTGATTTTGCGGTTCTATTTTATTTTTTTGCTGCTGCTGAGTTTTTTTCCGCTTAACAATCTTTACTTTATTGGCTTTTGATTTAGTGGTTAAACCGGCGTTCAACAACTGATCTTGTAAGGAGATATTTTTCATAATATGAGGGTATAAAAGGCTCGTTTAGTCAATTTGAACACGTATTAACTAATGTTCACGTAAGAAGTTATAGCGCGCATTCTACCTGTTATTGCTCAACTAGAACATGCATCGGTGGCTGATTAATGGCATCTTTAACACCCCATAAACCCGCCAATGTCACTGACACAGCTGATAACAAAGGCACCCATACCCACAATAGAATATTAGCCCTATAATCCATATGCATAACAAACGTATATAAGCCATAGGTAATAAGTTCGGACATAATAACGGCCAGAAGCCCCGAAAGCCCTCCTAAGCTGGCAAATTCAATGACCTGAGCTCGCCTTAGTAAGGCTCTGCTCGCACCTAATGCTCGCATTAATGCCGCCTCTGATATACGGCTGTCTAGTGTTGATTGAACGGCTGTAAATAAAACAACAAACCCAGCAGCTAGAGCAAAGTACAATAAATAATTAATGGCAGCGGTCAGCTGAGTCAAAATTAATTTAAACTGCTTAAGCATCGCTTCCACTTCAAGGAGCGTTAAACCACTAAACTCTTGCACCAAGCCTTTTAGAAAGGGCTGACTGCCTTCTGGCAAATAAAAACTGGTCATATAACTCATTGGAAAGCCTGCCAATGCCTTCTCATGAAAAAGCATGTAAAAGTTTGGCTTCATTGTTTCCCATTGCACACTACGTATATGTGACACCGTCACATCCAGCTGCTCACTCCCTATGCTAAAGCTGAGAACATCCCCCAATGTCACTTGTAAACTGTCCGCTAATTGACTTTCAATAGAAACCGTCTGTTGATCAACCGCTGTCCATTCCCCTGCCACTGTTCTATTGTCGCTAGGTAGTTGCTCTCCCCACGTTAAACTAAGGTCACGTTTAACTGCACGTTCCCCTTGTGAGTCTGGAGTCACTAGCGTCTCAACCCCTTGTCCATTAATACCGATTAGACGCCCTCTTACAATAGGGTGAAATGTCTCTACGGATAAACCCGCTTGTTTGAAACGCTCCTTAAGCAACGGAACTTGGGCAGGAAAGATATTAATGGCAAAATAATTGGGTGCTTTATCGGGCAATTGCTCTTGCCAATCAGCTAGCATATCGTTACGAACGGTTAGACTCAGCAACATGGCTAATAGCGTCAGACTAAACGCCAGCACTTGATTAACGCTGGCACTTGGCGAACGTGTTAGGCCTTGCAAGCCCAGACGGGTATTCAACGTTAGAGAGGGCAGTATTTTGCGTAATTGTCCTAACAGACTACGCAAGAAAAAACTTGATACGGCTATCACCGCTAAACCACCTATCACTAAGGTTAGCATTAGTTTAGTATCTTGGACATACTGCCAAATCAATATTGAAAGCAATGTCAGTACTAAGCCATAAACAAGCCAACCACTAGTAGATGCCGGCACCACGTCCCGTCGTAATACACGCAAAGGAGATACTTTGTGCAAACGCAGCAAAGGCGGCAAGGCAAAGCCAATTAAAATGGCAAAGCCCGTCATAAAGCCCAATATAACAGCCATAAAACTTGGGTCCGCTGTTGTTGATGGTAGTAGGTCTTGTAGCAAGTGAAATAAACTTTGCTGAGTGAGCCAACCAATAATTGACCCCACCGAGCAGGCCACTAAACCTAGTACCAGAAATTGATATAGGTATAGTTTCAATATGTCACGTTGCTGACAGCCTAGACAACGAAAAATGGCCGTCGTATTCAAGTGCCGCTCACTGTATCGCTGAGTCGACATGGCGATGGCTACACCCGCAATTAAAATCACAATAATGCTAGATAACCCTAAATAGCGTTGCGCTCGTGTCAGCGCACCACCCACTTCTGGGCGATCTTCATGTATATCCATAACACGTTGAGAAGGCGTTAAGCGTGATACTAACCAGTTATTAAACAACTTAATCGTTGAAGGGTTACCGCTAAATTGATAAAAGTACTGAGCCCGACTACCTGGTTGAAGCACTTGAGTCGCTGCTAAGTCGTCTTCATTAATCATCACTCGCGGCGTCAGGCTATATAAGTCACCACGTTTATCTGGTTCATACGTAATCAGCTGAGTAAAGGTAAGGTTACGTTCACCCACCTTTACTTGATCACCGAGCCCCAGATTTAAGGTTGAGACGATACGCTTATCCAACCAAACTTCAGCAGAATTAGGACCATGAGTCCTTACGATTTCTTGATGGTCATCCACCCCCCTTGTTTTTAATTCACCACGCAATGGGTATGAGTGAGAAACGGCCTTAACACTGGTGAGCAGCATCGCTTCATTTTCAATCAGTACTGTTGAAAACTCCACTGTTCTGGCTTGCTTTAAACCCATCTCTTGAGCTTTGCCCAACCATTCTAAAGGGACTGTATTTGGGCTGGTTACCACCAAATCTGCCGCTAGAAATGCAGCAGCTTGCAAGTTCATTGTGCGCTGCAATCGATCGGCAAATAAGCTAATCGAAGTTGAGCTACTCACAGCCAAAACCAATGCTAAAAACAACAATGTCAACTCACCACTTCGCACATCACGCCATAAAAGCCGCATGGACATTTTTAGTTGATTCATAGCATATGCCCAGCCTCTAAACGAACCGTTGTTTCACAACGCTCCGCCAGCATATCATCATGAGTGACCAACACTAAGGTGGTATTTTTTTCTTTATTTAACTCAAACAACAGCTCAATAATTTTAAGCCCCGTCTTACTGTCTAAGTTCCCCGTTGGTTCATCGGCAAATAGAATGCTTGGCTCCGTCACAAAGGCTCTCGCCAGAGCTACTCGCTGCTGCTCACCACCAGAAAGCTGCAGAGGCGTATGATGTAAACGATGCTCCAACCCCACCCGTTTTAGTAACGCCATTGCCGCTGATTTTGCCTTTTTATCTGCTCGCAACTCCAGCGGCAACATGACATTCTCAAGGGCTGTTAGGCGCGGTAACAATTGAAATGACTGAAAAACAAAACCAACCAATTCATTACGTATAGCGGCTCGCCCATCCTCGTCTAACGAGGTCAGGACGTGACCATTGAGTGCTACCCGCCCCGTACTCGGGCTATCTAAACCAGCGAGCAAACCTAGTAAGGTTGATTTACCAGAACCTGATGAACCAACTATCGCTATACTTTCCCCAGATTTGACGGCTAAATTAACCGAGGATAAAATAACTAACTCCCCATTTGCAATCGGCACGGTTTTACCCAGCTGATCTGCCTCAATCATTAATTTATTATTCAACATGTTAAGACTCTTATTATTCGTATCAATTATTACTTTCTCAACCCTATCGGTGGGTAAATCCATTGTCGTCTTAGGTGATAGCATCAGTGCTGGCTACGGCATGAGTCTCGAAAAGGCTTGGGTTAACTTGTTACAAAAAAAATTAACCCAAGAGAACTATTCATATCAAGTCATTAATGAAAGCATCAGTGGTGATACTACACACGGTGGCTTAGCCCGTATTGATTCGGTGCTAAAAAAACATCAACCTACTATTATTTTAATTGAATTAGGTGCCAACGATGGCTTACGAGGCCATCCGCCTTTACTGATCAAAAAAAACCTACGTGAACTGATCAAAAAGTCCCAAAACGCTGGCGCAAATGTCGTACTACTTAGTATGCGTATCCCCACTAATTATGGCAAACGTTATACTGATTTATTTTATGATAACTACTCTGACTTAGCTAAAGAGATGAGTGTGCACGTTGCGCCCTTTATTTTAGACAAAATCGCTACAAACCAACACTTAATGCAAGCTGATGGTTTACACCCTAACGGCCAAGCGCAACCCATGATCGTTGAAAACATATGGCCTTTTTTAGCTCCAATTTTATCTCCTTGAAACACACTTCTCTGCCTTAAAATCACCAGTACTTTCTAGGTCTTCTGCCATAAATCAGGCTGTTAGTTAACCTTCTTATGAAAAATACTTAAACACTGCCTCCTCTTTTAAACACATAAACCGCCATCAATGAGCCCAGTATTAATTAAATGGCATTAAATGATTGACCTAAAAAAAAATTCCCTTATGATACCGGCTTCTACAGCAAGGGTGAATAGCTCAGCTGGGAGAGCGTCGCCCTTACAAGGCGAATGTCGGGGGTTCGATCCCCTCTTCACCCACCAATGTTGTTGAGATTTTAGAAGCAAGTTTTACTTATAAAATAACGGACCGGTAGTTCAGCTGGTTAGAATGCCGGCCTGTCACGCCGGAGGTCGCGGGTTCGAGTCCCGTCCGGTCCGCCATTTTATGCCCCTCCCCATACTAACCTTTAACCTATCTTCTATAATCCCGTAAGCTTAGTGGATAAAACTCTGAGGTTTTTGACCCGCTTATTTTATCAAGGTTACTATATCCTTCTCATTCGATTTAAGTTGAGCTGGATTGAGATACACAATGTCCACACTGTACTTTAAAGTCCTGTATCCTTATTCCTTATGAGCAAACATATTACTAGCGTTCTTATCTGGAGCGGGTGGTTCCGCCTAAGTCATCTCTTTATCGGAGGAAGCGTCTTAGTTTTATTGGCAACTGGTAGTTTAATCAGTCATAGTCCATTCAATGCCGCACTCGTCTTAGACCTGCACCATTACGCCAGCGGCTTTCTAACAACAGGGCTATTAATTAGGTTTGCACTAATGATTAAAGGGCAGCCTCAAGAGCGCTTTGAAAACTTAATACCTAAGCCTAGTGAGTTACGCAGCATTCGCGAGATGTTGCGCTTCTACCTCCTGTTCGGTAAAGCCCCCCTGCCAAAGTGGTATGCGCAAAACCCTTTGTGGAAGCCAATATACCTAGCTTTTTACATGATCCTTAGCCTTCAAGTTATGAGTGGGTTAATGATGTCTGATGACACCCACCTACTGGGTTTTTACATGCCGTCTGTTCACCTTTTTTGGTCAAATATTTTACTGGCCCTGTCTTTGGCGCATATCATCAACGTTATTTGGTTAGAGTATAAAGGGCGTAATAACGATATTTCCGCCATTATTCATGGTGAAAAAACATTTATTTCCGAGTCACCCCGCCCTTCAAACAAGGCTGAGAGTCCGCTTACTTTCACTCCTATGAAAACCTCAACTAATAAAGACAAACCAAAATAAGCGACCTGCCAGCGCATTGGGGGGTGCTTACCAGTCAGGCCCTGTTAGCGGGGGCATCAAATATGACTTTAAGTCCATATCTAAAATTCCTGGCAACTATTAATTCATTGCTTATCTATAAGGCAGAATAGCTCCGCTTGATTGACTATATTAGTCTTTCACGTTCATTACTCTACGGCAAAGCCAAAATTTTCGCTCGTGTGAGTGCTTCTAGGCGCGTCAGCCCCCATGCTTTCCCCTTAGCGATTGCCCGTTCAATGCCCTCACCCTGATGAAATGCATTTAATGCAACAAGGGCACCTACTCTATTACTGCTCGAGCAATGCACTAACACTGGCTCATCGCCTATCTTTTCTAGTGTTGCCGCTAACTGTATTGCATTGCTCAGTGTTATTCCATGAGCTCCTTTAACGGGGATATTGTAATACTGCAACCCAAGTGCCTTAACGTAAGTTCCCTCATCCCACCGCTGCTCTTGTTTTGGGCGTAAATTAATAACATGCATCACTCCCAGCTTACTCAAATTTTCCAACTGTTGCACACTCGGCTGACCACTTGAAAACATATGAGCCGTAGGATTGTTTAGATACCTTATACCTTGTTGCTGTATGTCTAAGACGTTAATCTCTGAGGAATTCGCCACGCCTAAATTAAAACCAAACAGTACTAATAGCATTAAAGTATATCGTGTAAATAGCTGTTTAATAAGTAACATTTTGCCTCTTGAACGTAAGAATAATTTCGCTATCATACCTTGAGGTTAGTATTATTTAAACTGTTTCAATATTGCTATGCAGGTTCAGTTTATCGCTGGTTTTCCATTTGATCCCACCTCACCAATCCGGCATACTGCAGGCTGCGCATTAATGCCCATCAACTCAAAAAGAAACGTCATGAGCCCTTCAATTAAGCACCTAACCAAAAAACTGTTATCTGGTGATTGGTATAAACTGTATAAATACAGCTTTCAATATCAACAAAAAAATGGCCAATGGCAGGCCCAACAACGTGAGGCTTATGATCGTGGAAATGGCGCTACTGTCCTTTTGTACAATTTAGAAAAACGCTCCTTAATTTTAACTCGGCAGTTTCGCTTACCCACTTATATTAATGGTAATCCTAATGGCATGATGATTGAAACATGCGCAGGGCTTTTAGATGGTGACACGCCAGAGGACTGCATTAGAAAAGAAAGCGAAGAAGAGACTGGGTATCAGCTTGGTCCTGTCAAAAAGGTTTTTCAAGCCTATATGTCTCCCGGAGCTGTTACCGAAATTATTCACTTTTTTATTGCTGAATATCAGCCTCACATGAAAACAAGTGACGGTGGCGGCTTAGAACACGAGCAAGAAAACATTGAGGTATTAGAGGTTGATTTTGATAAGGCCTTTTCAATGATACAGTCAGGTGATATTCAAGATGGAAAAACTATTATGCTGTTACAGTATGCCAAACTAGAGCTATTTGAAAAGATTTAACTCAGTATGTCTCAGGCTATTTAGTCTACACGGTTAAACAACACGGCATAAAAAAGCCAGAGCAGTCTGCTCTGGCTTTTTAAGTACTAAAGCTGCTTACTTAAAACGCATAATCGCTTTAAGCGTTGTGCCTTTTTCTGAGTCAGCCGCTGCTTCGTTAATTTGATCAAGGTCGTAGAACTTAATCAATTTATCGAATGGGAATTTGCCTTGCTCATATAAACTAATTAATCTTGGGATGAAAATATCTGAGTTTGACTCACCTTCTACAATACCACGTAATTTGCGGTTAAATAGCATGTGATTAATGTCTAAATCAATTGTCGCGCCCATAGCTGGAGCACCCACAATCCCAATTTCTCCACCTACGCAAGATGACATGATCGCCTGCTTCAGTACTGGTGGCACACCACTTGTTTCCAACACATAACCAATACCTGCACCACCGGTCAGTTTCTGAATCTCTTCAATCGGATCCTGTTCGGCTGCATTAATAGTATGCGTAGCACCTAACTCTCTTGCCAGTTCCAGTCTATTTTCTTTAACATCAATAACAATAATCGTTGTACAGTTAGCTACAACAGCACCCATTGCCGCTGATAAGCCTACCGCTCCTGCTCCAAAAATTGCAATCGCACTACCTGCTGGTGGATTTAATGCATTCAGTACAGAACCTGCACCCGTTTGAACACCACAACCTAATGGGCCTAACAATTCAAGAGGAGCTGTTTTAGATACCTTAACTGTATTACGCTCATAAGCTAATGCATGTGAGGCAAACGATGATTGACCAAAGAAGCTACAACCAACTTCAGCACCGGAGTGATCATGAATAGTACAACTACCATCGATAGCACGCCCCATAAAGTTTGGCCCGAATGAATTCGCACAACTGGTTGGATCGCCACTCAAACATGCATCACACTTTCCGCACGTGTAAAAAGTTAAAACAACATGGTCACCTGGCTCTACTTTAGTAACATTCTTACCAATTTTTTCAACAATACCGGAACCCTCATGGCCAAAAACCATTGGGAGTGGAACTGGGTACAACTGATCACGGCAGGTTAAATCAGTGTGACATAAGCCCACACCAACTATTTTGATTAAAATTTGATCATCTGATGGTTCGGCTAGTTCAAGGGTTTCTATTTTAAAGTCCCCTTTACCTTCTCTAACCACTGCAGCTTCAATTTTCATTTACTCGCTCCTCACTTTATTTTTAACATTAAAAATCTTATGGCTTTTTGACACCATAAGTTAGCCTTCTATATGAACACCATCTTTTTATTTGGTCAAGAAGAAAATGTCACACTATATTATCAATTGCTAATCATTACCATTACCTAAGCTAAGGGGCTACTGACCAACTTTATCAGCTAGTACCTTCTAACCTAATTCTTTATAAGTCTCCAAGTAACTTAACCCTCTTCAGCCAATTATGAATTAAACGCTTATTAATACAGCAGTCTTCTCTATATGGTTAACCAAAACAAAGGAAAGGCTCAAATCGCCTTAGTTCAAAAATTGAGTCTATTTCTAACGGCCCTGTTTAAACCTTATTCCTGTTGCATTATATCAACAAATAAAAAAGCCACTTTATAGTTAGCCAAACTCACTTCGTCTGAGACACTGCCCTAACTAAAAATTGTTATTCAGTATATTTAATATTATTAACCTGCCTCTAACCAAGGTAAAATGCTAGGAATTATTATTTAAATCAACTACTTAGTTTTGTAATATGCTCTCCTCGCATAGCCATTTTAATTAAGACTGCTTCCCTTCACCCCACCTTTCTTAGAACATAAACACCTACCGGTAACCGTATTAACTCTTAGTTAAATTATCACTAAAACAACATTATTATCATTTTATCCAAAAAAAATTGTAAAACTCATATAACCGTCTACACTTAAGAACAGCTAGGGCATATTTTCTTTAATGCGACTACTTAGCGTCACAATAATTTAAAGGAGTAGGAATGAAAAAAACTATTTTTGCTGCTGGTCTATTAGCAGCCAGCCCCCTCATCGCTCACGCAACTGATTACAGCGTAAAAGGCTTTGGTTCTTTGATTGGTGGTTTAACGACTGATCAAAATGAGTTCCGCCCGCATGTTAAATATGGCGGTGGAAAGTATGATGAATCTTTCTCTTTAGATGCTGAGAGTCATTTTGGAGTTCAATTTCGTGCGGATATAACAGATAAGTTGTATGCCAATGTTCAAGTTATTACAAGGGGTGCCTATAACTGGCGTCCCGAACTCCCATGGGCGTATATCGGTTACAATTTTAATGACAACATCCAACTAAAGGCAGGTCGATTAAAGGCGCCTTTCTACCTTTATTCTGATTACCAGGATGTTGGCTACGCGCTGCCATGGATTAGCCCCCCTCGTAATGCATATATGGTCCCCATTGACGCAATTGATGGCGTCAATGTTATTGGCAATTTCAGTCGTGGGCAATTTGAGCACGTCATCGAGGCTTGGGTCGGTCACATCGATGACACCCAAAACAAATACGAGGCTCAGGCCCTAGGAACAGAGATTGATGCTTTTGGCTTTAGTTATGCTACTACTTACAATGATTGGTTAATGGTTCGCTACACTTATAATGAAGGCGATGTAGATCTTTATTCTGATGACATAGACACCATTCACTCAACCCTAATTGCAATTGGTGCACCTAATGAAATGATTGCCAACACCACCAGTGAAGAGGTTCGTGGTAGTTTTAGTGGCTTAGCCCTTAAGGCTGAGTTCGACAAACTGACGATTATTGCTGAACTTAATCAACTAGAGTGGCACACCAATATCTTCCCACATCAAAAGCGCGGATACATTAGTGCTATTTACCAAGTAACAGAAAAATTTACGCCATATCTCACGCTCATGAAAAACAATGATTCTGCAGGGGATTTACAGCCATCAGGTAATCCTGCCTTGGATGCAGAGCTTGCGGCTGGTTTTGGTGCTTCTGACACCACTGCATGGGCCATTGGTGGGCGTTACGAGCTAATGCCTAACGTTGCACTTAAAGCGGAGTATCAGTCTCAATCGTCAGATGCCTACCACATTGAAGATGTCTCTGACACCGTCCGTGTTGCAGTAGACTTTGTTTTTTAAGGGAGAATATATAATGAAAAATTTACTTATTTTTGCACTGTTCCTGACCATCAGCTTCACCTGTGTAGCCCAGGCTGAAGTGTCAGTTATCACTCACCCCTCCAATGGTAACAGCCTTAGTAAAGCTGACATTACAGCTATTTTTCTGGGTAAGAAAAAAACCTTTCCTGATGGAAGCTCCGCCGTCGCTCTTGTTCTAAATGACGCCACAACGGATGAGTTTAATACAAAACTACTCGGCAAGTCCTCAAGTCAGCTAAAGTCTTACTGGTCTAAGTTAGTGTTTACTGGCAAAGCAAACCCTCCCAAGCCAGTTTCACCGGCTACCATGTTGGAGCTTATCAAAGGCAACCCTAATATGATTGGGTTTATTGATAGCTCAAGCGTTTCGGATGGGGTTAGCGTCGCTGGACAGTTCTAATACCGCAACACTAAACAAAGCCTAGCTCCACCTAAAGCTAGGCTTTGTTTCATATATTTTAAGGCTTAAGGTTTTTTAAGTGATAGTCTTGCTAAATAATCATAATGAGCACCCTGCCGAACAATGTCACAACTAAAACCATTTTCTTCGGCTGCATCTTGCAATAGCTCTTCAGAAACATATAGCCACTTAAATGGCTCACCCTTGATGTTTTTATAGTTTAAATTAAACTCAACTTCACCATGGTATACCTCATTAATGTCAATCAGGTAAGAGCCATCTTCCTCTTCAAACATATAAATCAAATCTGAGCTATCTAGAATAATTTGCCCATTAGGGGCCAGCAGGCTTTTCACGTGCTTAAAAAAGCGTTTAAAACCCTCTAGGTTTTTCACCAAACCAATACCATTCATTAAAAACAAAATAGTGTCAAACGGGCCTTCGTTATACTCAAAAAAGTCCACTAGTTGAACGCTATCAAGTCCCCGTGCTTTCATGACATCAACCGATTTCGGTGAAACGTCCAGCGCGGTTACATCAAAACCTTCGCTTTGTAGGTACAAGCTATGCGAACCTGCTCCTGCCCCCACATCTAAAACCCTGCCCTTGGTCTGCTGCATGGCTTCTTTCTCTAATTCAGGAAACGCTTCATAACGTCTAAAAAAATAACTCGGCAGCAAGCTATCTTCATCCGCTATATCTAAATTAACGGTAATAGCCGTATCTTCCTCTTGCTGATAGTAATCCAACAACGCTGAACCAATCGGGTCTTTTTTAATGTCTATTAACATATGCAGTTAAATACCTTTCACTTAATGGCCGCCAAGGATGAAAGCGAACGAACATGCTCCAGAAGGGCGACTAACTCAGTCCCTTTAATATTTGGAAATGCAGGCATTAATGATCCACCATTTTGGATCAATACTTTCATCTGACCACTGGCCATGGTGGAAGTTGACAGGTCAAAGAAAATACCAAACTTTCCTTTTCCTGTCTCCCCATGGCATGCTGCACAAGCGTCACTGTATATTTTTTCACCTGTCGCGCCTATTAATGGTTGGTAATCACTGGCAAAACAACCTGTCGACACCAACAAAAGCAGTATAAAAATATATTTCATTACTCCTCCCCTTTTTTATTATTTTGTTTTTTTCTGGCTGCTTTCTCTTGCTTATGCAGGTCTGTAAACTCTTTTACATCGGCGCCAATATGCTTTTCACCACGCCCCTTGGCTAGTTCTATTTGGTGTTGCCGTTCAATATAACGAGCTGTCTGCTTATCATCTTTTTTGTCAAAGCAATGGTGGCAACTAATCCCTTTTTGGTAATGCTTATGTTGTTTATCTTGCTCGGTAATTGGCATTCTACAACCAAAACATTGGTCATATCGACCTTGAGCCAAGTGGTGATCAACTGACACCCGGTTATCAAACACGAAACATTCACCTTCCCACATAGTGTCTTCTTGCGGCACCTCTTCTAGGTATTTCAAAATACCCCCTTCTAGGTGATAGACCTCATCAAAACCTTGCTGCTTAAGGTAAGCCGTTGATTTTTCACAGCGAATTCCGCCTGTGCAAAACATGGCTACTTTTTTATGTTGTTGACGATCTAAGTTTTTCTCCACGTATTCTGGAAACTCGCGGAAGGTACTCGTTTCTGGGTCCAGCGCACCTTTAAAAGTACCAATAGCCACTTCGTAACTATTACGGGTATCGACCAATAATACAGAGGGGTCTGTAATCAAGGCATTCCAATCTTTTGGCTTGACATAGGTTCCAACGATATCGTTTGGATCGATATTGCTGACACCCATTGTGACAATCTCTTTTTTTAATTTGACCTTTGTACGGCTGAAAGGTTGGGTATCTACGTATGACTCTTTATAGACTACTTTTTTGAAGTCTGGCTTATCTTGCAGCCACTTTAATAGCGTATCTATTGCGTCGCGTTTTCCCGCCACCGTACCATTGATGCCTTCTTCTGCCAGCAATAATGTTCCTTTAATCCCCTGAGAACTCATCAATTTAATCAGGGGCTGTTTAAGGGACTTGTAATCAGGTATGCGGACAAAGTGGTAAAGCGCGCAAACGACATAACTTGACTGTTTCATTTTTTCCTTTTTATTAGCTAACGTCCACGTAAACGTGAATAACAAACACTCATTAATAAATAGCCCACATTAGTTTAATAACCTAATGAGGTTTTTGGTAAATAGTACAGGTAAGCTCACCGTCACTTAGGTAAACCTCCCCATCTTGAATACTGCACTGTAAGTTCATTGTGCGACCGGCCAGCTCTTCTAGCTTCTCTGCTTTCAGCTGAATCACTTTTAGGTTTTTAAATCGGGCTAATTTTTTACCCTGCTGTCCCCACCAAACACTGGCCTTACCGTCATGGTAGGTATAAATAATAACTTGCTTTGAGCGTCCACAAGCTCGACGAATTCGCTTTTCATCAACTTGCCCTAACTCAACCCATAGGTCTATTTCATCGGTAAGGGCTTTTTGCCACAATTCGGGTTCTGTGTCAGCACATAACCCTTTTGTAAAACTAAGTCGCTCATGTGCATTGAGTATAAAAGCGACCAAGCGAATCATGAACCTGTAATTATTTTCTGACGGGTGCTGGGCAAGCGTCAGTTCATGTTGGTGATAGTAGTGCCTATCCATATCTGCAATATCTAAAGATACTTTATGAATTGTTGAGTTTATAGCCATAAATAAAGGGTGTTTAACCGATGCCTCTTAGGGTTTGAACGTAAAATATTATTCCTTTTGCTCTGTGAAGTAACCTTACGAACTACAAGACAACATGGAACAGCCCACCTTATGTTTAGCCCACTCTGGCCTTTTTTGGTTAAAGTGTTCTTTACTGGGCTGTTCATCATAAGGTTTTCTAAGTACGTCCAACAATTCGTTAAGCAGACGCTGATCACCTTGTTCAGACTGCTCTATCGCTTGTTGCGCTAGATAATTTCGCAGAACAAACTTCGGGTTTACACGATTCATTCGCTTTTTCCGTTCAACCGGCATCAATACGTCAGCCCGGCATCTTTTCGCATAATTATTTAGCCAACTAATCAGTAACGCTTCTGCTTCCCCTTCAAAAGATTCAGGGTAAAAAGCTGGGGTCAACTGTTTAACAGCAGCCGCCACATCAAAGGTTTCTTGATCAAGTGGCAAGTCAGCTAAGCGCCTAAAAAATATTGTCATATCTGTTTCGTGCAGCTTAAAGAAGTCTACTAACTGTTGAATCAGATCACTGTCTGATCCAGTGATAACCGAACTACATCCTAGCTTTTCCATCATCATTAACAGCCATTGGCTCGCATAATTGTCAGCATAGTCATCCAATAATTTTTCTAGGGGCTTTGCATCTTTAATTAACGGGTACAACGCATTCGCTAATTGGTATAAATTCCAATGCGTGATTTTTCCTTGCTCACCATAGGCATAACGCTTGTAGTCTTTATCGGTTGTATTGGGTGTCCAGTTAATATCAAAGGCTTCAAGCCAACCATAAGGCCCATAATCAATCGTTAAGCCTAAGATGGACATATTATCTGTATTCATAACCCCATGCACAAATCCGACTCTCATCCAGTTGACTACCATAGTGCAAGAGGTTAAACATACCTCTTCAAAAAGCTGCAGGTAAACAGAGGGGCTAGGATCCCCTAGATGGGGAAAATCAACGCGCAAAGTATGGTCTACAAACTGCTTAAGTAACGCTTCATTTTGTTGGGCATAATATTGAATATGTCCAAACCGTGTGAACGAAGGCGCTAAACGACAGACAACTGCACCTGGTTCTAACTGTGGGTCACCGTTATACATTACGTCTCGCATCACTTGCTCACCGGTCGTAATCAAACTTAACGCACGTGTCGTTGGGATACCAAGGTGATACATGGCTTCACTGCACAAAAACTCTCGTAACGATGATCGTAAGACAGCCAAGCCATCTGCTGCCCTAGAATAGGGTGTTGGCCCAGCACCTTTTAATTGTACGGCCCAACGCTGACCTTTTTGATTACATACCTCACCTAAATTGATCGCTCTACCATCACCCAGTTGACCAGCCCAGTTGCCAAATTGATGACCACCGTAACTACTAGCATATGGCTGCATGCCCCCTATCTGGGTGTTGCCCGAAAAAACCTCGGTAAAGTAGCTTGTTTGACAGTGACTTTCTGATAGGTCAATCAACTCAGCCGCTTCCTTAGAATAGGCCAATAGTGACGGCATAGACACCTGCTGTGGTGTTACCCAAGAAAAACAGGCGCCTCGCACTTGTCTAGGGTAATTTTCAATTATTGGGTCGGCAGGTAAGTTTTGAATAAACTTATTGTCAAACACTAAGGGCCATTGTTTCATTATTTATGTCTCTTTACGCTCACAACATCACTTAAATAGCCTGTTGAGAGTAATTCTTTAGGTAAGCTGCTGATTATTAGCTCGGTTATTTTATGTTTGCTCGACCACATGTTCTTGATCAATAATTAATTGCCTTATTTTCTCAGGGACACTCGCAGACTTGTTTGTATCAAAGTCAAACCAAACCATAACTGCTTGACTGCATGCCACAGGTTTATCCTCTCCTTTTCGAAAAATATTAGCCATTAATGTAACGCTTTTATGGCCTATTTTAGAGATTCTTGAATACACTTCTAAATGGGCCGGATAGTGCACTTGCTGTAAATAACTGCATTGCATATCAGCTAAAACCCACCCGGCTGACATACCGATTTCTAACGGCAAACCCATCACGTTTTCACAGTAAGCCACACGTGCTGATTCTAAATACCGAATGAACTGTACATTGTTTGTATGGCCAAAAATATCTGAGTCTCCCCACGCCACCTCGACGTTAAAGACTTGTCCAGCCTTCTCACGGCTCATGCTTTTGGGTCCTTAAGCACCTTAAAGCTGAGGCAAGACATTAAATAATACCTCTTTCTATTTCACCACTTTTACTGAGAACACGTTTAACAATTTTGCCCGATGCATTTTTAGGTAAGCCACTCATAAAAATAATTTTTTTAGGGACTTCATAATTACCAAGGAACTGGCGGCACCATTGCTTAATCTCTAGTTCGGTAGCTGTTGTTCCTTCGATTAGCACAATATATGCAACCGGAATTTCACCGTGGCGCTTATCGACCTCACCTATTACAGCAACCTCATGGATAGCCGGGTGTTTATAGAGCACTTCTTCAATAATTCGTGGGTAGACGTTCATACCATTTACAATAACCATGTCTTTTTTACGGTCTAAAATACTAAAGTAACCATCTGCATCTTCTGTTCCTAAATCCCCTGTTAAAAACCAGCCATTATCAAATGCAGCTTCAGTTTCCTTTGGGCGCTTCCAATAACCTTTCATAACACTCCGACCCTGAACAGCAATTTCACCAATTTTTCCGTTAGGGAGTTCCTCACCTGCTTCATTAATAATTTTCATCTTCACATTAGGCACCGGTAAGCCAACTGTTCCAATTTTACGAATACCTCCTATTGGGTTCACACACGTAACGGGTGAACACTCCGTTGGTCCATCCCCTTCGTAAATAGGCACTGAAAATTTTTCTTCAAACTGTTTGAGTACATCTACCGGCATTGATGCACCACCAGAGATACATTGCGTTATAGATTGAAACATAGTGGTTTGTTCAGACTTAACACCAAGAAGAATGTTGTACATACTTGGCACACCTAAAAAAACGGTCGATCGTGTTTGCTCTATGGAAAGCAGTAGTTTATTGATTTCGAATTTCTCAACTGTCACAAAACAGCATCCATTGGTTAGTGGCGTTAACATACCAACAGTGGCGGCAAAAGCATGAAACATAGGCAAGACGAGCACTATGATGTCTTTTCCAGCCGTCCATTTCATGGCTTTAAAAACACTGTTGGTATTAGTGACCAAATTTTGATGGGTTAACATCGCCCCTTTTGGCTCACCCGTTGTTCCAGAGGTATATAGAATAGCTGCCAGATCTGTCGACGGGTTTATAATGGGCATCACAAAGTCGCCGCTATTATTAAGACATCCATCCCAAGCAGATGAAGTGTGCTCACCATTAGACATAGGAATGAAGAATAGTGGTTCCGTGATTTTCTTACGAACTTGCTGCATCTGAACATCTAAATTACGGTGATAAATCACCCCCTTAGCTGTTGAGTTTCTTAAAACAAACTCTATTTCATCGGGCTTTTGTAACGTATTGATGGGTACGACAACCGCACCCGCTTTGACAATACCCATATAGGCAACTGCAAATTCGTAACAGTTAACACTGTATAAGGCCACACGGTCGCCTTTACACACACCCATTTCAATTAGACTACAAGTAAATTTATCAGATGTTCTTTTAACACGACTGAATGTATAAGCTACACCATTGGATTCAATGGCTGTTTTATCTGCATACATTAACGCGGCAGCATTAAACGCAGCACTTAAACTATCGTCATTTTTCATTAAGACACTCACCATATTTCAGCTACGCTTGTAGTTTGCCATATTTGAAGCAATTGACAAACAATACCACCTGAATCTATAAGTTTGCTTGGTATTTCAACAGTTATTGTATGCGGCTACTCTTATTGGGGAAATTATATCGACTGAAAATATCCCGACATGCCTCTTAATAAGCGCCATGTCGAGCCATCGGTCGTAAGCCTCTAATATGCTTTATTTCACGACCTTAAGAAAGGGTTGCGTTACTTTTTTAGGCGACTTAGGTGGTGTTGGTTCAGGAGGAATTTCATCATCAAATCGTTCATCAAACATCATCCCTTTCCCATTTTCTTTGGCATATGTTGCTAAAATTGCGGAAATCGGGATATACAGATTTTCGGAGTGACCCGAAAATCTGGCAGAAAATGATAATGCATCATTACCTAGCAGCCAATTTTGAACAGCATCAGGGTGCGCATTTAGAATGATTTTATCATCGGCTACATGCGCCAATGGCACCATAACGCCTTCAGCAGTAGCATCAACCAGTAAATAAGGCGTTAAGCCATTATCAATGATCCATTCATAAATTGAGCGGACTAGGTATGGTTTGAGTGGTGTCATGTTTTTTTATGAACCCATCAGTGCATGGCTTTCCATCATGTCACGTTCTTCGGGGCTTAAACTAAGTTGAAAAGCTTCCCGTTCAGTGACTCGAGCAATGTAATCGTGAATCACTTTTGCTTCTTTTGGTAACTCGATACCATGGAATGGTAGGCGCCATAACAAGGGAGCTAACACACCATCAACCAAGGTGAAATCATCACTTAAGAAATACTTATTCGCTGAAAAAAGAGGGATTGCTGCTATTAAATTTTCTCTCAGTAACTTTTTAGCTTTAGCAGCCTTTTTTTCTCCGGCGTTAATCACATCATCAAGCAAACTGTACCAGTCTTGATCGATTCGGTGAATCAATAAACGAGACCGAGCTCTGGACACTGGGTCTATCGGGTAAAGCGGAGGATGTGGGAATCGCTCATCCAAATATTCCATGATAATTCTTGAGTTAAACAATGATAAAT